>Ga0070666_10003089_pt1 | contig 10107 bp, 8 predicted proteins | sample KBSS23metaG_FD_64677 | JGI IMG/M metagenome (GOLD analysis project Ga0070666, IMG submission 64677) | Switchgrass rhizosphere microbial communities from Kellogg Biological Station, Michigan, USA - KBS S2-3 metaG | ecosystem: Host-associated > Plants > Roots > Rhizosphere > Soil ... | reverse complement strand
GTTGTTGGCATCGGTCGAGGAGCTTTGCCGCAAAGGTGCATTGGCCATAGGTGAAGCAGCTTCAGTCATTTACGTCGATGGGATGTCGAATCTGATCGCCGCAGAGGTGGATCGCGAGAGATTGCGCCAGATGCTGCTGGCGTTGGAGGCAAAACAGCGTTTGGTGGAGTTGCTGACCGCGTATGTCGATGGCAGTCAACAGGAAGTACGCGTAGTGGTAGGGCTGGACGAGGCTTCTCCGGCGATGCAGGATCTTGTCCTGATCGGCGCCTCGGCACGGTTGGGCGGTGCCAATCTCGGAACGGTGGCGGTGATTGCACCGACACGCATCCAATATCAAGAGATGATTCAGGCGGTGCGTTACGTTGCACGCCTCTCCGAGCGAATCCTGGAAGTTCCTGCGGATTAGTGGCCGCACAGCAAGGAGCTCCCGGCAGGATCCGAATGAATCTTGCGCCACTTTGAACTCGTCAAAGAGAGACGGCGCTTGCCGAGGAATTTATCATTGAACAAGAAGAAGAACATTTGGGGATTCAATAGAAATATGCCCGAGAAGGAAGCAGAGTTGACAGCTTTAGAAACAACAGAGTCCGCAGCTCTCGAGGATTCCGCCGAAGCTACGGAGACCGCAGGGATTGAAGCAAATACGGATGTCGAACCGCCTCCGGTGATCCGATCGGAGTTTGACCAGCTTAAAACGGAAAGCGAAAAGCTGAAAGCGGAGCGCGATCAGCTCGTAGACCGGCTGGCCCGGCTGCAGGCAGAGTTTGAGAACGCGCGCAAACGAGCAGAGCGCGAACGAATTGAGTTTCGCGATTACGCAACCGGAATGGTTGTAGAGCAGTTTTTGCCCGTCCTCGACAACTTTGAACTGGCGTTGAAGTCCACTGGCACCACGGAGCAGTTGCGGGCTGGAGTCGAGCTGATTGTGAAGCAGATGGAAGACATTCTGCGCCAGTTGCAGGTGCAACCGGTTGCCTCCGTCGGCTCGGAGTTCGATCCGCGCCATCACGAGGCAATGGGTTCCGTAGAGCGTGTCGATATGCCGGATCAGCATGTCGCCGAGGAGATTCGCCGGGGATACAAGCTGCGCGAGAAGTTGTTGCGGCCGGCGCTGGTGCGCGTAGTCTCAAATCCGAAACAAACCAACGAATAAGCAAAGAGCAGACTAAACGAGTGAGTACAAACCCTAGAGTGAGCAAAGCAGATTACTACGAGGTTCTGGGAGTTTCGCGCGAAGCCAGCGACCAGGAGCTGAAGAGCGCTTATCGCAAGCTGGCGATGCAGTTCCACCCTGACCGCAACCCCGGCGATCATTCCGCTGAAGAGAAGTTCAAAGAGGCGAGTGAAGCGTACCAGGTGCTGAGCGACGTCGATAAGCGTGCGGCCTACGATCGATTTGGCCACGCGGGCGTGAGCGGCGGCGGACCGGGTGGCTTCGGCGGCTTCAGTGGAAGCGTCGACCTTGGCGACATCTTTGGCGACTTGTTCGGCGAGATGTTCAACATGGGTGGGGGCCAGCAAAGGGGGTCGCGGCAAGTTCGCGGCGACGATCTGCGCTACGATCTCACGATCAAGTTTGAAGACGCGATATTTGGCACCGAGACGGAGGTAAAGATTCGCCGCCTCGAAAGCTGCGACACGTGTCATGGAACGGGCAGTGCATCCGGTCGTGGCCCCTCAGTATGTCCGCAGTGTCACGGGCGCGGACAGATTCGCTATCAGCAGGGGTTCTTCTCGGTTGCGCGCACCTGCTCCGCTTGCGCTGGGAGAGGTTCGATTATCAGCGACCCGTGCCATACCTGCAGAGGCGAGACGCGGCTCACGAAGGAAGTCAAGCTCAACGTCAAGGTTCCGCCGGGCGTTGAAGAAGGCACCCGCATTCGTTACACAGGTGAAGGCGATGCTGGTCGCAGTGGCGGTCCGAGCGGCGATCTTTATGTGGTTCTTTCGATCCGCGCGCACGAGTTTTTCGAGCGCGAAGGCCAGAACATCCACTGCGTTATCCCCATCAGCTTTCCGCAGGCGGCTCTGGGCGCTGAGATTGAGATTGAGGGCGTCGACGGGCCTGTCATGTTGAAGATTCCAGAGGGAACACAGAGCGGTAAGGAAATCCGCATCGCTCGCAAGGGCGTTCCATTCCTCAACGAAAAGGGGCGTGGCGATCTAATCGTCAAGGTAGTCGTTCAGATTCCCAAGAAGCTCAGCCGGGTTCAACGCGAGTTGATTGTCGAATTGGAAAAGTCCGTCAAGGTGGAGAACAAGCCGACATCCCCCGGCCTCCTCGAGAAGATGAAGGACCTCTTCAACTAGCACACGAATTGCGGTGTTGGCCACACTGCAATTCGTTTTGTTCCTGCGCAATGAAGGCGACCCCTAGCCTGCCTGCCGGATATACTGCTTGCCGTCACATTTTGCTAAGCGATATACAATCAGGCAGATGCCACTGAGGCCACAACAGGTCATTGACCACTACGAGATACTTGCGGCCATTGGCTCGGGTGGCATGGGCGAGGTGTATCGTGCTCGCGATACGCGGCTCAACCGCGAAGTAGCCATTAAAGTGCTCCCCGGATTGTTCTCGACGGATGCTGAACGGCTCCGCAGATTTGAGCAGGAGGCGCGAGCGGCGGCGGCTCTGAACCATCCCAACATCCTGGTTGTCTATCAACTGGGAATCCACGAAGGTGCGCCATTTCTGGTATCGGAACTGCTCGAGGGCGAAACGCTTCGCGAGCGGCTCAAGCGTGGTCCGCTTCCAGTTCGAAAGGTGATTGAACTAGGGGCGCAGATCGCCCGCGGACTTGCCGCGGCGCATGAAAAGGGGATTGTTCATCGCGATCTGAAGCCTGAGAATCTCTTTCTCACAAAAGACGGCCATATCAAGATTCTCGACTTCGGCCTGGCGCGATTGATGCAGCTCAAGCAACTGGAATTTACCAAGCCCGCACATGAAGCCCAAACAGTGGCGGGAATGCTATTGGGTACGGTGGGTTACATGTCTCCGGAACAGGTGCGGGGAGAGCCTGCGGATCACCGTTCGGATATTTTCGCATTCACCGCGGTCTTGCACGAGATGCTGGTGGGCAAGCGGACATTTTTCAAGCAGACGTCAGTGGAAACAATGAGCGCCATCCTCAACGATGAGCCTCCTTCCATTGCGCTGCTTGCCCCTAATACGCCATCTGCATTGCAGAGAGTATTGCAACGGGGGTTGGAGAAGAATCCGGAGCAGAGATTTCAGTCTGCGTCTGATCTCGGATTTGCGTTGGAAGCGTTATCAGATTCGGCCCCATCCTCCTTGACCGCCAGCTATCCGGTCGACAGGGAGCGGCCCGCGCGTTCACGGATGGCGCTGGTGGTAATCGCGATCGCAGGGCTCGTCGCACTGGTTGCATTCGCATTTTTCTGGATGCGACCGGTCTCGACTCCACAGGTTTCGAACTACGCACAGCTTACTCACGATGGACTGCAGAAGACGCTGATTGGAACGGATGGCTCCAGGCTGTTTTTGACGGTCGTGCATTCGACGGTGGAAGACGCTGCGGCGGTGCAGGTAACGGGTGGCGATCCAACGAGAATCGAGATGCCTGGCCCCGGCATGGTGCCAGTGGATGTTTCGCCGGATGGCGCATCTCTGCTCGTCGTGGACGGACGTGGATATCCGCCCATCGGACCTTTGTGGAGCCTGCCGGTGTTAGGAAGTTCTCCGCGACGACTTGGGGACTCGATCGGCCAGAATGGCACCTGGTCGCCCGACGGAAAGAGTCTGGCGTACGCAAGGGGAACGGACGTTTATCTTGCGAAGCCCGACGGCACCGAGGCTCGCAAACTCGTCACGCTGAAGAATTTCGTTTCGGATATGGTCTGGTCGCCGGACGGAAAGAATCTGCGGATCGGAACAACAGAGATTACGCAGAGCGGAACAACCGGGATCGTGGGTGAACAAGCCATCTGGGACGTCGCCGCGGACGGGTCAAATCCGCATCGTGTGCTTGCCGGCTGGAAGAGCGGATCGGATGAATGTTGCGGGAAATGGACCGCCGATGGGAAGTATTTCGTATTTCAATCGGGAGGACAGATTTGGGCGCTCCCTCATGAGAGCAGGTTGTTCCGTTCAAGCGCCCAACCGGTGCAACTCACATCCAGCCCCATGTCCCTGCACTCCCCGTTGCCGAGCAAAGATGGAAAGAAGCTGTTTGTGGTGGGGCGGACCTATCGCGGAGAGCTGACGCGATTCGATTTGAAGTCAGGGCAAGCTTCCCCATTCTTTGGCGGAATCTCGGCGGAGTGGGTCGAGCCGTCGAGGGACGGAATGCAGGTAGCGTTTGTCTCTTATCCGCAGGGCGACTTGTGGAAGAGCAAGACCGATGGAACGGAACGAGTGCAGCTAACCTTCGCGCCGGTGCGGCCGGTTTTGCCGCGCTGGTCGCCTGATGGCCACTGGATCGTTTTTTTCGAATTTCCCCAAGGTCCGACCCATCCCGGAAAGATTTACGAAGTTTCGGCGGAGGGCGGGACTCCGCGTCAATTAATGCCCAACGATCAGCACAACCAGCAGGATCCATCGTGGTCGCCGGACGGATTAAGAATCGTGTTCGGCGGTGATGCCGTTGATGCTTCATCGCCAAATAGCGGGCCATCGATAAAGATCTACGAAATGCAAACCGGAAAGGTGACTGAGGTGCCCGGTTCGAAGGGTCTTTTTTCTCCGCGTTGGTCGCCGGATGGGCGGTACATCGCTGCGATGACAAGCGACTCGAGCGCGACCATGCTCTTCGATGTTCAGTCGCAACTGTGGACTACACTCGCCCATGCGACCTTCAGTTGGCCGGAGTGGTCCAGCGATAGCCAGTATCTCTTCGCGATGGACTCCGCGGATAAAGGCTCTCTGGACCGAATTCGAATTAGCGACCGCAAGGTGGATCGTGTGGTCGACTTAAAGGATTTTGTCGTTACCGGCCTAGGGGGAGGTTCGTTTTCGCTTGGGCCGGATGGTTCTCCGCTGATGCTGCGCGATCGAGGGACGCAGGATATTTACGCGCTGGATTGGGTTCTCCCCTAGCCGCGATAGCGGTACGACGAGGCCCGCCAGAGACCACCTCGTCCCCGAGATGCAACAATGCTAATCCTCAAGCCAGATCACTTTACAGCAACTACATTTGTCACTTTGGAGAAGCCGTTTCCATAGGGTTCGAGTTTGAAGTGCCCCTTCTTTTCATCGAACTTGATCTTCGCAGCCGTCATCATTTTGCCGGTTCCTTCGCCATTCTCTTTGAGCGTTACGGAGAGGTAGCCCAGAGGATAGTCGGCGTGTGCTGCTTTGCGTTTGAGTTCGACAGTTGAAATTCTTCGGGCGGTGATGATCGTGATGACGGTGTCTTTGCCGGACTGCGCCTTCTCAGCGATGGCAATCTGGTTTCCTGTGTCTCCGAGTTGGTTGATGCGCCCTGCATCCAGCTTCTTCAAGGCATCGATCAACGCGTCCTCCCCCTTGTCTTTGAGGGTCGCGGAAAGCTCTTTCAATTCGTCATCCGTTGCATACTTGGTGATCGTGAAATTGAACTTAATCTGGGCGGCTGAGGCGTTCCCCGTCGCCAGGATTCCACTGTAGCTCTCCGGTTGAGCCTGTGCTTGCAGGCAAAAGGTTGCCGGCAAGAGGCACGCTACCGCAACCAACATCGTCGCAATCTTCGACATAGTTACTCCTTCGTTCCTTTGGAATGCGCCTCGGGGGGAGCGCTTATTTGAGCTTTCCCGCTCTTGGCCGCTTACGAACTCCCTCTTGACCGGATACCTGGCTTCGAGAATGAGTCCGCGCGAAGCACCTCAAAACAAACTGCCAAGGCGAGAGAGCCATACTAAAAGGGCGGCGATATGCAGTGAACTGTCAGAAATGACAGAGCCTGAAAATCGATGTTCAAGCAGAAGATTGTCGAGGCGGGGTCAGCACAGAACGAAGTAGCTGAGAAGATTTAAATAAAATGGTGGAGCTGAGCGGGATCGAACCGCTGGCCTCCTCGTTGCGAACGAGGCGCTCTCCCAGCTGAGCTACAGCCCCACAGGTGACTTTTCTATCTTAGCAGTGGCGTGCCGTTCCGGAAAGTGGGGTCATACGACCTTCGGGTTGCCGCGAAACAGGGTGTCCAGCGATCGACGAGCCTTCACCTATCGATCAACGAGAATACGAAAATGTGCCGCAAAGGTCGGTTGATTTGCCGATTGCATCGACGGTAAAAACGGGTGGTTCCGATCCGGAAAAGAAGGCGACCTGGAGTGTGCGGCCCGAAACAAAGGTTGCCATCCACTGCGTGTCTTCGGTGCCGCAGAGGGTGTTGTGGTGCAGAAAGCGCTTTGTGCCTGGGACAGTCAAGTGATAGAGAAAACCGGTGCGCCCGACATTGATGTCGGCATCGAAAACTGCGCTGACTTCGGCCGGCTTCAGATCGCGAGCCTGAACCATGGGGAATCCTGCGAAGTTGATGACGAGCTTCGCATCGGAGATGGCGATGTCACCGGTGATGGATTTTGCCGTGTTGCTTGAGGCGGGCCAGTACCCCTTATCCTGCGCGGCAGAGGAGAGAGGGGTGAGAACGATGAGGCCCAGGACGACGATGACAGTGCTTTTCTTCACTCTTTGAGCATGACATATCGACCACGAAAAAGCCGGGGCTAATGCCCCGGCCTTTTTTGCCAGTTTTCTGAGTTACCCAGACCACCTAGACCACTCAGAACTGGAACCTCGTTACAACTGGTTCATGTTGGCCAGGAACTCGGCGTTGTTGCGAACCTTTTCGAGGCGACTGATCAGCAGTTCCATCGCTTCGACTGGCGACAACGGGTTGAGGACCTTGCGCAGAATCCAGATGCGCTGCAGATCTTCTTTCGGAATGAGCAGTTCTTCCTTGCGTGTACCGGAGCGCTGAATGTCAATCGCCGGGAAGACGCGCTTGTCGACCAGCTTGCGGTCGAGGATGATTTCCATGTTGCCGGTGCCCTTGAACTCTTCGAAAATTACTTCGTCCATACGCGAGCCGGTGTCAACAAGGGCGGTGGCGATGATCGTGAGCGATCCGCCTTCTTCAATGTTGCGGGCTGCGCCAAAGAAACGCTTGGGCCGCTGGAGCGCGTTGGAGTCGACGCCGCCGGAAAGCACTTTTCCTGACGGTGGCACGATGGTGTTGTAAGCGCGCGCCAGACGTGTGATGGAGTCGAGCAGGATGACTACATCGCGCTTGTGCTCTACGAGGCGCTTGGCCTTCTCGATCACCATTTCGGCGACCTGTACGTGGCGGGCCGCCGGCTCGTCGAAGGTCGAACTGATGACTTCGCCCTTGACGGAGCGTTGCATATCCGTAACTTCTTCGGGGCGCTCGTCAATGAGCAGCACGATCAGAATCACTTCAGGGTGGTTTGTTGAGATCGAGTTTGCCAGAGACTGCAGCAGCATGGTTTTGCCGGTGCGGGGTGGCGCGACAATAAGGCCGCGCTGGCCTTTGCCAACCGGGGTCAGCAAGTCCATCACCCTGCCGCTGGTCGCTTCGCGAACGGTCTCGAGCTTGATGCGCTCCTGCGGATAGAGGGGCGTCAGGTTGTCAAACAGGATCTTGTTGCGTGTTTCTTCGGGAGATTCAAAGTTAATCGCTTCAATCTTGACCAGCGCGAAGTACTTTTCGCCTTCGTGAGGGGGCCTGACATTGCCACTGATGGAATCGCCAGTCTTTAAATCGAATTTGCGAATCTGCGACGGCGACACATAAATGTCGTCGGGGCCGGGCAGATAGTTGTAATCGGGCGAGCGAAGAAAGCCATAGCCATCGGGCAGGATTTCAAGCACGCCTTCTGCGAAGATGTGGCCTTCTTTTTCACTCTGGGCCTGAAGTATCTTGAAAATCAGGTCTTGTTTGCGGAGACCACTTGCGCCCGGAATCTCGAGGGTGCGCGCGATGCGGCTTAATTCAGTGATGTTCTTTTCTTTTAGTTCGGCGATCGTCATATTCACCTGCGATAGGAAGGGATTCGTGGAGAGGAGGATCCGAGAGGGGGAAGTGCTCCTGGGACAATAGGCGGGGTTTAAGGCATTCTTGGAAAGATCATTTTGACTAGTGCAGGGTCACCGCTTACTACTCGTCGCGTTGACTCTACCCGATTGCCTTCTGACTACGGGCATTTCCTAAAATGCTACAGAGTTGCGGTCGGCGAACCGCGCGTAAAAGCAATTCCCTTTACTCAAGTGGAGTGTAAAAACGCCGGGGAAGGGCGGCAAACGAAATAGCCGCCAAATCAATCGTTGATTAACTCACTCGATAATACAGGAGGATGCGTCTAGGCCGCGCGGCGCGTCTCAATTGGCCTGGCCGCAGGCGCATTTGCCAGCGTCAGGGATCCCGGGTTGGTTGAATGGAAGCGGACAAGAACCTCGTTGGTTGTGTCCTGCAACCGTGTGTTCGGCTTGTGCAGTTTTCTGGTGGCTTTGCTCGCCAATTGGCAGAGCTGGTACCGGTTGGACACATGAGAGAGTGCCCCAAATACTAAATCAGAACGCATTAAAAATTCTCCTTCAAAATCGCTGTCCAGTGGGTACTACCTGGCACCCCCGGTACAACTCAAGCTAGATTCGCGCCAGCCTCGAAAGCCTTTTCTTTCCCTTTAGACGCACGAATTGCGCCCTTAGTTCAAAATTCTTTTGCTGCGACTCAGTGTCCAATTGGGATCAGGCAGCTTGCTCAGTTAAAGATAGAAGTTGCTGCACCGGCGACCTTTACGCTTCTGGATTCCCACTTCACCGGCGCGTAAAACGCACCTGGGCATCAATGGATGAGCCTTCGCTCAAGATTGATACGGAAATGGCAGAGAAACGCGAGAACGCGCTGTGCAATCTACCTTGGATGGCACTCCTGAATGTATACCGGCACGGGCCTCGGGTCAACAGTTTTTTTGTGAAATATATCCGGCTTCCTGGGATTGAGGCGATACAATGCCATTCTCATATAACCTATCTATTTTCTTTGAGATGCGAAACACCATCCTCGCAACTTGTTTGGCGGCGAACCGGCTGAATGCAATCGATTGCGCGGAGGTTGTCAGAAGGAGAACCAAGGCCGTCAACTAGCAGGAGGTCCTTCAGGAAGACAAGGAACGTCTGCAAATATCCACCCATTTTCGAGATAAATACCTCCCGTCGGTGCACCCTGCCGCCGCTGTGCAAAATTGCGAGGGTTCCTCAAGCCCAATAGCTTCGGTCCAGAGTGCGGTACTGGATGGCTTCGGCCAAATGCGAAACTGCCAGATGCTCTGCTCCTTCCAGATCGGCGATGGTCCGAGCGACCTTAAGGATGCGATCATGGGCGCGGGCCGTGAGACCCTGCTGTTGCATGGCGCGTTCCAGCAGGCGTTCGGCGTCAGAACCGAGTTCGCAGTGAACGCGGATCTGGCGGGTTGTCATCTGAGCGTTGGCGTAAATCTTATCGCCAAACTTCTTGAAACGCTGGCGTTGGCGCTCACGGGCTGCCATCACCCGCGCACGAATTTCGGCTGAACCCTCAGCCGCCGCACCGCCGCGCAGCTCCTTATACTGAACCGCCGGTACCTCTATATGGATATCGATGCGATCAAGCAGGGGGCCGGAGATCTTCGCTACATAGCGTTGGATCATCGGTGGAGTGCACACGCACTCGCGGGATTTGTCGTTGAAATATCCGCACGGGCACGGATTCATCGCAGCCGCGAGCATGAACCGCGCGGGAAAACTAAGCGACATCGAGGCGCGTGCGATGGTGACGGTGTGGTCCTCGAGGGGTTGGCGCATCACTTCAAGAACGTTGCGCGGGAACTCAGGTAACTCGTCGAGGAAGAGCAGGCCGTTGTGAGCGAGAGATACTTCGCCGGGCCGAGGCACGATACCACCACCGATCAGGCCGGCGTCGGAGATGGTGTGGTGGGGTGAGCGAAATGGCCGGTGGGTAACGAGACCGGCTGCCGCATCGAGCACTCCGGCAACGGAGTGAATCTTGGTGGTTTCGAGAGCTTCTTCGAATGTGAGTGGCGCGAGGATCGATGGCAGCCGCTTGGCGAGCATTGTTTTGCCCGAGCCCGGCGGTCCGATCA
>Ga0070666_10003088_pt1 | contig 10108 bp, 7 predicted proteins | sample KBSS23metaG_FD_64677 | JGI IMG/M metagenome (GOLD analysis project Ga0070666, IMG submission 64677) | Switchgrass rhizosphere microbial communities from Kellogg Biological Station, Michigan, USA - KBS S2-3 metaG | ecosystem: Host-associated > Plants > Roots > Rhizosphere > Soil ... | reverse complement strand
CGGTAATTGGCAACCTGACCGAGGCCAATCCCGATTACCGCCATCCGTTCCTGGAGGAGCGCGAGCCGAAGTCGGTCGGCATCATCATCATCTCGACCGATCGGGGCCTGTGCGGTGGGCTCAACACCAACGTGTTCAAGAGCGTCATCCAGCTGATGCGTGAGTGGCAGGGGAAGGGCGCCGAGATCAAGCTGTGCGTGCTTGGCACCAAGGGGCTGGCGTTCTTCCGGCGCCTGGGGCTGCCGATTCTGGGGAGTGCCTCTGGCTTAGGCGATCGTCCGCACATCAAGGACCTGATCGGCATGTCCAAGGTGATGCTCGATGCGTATCGCGACTGCACGATCGATCGGCTGTTCATGGTCAACGCGCAGTTCGTGAATACGATGACGCAAAAGCCGCTGGTCCAGCAGCTGCTCCCGGCGCAGCCGCAGGCTGACGCACAGCTGCAGCAGCACTGGGATTACATCTACGAGCCTGAGGCCATGCAGATTCTGGACGGTCTCCTGATGCGCTACATCGAATCCCAGATCTACCAGGGCTCGGTCGAGAACGTGGCCTGCGAGATGGCGGCGCGCATGGTGGCCATGAAGAGCGCTTCGGACAACGCCGGGAGCCTGATTTCCGACCTGCAGCTGGTCTACAACAAGGCGCGCCAGGCGGCGATTACCAAGGAGCTGGCGGAAATCGTCGGCGGCGCGGCGGCGGTTTAGCGCGAAACATATTCAAGTCATGAGGCAGTGAGATGGTAACTGGCAAGATCACACAAATTATCGGCGCGGTCGTGGACGTCGAGTTCCCGCGCGAGTCAGTGCCGCGCATCTACGAGGCGCTGCGGCTTTCGGATGTCGACCTGACGCTCGAAGTTCAGCAACAGCTGGGCGATGGCGTGGTGCGCACGATCGCCATGGGCGCCTCGGAAGGCCTCAAGCGCGGACTCGCGGTGCAATCGACCGGTGCGCCGATCATGGTGCCGGTGGGTCAGGGAACCTTAGGCCGCATCATGGACGTGCTGGGCGTGCCGCAGGACAACCGCGGCCCGGTCGAGACCAAGGACAAGCTCCCGATCCACCGCCCGGCGCCTTCCTACGACGAGCAGGCGGGCGGGCAGGACCTTCTGGTCACCGGCATCAAGGTCATCGACCTGCTGGTGCCCTTCGCCAAAGGCGGCAAGGTCGGCTTGTTCGGTGGCGCGGGCGTCGGCAAGACCGTCAACATGCTCGAGCTCATCAACAACATCGCCAAGCAGTATTCGGGCCTGTCGGTGTTCGCAGGCGTCGGTGAGCGCACCCGCGAGGGCAACGACTTCTACCACGAGATGATCGAGTCGGGCGTTATTGATAAGGACACGCTCGGCAATTCCAAGGTGGCGATGGTCTATGGCCAGATGAACGAGCCACCGGGCAACCGTCTGCGCGTCGCGCTCACCGGTCTGACCATGGCCGAGTACTTCCGCGACGAGAAGCAGGCCAGCGGCCGCGGTCGCGACGTGCTGTTCTTCGTCGACAACATCTACCGCTACACGCTGGCCGGCACCGAAGTGTCGGCGCTCTTGGGCCGCATGCCCTCGGCGGTCGGTTACCAGCCAACGCTGGCCGAGGAGATGGGCGTGCTGCAGGAGCGCATCACCTCGACCAAGACCGGATCGATCACCTCGATCCAGGCGGTATACGTGCCGGCGGACGACCTGACCGATCCTTCGCCCGCCACCACCTTCGCGCACCTGGACGCGACCGTGGTGCTCTCGCGCCAGATTGCGGCGCTCGGCATCTACCCGGCGGTCGACCCGCTCGATTCCACCAGCCGCCAGCTCGACCCGCTGGTCGTGGGCGAAGAGCACTACAGCACCGCGCGCGGCGTGCAGTCGGTGCTGCAGCGTTACAAGGAGCTGCAGGACATCATCGCGATCCTCGGCATGGACGAGCTTTCCGAGGAAGACAAGCTGACCGTGTTCCGCGCGCGCAAGATCCAGCGCTTCCTGTCGCAGCCGTTCAACGTCGCTAAGGTGTTCACCGGTCAGGACGGCAAAATCGTCCCGCTCAAGGACACGATCCGCGGCTTCAAGGGTATCCTGGCTGGCGATTACGATCATCTTCCCGAGCAGGCCTTCTACATGGTCGGCGCCATCGAGGAAGTGGTCGAGAAAGCCAAGACGCTGCAGTAATGGCCGAGAGCATTCAAGTCGACATCGTCAGCGCCGAGGGCGAGATCTACTCGGGCAAAGCGAAGATGGTGTTCCTGCCGGCGGCCGAGGGCGAGATCGGCGTCGCGCCGCGCCACGCGCCCTTGCTGGCACTGCTCAAGGCCGGCGAGGTGCGGGTGCAGCCGCCCGAGGGCGCCGAACTGTCGTTCTTCGTGGGCGGTGGCGCGCTCGAGGTCCAGCCCTCGAGGGTGACCGTGCTCGCCGATACCGCCGTGCGCGCCAGCGACCTGGATGAAGCGCAGGCGCTGGCGGCCCGTCAGCGCGCCGAGGAGGCACTCGCCGCCAGGACCGACAAGATCGATCTGGCCGAGGCGCAGGCCGAGCTGATCCGGGCTGCAGCGCAGCTCAAACTGATTCAGAAGCTCAGGAAGATCAAGGCCTAGCCCGCGCGTTTCCGGCGGCGCTGGCGCAGCGCGGCGATCGTGGCTGCTGTGTTAGATTGTCGTTCTCCCATGCCGGCAACGTCCAAAAAAACTCCGCCGCTCTCCGTGGTGATTCTCGCCGCCGGGCAGGGCAAGCGGATGCATTCCGACCTGCCCAAAGTCCTCCAGCCGCTCGCCGGCCATCCCTTGCTCTCGCACGTTCTCGATGCCGCCAATGCACTGCAGCCAGCGCTCATTCATGTGGTCTATGGGCACGGTGGCGAGCGCGTGCGCACCGCGGTGCGGGCACCAAACCTGCGCTGGGTGCTGCAGTCCGAACAACTGGGCACGGGCCACGCCGTGCAGCAGGCCATGCCGGCCCTTCCCGATGATCATCTGGTGTTAGTGCTCTACGGCGACGTGCCGTTGATCCGGCCCGAGACCTTGCGTGCGCTGCTCGCGCTTGCAGGACCCAAGAGCGTGGGGCTATTGACGGCGAAATTTGCGGACGCGAGCGGCTATGGACGCGTGGTGCGCAGCGCCTCGGGCCAGGTCGTGCGCATCGTCGAACAGCACGATGCCAGCGCGGCCGAAAAGAAAATTCGCGAGGCCAACACTGGAGTGCTGGCGCTGCCCGCGACGCTCCTCAAACGGTGGCTCGGCAAGCTCGAAAACCGCAACGCCCAGCGCGAGTACTACCTCACTGATGTCATCGCCATGGCCGTGAAGGACAAGATCAAGGTCACACCGCTCATCGCCCCCACCACCGTCGAAGTGCTGGGCGTGAATGACAAGCTACAGCTCGCCGCACTGGAGAGTGAGTACCGGCGGCTGCGGGCGCGCGAACTTATGCTTTCCGGAGTCACAGTCGTCGATCCCGAGCGGATCGACGTGCGCGGCGCGGTCAGTTGCGGGCGCGACGTCGTGCTCGATGTCAACGTGCTGCTTGAGGGGCCGGTGCAGCTGGGCGACGGCGTGCGCGTCGGCGCCAACAGCGTCTTGAGCCAGGTGCGCGTCGGTGCCGGCACCCACATCAAGCCCAATTGCGTGATCGAGCGTGCCGACATCGGCGAGGGCTGTCAGATCGGACCCTTCAGCCGCATACGGCCCGAGTCCACGCTGCACGATGGCGTGCACATCGGCAACTTCGTCGAGGTCAAAAAGTCCGAGATCGGCACGGGCACCAAGGCCAACCACTTAAGCTACCTGGGCGATGCCATCATCGGCGCAGGCGTCAACGTCGGAGCAGGGACCGTCACCTGCAACTATGACGGGAGCAATAAGTGGCCGACCGACATCGGCGATCAGGCCTTCATTGGCTCGGGCGTGATGCTGGTCGCGCCGGTGCGCATCGGCGCGGGTGCCACGATCGGTGCGGGCTCGACCATCACGCACGATGCGCCGGCCGGCAAGCTCAGCCTCGAGCGCGCGCATCAGCGCACCATCGAGCACTGGCAGCGGCCGGGCAAGAAATAGCCGGCCTAAGGCGAGCCAATCGCATGTGCGGAATAGTCGGGGCGGTTGCTGGGCGCGATGTCGTGCCGCTGCTGATCGAGGGCTTAAAGCGCCTTGAGTACCGCGGTTATGATTCAGCCGGCATCGCCGTGGTCGGGGCCGACGGCCAGATGGGGAGACTCCGCACCGTCGGCAAGGTGCGGGCTCTGGAGGATGAGCTCGCGGCCACGCCCATCGCCGGCCCCCTAGGTATAGCGCATACACGCTGGGCAACGCACGGCGCACCCAGCGAGCGCAACGCCCATCCGCACATATCGCGCGACGGCCTGGCCATCGTTCACAACGGCATCATCGAGAATTACGAGGAGCTGCGCGCGGAGCTGCGCAACGCGGGCTACAGCTTCGATTCCGAAACGGACACTGAGGTCGTCGCACACCGCATCCATTTTCACATGGAGCGGCTGGGTGATCTGTACAAGGCGGTGCGCGCCACCGTCATCGAGCTGGAAGGCGCCTACGCACTGGCCGTCATCAGCCAGCGCGATCCGAGCAAGGTTATCGTCGCGCGCGTGGGATGCCCAGTCGTGATCGGGTTGGGCGAGGGCGAGAACTTCGTGGCTTCCGATGTGGCCGCGCTCTTGCCGGTGACGCGGCGGTTCATGTTCCTGGAGGAGGGGGACGTTGCCGAAGTCCGGCGCGATGGAATCGTTACGGTCGATCGGGAGGGGAAAAAAGTGACGCGCGCGGCGCGCGTGAGCGAGCTCTCGCCCGATGCGGCGGAGAAGGGTCCCTACCAGCATTTCATGCTGAAGGAAATCCACGAGCAACCGCGCGCCGTGGGTGACACGTTGCAGGAGCGCGTCGCCAATGGACGGCTGCTCGAGGCCGCCTTTGGTCCCGCCGCGGCCGAGATCTTCAAGCAGGTGGAGGGCGTGCACATCGTCGCCTGCGGCACCAGTTTCCACGCCGGGATCGTGGCCCGCTACTTTATCGAGCAGTATTGCCGGCTGCCCTGCCGCGTGGAGATCGCCAGCGAATACCGTTATCGCAATCCGGTCGTGCAGAAGAAGTCGTTGCTGGTCACGATATCGCAGTCGGGCGAGACGGCCGATACGCTGGCGGCGATGCGGCTGGGCAAGCAGCTTGGGTACCTGGCAACGCTAGCCATCTGCAACGTGCCGGAGAGTTCGCTGGTGCGGGAGGCGGACCTGGTGATGCTGACGCGCGCGGGACCGGAGATCGGCGTCGCCTCGACCAAGGCCTTCACCACGCAGCTGGCCGCACTCGGGATGCTCGTCATCGCACTCGCCCGGCACAACCGCGCCGATGCCGAAAGCGAGCGGGAACTGGTGAGCCGGCTGATCGAGATCCCAAGCATGATCGAGAAGACCCTGGAGCTCGATCCGGTCATCCAGAAGCTCGCTCACCGGTTCGCCGACAAGCAGCACGCCCTGTTCCTGGGGCGCGGCGCCCTGCACGCCGTGGCGCTCGAAGGTGCCCTCAAGCTCAAGGAAATCTCCTATATCCACGCCGAGGCCTACGCGGCAGGCGAGCTCAAGCACGGGCCGCTCGCGCTGGTCGATGCCGACATGCCCGTCATCACCGTGGCACCGAACAACAAACTGCTCGAGAAGCTCAAGTCGAACCTCATGGAGGTCCGCGCGCGCGGTGGCGAACTGTACGTGTTCGCCGATCCGGATTCCGGGTTTCGATCGAGCGATGGCGTGAACGTGATCCAGATGCCCCGCCACGTGGGTTACTTCCAGGCGCCTGCCGTCTACACGATTCCGCTGCAGCTGCTCGCGTATCACGTGGCCATCCTGCGAGGGACGGATGTGGACCAGCCACGCAATCTCGCCAAGAGCGTGACGGTCGAATAGCCGGGGCGATTTCCACCCGCGGTGCGTCGGTAAAATCGTGGCCGTTTACGGACGACTGCGGATCATTGCAGTCCGTGACGTGGCGAGGGCCTCAACAGGATCTCCCGCAGCTTGTCCATGTCAGGAGGCTTGACCAAATGATGGTCAAAACCTGCCCGGCGCGTCTGCTGAAAATCCTGCTCCTGGCCCCAGCCGGTGAGTGCGATCAGCACCGTGTGGGCCCGTTCGGGCCGCGACCGAATCTTCCGGGCCACCTCGTAGCCGTCCATCTCGGGCATGCCGATGTCCAGCAGCATCGTGTCCGGATCGAACCGATCTAGGGTTTCGAGCGCCGATTGCCCGCTGTGGGCCACCTCTACGGTGGCACCAAGCGCTCCGAGCAGGGTGCCGAGGGTCTCGGCGGCATCGCGGTTGTCATCCACAACCAGTATCCGCCGACCCGGCAAACGGCGCAGCGCCGAGGGCGCCTCGCTGTGGTCAACACTATCCTTGAGCATCGGCAGCTCGACCAGGAATTCGCTGCCTTTATCCGCGCCCCCGCTGCGCGCCTCGACGCGACCGCCATGCATCTCGATGAGCGTGCGCACCAGGGTCAGACCGATGCCCAGGCCGCCCTGCGCCCGGCGGCTCGAGCGGTCGACCTGCATGAACATGTCGAAGACCGTTCGAAGATGCGCTGCCGGGATGCCGATGCCGTTGTCTTTGACCGAGACCACTACGCGTTCGCCCGCGCGCGCGGCGCGCACGCGGATCTGGCCGCCCTCATTGGTGTACTTGGCGGCATTGCTGAGCAGATTGACGAACACCTGTGTGAGCCTTACGGCGTCTCCGGAGACCGGAATGGGCACGTCGGGAAGATCGATATCCAGCTTGTGAGATGCCGCCTCCAGGACCGGCCGGCAGGTGTCCACGGCCGCGCGCAGCACGGCCACCAGATCCAGGCGGTCGTGACGCAGGTCCATCAGCCCGCGCGTGATCCTGGATACCTCCAGAAGATCGTCCACCAGCCGCACGAGGTGCGAGACCTGCCGCTCCATGATCGTCATGATCCTGAGTAAGCGGGTCTCGTCCAGTCCGCCCAGGCGCAGCAGCTGCATGCCGGACAGGAGCGGTGCGAGCGGATTCCTTAATTCATGTCCGAGGGTCGCGAGGAATTCGTCCTTGCGCTGATCGCTGACCCGCAAGGACTCTTCGGCGCGCTCGCGTTCGGCCAGATGTTCGCGGATTTGGAATTGCCGCTGGCGGGCACGCAGCGCGGACCGCACCGCACTGAGCAGAGTCGGCACGCGCAACGGGCGCTCGAGCACGGTCACGTTGCCGAGCAGCCGCACGGCCTCGGCCATGCTCGCGGAGGCCGCGCCGGCGTAGGCGAGTACCAATATCGGCAGGTCGGACCACGGCGGCTGCTCGCGCAGTACCTTGGCCAGCTGCTCGTTGTGGGCTGAGGTCATGGCCTCCTCGGAGAGCACTACCACCCCGACAGGGCCAGCCAGCTCGCGCAGCAAGTCCGAAAACGTCGAGCAACAAGTGACCGGAATGGCTGCGCTTCCCAGGAGTGCGGCTGTGGTCGTGGCATCCTTGCGCGTCGGCGCGAGTATCAAGACCCGATCATCACGCGCATTGGCGGGCTGCGCCGTCATGAAAGCTTGGGGTCCCCGCCTTCGTGTACCGGCACTCCGGTCAATATGCCGCGGAATTCCCGCAGGGCCTCACCCACATAGATGCCGTCACTTTCCAGCCGGAACTCGCGAATGGTGCGCTCATGATTTCCGGCGCGTTTCTTCACGACCGACAGCGCCTGTCGCACCTCGCCCCTCATCTCAAAATAGCGCAGCAGCACGACTGCGTCCGCCAGATAACTCGCGTCCACTGGAGTGTGCATTTGCGACCCAATCAGGCCCTGATGGGCACCGATCAGGATAGTGGCCACGCCCCGATGTCCCAGATACATCAGCAGCTCGTGCAGCTGGATCGTGAGGAATCGCTCCTCGGGCATGGCGTTCAGATAGCCGTTCAGGCTGTCGATCACGATGATGCGGGCTCCGGCCGCAACCGCCTGCCGGATACCGTGGATGAATTCACCGGGGGTCAATTCGGCGGGATCGATCTGCTGGAGCGTTACCACGTCCGAGTCGACGAAAGCAGAAAGCCCAATGTTGAGTTCCTCACACCGCGTCAGCAGAGTCTGCGGGCTCTCATCGAACAGGAACATGGCCGATTTCTGACCGCGTTTGGCTGCGGCGGCCACAAACGTAGCGGCCAGGGTGGATTTGCCCGTGCCCGCAGCACCGACGAGCAATGTGCTGGTGCCTTCCTCGATGCCGCCACCCAGCAGCTTGTCCAGCGCGACAACGTCGCTCGCCAGGCGGCCGCGCCTGGAGGCTTGCCGGTGCTCGGCGGCTACCAGGCGCGGGAATACCTCGATGCCGCCTTTTTGAATGGCGTAGTCGTGATATCCCCCACGAAAATGGACACCGCGATACTTGATCACGCTGAGCCGACGGCGCTGGCTTCCATACTCGGGATGGATCTGCTCGAGCAGCACCACGCCATGGGCGATGCTGCGCATCTGCAGGTCATGGTCCGTCGCCGTCATGTCATCGAGAAGCAGTACCGTGCACTGCCGGTTGGCGAGAAATTGCTTGAGCGCCAGAATCTGCCGGCGGTAGCGCAGTGCGCTGCCCGCGAGCAGGCGGAGCTCGGAGAGCGAATCAAAGACCACGCGCGAGGGCTTGAGCCGATCGACGTCGTTCAGGACCCGCGCCGTGGTGGCCGCCAACTCGACCTCGGAGGGGTGAAACATGGTGTTCTGCTCATCCGGCTCGAGCTCGGCCTCCGACGGGCTCAGTTCACGGGTAGTGATGCCCTCGAGGGACCAGTCGTGCGAGACGGCGACCGACCGCAATTCTTCCTCAGTCTCGGAGAGCGTGACATACAGAACCGTTTCGCCCAGCCGCGCTCCGGCCATGAGAAACTGCAACGCCAAGGTCGTCTTGCCTGCCCCGGGCACGCCTTCGATCAGAAACAAGCGGTTTCGCGTAAAGCCGCCGATGAGGATATCGTCCAGACCCGCCACCCCCGAGGGAGCGACAGGGCGTGCGTTGGCGGCATTTTTTTTCATTCTTACTCCCTGGCGGGGCGCTATGGGAGCCGGTGCACGGGCCTAGGCACCGCAGCTGACCGGACCTATGAGGCCGGGATGCTATTTTATGAGTGCAGCCGAGAATTTGGCGTAGGCCGTATCCTACTTTGCCCGAGTCAAATGGGATAAAACGCGGCTCACGCCGATCTTGCACCGGGCGGATCCAAGGGGCTGCGGACGGCGTTGGCGCCCTTTTGCATCACGTGCGTGTAGATCTGCGTTGTTGACACATCCTTGTGCCCAAGCAGCTCCTGCACGGTGCGAATGTCATAGCCCGCCTCGAGCAGGTGGGTCGCGAAGCTGTGCCGAAAGATGTGCGGGGACACAGGTTTCATGATCCCGGCCCGCCGCGCCGCCGCGCCGCCGCGCGCACCGCGCGCTGCACCGCGGCTTCGAGCAAATGGTGAGCAATCGAGCGGCGGAATTCCTGCGTTGGTAGCTCTGTGCAAGGCCCTTCGGGACCGAATGCGATCCCATGGTAGCCACACACAATCGAATCGCCCAGACTAAGGGCGGATGGCTAAGGAAAAGGATTTAGCTGGGGATAGGCGGCAATGACCGGCAGCGCATCTAGCCATGTATAACCTGGCGATTGCGTTATTCGCACCCAGATCATGTAGTTCACGTGCAGCTGGGACATCGCGTAGTTATACAGTTCGAGCATGGTCCAGTACTTGGTCGTGTATCCGCTCGTCATGTGCGGTTCCGAATAGCAGACGTTTTCCACCTGCCCGAATAGCGGCATCTTCCCCGCCATCTGAACGTAGAACGGGTAAACCTGGCTCTGCAGGGATTGATTGTCCGGCCAGACATCCGGGCCGCCCATGACGACGCCATGGCTGGATACCGTACTGGCTATAACTCCGATGTAGTCTTGATGGCCGGGAAAGTAATTCATGAACCAGAACACGCGTGAGGTCGGCATGTTGTTGCTGGCCGTCGTAAGTATATTGATGTACGCATCACGGTATGCCTCAGGCGTATAGCCATACGACTGGGCCGTTGAAGGCGCCATGCTCAGGGCCGTCTCCTGGGTCGCAATACCTTCGAAATTCTCATCGCTGTCCAC
>Ga0070666_10003087_pt1 | contig 10110 bp, 12 predicted proteins | sample KBSS23metaG_FD_64677 | JGI IMG/M metagenome (GOLD analysis project Ga0070666, IMG submission 64677) | Switchgrass rhizosphere microbial communities from Kellogg Biological Station, Michigan, USA - KBS S2-3 metaG | ecosystem: Host-associated > Plants > Roots > Rhizosphere > Soil ... | reverse complement strand
ACGATCAGCAGCCTTCGGGACCGGGCTCGATCGCCACCGGGACCCCCGGTGGCCGATGAGGCAGGGCCGCGCTGGTCGGTCCACTCCTCACCGTCCCAATAGCGCAGTGTGTCCGGCTGCGAGGGGTCCTCGTACCAGCCCGCCTTAGCCATCGGCGCGTTCTCCCCCTCCCCCGCCATTGGGCGGATCGTATCGGGAACGTAGGTGGTCGCGAGAAGACTTCTGCCAAGGCAAATCAATCGAGCCCGGGCGCTTCGGCCGACCGATGGCGCGGCGGAGCCCTGCGAGGATCGGAGGCGTCGCCCGCCACCGGGACATCGCGGCCACGGCAGGCCTCGGGCGCCCCAGCTCCGCGGGTTCGACGGCGGCGGTCCCGAGGACCGGTGAGGGCGCCCGACAGACTGCGGAGGCGGACAACCGGGCGAAGTCGACCAATCTCACGACCGATCTTCGCTCGCCATCTCGGCGGCGGTCTGCAGGTCGGCAAGGACCCGCTCGCGGATTGCCGCGACCAGCGTGATCGCGCCCCGGCACTCGGGCCCGCCGACCGTGGCGACGGCAGGCGCGACGGTGCCGGCGATCATCTCGAATATGACCTTGCTGTTCTCCTCGCCCGGAAACGCGCTCTCGGGAAGGTCCTCCAGCAACCCCAAGACCACATCCTCCAGGCAGACCGCGGTGCGGATCACCTCCTCGACCAACTCCCCCGCGAGCAGGCCGGCGAGCGCGACCTCGTCCTTACCCTCGCCGCCGGGAGGCACGTTTCCCGGGGCCGTTCCGTTCTTCTCGGCCATGTCTGCACTCCTTCACTCGGCGCCCACCCCGGTGGCGGACGATCGCCGACCGAATGCGCGGCGGAGCCGCGCGAGGATCGGAGGCGTCGCCCGCCACCGGGACGCGGCCCGGCCCCGCGAAGGGCGGCGGGTGCCAAGGTCAACGACCAGCCCGGATTCGCCTCCGGCTTCGGCGAGTCGAGATCCTCAGAGGGGGTGGCATCGCCCATCGCTGCGGCGGGGTCGTCTGCGAAAGGCGGCCCCGCGTCCTCCTTCACGGTCTCCAGGCAATGTCAGAGCGCTCGTCACCCTCGCCCGGCGGCCCCGGCAGACCGCGGTACCACCGCCGCGGCGGTGGTAGTTCCGCCTGCGCCTTCCGACCCTCAGGACTGTCCGACCAGCGCCGGTATCGGCGCTTCTCCCAGAGGGTCCACTTGATCCGACCCCAGCGGCGGCGCACCGAGAAGAACACGCGTTCCCATCGACCGAACGTGACCGGCGGGAAGGCGGCAAGGAGGTCCGGCGGAAAGATTTCCTCGGGCCGCCACAACTCGAATCCGCAGACCTGACGGCCGTCGCGGTCTTCGTAGTCGATCAGCCCCCAACCACGGTCCTCGGACGTGCGTCCTCGACCGTGGCGCCGCCGCCGATCGCGGGGAAGGACGGTGATGTAGACGATCCCGGCATCACGGTCGTAGTACGCCGCCTGCCGAGACATCAGGCCTGTGGGTGAACTCCTTTGACGGGCATAGCCCCTATCCAACCGGTCCCCCCTTCCGGTGTCAATCGCCCGTCGGCCTTCTAATGCAGCGAGAGGGCCGTCTCGATATGGCTGCGGGAGATGGTCGCGGCCTCGTCGAGGTCGGCGACGGTTCGGGCCACCTTCAGGATCGAATCGACACCCCGGTCCGAGATCGGCAGCCGCGCCTGATGCGCCGCGAGTGAGCTCGTCGCCGGCCCGTCCAGGTGAAGGCGGCGGATCTCCAGGCGCCCCATCTCGGCATTGCCGCGTCCGTCGCCGAGGCGTACTTCCGCCAGCCGGCGCGCGGCGACGACACGCTCGCGCACCACCGCCGAGCTCTCCCCCGCGGGGCCTGCGATCTCGGTCGCCGGCGGCGCGACGGCGATCCTGATGTCGAATGCGTCGGCGACGGCACCTGCCCGTCTCTCGAGCAGATCGACCGCCGTGGCGAGGTCGTCTCCCGACTCCTCGTCACCAGAGGGCGAACGCCAGGCCGCAACGAGAAGGAAGCGACTGGGGAAGATCCTGTCCTCTGCGCCCCGCCCGATCACCACCTCGCCTTTGCGGAGCGGCGCGCGAAGCGCTTCGATGGCCTCCCGCCTGAACTCGCCGATCTCGTCGAGGAAGAGCACCCCTCGGTGGGCGAGGGTGATCTCACCCGGGCGCGCCGGGATCCCGCCGCCGACGAGGCCGGCCTCGCTGATCGCGAAGTGCGGTGCGCGGAACGGTCTTCCGACCGGGAGCAACCCGCCGGGGAGCTGGCCCGTCGCGCTGGCGACACGGGCGACGTCGAGCGCCTCGTCGGGCCGCATCGGCGGGAGGATCGACGGGATGCGACAGGCGGCCAGGGAGATCCCGGCGCCGGGCGGTCCGACCATCAGGAGGCCGTGGCCCCCGGCGGCGGCGACCTCGAGCGCGCGGCGCAACCCCGGCCGCCCCCGCAGGTCGGCGAGGTCGGGGGCAGATTCCGGCGGGTCGACGGCGAGCCGGGGGGAGGCCGGAGGCGTGGGCCAGTGGCCGGCGGCGAGCCCCCCGAGTTGCGCCACGTTCTCCAGCGGGACGGTCCCGACCTCGTCGATCAGGCCGGCCTCCATCGCGTTCGCGGCCGGGACGACCAGCTTGTCGATGTAGTGCTCGCGGGCCTTCTCGGCGATCGGGATGGTCCCGGGCACCGCGAAGACCGTCCCGTCGAGGCGGACCTCGCCGACCAGCGCGGTCCTGGCCGGGAGCTCGACCTGGCCCGACGCGCCGAGGATGGCGGCCACGAGGGCCAGGTCGAGCGCGGGAGACACGGCGCGCCTGCGCTCGGGCCAGAGGCGGACCCTGATCGCCGCGAGCGGGTACTCGAAGCCGCTGTTGAGGATCGCCGCGCGGACCCGCTCGCGGCTCTCGCGGATGGCGGCGTCGGGCAGGTCGTCGATCGTGAGGCCGGGGATGCCGGCAGCGACGGCGACGACGACGCGAACGTGTTCGGCGGAGATCCCGTCGAGCCTGAAGCTGTGGACGGTGCAGTTCATGGTTCCTCCTTCTCGAGGCCCGCCGGGGCGGCGGGCGGATGCCGACCGCGGGCACGGCGGAGCCGTGCGAAGGTCGGGAGGCGCCGCCCGCCGCCCCGGTCGGTCGCCCGCCTCAGCGCCGGCCGCGCCGGGCGAACTCGCACATGCGGGTCCAGCTCTCGTGGAGCCCGGGCGGTCCGCCGGGAAGGACGCCCATCTCTCGCAGCTCCGCCTCGGCCCTGGCGATCGCCTCGTCGGCGTCCTCGGCGATCACCCAGACATGGGAGGAGCCGATCATCACCTCGTGCCAACCCTCGATCGGCGGCGCGAGCAGATCGAGTTGATCCGCGTTCTTGCCGGGACGGCCTGCCACCTCGACCACCTCCTCCCCCGAAGACGGAGGGCCGGGGACACCACCGCCGCCCCCGGCCCTGGATCGATCTATTTCTTCTTCGGCCCGGTCACCGGGGTCAGCGCCTTGATCTCGGGCGCCAGCGCCTTCTGCGCCTCCTCGTCGAGGGCGAAGCAGTTCCCCGTCCACCGTTGGTGCAGGGGCAGGACGGAGGCGTCGGCGACCTGATCGGCGAGGACCGCCTCGATGAGGAGCTCGACCTTCTCCGCGACCGAGTCTGCGCGGGCGACGCGGTCGCGGAGGTAGTCGGTCGCCTCCCGGACCGTCGCGTATTTGATGTCCTCACCCTTCTGCTCGCGCAGTTGCGCCAGGACGAGGCGGAGGCCCGCCCCGAGATTGGGGTGGGCGTCGAACAGCATGTCGATCAACACGTCGAGCCGTGCGACGGCACGCTGCTCGGCCCGTTTCCCGTGACGGCGACTCATCCTGCGACCGATGTCTTCGTTGGACGCGACCTTCCCTGCCTGCTCCCTGCGCTCTTTCGCCGCCTCGCGCTTGCGTTTCGCCTCGGCCTTCTTGCGCTGTTCGGCCTGCTCGTCGTCACTGGCCGACGGGTTGACGCCTTCCTGGTCCGCCTTGGCCTGAGCGGCCGCCTTCGCCCTCGCCCTGCGGTCCTTCTCGGCCTCCTTCACGCGGCGGTCAACCCAACAATCGGCGAGGTCCGCCGCGAACTCGGCGTCGCAGATGTACCGCAGCGGGGCGTAGCCGTGGGAGTCGCGCTTGTGCTCGACGAGGACACGGGCCGCCCGGGATCGATCGATCTCCTCCTGGGAGAAGTTGACCCGGAAGCCGCCGTCGACCGTCTGACCGGGCCAGAGGTCACCGAGACGGGCGAGGAGCCCTTCCCGCTTCTCGGGGTCGGCGACCAACTGGTCCAGCGACGCGCCGAACACCCGGATCATGGTCGGCGGGTCGTCGAACTTTTCCTCCGTGACGGCGTCGAGCAGGTCTTCGAACCGGTCGACGAAGCGACCCGGCTTCACCTTCCGGCGTCTGGCCACCTCGCAGACGCATTCGGCGACGCGGGGGCTGATCCTGGCGACCTCGCGGAGGGGCTTCTCGGCATCCAGGTTCACGACGCCCTCGGCGAAGTAGCGCTGGACGCCCTCCGGAAGCCGCAGGAGCCGCATGTGAGCGCCGACGGTGTCGACGCTCTTCTCGAAGACCGCCTCGGCGATCTGCTTGTTGGTGGTCAGCCCGCGAGCCTCGGCGACCATCTTCCAACTCGTGGCCTTCGCGACCGGGTCCAGCTCCTCCTGCTGGGTGTTCTCGACGGCGGTCATCAGCTCGCGATTGCCGTCGTGACGGATGGTGATCGGCACCTTCTTCAGGCCGGCTTCGTGGGCGGCCTTGTGGCGGCGTTCGCCGGCGACCAGCTCGAAGTGGTCCCCGACCGGAACCACCAGGAGCGGCTTCAACATGCCGATCTCCTTCATGCTCGCCGACATCTCGGCCAGCTTCGCCTTGTCCATCAGCTTGCGTGGGTTGTAACCCTCGACGATGTGGACGAGGTCGATGTCGACTTCGGGGGTGGCGAGGTCGACGGCGGGATCGATGGTTGCTGCCTGAGTCATCTTTGACTCCTTTTTGCAGAGGCCCCCGCCCGATGCGGGAGCCGGCGCCGCCGCCCAGCGCACGAAGTGCGCGAAAATGGGCGGTGCCGGCTCCCGCATCGGGCGGGACAGCACCGCGACGCTCTTGAACTTCCTACCGGGCGGGCGCAGCAGCCGATGGTCTCTCGGCGCCAATGAGGAGGGGTCGCTGGGGGGTTGCTCCCCGTCCTGCGCCAACTCCCTGTCCCTGGTCTTCAGAACCGAGTACTGGCCATCCTCTAAATGCGTACTGGCTATTCACGCATCCACCATGCTGAAGCGCCGTCCCCGGAGTACGTCATCGTGCCGAGCCGCACGGCGCAGGTAGGGTCGGGTTCAAAGTGAACCGTCCGCGGCACTGGCCTACCTGACGACCTAAGGAGTTACGGTCTGGCCGGGGGCATGTCAAACAAGCTGAGGAAGGACAGGATCGGCCTTGGCGTCAACTTCTCATCGGTCGCCAGGCGTATTTCGGATTCTGCCTTGATCTCCATCACGCGCTCTTGCAGGTCGATGTACGCACGCCTCATGTCTTCCCAGCCCTGTGCGTCGACTTTCATGGCGGTACGCAGGATCTCGCAATCCACCTGCTTGAGCATCGTCTCGGTTTCGATGGAGTACGTCGCGTCCGCGCCGAAGAGTGCGAAGACGGTTTCTACCCACACCTTCCTAAGCTCCAGTGGGAGACCTTCGTATTCCTCCTGCGATATATGGACCAACTCCACCGTTCGAAAGAAGTGCTCCACGGCCCCGCGCACGGGACGTTCATCCACCTGTTCGACCAGGTTGTGTTGTCCAAGGACTTTGACGTGATAACTGACGTGGCTGGCTGGCTTACCTAGCTCTCGCCCAATTTCGGCCGGACTCGTGGGCTTTTCGGCCATACGGGCCAAGCAGATCACCTTGATCTTATGCGAGGTCGCGGCAGCAAGAGTGGAGTGGTGATGTCGCTTTCTGCCCTCACTCGCGCTGCCCTTTGTCGGAACCGCCGTCGCCGCCACTACCCGCCTCCCTCGATTCGCTGAACAGGGCTGTGACCAATCTAAGCGAATCGAGCATACAACCCGATCCGGCCTAAGGAGCGAATTTATGGGGTCGCTTTTTTGTCCGGAAGGAGACTTTTTCTCGGCCATTCGTTAGCCCTTCGCCGGACACGCGACTTCATTAAGGGGGTGAGGGTTGATGAAGATGACTCAGGTTCGGACCGTGATGAACTCTTGGAGCGCCGTTAAGGCGCAATAACGAGCGGGCGTCGCTGGCCCACGTTCGTCATCCGCGCGGGCCAGTGTCGGCCCCTCCGGCCGAGGGGAACATCTTTCGCACGGCGTCGGTGCCGGACACCGTCAATTCCACTCGCGCGAGTCCACCCTCGATGGCGGGTCTTGCCCAGCCTTTCGAGCGAAGCACACCACAGTTGCCAGCCACGACACTCGCGGCGCAGTCGACCTCGGTGGCGAGCTCCCGAAACGAAAGAGGGCGATCCTCGAGCAATAGCCTCAGGAGGATGCTCGCCTGCACCTGCGGGTCGAGGAATTCGGCGGCGATCCGACCTTCGCCCAACGTCATTCCGGCTTGGTCCCGAACACGACTGCCGTGTCGAGGACTTCGCGGCCGAAGTCCGTGAGATCATAGAGGTGTTCTTCTGCGCCTCGCCTCCTTCGTGTGTCCACACGTTTCAGAACGTCGAGATCGCGGAGCTTGATCTGGTGATATGAGACGTTCTGCAACGGGCCGAGTCCTTTCTCGAAGGCGAGGGTGGTGGCGCTGGCGGGCCCGTCATTGGCATGGGCGAGGAGAACTTCGAGACGAAGCCTGTAGCCCAGCGCGGTGGCGAGCCTCTTCACTCTGCCCAAGTCCTCGATCTCGATGTGATCCTCTGCCATGCCTGCGTCCTCCCGGAGCGAATTTGAGCGACACGGCCGCAGAGAAGCACATGCGGTACGGACATCGTTGTCAGACCTAACTGATGCAGTTCTCCTTTGGAAAATTCATGTCCATATTCCGCTTGCGCTCCACCGAGTTCGTGTATACGGTCGCCCCGTTGGATTGGAGCAGGGGCACTTAATTTCGCCATCTCCCTTGGCGATGAAATTCCGAATTAGGTTGCCCCCCGTGCCGACTGGGACGGGGGGACGGTCTGACAGGTGGCCGTCTCCCCGATCCCAGCTCGCGGTCGGGATATGAAAGGGCGGAATTGGGCGGGGCGAAGAGGAATCACACGGTCGGCTTCACCTACGTCGCGGAGATCGCCAGCGCGATGAATCACCCTATGAGGCTCAAAGCGCTCATGGACATCGCGCACACCAAGTATCCGATAAACCCAGTCCTCATCGCCAGGCAGAACGGATTCTCGATGAACGATTGCGCTTACCACGTCCGAAAACTCGCCGAGATCGGGGCGATCGAATTGACCTATACGGAACCGGTCCGCGGCGCGACCAAGCACCTCTACAAGGTCGCCCCCTTCGGAGAAGAGATCGTGACCTGGGCACGGAAAATCGAACGGTACGGAAGGAAAAGAGAACGCGAACGTGCCGAAGCCCACTGACAAATGATCTAGATGCCGCAGAAATCCGAAGGCGCACGCATGCGTTTCGCCGCGAACGTGGAACGGCTGCGTAGACACCACGACTACTCCATGGACCAGCTCACCGAGCGTTCGCAGATCGGGAGGGACGAGCTCGACGCCATCCTTCGAGGGGAGGAGGAGGCCGACGTCGAATCGATCTATCGGCTCGCCGGAGCACTGGATGTCTCACCGGGGACACTCCACGACGGCGTGGCCTGGATCCCGGACGGCGAAGGCGGGGGGGAATACCGGATCGATGATCCGGCCGATGACTGAAGCGTCGAGCTCGCGGGGTCAAGAGGATTCTGCGGAACCGGCACCGGACCGCGACACATCGCACCAAGATCCGTGGCCGAATCGACGGGCACTAAGCCACAAAGCGGACGACCTCACACGAAGGTGAGGGCGGTCTCAGGCCGCGGGATGCCAGGCGGAGGGCCCTTCGAACCCCTCGGCGCCCGCGCATCTCTCAACTATTTTTCGGCTGACCGGAATCGTCGTGTCCAGAGCGACCTCCGAACCTCGCAACGCGGTAACACTGCGAGGACGACGTGACCTTGATCGCCTCCTCGCCGGTCTCCCGGAGGCGCTCGGAGGCTTCGCGCTGGATCTCGTTACTCCGGTGGTAAAGCTCCATATGTACGGCCAAGAGGTCATCGAGTCCCTGCTGGTCGACCGACCTCAATGCGTTCCGCATTAGGTGCCAGCGTCCATCATCGCCGAAGGTGTCGTCTGCAAGGGCATGCTCAAAATCCCCAAGGACCCAAGACATCATCCCCATGAGCGCACCTGGTTTCCGGTCCGAGGTCATCTCCTGCCAGTCCGGGCCGCTGATGAAGTCAGTGTCCACGGCGCGCCAATACTTCTTAACGCCGCCTCTCACGATTTCGGTCTTGACGAGCTCGATGCAGTCGAAACGTGCGAGCTTGTTGCAATGGTACGAGACCGTGTTCAGTGGCAAGAGCAACTCGTTGGAGATTTCGCTGGCCGCTTTCACGCCCTCTTCGACCACATGTTGGAGGATCCGCGCCCGAGTCGGGTCGGCCATCGCCTTCGCCCGCTTCCCGGAGGCCGTCCACATCAGCCTCTGTTTGCCCACCGCCGTCACCGTCATATCTCCCTCCAACCGCTAGACCGAATCTGACTAACGGAGCTTAGTCCAGCAAACGAGCACTTTGCGCGCTTCCTGCGGCGCGACAACGTCGGCATAGCCGGTCAAGGTCGGGGGAACTCCAATCCCTCTTGCCTTGGAAGGAGGTGCAACCGATGAAGATCATCACCGCGAGTCCCCTGGTGCCAGTCGCCGAAGCGGGCAAGGGCACCTGAACGGACCGTCTACGCCCCCCGGCCTCAGCGATCGAGGGTGGGGGGCGTAGTCACTTCGATTTTGATTCCGCTTCCCCGTGCTTCTCGAGAACATCCAGAGCCCAGGGCTCATCGATGGCGAACCGGTAGAAATTCTGCATCGAGCCACGTACGGGCTCCTGCTTCACCAACTCGATGGCTTCGCATTCTCGAAGGACCCGAACGTGGTAGCCGACATTCGAGAGCGGCTCTCCAAGTATTTCCGCGACATCGCGAGGGCTCGATATGTGACGCTTCTGGATCTCCCGCAGAATGTCCCTGCGTTGGGGATGCCTGAGCGCCTTCAGTAACTCGACGTTCCATTCCTCGGGCTTCACCGAAAAAAAGGTTTCGCAGGTTCGACCGGTCTGTCAAACGTCGTCTGGTCGATGGATTTAGACCCGTTAACCGCAGGGTCGTTCCGTCTGGGTCGGTCGAGGGAACGAAAGAGCTGGAATCAGGACCCGCGTTGACTTCTGGGCGACGAGACACCTCGGTGCCGCAATCCCGCTTCCCACGGCGGATTCGGCTGTGCTGGCGGACTTCTTAGGAAGCCGGCGAAAATAGGCTCGGGCTTAAAAGGCCGCCGCTCTAACCAAGTGAGCTACAGGGGGAGACGACTGGACTGCCCTTTGCAGCCGGGAAAATCGCAGCCGCAGGCAAATTCCAGGCGCTTGCCGCAAGCGAGAGGTCGATTAAGAGTCGGCGGAGCGCGACGCGTCGGCGGCACCGACCGGTATCGCCGGCGCTCCTTTTCGCAAGAGGCCGAACGAAAAGATCAATCGTCGGACCCTGCCTGGGATCGCGGCGGCGTCGGCTGCCATCTCCTCCGCCCAGCGTTCCCGCTCGACAACGTCGAGCGTGGCAGGAAGGCGGCGGACGGCGAGGTCGAGCATGCCCCGCGTGAGGGACAGGGAGAACTGCCGCCGCACCACCATTCGGCTTTTGACAGGCTCGGCGTCTGGATGGCCCAACCTCGATCTGAGCCACCGATAAACCTCCTCGCCGAGCAGCTCGGCCAAGTACGTCAATTCGGGGTCGGCCCCTTCGGCCTCTCTTCTCGCGGCTTCCTCCTTCCCATACATCTGGCGCGCCACGCGGGCCATAGCGCCGGGAGGCAAGGTCATCGCGATCGAGCCGAGCAGTGTGAGACAAGGGCGCTCATGCGAGACCCCTCCTCGG
>Ga0070666_10003084_pt1 | contig 10116 bp, 10 predicted proteins | sample KBSS23metaG_FD_64677 | JGI IMG/M metagenome (GOLD analysis project Ga0070666, IMG submission 64677) | Switchgrass rhizosphere microbial communities from Kellogg Biological Station, Michigan, USA - KBS S2-3 metaG | ecosystem: Host-associated > Plants > Roots > Rhizosphere > Soil ... | reverse complement strand
ATTTTAAAATCCATAATCCAATCAAGGACATAATCATTTTTTCTTAATTATCTCTCTCATTCTCTTTCTAATTATTTTTATGAATTCATCATCATGAGCAAATAAAGTCTGTACTACTAGAAGACCTTTTTTATTTACCCTATAAACACCAACCAACTCATAATGACCAGGTATAGCTAATATCACAATCGATTTTCTATTTTTATATAAAATATCTTCATCATCACCTGTAATATAAACATCTTTCTTTTCAAAATCAAGCAAATAAATGTCTTTCAAAATCACTTCTGAGATTAACTCATTGAAGATGTGATCAACTGAAGAATTTGAATCTAAGGTTCTTTTCATATTTTCAAGAGATAACTCAGGGAGATCTTTTGAATGGGCCTTGAGGTCACCCCTAGACAATATATCGTACCATTTTTTATTTCTTGGGTTTGAATCAATATAATCATCTAGTTTATTTGCAAGATCTTTTCTAAAATTTTTAACACACTCTCTTCTATTCAAGCTTACACCATCTCCTGTTACTCCCTTAATGTAAGGCTTATAACAAGCATTTAATATTGCATGAAAAAAACAAGATCCATCTCCCTCAGTGTGAATTCGAACCATGTTTGGATAAAGTTTCCAATCTAACATTTGATATTGATTCAAAACTAACTTTCTATCCATTTAATGAATGAAATAAATTAAGTTTAGTAGTTAAATGGGTAATGGAGGTGTTGATATTTCGCCAGATGTAGCACCCTATAGTGGAACAACCAAAGAACTTGCAAAAAATATTACTCCTGATGTAATCAAGCATGGTCAAAAATGGGGAACAATATTGATTGTAGTATTAGCACTGCTTTTATTCCTAGGATTTATAGCAATACTCGCATTTTTATATCTCAAGAAAAGAAAGAAGCACTAAGAGAAAGAGATGATCTTAGGTTCATCAAATAAGTGATCATCTTCTAACTCAATCTTTGAAAGCATGATTTCATTAGGAGTGTAATTGCATGGTCTAAATATTTTCCTCATCACTCCTAATTCTTGCATCACCATCACAATAAACTCAGAACAAAAATATTTATCCTTCGCTTCATTGCCTTCATATTTTTGTTTTACTAAACTTATTAACCATGAAGGAACAAATAGATTAATATCTGATTGTTTTAATTTCTCATAAATCTTTTCAACATCTCCATAATCAATCCTTTTCCCTCTCTTTGAAATCCAACTTATCTCAAAGTCTGAATTCTTCTTCAACCACTCATCTAGCAGAATCATGTGTACTCCTCTAAATGACTTATAGTAGCACACTTCAAAAATATAGATATTTTCTTTCTTGACCACCATAGATAAATGAGTCCAATAAGAATTTGAAAATAAATTAACTAATCTTCCAGGGACAGAATTATAACACACACCAATAATATCTCCTGTATTAACCTTCTTAATCCAATCTCTAGAATTAATTCTTGTCATATCAAAATTATCCATTGACAAGTACTTCCAGACAATAAATAATAAAATGAATAAAACAATAATCAATACAATCATTTACTCTCTAAGAGAATATTCAAACAAAAATCATGATTCATATTTTGAATGAGTCATGATTTATTATCTATTTTTCAGAAGCCTTCTTACATTTCTCTCCATCAAATTCAAGCTTCTTAGTCACCATTAACAAATAGTGAATTAAAAACTTTTTCTTTTTCTTATCATTCTTAATTTCAACTTCTTCATTGTCAACTTCTTTTTCTCTATCATCTTCTTCTGTATTTTCGATTACTTCTGAACCATTCAATTTAGGATCAGTATTTTGAATATTTATTATTAATGATGCATTCATATCAGAACTAAATGTTATTCCTACATCAGCACTAACAGTCTTAAATTTAGAGGTCAAAGGGATTCCTCCAGTACCTTTTTCATAAGGACAAGCAGGAAACTCTTCTGCTAATATATCTTCGAGAAATCTATTATCCGAAGTCATAAGTTTGTAATATTTGTTTTGATATAACAATTGAACTGATTTTATGACACTAAATCCTTCATCTGTATAAACACAATAATCTCTGTTCTTACTACACTCTATATTTTCGGGTAATATAAATATTGCTTTACAAGGATCATTTGCTTGTAGTTTTAATATATCTACTGAATCAAGAGATACAGGATTTCCGGGAGGAATATAGATGAAGTCATCATAATAAAATATTCCTCCATTACTTTCACTAATCCTTTGATTCTTTTCAGGGTCAGTCAAGTGTGTGTACTTTGCCCTCATCTTTGGTTGTTCTAGGACTGAGCCTGTTGGGACTCCTAAGAAATATTTTGAATTAAATGGGATTTCCACCCAAACATCATTTTTAAATTCTCTAACTCTAAGGATGTCTTTGAGGTGCAATCTAAACATGTATTCGAATGTTATTTTAGATTTTCTACACATGAAGATGGGGATGGATTTACATTTGTGTTCAGAGAAGTAATATTGTTGCTTACAATTTATTCTATCTGCACTCAAAGAATCAGTCCATTCAGTTAAATGATCTCTGTTACCTATAGTCTTAAGATGATGTTTCCTTTTCCTTTCAAGAAAATAATTTCTAAAAACAGTGTTTGATTCAGGTGTATGAGTTTGTCTAGGATCAGAATCAAAACACAAGTCACCGGTTTCATATAGAATGTGCAATAGATTTTTAGGCCAACACATTTGAATTTTACCTTCAAACTGTTTTTTGACCGCTAGCTTGGGCAATTGAAACATCATTATCACTTTCTCTGCTGCATCAAAAGACTCCATCTCGAGGTGGTAAACTACTTTCTTATGTTTAGTACTAACATCCAACTCACGATAAATAGATGACTTCCAAGAGGTCTTAACTGGAAATACATCAGTGTGTTCAGTCATGATAGCTTCATCAAATTCACCTGGCTCATGAAGCTCCTTCTGGAAAGGGGTTAATGAGTTCAGTTCTAGATCTTTGATACTGTTGATATCCGTCATTTTCAAAGCATCGAAGTCATTTTATAGAGCATTTTGAGATTTCTCATTAATTTATTAATGACATAATCATTAATCAATTAGAACAATCTAGTTGCCCTCTCTTTGTCTATGAAGACATATATTGCGTAAGATCTAGGTAAAATCATATTCGAACTTTGAAGGAGTACTAGACCATCGCCAGCAGAAGTAAATATTTGATTAGAGTTTGGGTTTGAAATGTAAATCATTTTTCCTTTGTTATTATTAGATGAAGCAATAGTGATATTTATTGGTGCTTTATTAGCAATATAAATATCATATTCATCTATATCAAAAATATCGGTTGGACTATTAGATGCTCCTTGTTGAACTGCGTAAGTTAAATTATTTCTAATTATGCTTTCTCTTATACTCCAAAAATAATATATGACAAGACCTATTATCAGAATTATTAGGAGAACAATTACAATTATCAAAAATATAGTTAATGGAGCAATCATTTTAAAGTTGCAATGAAATATTCTTCATTATCTCGTTTAATTTTCATAAAAGCAAATAATCGATCGTCATAATGATATTCTTGATTTATTTTCTTAAACTCATCTCTGTTCATATTTATTATCCTACTATATTCTTCTCTTGAAAACTTTGAGTAGTGTATGATTTCTACTATGTCTTCCACAAACTTCTCATATGCCCTATCATTGGTGTTAGGTATGAAAAATCCCATCCTCAATGCTATTGTTCGAACCATGTGGTCATCAATCATACTCTCGTCAAATGAAATTATATATTCTTCAAATGGATGTTGATTATTACCACTCTTGAGAAACTCTTCGAATGAACCATACACAGTGCAAATTAAATCCTTCACTAGAGGACAAAATGTTTTAAACAAACTATATCTTTCAGAGTAGTGCTCAATATTAGAACTCTTAAAAGCATCATAGAGTTTCTTATAGTTCTCCTCGGTTTTTCTATTATCCTCTGCTGTTGTTAATCTCTCCATTTTATTGATCATTCAATAAAATGTCTTAATTTTTCAATTTTTCAACAATCTCACCCTTACGAGTCAACCCTCTAATGTCCACATTATTGTCCTTAGCGTACTTCTTGAGATCCTCAAGCTTCATAGAATCAAAATTAATCTTTACACTCTCTACTATTACAGGTTCAGGAGTCTTCTTCAGGGAAGCTCTCTTAGGTGAAGCACGAATAGGTTTTCTTCTCTCTTGAGGAGGGCTATTGACTGGTGATCTAGGGATTACAGGATAGTCTACTTTCTTAATATCTTCGATAACTATTTCATTAATATCTTCATTTTCTACCTTCTCTTCTATGGTCTCTGTAGGAGGAATGATTTCACATATATTATTATGACACACTATTTTATTTTCGGAAGCTACTTTCTCAATTATTTCTGAATTATTATTTTTCAAAACCTTCGATGATAGCCCATCAGATTCAACAAACGAGCACTCGATGACTTTCCTTATAACATATGAATACTCTTCTCTGCAAAATCCTATTGCTATATAAATACCATTCAAGAAGTTTATATTATCAAAACCATAAATATCATATGATCTATTAGTTCTGAGAACAACAGCATATTTAAAAGAACAATCAATAGAGTTGGGAATATTTGTTACATCTTGAGACAATATATATGATTTATCAATATAGATATCTTTCTCCCCTACAACACTAACTCTTTGTTTGGACAACTTATAGTAACTATTGAAATAACACAAAATTCCTTGAATGGTCTCAATATCAGTCTTTATACTTACTTCAAATGAATCATAGATTATTGAATAGTCTTCCATTTTAACAATTCATATGATTTCTTTAATGGGAGTTTAGTTCCAAGATTGAATAGAAATTACCATCTCTAAAAGCCAATACCTTAATGTCTTCTTCTACTGCAGCTTCGGTAAATAGATTACCTGAATTTGAAACAGTATAGATAGTGTATTTGTATTTATTAGGATCTTTAACATTTTCACAATTGATACCATAATTAATCTTTTCATAGTTCCAATAATCACAAATATTCAATGCTTGATCAAAACTCAAAGATGGTTGTATGATGTAATATTTATCATAGTTAACATCATAATAGACTATTGGTTTTGCTTTCATGAAAATATCATTAAGAGTCTTTTTAACATATTTATTTTCATTACTTTCAATAGTGGCATTTATCCATTTTTTAAATTTATCCTCGCCAATAATGAGAGTGACAAAGGGTCTCTTAGTGAAACTTTCTTCATATTTATAGTAACCAGTAAGACCATTCTCCCATTTCTTAAATCCCGTCTCTGAACTTTGAGAATATAGTCTTAAGAAGTATATAACATTTTCGAAGAACTCTTCACTATAAAATTGTAACTTATTATTCACTACAAAATTACTTAGAACAGTATTGACTTCTCTGAGGAAAGTTTCAATTGTATCATACTCACCTAAATTTCTCAAAAGTTTTATCTCGTAAAGATCATCTACGTTATTTTTCTTAGGAACTAATCTCATGAAGTAAGCAATAAACTCTTCTACGTCTACATTAGATAATTTAAATGCTTTTATTACATAATTCAAAATCAAATCTACTTTAATTCGTTTATCATGTATTTGTTTTACCAATGAATCCTTTTTGACAAAGTGAAAATTGTGTGGTCCTTCCTTTAATTCATTCATTAAATCTCTTGTTTCAATAATTGGAAAATAGTATACATTCTTTTGATTCATAAATGGGTACCACAATCCTTCAATCTTATCTGTTTTAGGATTTCTTGAGTAAGTGTTAGGTTTACCAACATGCCCAATAACATCATGGATACTAGGAAGGTTAACATATTCTCCAATAGGAAGGTTTTGGGGTCTTGTTGGAGGGGTCATGACTACTATCTCAGGATCTGTATCCAATATCAGTCCTACTAATTTTCCATAAGAATCAATTATTTGTGCCTTCTTATTCACCCTAAAATCTCCACCAAAATCAATATAAGGAAAGTCAGAAGTATATTCAACTATCCCATCCTTTTTGAACCCCCAAATATCTATCGTATTATTTTGATACATGATGGAATAAATCATTGCACTAATATCCTTATCAAAAGTTTTAGTGCTCTTTTCAATATAATTATACATGGACAAAATAATGAGTTCACATTGAGGATATTCTAAATCATCTGAGCTAGACCCATAATGCTTTAATATTAAGACACTCTTACGATTTAAATTAATAGGTCTTGAATGAAATAATTTAAAGCGAGGAATTTCAAGAGATATCACTGTCTCATTTCTCTCGTTCTTAATATAAATAAATGTAAAAATATTTATATCAAAATATTCTTCAAAATATCTAAAGAAAATAAAAGGATCGATGAATATTTCTGAATCTTCAAACATTTCAGTTATTTCATTTTCATCATAATCATACATTTCTTGTTTACCCAAAGAGTATTCTATATTTTGAAAGATTTCAAAACGCATGTCTCTAACAAATAATTCTTTTTCATTTGATGTTTTTAATTCTAAATAGTCGGGGTTATCTAGAGCTACTAAAATACAATGAAGTAAAGAATTAACACTTCTAACAACACCAAATCTTAGCAAGTCTTCATTTTGTTTTAAGAATGGTGAAAAGATAGTTTCAATTGTTCTATTGAGAAATCCAAATGATCCTTCATTTACTATCTTTTTAGTTATCATTTTATGTTTCGCTTTACTAGTCAAATTAGTTTTAGGAACGTAAGGGATACCCAAATAATATTCTTTGTAATATGAGTTTGAGGCATCATCCATTTGAGGTCGTTCAAAGCAACAAGGAATGAATGGGTACTCATTTTTATTTGATAAATTAGTATTTCTTTTAACTCCAGGGAAAGGGAAGCTTGGATCAGGACAACCAAAGGTCCATCGAGCTTTATCTAGTGGGTAATTGAGGACTTCTCTTTTTCTCTTTTCATTTTTATAAGTAAACTTTTGAGTAGTCCATTGTTTTACATTCTCGATTATCTCTGGTTGTCTTTTCTTTTGACACCTCCTAGCATAGTTTGCAACAAACACATCTGGAGCATTAGTCCTCAACATTTCATTCTTAGTTTGTTGAGATTTTCTATTTCTAATCTTCTTAGCCATTTTAGCTTTGGGTTTCTTATTTTCAAAGTTTAGCTCAGGGAATATTGTTAAGTATTGTTTTTCAACGTTCTCTTTATTCTCTAGATAATATTGCATGACCTTGTTAAAAATAAAAAAGAAATGATTTAGAGTATCATTGTTTTCAGCTTTAGTAATGCTAACTTCAATGTATGGTATCCCTGCCTCAATCTTAACTTTTTCACTCGTGTTAGGATTTTCAAAATTAATAATATCAATTAACTCGGGTTTTAAAGTTATAGACTGTGAGAGAATAGCAGTTAGAGCCGAACGATAATTAACTACTTCTTCTTGCTCATCCTCTAAATACTCATCTTCGAGGGATTTCATGTGAATAGTAAGCCTCTTCTTCTCCACCCAAGATGTGGTAATCTCTTCACTATAGAAGTAAGTGTTTAGGATGTCATCATTAAGAAGCATGTCCATGAAGGTAACTTCATTCAGATTAACATTGTATAATTTAAAACTCCCACTTATGCTCATCTCAATAGTGTCATTGATTTCGAAAGGAGAATGTTGTGAGCATATATCAATAACGTACGTATGTTCTATTCCAAAGAATGGTATTTTAAAACTAAATAAACTTTGATCTAATTGAAAAATACATGAAATATAATTAGTCTCTATTTTCTCTTCATTTCCTTCATGTTCAATTTCTTTTAGAGGAACGTAAGAATAGATAGTATTCCTTCTATTTTTATCTGATGTTATGTTATTGATTTTATCTAAGTCTGTTGTTTTATTTTTGAAAATCTTATAATATTTTTTAATTTGCTTCTCTTCATTAAAAATATCAACCTCGTTATAATGAACTACAGGCATTGTATTATCAACTGTGAAATTATCGAATATCCATATATTTTTATCTAAATTTTCGGCACTTGTATTTTCAAGAATCATAACATTACCCGAATATCTAATCATACTTATCCTCGAATTATAAGTTATGCTCCGGTAAGAAATAACGCTTGATTGAATAAAATCAAACTCTTCTAATTTCTCTTTAACCTGATCCATGCGATAAATTATATTATCGAAATTGTCGAATAGTTTCCTGTTATTCCCATCCCATTGATTGTATAGAAGAGACAATTGATCGTATGATTCAATTTCGTCTATCGTTATCATATATTTTCTTAGAAATTTATTCATGTCTTGCAATAAAACAGTTATATTTTTCCAAATATCTTTGATAGGTTTTTCTTCTTCGACTGCAAAAAGATACTTAGTTAGAAACATGATTATCTCAAATGATAAATTTCGATTGTTTGAAAGTTCTGAAGTGAAAAAAACATATTTATTCCTTATTTGTCCAATAATGTATTCAAGTCCATCAAATGGTGTAGCACCTTCTTCTTGAGTAAAAATATTGAGTTGTTCCTCGATGAAGTCTTCCAATTGAACTCTTTGACTTGACATACCCTCCCTGATAAAGTATTTCCTTTCTACTTCTTTAATATACCTCATGTATTTTGTACTATACAATACCCTCTTCTCACTAGCCTTGAGAAATCTTTTCATGTCCTTGCTAGGAATCATTATGTATTTTGGAAGAGATCTTTCTTGGATTGATTCCTTGAAGATCTTATAAACGTAAGTATCGTAAATATTATCGCCCATCTTTTTTGAAAATGAGACTAATTTTCGATAAGATATAAATGCATGAATCTAAAAATCTTTTTGGAAATTTGAAAAACACTTATTAAATTTAAAAATCAAATAGTGTATATTTTTAAATGGCAACTCAAATTAATTATAGAAGCTTCGAAAGCGAGGAATTAGGAGAAAATAGAAGATCATCTCAACTAAGGATAAGTATGAAAGAAGTCGAAAATCTTCTACTTGTTATGAAAGACAATCATCTAACTTCATTCACAGAGATCAATCCTGAGTTAAAAAAGAAATATGACAAGCTTGTTAAATTGGTATCATTACTTTACAGGAGTAAGTCTTACGATGAATTTCTCAAGCTAGCACATAAAATCTTCGAGGGTAATGCTGATATAGTCCCAGGGACTTTAGGTTCGTACGTTGTTAATTGTGTAATCTCTTCAAACAATCCTGAAGATGATACTAATGAAGGAACATGTGAATTGAAAGGAATAGAGCAATTCAAAGATTCATCAGTCTTTTTCTATAATGGTTTCATTGTTCCTCTTCAGACAACAAATAGTGAAACTTGCATTATCTTGGTCGATGAAGAGAAACATCCTGAATTTGATCATTTGAGCCCTGATCATCGCAACTTCCTAAATGGTCTTGGAAAGAAAAAGTTCAAGATATTGTCTTACACACCAGGTGATAAAGTGTACAAAGAGATATACTCTGAATGGGATACTGAGGTTAGGGCTGAAGGCAATGATAAAATCGAGAAAAAGAAAGGAGCTTCCTTAATGTTTTTATTGTTGGCAATATTGATATTCGCTCTATTATTCTTATCTTACTCCTCATGGAAGACTACTAAGTAGACTTATTTGTGCGATTTAGAAAAAATATTGATTTTTGTTAGATTTGAAATATGAGTTTAAAATGACTGGAAGAGAAGAGTTAGTTGAGGATCTGGGTAATGTTTGTTATTTTGACTTGAGTAGATCAGAAGTCTTAAGTCAAATATCATTAGATACTAGAGGAAGCTTGAAGAATAAGATATTGATTTTGGAAAAGAATATGACAGAATTTATTGATGCTTATCAGAAGAAAGCTCTTGAGAATTTTCTTAATTCTCTCAATGAAAGAGAGTTTGAGAGGTTGAAGGATATTATTGAGAATCAATATTGATGGGATCAAAATTGATTTAAATTTGTTTGTGAATTAGTGTTTAAAATGTCTAGTAAAGCTAAGGCGATGATCACAAAGAGTACTAAAGAGATGAAACAGAAGACCATTGAAGACTATATTAAGGAGATAGAAGAATTAAAACTTAGGAATGAAATTTTGATGAATGAAGTTGAAAAATATACTAAGAGTAAGAG
>Ga0070666_10003083_pt1 | contig 10116 bp, 9 predicted proteins | sample KBSS23metaG_FD_64677 | JGI IMG/M metagenome (GOLD analysis project Ga0070666, IMG submission 64677) | Switchgrass rhizosphere microbial communities from Kellogg Biological Station, Michigan, USA - KBS S2-3 metaG | ecosystem: Host-associated > Plants > Roots > Rhizosphere > Soil ... | reverse complement strand
CCGTGAGATTAGATACATATCACCCCCTTTCGCAGTTGCCACGAGGACCATTAGGGTAGTCGCTTTGCGGCGAGAGCGGTGCGACTCCTCGTTGCGCGTTGGTTTTCGGCCCGTCGCGGGCGGTGCTCGAACCACCCCCCTCTCGCGGCTGCACGGGCCTTGGCGCTTAAGATGGTTCGTTCATCGGGGCCGGAAGAGCCGACCGTCGGGCGATCGTCGTCGTTTCGCCGAGGTGGCTCGCCTCTTGCTGTGTGGCTCGCCTCTTGACCGGCGCTGAGGAAAGAAGACGAATGAAGGCAGACTGGGCTACCGCTGCGACCGACCGCGCCGCGGCGCAAGGAAGCGAACGCAGTCTTTGGGCCGGCTCCCGCTGGGTGCGTGCCTGCGTCTGGCTGTTGCTGGCGACGGGGCTCGCCGCGCGCCTTTCGCCGTTGCTGGACGTCCAGGGCCGCCTGTACTGGATGTTCCTGTCGGAAGACGGCTACCTGATGCAGACGATTGCCCGCAACATGGCCCTCGGCCTGGGCATGAGCACGGCCCACGGCACGATACCGACCAACGGCGTGCAGCCGCTGGCCACCTTCCTCTATGCCGGCCTGCATGCGCTCGCCGGCGGATCGAAGATGCTGGCGATCGGCTACGTCACGGTGTTCGCCACCGCCGTGTCGGCGGCCGCCGCCTGGGGCTTGTGGCGGCTCGGGCAATCGGTGCTGCGCGACCTGCCGTACGCCCGCGACATCGCCCTGCTCGCGGCGGTCTCGTGGTTCGCCAGCCCGGCGATCATTGCCCACAGCATGAACGGCCTGGAAACCGCGGTGTACTACCTGGCGATCACGATCGCGCTGCTCTACTACTTCTCGCTCGATCTGTCGGCCGCATTTCCGATGCGTGCCGGCCGGCGCGTCGCCCTCGGATTGCTGCTCGGCGTCGCCTTCCTGGCGCGCAACGATGCGGTGTTCTTCATCGCGGCCGTGCTCGCCGCGCACGTGCTGCTGGGCGGCGCCTCCGCGGGCGGGGGCTGGGGCCGGCGTGCCGGCGATGCGGCGGTGGCGGGCGGCCTGAGCCTGGTCGTCGCTTCGCCCTGGCTGATCTACAACAAGCTGATGTTCGGATCGGTGGTGCCCATCAGCGGCCTCGCCGAGTCGCATTCGGCGGGCCTCGGTGCCAACCTGCGCATGATCCCGGCCAACCTGGTCGAGGCCTCCCTGCTCTACGTGCCCATACCGCGGGCGCTGGAAACCGTGTGGCCGGTGATCGTCGTCGCGCTCGTGGTTCTCGCCGGCCTGGGATGGGCGGCCTGGTCGCTGGTCGCACGCCGCAGCCTCCGCGGTGCCCGGTTCTGCGTCATCACCCTCGTCTTCTCCGCCTTCGTCGCCGGCTACTACGGTCTCTTCTTCGGCGCGGCGTGGTTCGTCTCGCGCTACCTGTCCGCGTTGTCGCCCCTGCTGTGGCTGTTGACCATCGCGAGTGTCTACCTGTTGCTCGCCGGCCTCTTGCGCGACCGCCGCGTGTTCATGGCCGCGGGTGCCGCTCTCACTTCGTTGCTGTTCCTCGTCGCCGCGGGACTTGCCGTGCTCCAATTCCGAGGGGGCAAATCGGGCGGCCATCGGCAGGTGGTCGACTGGGTGCAGAAGAACGTCGACGAGCGCCAATGGGTCGGCGCCATCCAGACCGGCACGCTCGGCTACTTTCACGACCGCACGATCAATCTAGACGGCAAGGTCAACCCGAAGGCCCTGCGTGCCCGGATCGCAAGCGGGGGGGTGCACAACTACGTCCTGGACGAAACGCCGATCAACTACCTGGTCGACTGGGTCGGCATCGCGAGCTGGGTCTCGACGGCACCCGATCCCCGCTTCGGGGAGGCCTTCGAGGTGGTGGTCGACGACAAGGCTGCAAACCTCGGCGTCCTTAGACGCCGCGTGCCCGTCGCTGCGCCATAGCCCATGCCGCGCAACGTCCAACCCGCCGAGCCCGCGGCCAGCGACAGCGCGCGCAGTCTCTGGGTTCGCCGGCGCTGGTTCCTGGTTGCGGTTGCGGCGACGTACATCGTCTGCGGCGTGATCGCCTTTCGCCTGCTCGACCGCAGCACGCTGGAACGGGCTCTGTCCCTGCCGTTGACGATGGTCGCGGCGCTGCTGGGGCTGTCGCTCGTCAACTACCTGGTTCGCGCGTGGCGCTGGCTGGTGCTGTCCAGCTTCCTGGGATTCAAGGTACCGCCTCTGCGCAACGTCCTGTACTACCTGGCCGGCTACGCGCTCACGTCCACGCCGGGCAAGGCCGGAGAGGCCGTGCGCCTGTGGTTCCTGAAAGCCGGCCATGGCGTGCCGTATGACCGTTCGATGGCGATCATGCTTGCCGATCGGGCGCTGGACATGTGGGCCGTGGGGATCCTCGTGCTGGTGTGCTTCGCCGACTTCTCGCGCCACCTCGGGCAGGGCCTTGCCGTGGTCGCGATCATCGTCGCGATGTCCGTGCCCATCGTCTTTCCGCGCCTGTTCATGCCGCTCCTGGGCCTGGGCCTTCGGCTGGCGCCGAAACGCCGCCGGTTCTGGGTCAAGGTACGCCGCGCGATGCGTTCGATGGCCGAACTGAGCCATTGGCGCACATACGGCCTGACCCTGGTGCCCAGCGTGGCGGGCTGGGCGGCGGAAGGGCTCGCGCTGTACGTGCTGCTGCGCTACTTCGGCGCCGACGTGAGCCCGGCCGACGCGATCTTCGTGTTTTCGTTCAGCATGATCGTCGGCGCCGGCAGCATGCTGCCCGGCGGATTGGGAAGCACCGAGGTGACGGCAGTGGTGCTGCTGCGGGCGCTCGGCGTGGACTTCGACGCCGCGGTGGTCTCCACCGCGCTGGTGCGCGTCACGACCTTCTGGTTCGCGGTGGGCATCGGCGTGGGCCTGCTGCCGGCCGCCATCCGGGCAGCGTCCCGGTCGGGCGAGATCCGGCTGGCCGCCCAGCCACGCGGCTCACCATGAGCCGCTGGGCGGAACGCGAACTGAGCGGCTGGGGCCGCGTGCACAGGGCACGCTGCCTGGCCGCCCGGCCGGAGCGGCAGACCGACTTGGCGGCAGTCTTCCCGAGCGAGGGCCCCCTGCTCGCATTCGGCGCCGGACGGAGCTATGGCGACGTCGCGCTGAACAGCGGCGGCCGAGCCGTCATCACCACGCGGCTGGACCGTCTGCTTTCCTTCGACCGGGACACGGGCCTGCTCATCGCGGAGCCGGGAGTCACTTTCGGCACCCTGTTCGCCACCTTCCTGCCGCTGGGCTTCGCCCCGCCGGTAGCGCCCGGGACCGGATTCGCCACCCTGGGCGGCGGCGTCGCGAACGACGTGCACGGCAAGAACCACCATGTCCGGGGCAGCTTCGGCCAGCATCTCGAATGGATCGATCTGCGCCTGCCGAACGGCGAAAGCCGGCGACTCACGCGCGCAGACGACAGCCCGCTCTGGCGGGCGACGCTCGGTGGCCTGGGGCTGACGGGAATGATCGAGCGCGTGGCGCTGCGCCTCGAGCGAGTGCCTTCGAACGCCCTCGTCGTGCGCAAGCGCCGGATCCGGGACCTCGACGAGTTCCTGGCCGAGTTCCAGGCCAGTTCGCAGGCCGAGTACGTGGTCGGCTGGATCGACGCGCTGGCCCGCGGGCCGCATCTCGGCCGGGGCATCCTGGAGACGGCCGCACGCGCCGAGCGAAGCCTGGACTCCGCCGCCGCGGGATCGCGCCGCGTGCCGTTCGACCTTCCGTCGTTCGCCCTCGGCCACGCGACCGTTCGCGCGTTCAACGCCGTCTACCGGCGCCATGTGCCCGCGGGAGGTACCGAGGGCACGATGCACTACGCGAAGTTCCTGTTTCCGCTGGACGCCATCCACGAGTGGAACCGCATCTACGGCCGGCGGGGCTTCCATCAGTTCCAGTGTCTGGTGCCGTTCGAGGGGGGCGCAGGCGCACTGCGGCAATTGCTCGAGAGCATCGCGCAGTCGGGCCGAGGCTCGTTCCTGGCGGTGCTGAAGGCGATGGGCGAGCGCGGGGCCGGCTATCTGTCGTTCCCCGCCCCGGGCTACACGCTGGCGCTGGACTTCCCGAACGCGCCCGGCGTCAGCGAATTGCTGGCCCGGCTCGAGCGCATCACCGCAGACCACGGCGGGCGTGTCTACCTGGCCAAGGATGCGACGCTCCCCCCCGAGCTGCTGCCGGCGATGTACCCCGATCTGGACCGCTACCGCGCGGTGCTGGACGAGATCGATCCGCACGGCCGGCTGAGCTCCGACATGGCGCGGCGCCTGGCGATCCGAAGGCCCGCGACATGACCGAGCACTGGCTCATCCTCGGCGCGTCGTCGTCGATCGCGCGTGCGTTCGCGCGCGAGGTGAGTCGCCGTGGTGCGGCGTTGACGCTGGTGGGCCGCGAGGCCGCCGACCTCGACGCCACCGCGGCCGATGCGCAGCTTCGTGGAGCCGCCAGTGCGCGGGTGCTGCCGTGCGATGCCGCCGACGCGGCGTCGCGGGCGGCCTTCCTGCCGCAGGCAGCGCTCGCGGGAACGGTGCTCAACGTGTTCCTCGCCATCGGCAGCATGCCCGACCAGGACGCGATGGACAACGACCCCGAGCTGCTGATCGGGATGATCGATGCCAACTACAGCGGCCCGGTCGCCCTGCTGCAAGGCCTGGCCGGGAGCTTCGAGGCCCAGCGGGGCGGACGCGTCGTCATCGTCGGGTCGGTCGCCGGGGACCGCGGTCGCCGCAAGAACTATCTCTACGGTTCCGCCAAGGCCGGGCTGGCGCGATACGCCGAAGGCTTGCGTGCCCGCCTTCACCCGGCGGGTGCCACGGTCACCCTGGTCAAGCCCGGCTTCGTGGACACGGCGATGACCTGGGGCGTTCCCGGCATGTTCCTGGTGGCCACTCCCGAATCGTGTGCGCGGACGATGCTGCGGGCCGCGGACCGTGGCGCGGCCACCGTGTACGTGCCGTTCTTCTGGCGCTACATCATGCTCATCATCCAGCACATCCCGGCCCAGGTGATGAAGAAGCTGAAGTTCTAGCCGTCGGCCGAATCGTCCGTGCGGCTCAACGCCGGCGCAGCAACCGCGGCACGATGAAGCGCAGCGCCACCCCGACCGCCAGGCCGATGCCGAGGTTGCGCCACGCCGGCTCCGTCTTCTTCCGCGGCCGCGGCCGCGGCACGATCGGCCGCGGCGCCAGCGCCACCGGCGGCGGCGGCGGTACCGGCGCCTCCTCGCTGCGCGAAGGCAGGTCGGAATCGCGCGCCTCCTTCGCACTCTCGCTGAGCGAGCGCATCGAGCCGAAGGTGCGGGCGTAGACCCAGGTGAACTCCGCACCCATGAGAAAGATCTGCGCCGAGTAGTAGACCCAGATGAAGATCACCACCAGCGAGCCGGCAGCGCCGAAGCCCGAGGCGACGCCGCTCTTGCCGATGTACAGGCCGATCAGGAACTTGCCGACGCTGAACAGCGCCGCGGTGACGACGGCGCCGAGCCAGACGTCGTGCCAGCGCACCTGCACCCGCGGCATCAGCTTGTAGATCATCGCGAACACGCCGGCGGTCATCAGGAAACCGATCAGCAGGTTCACCACCTGGGCGACCGTCTCCCAGCCGCCGAAGAAGCCGTCCCACCACTTGCCAAGGGCGGAGATCGCCGCGCTCAGCACCAGCGAGACCATCAGCAGGAAGGCGATGCCGAGGATCATGCCGAACGACAGCAGCCGGGCGCGCAGCAGCTTCCACCAGCCGGCCGAGCGCTCGCGCGCCGGTGCCCGCCAGATGCGGTCGAGCGCATCCTGCAACTCGCCGAAGACGCTGGTGGCGCCGACCAGCAGGAGGACGACGCCGATCGTCGTCGCGGCGATGCCCTCGGCCGGCTTGTTGACGCTCGCCAGCAGGCCCTCGATCGCCTTCGCGGCATCCGCGCCCATGAGCTGCGCCACCTGGCCGAAGATCTCGCCGCGGGCCGCCTGCTCGCCGAACGCCAGGCCGGCGATCGAGATCACCATCAGGAGCAATGGCGCCAGCGAAAAGACGGTGTAGTACGACAGCGCCGCGCCCATGCTCGGCGCGTAGTCGTCGATCCAGGCCGAGGCCGCACCCTTGACGAGCTGCCACCACTGGGCCGGCGTCCCCCGCGTCGCCTTGGCGGCGACCTTGGCAACCTCCCCCATGCCTGCCTCAGGCAGGAATGCGCAGCATCTGCCCCGGGTAGATCTTGTTCGGGTCCTTGAGCATCGGCTTGTTCGCCTCGAAGATCTTCATGTAGGCGTTGGCGTCGCCGTACGCTTCCTTGGCGATCTTGGAGAGCGTGTCGCCCGACTTGACCGTGTGGTACTTCGATTCGGGCTCGGCCGGCGCGGCGACGGTGAGCATGTCGTTGACCTTGGCGACCGAGGCGACGTTGCCGCAGCAGAGGACGATCTTCTCCTTGGTCTCCTGGTCGGGTGCGACACCGCTGACGGTGACGGTCTGGGTCGCGCCGTCGTAGCCGACGTTGAGGCCGTCGGCCTGGAGGCCCTGGGAGGCGATGTACTTCTCGATCGCCGCGCCGGCGGTCGCGTTGAGCTGGGCAACGTCGGGCTGGGCCGCGACCGGTGCCGTCGCGGATGCTTCGGCCTGGGGATGCTTGAACAGCTTTTCCCCGGCCTCCTTGATGAAACTGATCAGGCTCATGACGGTCCTTCTTGCGGTGGTACGCCGCCGATTCTCGAAGGGGGTCGCTCGCCGCCTTGCCGGCCCAGCCGCCGCGCCGACGTAGGCCAACGCCTCATCGCACGCCGGCGGCGATCAGCAGGTCGGTGAGGCTCCTGGCGTTGCGCTGGCCCTGGTCTTCCATGTTGTTGTTGAAGATCACGTGCGTCTGCATCGCCGTCAGCGCCAGTTGCTGGATCCGCGGCACCATGTCGCGGAGCTCGCCGTCCGGATAGTCGTAGTTGAAGCGGTCCGAGGCCGAGGTCTGGCCCTTGACGTTCCAGGTGGCGCGGTTGCGGCCGTGCAGGCGCAGCAGGGCATAGCGCGGATGCGTCGCCTCCCAGAGGGCGGGCACGCTGTTCGAGAAGCCCTGCGGTCCGTCGACCACGGTGTGGGCGACGCCGAGCTGGCGCAGGAAGGCGATCGTCTCCTGCTGCTGCGCCTTCCCCTCGAACCAGGTGCCGTGACGGAATTCGACGCCGACATCGAAGCCGCTCATGCGCTGGACGCAGTGCTCGACCTGAGCCCGTCCTGGCGCGCCGGCCACGACCCAGGGCGGGAACTGGAAATGCACCAGACCGAGCCGACCGGCGGCCTGGAGCGGCAGCAGGCACTCGCGGAAGCGCTTCCAGAGCTCGTCGATCAGCTCGCTCGGCAGGTCGCGGTAGAAGAAGCGCTGCGGCAGCGACCCGCCCATCGCCAGCTGCAGGTCCTTGTGCAGCACGTGCGGCTCGGTCTGGTGGCCGGTGAAGAGGCGAAACGCCTTGACGTTCATGACGAAGCCCTCGGGCGTGCGCTCGGCCCAGAGCTGCGAGGTCGCCGGCGCCGGCATCGCGTAGTAGCTCGAATCCACCTCGACGATGGGGAACTGCGAGGCGTAGTAGCGCAGCCGCCCTTCCGCCGTCTTCGCCCCGGGCGGGTAGAAGCGGCCGCAGGCGATCAGCGTCTTGTCGGTCCAGGACGCGGTGCCGACGAGGACGGTCATGCGCTCGAGGGCACGGCGCGCCGGCCGATCCAGCCGCTGGTTCGCGCCAGCAGGAACAGGGCGATCGAGATGTTGAGCGCGTTCCAGGCGATGCCGTTGAGGAAGGCGGCGTGGTACGAGCCGGTCAGGTCGAACACCTTGCCCGACATCCAGCCGCCGAGCGCCATGCCGAACAGGGTGAACATCAGCACCGTGCCGACCCGCGCCCCCGCCTCGGCGGGCGGGAAGTACTCGCGGACGATGATCGCGTAGGCGGGCACGATGCCGCCCTGGAACAGGCCGAACAGGGCCGAGATCACGTACAGCGACACCAGCGAATCGAAGGGCAGGAAGAGCAGCAGCGCCAGGCCCTGCAGCACCGAGCCGAGGAGGAGCGTGCGCAGGCCGCCGATGCGGTCGCAGATCGCGCCGGAGACCAGCCGGCTGACGATGCCGGCGCCGAGCATCAGCGACAGCATCTGCGCGCCCTGCGCCGCGCCGTAACCCAGGTCGCCGCAGTAGGCGACGATGTGCACCTGCGGCATCGACATCGCGACGCAGCAAGCGACGCCGGCGACGCAGAGCAGCGCCTGGGCCGAGTTCATCGACAGGCCGAAGGGGCGCAGCGACGGCGTGCCGGCGCCGGCCCGGGCCTCGACCGCCGCCAGCACCGGAGGCCGGGGGCGCATCAGGAGGGCGAGCAGCGGCATGGTCGCGGCACAGAAGACCCCCATGCCGATGTAGGTCTGGCGCCAGCCGACGGTCTCGACGAAGTGCTGGACGATCGGCGGCCAGACCGCGCCGGCGAGGTAGTTGCCGCTGGCGCAGATCGCGACCGCGGTGCCGCGCCGCTTTACGAACCAGAGCGAGGTGTCGGCGACCAGCGGCGCGAAGGTCGCCGAGCTCCCGGCGAGGCCGAGCAGCAGGCCGTGGACGATCGCGAAGGCGAGGATGCCTCCGCTCAGGCCGGCGAGGACGAAGCCGGCGGCCAGGCCGACCGAGCCGATCAGGATCGGCAGCATCACGCCGCGCCGGTCGGCCAGACGGCCCATGAGGATGCCGCCGATGCCGAAGCCGACCATGAGCAGCGTGTAGGGCAGCGCGGCGTCGGCGCGGGCGACGCCGAACTCCTTCTGCACCGAAGGCAGGACGACGGAGACGACGTACATCGCGCCGCTGCCGATCGTCATCAGCGCCAGGGCGACGGTCAGGCGGATCCAGGCCTGTCGGGAATCGGCAAGGGCAGGAGCGGTCATGGGGGTCCGGAAGGAAAGGCGGCGGCCATTCTGAACCTCATCCGCGGGGGTCCGCAGCGTGCCTTTTTCGTGGCGCGGCGCAAGGCGCAGCGCTACCATGAGGGCGTGCCATCCGCCGCCGGTGCGCAAGGCTCCCGTGCTCGAGAAACTCTTCCCCGCGATCGTCGTCGCCGCCTGCCTGGTGCTGCTGCTGCGGCTGGTTCTTGGCGAGCGCCGGCGGCACCGGTTCGACCGCACCATCGCCCGCTGGAGCCGCACGGCGAGCTCCCGGATCCAGGGAATGTTCACCTGGAACGCCAGCCGGCGTCGCGCCCGGCGCGCTGCCGAGGAGGCGATCCGCCGCGCCCGCGAGGGCGGCGAATGGGACGGCAACGTCTACCGGCCCCGGTCCTTCAAAAAGAAGGACAAGGACCGCAAGATCCACTGACCGCCGGCGCCGGTCGCGGCGGTCCGGCCCGCGCGCTCAGCGGCGCAGCTCCTGGTTGAAGAAGGCGAGCATGCGCTGCCAGGCGAGCTTGGCGGCATTGGCGTCGTAGCGCGGCGTGGTGTCGTTGTTGAACCCATGCTGCGTGCCGGGATAGCGGAACGCGGCGTAGCGCACCCCGGCCGCCTTGAGGGCGGCGTCGTAGGCGGGCCAGGTGGCGTTGATGCGCTCGTCCTCGTCGGCAAACATCGGCAGCACCGCCGCCTTGATCTTCGGCACCTGGTCGATCGCCGGTGCCTGTCCGTAGAAGGGGACGATGGCGTTGAGGTCGGGCAGGCGGGTCGCCAGGGTGTTGACCATGCCGCCGCCCCAGCAGAAGCCGACCGCGCCGAGCTTGCCGTTGCCGCCGGGCACGCCCTTCAGGTACTCCGCGGCGGCGACGAAGTCTTCGCGTGTCTTGGCCTGGTCGAGCTTGGCAAAGAGGTCGCGCGCCTGGTCCTCGTTGCCCGGATAGCCGCCGAACGTGAACAGGGCGTCGGGGGCAAAGGCGATGAAGTTGTCGAGCGCGAGCCGGCGGGCGATGTCCTCGATGTGCGGATTGAGGCCGCGGTTCTCGTGCACTACCAGCACCAGCGGCAGGCCGGTCGGGGCGCCGCCGGAAGGCGGCGCGCTCGCCGGCCGCACCAAGTAGCCGCGGCCGGTGCCGTAGCCCTGGGGCGACGGGAAATCGACCGTCTCGGCCTTGATCCGCGCATCGGTCTTCGGCACTTGCTG
>Ga0070666_10003067_pt1 | contig 10147 bp, 10 predicted proteins | sample KBSS23metaG_FD_64677 | JGI IMG/M metagenome (GOLD analysis project Ga0070666, IMG submission 64677) | Switchgrass rhizosphere microbial communities from Kellogg Biological Station, Michigan, USA - KBS S2-3 metaG | ecosystem: Host-associated > Plants > Roots > Rhizosphere > Soil ... | reverse complement strand
CTCGGAAAATCTGGCGAAACTACGAACATCGATTTCAGCGCGCGATGATTTCGAGAAGGAGCTGGTCGAGATTTGGGAGGATGCGCTCGACGTGCGCCCCATCGGCATTCGCAACAGCTTCTTTGAGCTGGGTGGCGACTCGCTTCAAGCCGTGCAGATCCTGCTGCAAATTGAGGAACGATGGCAGAAGACTTTGCCGATCACTATTCTCACAGAAACGAAATCCATTGAAGCGTTAGCTAAAGTAATTCGCAATTTAGGAGATCAAAGCAAGCTAGGAGAAGAGACCTTCTTCAGCAACGTAGTGCCTTTGCGCAGCGGTGGCTCCAAACCGCCATTATTCTGTCTCCAAGGTGTGTTGCTGTATCAAACCGTGGCCCAATATGTGGAAACGGATCGCCTCGTTTATGGCGTCTATTTGCCAGAGGAGGTGGAGCTCCTCAAAACCCGCAAGTATGATCCAGTGAATTCAGTGTTCTCGAGCATTCCGCGTATCGCCTCTCGTTACCTTCAATCGATTCGCTCGGTTCAACCCCATGGTCCCTACTATCTGGCTGGCTCCTCCTTTGCCGGCCTGATCGCGTTCGAGATGGCCCGTCAACTACGAGCCAGCAAAGAAGAAGTGGCGCTGGTGGCAATGTTCGACTCCTGGATGATAACGAAATTACCCCTGCAACGCCGATTCCGAGGTCACCGAGACTTGTTCCTGGAGCATGGATTCTCTTACTTGTGGAGCAAAGTGCATCATCGAACGAAAGGCATTCGCCGGAAGATGGGTCTCACCCCCGCTTACGAGCAGATAACCCAAGGAGACCGTGTCGCGGACGGACCCTCGCGAGTCAGCGCTGAAGTGCAGCATGATATCCTGGATGAAGTTAACGCGCGCGCAGCACGCTCCTATCGACCTCTGCCCTATCCCGGTAGACTCATCCTGTTCCGAGCCACCGAGCAGCCCTTTTTTAGCGAACACTTGCCGGATTTGGGTTGGCAACCCTTTGCGGCGGGAGAGTTCGAAGTAGTCGATGTTCCTGGCAGTCACCTGGCTATCTTGCAACAGCCAGCCGTCTCAGTTCTTGCGCCGCGTTTACAGCCCTATCTTGGATAGGTCGCGGCCGAACTCCGCACAGACAAAAAGCATCAGGCTGACGGCGTGTGGCCCACGCTCGTCAGCCTGTGTGATGTTACAGGGAATCCCGATTGGCTACCGCACTTGCAGCTTTAAGGGCCAAATGTCAGATCAAAGGGATACGGCGACAGACCGGAAATCTTGGTCATCACCTTCAGCTCATTAACGTCGATAACTGAGACGCTGTTTTCGCGGCAATCTGAGACGTAGAGCTTGTCCTCTTCCGGATCAAAGGCCGAAAAGAACGCTCCAGCACCGGCATCCAGCGTGTCGGTCACAATTTTTAAGGACGTGTCAATGATCGAGACCGTGCCGCTTCCTGAATTTGAAACAAAGGCCTTCGATCCGTCGCTTGTTATAATCACCTGCCACGGGATGTCTCCGACAGCCAACGTTTTGTCCACAACCATCGTAACCGGATCGAGAATAGAGACGGTATCGTCGTTGACGTTGGTCACGTAAAGGGCGTCGCCTTGCGGTGTAATCGCAATTCCTCGCGGCCCGCGGCCGACCGCCGTGGTAGCAATGAGACGTTGCTTGCGCGTATCGATGGCCGAGACCGTGTTAGCGTCATAGTTGGTAACAAACACGCGATCGCCCGCAGGTGAAATCGCGAGACGGCGTGCGCCGGCCCCGGTCATTATTTCCTTTTCACGATAAGTCGCAGTATCGATTACGTTCACGCTCCCGTCAGAGTAATTCGCGACGTAAGCGTAACGCCCATCGTTTCGAAAGAGAACATCCTTTGCCCCAGTGCCTCCGATGTAGACCTGGGTAATAACCTCGTCAGTGTTGGTATCGATCACCGTGGCATAAGAGCCAGCTTGGTGAACGACAAAGAGCTGTTGCCCCATGGGGTTAACCGCGCTTTCCTGTGGGCTTGCGCCTACCTCGATAGTCGCAATGGTGCTTAGCTCTGTAGTATCAATCACTGACACCGTGTTGCTTTGTTGGTTGGAAACATAGGCCTTGGACCGATCGAGTGACGGCGAAATTCGAATCGGCTGACTACCTACTGGAATTGTCTTCACGAACGCATCGTTCGTTGAGTCGATAACCGTCACGCAATTGGACGTCGGTGTGGCCACAAACAGATAATGCGCCGATGCTCGCGCGCAAAATCCGCAAAGAGGGAGAAGCGCGTAAAGAATAAGAGTAAGACGGCGGAGGTATCGTCGTGGAGTTGTTCTGGGGGTATTTGTGTTCATAGGGGGGGTGTTTGTTGAGGTTTATTCGTTATTTCATTTCTAGTTTTGCTTTCACTGGTTTCTAAAGCAGCGAGCCGAAGAAATTGCAGAATAATTTAAGAAATCCGCGGTGTTCGGCGTGAACAGCAGAGCACGCCGGAAACCCTAATGTACAATTCGGAAACTATTGCGGATTTGATGTTTACGCCGGCAGCCGTCATTTTGACCTTGCGAACACAAACATCCGGAAAAATCCTAACGACCAATAACTAAAGCAGCACAACCATGAAACGATCGGGCCTCCGAAATCCGACTTTGCCCGTCGGGCGAAACCGCCTTGGGAATATTCCTCTCAGGCGAGTCCTTTTCGAGTCACTCTATGTGGTGGCAGCCTGCCTGCTGTGGAGCGCAATTCTCCCCAGCGCCAGCCTGTTCTGCGCAGGAGTGGACGTTTACGACCAAGTGACGTCGCCTCATTGGGCTTGATCATTTGTGTTAACCTTCGCACGAACCTGCGAGCGGTTTTCCGAACGAATAGTCCCATCATCGTCGGGCCTTGACCCGACATTGAGTGCGTCCGACGGTGCGTTGGACTCGATCTTGCGATCGAGCGAAACTGCGACGGACTTATGCAGCGTAATTACCGGACAACACTTATCTGCAGCGCAATGCTGTTATTCTCGAGCGCGGCATTCGCCCAAACCGGTTCATGCTCCGACATGTCTCTCGGGCCAAATGCAAATCTGAACGGCTTCCGCCCGTTCCCGGACGATAACGCGTGGAACACAAATATCTCCAGCCTTCCAGTAGATCCTAATTCGGATAACTTTATCGCTTTCATTGGCTCAACTTCACCGTTGCATCCTGACTTCGGCGCCGGTCTCTATCTCGGAAGGACGATCGGCATTCCTTATCAGGTCGAGGACGCGACGCAGCCCAAGGTCCCAGTCAAGATTGTGGCTTACAAGAGCGAATCGGATCCGGGACCCATGCCTATCCCGGCTGGCGCGCTGATCGAAGGCTATCCCAAGCCCGGCAACGGTGATCGGCATGTGCTGGTCCTGGATAAGAATGGGTGCTGGCTTTATGAACTCGATCGAGCTTTCCTAAAGCGAGGTTCCTGGCAGGCGGATTCGACTGCGATCTGGGATATGACCATCAATGAGCAGCGTCCCTACACTTGGACATCTGCTGACGCGGCCGGTCTCCCGATATTTCCCGGACTTGTCCGCCGCGACGAGGTTGCCGCCGGCGCCATCAATCACGCCATCCGTGTCACGGTGCCGGTTACCCGGCAGGCCTTCACACCTCCGGCTTCCCATTGGGCCTCCTCGGTCACTGATCCGAATGCCCCGCCCATGGGAATGCGGATGCGGCTGAAAGCGAGCTTCAACATTTCTACCTTCCCCGCCGACGACCAGGTCATCCTGACGGCTTTGAAAAACTATGGAGTGATCGTGGCGGATAACGGCAGCGCAATGTTTATCAGTGGGACACCGGACGATACCTGGAACAACTCCGAGCTCGATTTGCTCAAGACGCTTAGGGCATCGGATTTTGAGGTTGTGCTAATGGGTCCGGTTTATACACCCGACAACGTTCCGACCGGTCCGTCGCCGACCGTTTCCGGTTTAGCGGCAAATCCGCCGACAGTCAGTCCGGGCCAACCGTCTACGCTTTCCTGGAGCATGACGAACACGATTTACGCAATCGTTTCGCCGGAAGTCGGCCCGGTCCGTGGGACGAGTATCGTCGTCCACCCCACCGTGACCACGATTTACAAAGTGTATGCGACCAATCAGTTCGGACGCGCGACCAAATCAGTGACGGTCACAGTCCAGTGACCCGATGCCTTCCTGCACCCGAGCGCGCGACATTACTCAGACGGCTCCGCGACAACGGCTGAGCGCAGCTCCTCGACGTCGAAGGGCTTCAAGACGATAGCATCGACATCCATTTGCTTATAAGCGGCGCGAAGTTCGTTCGTGATTTGAGCCGATAGCACGATGATCTTACCGGGGATGCCACGTTCCCGGATGGCGCCCACCAGTTCGAGGCCGGAAAGATTAGGCATTTTTTGATCGACGATGATCGCGTCGTAATGCTCCGAACGGTCGTCGAGCTTGGCGAGCGCGGCCAAACCGTCCTCGACACTGAGCAGCTCGTAGCGCGGAGCGGCGAAGACGTGTCGCAACGAAAATGCGACCGTTGGTTCGTCATCAACCGCCAGGATTCTGAACGGTGCAGCCATAGTCCTGCCACAAATGCAGCAATGCTCATGCCTGAGACCCCATATTCCTATGCGATCACCTGATGGCCGCCAACGTCCCGCCCTTTCTCCGCCGACAGCAGCAATATCCTTGACAAATTCCCCAATCATCTTCAGCATCCACCGTCTTTGAAAACCTCACGCCGGTTCCGCTCGCGGTCCAGAATACTTCCCGTTATCTTCAACGCGACGAGCCCAATCTTCTTTTCATTCTGTATTTTTGTCGCGAGCACCATTCCGGTTGCTGCCCAGAAATTAACCCATGGCCCCGTCGTTGGCGGCGTTACTACGTCAACCGCGAACGTCTTTGTCCGCACTAACACATCGACCACGGTTGCGCTAGTCTACGGAACGGATCCAAATCTCGTATCTGCCCTCACAACGAGTCCGCTTAAAACTCTCGGCCCTAGCGATTTTACGAAGATCATTCCGCTCAGTGGGCTGACCGCGGAAACGCGCTACTATGTAAATGTCAAGGTCAACGGCGTGTCTCAGTTCAACCCGCCCTACCCGACATTCACCACCTTCGCCCCGGCCGGCAGTGCACGAGACTTTAAGTTTATCGTGCTGACAGATTTCACAAATACCGCGGACTTAAAACACCCGGTTCCCACTTTTGACCAGGTCGCGGCAGAATCTCCGGCTTTCGTTTTCATCGGCGGGGACTTTGACCATCGCGGTCCGCTGACGCTCGTTGATAAGCGGCAAATGTTTAAGGACCTCTACAATCCCCTGACGCGCAACATGTCTAATTTCGTCGGACAAGTTTTGCGCAAGTTTCCCATCGCGCACCAGTGGGACGACCATGACGCCGGGGTGAACAACGCGGATCGGACTTATACCGGATGGGGTATCGCTCAACAGGTCTTTCAGGAGTACGTTCCTACTTATCCACTACCGGCGGTATCGCCCGGCATCTGGCAAAAATTCAGCTACGCACAGGCGGAATGTTTCGTCCTTGATTGCCGCAGCCAGAGAGATAACGAGAAGCGACCCGATGATAAAGATAAGAGCATGTTGGACGGGAACGCGTATGGCGCGACCGGAGAACTGCAGTGGCTCGAAAACGGTCTGCTCAGTTCGACCGCGACTTGGAAAGTTATCTTTTCGTCCGTCGTGACGAATACGACGACAAAGTACCCTGACGCTTGGGGCGGATATCAGACCGAATGGAACGTTCTGCGGGACTTCATCACTGACAATCAAATCAAAAACGTCGTTTTCATCTCAGGAGATCTTCACCTCGCCGCGATTGACGATGGCACCATCTCCGGCTTCCCCGAAATGTGTGTTCCGCAGCCGAACGCGTCGAAGCGCGGCTTGGGATTCGACCCGAGCGGGGACAGATGTTCCACTGCGCCGGAAGGTGACTGGAGCGAGGGCTATTATGAGGCCGACTGTTCCGGTTATGGGCGGGTCACCATTCAGCAAAATCCTGACCGATTGGTTTTGGAGACAGTTGATGAATTCGGTGTAACGCATCTGTCGTACACCGTTCCTTCGGCTGAGTAATTCCAACTCGGGATTGTGGCTGGGATCGCTGATCCCGGCGAGGGAAGCGCAGCGACGTCGATTAAGCCGGGATCAGCGATCCCAAGCCACAAACACAGGCAATTACGCAATTTGCCCGTTGCAGCTGCCACTTCGGCCTGTAAATCGTAGTTCCACCTCAAATTATCTGGCGAATGGGGAATATTCTCGCCAAAGTCCAGTCTTATTCCAAATGATCCGCAAATTGGCATCCGCTCCCTCCCCTCCCGCGTATCTTTATCCCAGGCGGCTCCGATCACGTCGGGGACCTTCCGCTCGCGGATAGAAACCCAAAAACAGAAAGACCAATGATAAAATCGAAAACACTCCTGGCCGGCGCTGCAGTCGCCGGACTGATGAGCGGTTCATTCGCCGTGCAGGCGCATGCCGCCAATACAAACGCCAAAGCCGGTGTCTCGCTCAGCCAGATGAACGATGATGCCCAGAAGAAGGACGTTCACTCCTGCAAAGGCGAGAACTCCTGCAAAGGCAAAGGCGGTTGCAAGACCGGTGACAACGGTTGCAAAGGCAAGAACTCTTGCAAGGGCAAAGGCGGCTGCGCCACCGACGGCAGCCACGACAAGAAGCCCGGAAATTAGGACAACACTTCGCGCCACCGGCGCGAAACGCGGAGAGTCGAAGTTCGACCCTTCGATTCTCTGCGTCATATCGGACATGCCCGCGAACGCATTCAATAATTTCAACGACTATGGCATCGGCATCGGCCTGCGCGTGCCGCATTACCGTCACATTCTTGAGAAGAAACCAGTCGTTGATTGGTTCGAAATCATCTCCGAGAATTTCATGGTCGACGGCGGCCGGCCACTCCAAGTCTTAGATCAGATCCTCGAGCAATATCGAGTGGTGCAGCACGGAGTGGCCATGTATCTCGGGTCAGCTGATCGGCTTAGTCGCGATCATTTGAAGAAGGTCAAGCGGTTGGTGAAACGAACCAACACGCCCTGGCTGAGCGACCACCTCTGCTGGGGTAGCGTGGACGGACGCTACACTCATGATCTCCTTCCGATGCCTTACACCTTTGCTGCTGCTAAGACCACAGCAGCTAACATTCGAGAGGCCTCCGATTACCTCGAAGTTCCAATTTGTGTCGAGAATGTGAGCAGTTATGCGGAATTCCATGCCTCTGAAATGACGGAATGGGAATTCCTGTCCGAAGTCGTGGAGCGCGCCAACTGCGGAATTCTACTTGATGTGAACAACATCTATGTCTCTTCACAAAACCACAATTTCGATCCCTACGACTATCTGAACAACGTTCCGCATTACCGTGTCGGGCAAATCCATATCGCGGGTCACTCCAAGTTCGAAAAATATATACTGGATACGCATGATCATCCGGTGCTCGACCCGGTTTGGAAGCTTTATGCGCATGCCATTAAGCTGGTAGGCAGGACGGCCACCTTGCTGGAGTGGGACGATCGCATTCCCACCTTTGCCGAAGTTCACCGGGAGGCGCTCAAGGCGAACCAATTTGTCGAAGACCAATTCCAAACCGCGGCCGCCTAGTAAATCTCGCGCCGGTTCCCGAGCCGAGTTGAAGGAGCTCCAGAGACTGATGGCGAGCGCCGTCTTTCGTCCACTCACCGCGCGGGATCGCATGCAACCGCGCTGGAGCGACGGCCGCAGTGCGCGCACCGTTGCCAACGAGTTCATCAAGCCTAACGACCGCTTAAGCTCGTTTGAACGCCTTGAGATTTACAACCGTGTTTACTGGTTCCGCGTTCTCGATTGCCTCTACGACGATTACCCTGGTCTGCGGGCCATCGTAGGCGAGAAGAAATTCCTGAGACTGGCGACGGCTTACCTGGCAAAGTATCCGTCTGTTTCCTTCACTCTCCGTAACCTCGGCCAAAGGCTCGAACAGTTTCTTCGCGAGGAACCGTCCTGGACTGCGCCTAACGAAATCCTCGCACTCGATATGGCCCGCTTTGAGTGGGCGCAGGTTATCGCGTTCGATAACGCCGAGAAACCGCGCCTCACCATGGATGAGATTTCTAACACGCCGCCTGGCCGTTTACGAATTGGATTGCAGCCTTATCTTTCCTTGCTCGAATTGAATTACGCAGTTGATCGTTTTCTTCTCGCGATCAAGAAGCGCGAGGCTGACACTCTACGCGACGAAGCGAGTAACACATTTGAGTCGATGCCGCACTTGCAGAGACGGAAACGACCGGTGCGCCGACCCAAACAAGAGCAAGTCCGGCTCGTCGTGCATCGTCATGACAACCTGTTGTATTACAAACGACTCGAACCGGAAGCTTTCGCTATCCTAAGAGGGTTACAACAGGGTAAGTCGGTTGAGAAAGCCTGCGCGGCAGCTCTCGCGAATTCCAAGCGAAGGGACGTCGATTGGGTGTCCCAAATCCAGGAATGGTTTCACGACTGGTCAGCCTTGGGCTGGTTTTGTTCGCGGGCGAGATAGGACCTGCAATCGAGTCCTACTCGAGCTTTCGGAAGCGAATCGATTTCTTAGTGTGACCCTACCCTACTCCCCGCCTCGGCCGACAAGACGATCTACGGTGGAGCGAAGCTGCTCGACTTCGAAGGGCTTGGGAAAAACCGTATTCACTCCCAATCGGGCGTAAGCCTGGCGCGCCTCAGATGTAAGGTGAGCCGACAAGATGATGATCTCTCCTGGAATACCTCGCTCTCTGATTGCTTCGACTAATTCTACACCGGTTAGGTTCGGCATTCTCTGATCGATGATAATGACATCGTACGGCTTGGAGTTGGCCTCGAGATTGGCGAGAGCGGCGGCACCGCTCGCAACGCAGACGACTTCATAGTGCGATTTGGGGAAAACAAATTGCAACGAAAGGTTTACCGACACCTCATCATCGACGGTCAGAATCCTATACGGTCCATCCACGGCCTTTCCACAAAGCAACGACCGTGCCGCCATTTATGGGACTGCTTTGGAGTTGATGCCGCGCAAGGCTAAACCGGTCCAAATCCATTGCGTCTCGATCCGTCCTTTCCTGCGCCCGCGCGACAAAAGTGCTTGGAAGTTAACCAGAAGTGGCCAGTATGGGGTGTTATGGGACACAGCCAAGGCAGAGATAACGTCAGAAAACGCGCGGCACGCCGCAAGAAAACCGAGCGAATCGCAGGCGCCAAAGCGGCCAAAAAGAAGGCGACGAAATAGCCCAGGCGGCAGCCTGTTCACAATCGGCTCCGCATGGCCAGAAAGGATCCGGCAGACAGCCGGCGCGCGCGCGTTCTCGTGCTGGTGGATGAATCGAATGTTGGCAGTTCCGTGCGAACCGCGGGGCGCGGTCTGGATTGGCTAAGACTGCGCGAATTTCTCTCGGGCGCGCACACTGGACGCGATCTGATCGAGATGGTGGTTTACGCAGGGCTGCCACCCTCGATTCCTATCTGGCAGGATGAGCGCGACAAGAAAAGCAAGTTTATCCACTGGCTGCGCTCAAATGGATTCCTGGTCGTGACCAAGGATGGCGCGCCCGCCGAGGAAGGCCACTACAAAGCAAACGTGGATGTTATGATGGCAATCGACGCCTTGGAGTTGTCCGTCGAGATGCAGCCCGATGTGGTCATTCTCGTGACCGGCGATGCTGATTTCGCCTATCTTGCCACCAAATTGCGCCGGCGCGGAATTCGCGTCGAAGTCGCCTCCGTCACGCAAAATCTGGGGAACGTTTTGAAGTCGGCGGCCAATGGTGTGATCGATCTTGCGCCCTTGATCCGGACTTTTGAGCTGATGCCTGTCGCGGATTCGCCGCCGGCAGCAACGCGACGTCGAAAGTAAGATTGCCTCGCGATTAAGAGGGGCACATCGAATCAGACAAACGTAAAGCTCAAGGGCACAGGAAGATAGATGGAAGCAGCCACAGCGAGCATCCGTCCCGGAGCTGTTCGTCGCCGTCTTCTTGACGATTATCGGCCTGTCGCACTTGGTGCAGCCTGCGCCTGGGTTGACTTCTTTACCATGCTCCGTGCGAAGGGTGCGCCGGAGTGTTCGTAAACGCTTTCTGGCGCTCGGATTTGGTTCAC
>Ga0070666_10003066_pt1 | contig 10148 bp, 12 predicted proteins | sample KBSS23metaG_FD_64677 | JGI IMG/M metagenome (GOLD analysis project Ga0070666, IMG submission 64677) | Switchgrass rhizosphere microbial communities from Kellogg Biological Station, Michigan, USA - KBS S2-3 metaG | ecosystem: Host-associated > Plants > Roots > Rhizosphere > Soil ... | reverse complement strand
CTCATTTCACGAAACCGACGCTCGCTGAAGAAAACGGTTCCCGACCGCGTCGTATCAGAAACGGTTCCCGACCCCTCTCTTCACCGCTAGACTAAAGGCCAGTGGACAAAACGTTTCTGCTGATTGGCGCCGCCGCGGCGTTTCTCGCCGTCGGGTTCGGCGCGTTCGGCGCGCATGGGCTGCGCGGCCGGCTCTCGCCCGAGATGATGGCGGTGTTCGAGAGCGCGGTGCGCTACCACATGTATCACGCGCTGGCGCTCCTCCTCGTCGCGTTGACCCTCGGCCGAATGGACGGCTGGCTGATTCGTACCGCCGGCTGGTGCTTCGTCGCCGGCATCCTGCTGTTCTCCGGCAGCCTCTACGCGCTGGCGCTCAGCGGTGTGACCATCCTCGGCGCGATCACGCCGCTCGGCGGCCTGGCCTTTCTCGCCGGCTGGGCGTGCCTCGCGTTCGCCGCCGTGTGAGGCACGGTCGATGCGGCGCCGCGGCATCGCTCTCGCCGTTTCTTTCCTGCTTCACCTGATCGCGCTCGTCACGCTGGCGATCGCCACCGCAGCGCCGCGCGTGCCGGCGCCGCCGCGCCCTCGCGGGATGTCGGTGATGATCGTGCCGCGCGAAGACGACTCGGGCCCTCCCGGGCTGCAGCCGCTCGATCCCGACGAAGCCGCCGATCTTCGTCCGCCGCGCGGGTCGGCGATCGTGTCGGTGCCCGGTTTCGAATTCGACGCGAAGAAGATCGAAGCGCGGGCCGCGCTGCTCTTTCCGTTCCTGACCCCGGGGCTGTCGCTGGAGCGCTTCGAGCTGGCGCCGCATCTCGGCCCCCGCGACACGTTTCACGATCCGTTCGCGCCGCGGCCGGCCGCCGCGCCGCGCGGCGCGAAAAAGCCGCCGCTCGCGATGAGCGACGAGGCGATCCAGTCGCTGGTCGACGAGTCGTGGTCGCGCCGCAACCGCTGGACGCCGTTTCAGCGAATCCTCCACCTCGCCGACGCCCACAACCCCGACGCCGGCAAGCTCGCGGCGCTGCTGCACGAATACCAGGCGCAGGACGGTCTGCAGCCGTACGTCGACGCCGCGATTCGCGACCCGCGGATGTGGACCGAGCTCGGGCTGGCCGCCGATCACGTGGAGTTCATCGGCTTCATCAGCCGCTACGCTGCCGAGCATCCGTCGACCAGGGCGACCATCGAGCTGCTGTTCCTGCTCGACAAGATCGCGCAGGCCAGCCTCGACGCGCTGGTGACGCTGCTCGACACCGTGCCCGAAGAACATCTGGACTGGACGCGATCGGCCAATCCCGACGCCTACGCGTTCGTCGCCGACCTGCGCCGCCACTACGCGGCGGAGCTGCTGAAGAAAGGGCTCGCGTCGGGCGATCGGCTCGGCGCCTACTACGACAAGGTGCGGCTCGGCATCCTCACCGGCATCCTGCGGACGACGCCGCGCGGCTACCGCGTCAACGACGCCCGCTTCCTCATCGGATCGATCTACTGGCGCGAAGGCAGCGTCGGCGACGCGCTGCGCGCCTGGCGGCCGATGACCATCGACGCGCAGGACGCCTACGCGCCGTCGATCGGGCGCATCCTCAGCGCCATCGCCGCCGAGACCGGCGGCGATCGCGGGAACGTCGACACCGGCGACACGATGCGCCGCCTCAGGCAGCAGATCGACCTCATCCTGCGCGCCGAGCACGGCCGCTGGATCATGTTCTCGCTCGATCGGCTGCACCAATTCGGCTACCGATTTGATACGTTCTAACCTAAGCGTGCGTCTCAAAATTACGCGGCCTACCGTAGCGCAGGCCTTGAGGCCTGCCAACGGCCGCGCGGGCAGCCCTGAAGGGCTGCGCGACGGTAATTTTGAAGCGCGCTCTAACCTCAGCAATCCGCAATGCTGATTCCGATCACGAACACGATAGTGATAGACGACAGCGAGCTCGACGAGCGCTTCGTCCGCGCGTCGGGACCGGGCGGGCAGAACGTCAACAAGGTGTCGACGGCCGTGGAACTGCGCTTCGACGTCGCCGCCTCGTCGCTGCCCGACGAGGTGAAGCAGCGCCTCGCCGCGCTCGCCGGCAGTCGTCTGACCGCCGACGGCGTGCTGCTGATCGACAGTCGTGAGCACCGCACGCAGGCGCAGAATCGCGACGCCGCACGCGCCCGGCTGGTCGCGCTGCTGCAGCACGCGGCGCGGCGGCCGAAAACCCGCCGGCCGACCCGGCCGCGCGCGGCGGCGCGCGAGAAGCGGATCGCGTCGAAGAAGCGGCGCGGTGAAATCAAGGCAGCGCGGCGGCGCGGCGCCGACGACTGACACGCCATGAAACGTCGCGACTTCCTGATTCGGACGGGCCTCGGCGCGGCGGCGGTCGCACTCGGCGGCCGCGCCGGTGCGCGGCTGCAGCCATCGGCCGAAACCGGCTGGCGCACCTTCGAGCTGACGACGCGTGTCGAGGTCCTGCAGGCGAGCAACACGACGCGCGTCTGGCTGCCGACGCCGCTGCCCGCAGCGCCGTACCAGCAGACGGCCGGCGATACCTATCACGCCGCCGGCGGCCGGACGGTGATGATCGAGACGGGCGCCAACGAACCGGACATCCTCGCCGCGGTCTGGGAGGACGGCAACCCCGCGGTGCTGACGCTGACCAGCCGCGTGTCGACGCGCGGTCACGGCGTCGACCTCACAGCGCCGTCGGTGCCGCCGCCGCGCGATCTGTCCGCATTCGGCCACTTCCTGCGCCCCACGAAGTACCTTCCGACCGACGGCATCGTCAAGAAAACCGCCGACGCGATCACCCGCGGCGCCGGCACCGACTTCGAGCGCGCGCGGGCGATCTACGAGTGGATTGTCGACAACACGTTCCGCGATCCGAAGACCGCCGGCTGCGGCGTCGGCGACATCCGGTTCATGCTCGAGGCGAACAGCCTCGGCGGCAAGTGTGCCGACATCAACGCGCTGTTCGTGGGGCTGGCGCGCGCCGCGGGCCTGCCGGCGCGTGATGTCTACGGACTGCGTGTCGCACCATCGCAGAACGGCTATCGAAGTCTCGGGCTCGCATCTGACGACGCGACGAAGGCGCAGCACTGCCGCGCCGAGGTCTACCTCACCGGGTTCGGATGGGTGCCGGTCGATCCGGCCGACGTGCGCAAAGTGGTGCTCGAGGAACCACCCGGCAACCTGGCGATGACCGACGAGCGGGTGAAGCGGGCGCGCGCGCGGTTGTTCGGATCGTGGGAGATGAACTGGATCGCCTACAACTACGCGCACGACGTGATGCTGCCGGCGTCGTCGCGCGGTTCGCTCCCCTACTTCATGTACCCGCAAGGCGAGACCGCGAAGGGACGCCTCGACAGCCTCGATCCCGAGAATTTCAGGTACAGCATCACGGTGAAAGAGGTCACGGCATGATCGCAGTCCTGGCCTTGACGGCGGCGCTCGCGACCGGCGACGCGGCGCGACTCGATCGCAGCGTCGACGCCGCCGGCGTGACGCTGCACATCGTCTGCGCCGGAGAACGTCGGCCGCGGCAGCCGATGGTGATCCTCGAGGCCGGTGCCGGCAACACGGCGGCGACATGGCGCGACGTGTTCGCGCCAGTCGCGCAGTTTGCGCGCGTCTGTGCGTACGATCGACAGAATCTGGGTACAAGCGCGCGGGTCGAGGCGCAGCCGACCGGCCGCGGCCATGCCGAGGCGTTGCACGCGCTGCTGCAGGCGGCAGACGAACCGCCACCGTATGTGATCGCCGGCCACTCGTACGGCGGGATGATCGCGCGGCTGTTTGCGATGCGCTACCCGGACGAGGTCGCCGGGATCGTCCTGGTCGACTCGTCGCACGAGGAGCAGATCGCCCGCTTCGCGGTGCTCGCCGATCCGCCGGCGCCGACGCCGCTCCCGGCGGAGGCGGCGATGTCGCCGTCGCCGCGCGAACAGGTCAAGCTCGCCGCGACCTGCGCCGAGCTCGCGGCGGCGCCCTGGCATGCGGACATGCCGCTGATCGTGCTGTCGCGCGGGCTGTGGCTGAAGACGCCGCCGCCGGTTCCCGACCCGCTGGCCTACGCGCGACTCGGCATCTGGCAGGATCTGCATCGCGAGCTCGCGACGCGCTCGCCGCACGGCGAAGTCATCGTTGCCACGAGAAGCGGCCACTACATTCAGAACGATGAACCGCAGATCGTGATCGACGCGGTGCGTCGCGTGTTCGCCCGCACGTCGCCGCATTCGTAATAGCTCCAGCAGCCGTCCTTGGACATCTCGACTGCCTGGTCATATAATGTGGTCATGTCACGGATCGCTGCGGCCAAGTTCAAGGAACAGTGTCTGGCACTGCTCGACCAGGTCGGCGCCGAAGGCATCGTCATTACCAAACGCGGCAAGCCGGTCGCCAGACTGGTGCCGTTTCACACCGAGTCGAAGAGCCTGATCGGCTCGCTCGTCGGCAAGATCAAGATCAAGGGAAACATCGCGTCGACGGGCGCCGGCTGGGATGCTGAACGTTGACACCCACGTCCTGCTCTACGCGCTGACCGGTACGCTCCGTCCGCGCGAACGACGAGTGCTCGGCGCTGATCAATGGAGCATTTCAGGTATCGTGCTCTGGGAGATCGCCAAGCTCGCGCAGCTTGGCCGGATCAGCATCGATCTCGAGGACCCCGACGTGGTGCGCGTGCTGGCCCGCATCCACGTGTGGCCCTTGACGCGCGAGATCGCTCATGCGAGCACGCAGCTCGATATTCGCGGCGATCCGGCTGACGAACTGATTGCGGCAACCAGCGTCGTGCACCACCTGCCGCTTCTCACCAGAGATCGCGCGATCCTCAAGTCGAAGATCGTGCCCCTCGTCCGCTGAGGCGATCGTCGGGAAATGTTCAGGTCGTTGACCGGGCTGAGGCCGACCCGGCCCGGCACTCGGTTGTGTTCGGCGGCGTGATCAGGCTGAAAATATTACCGTCCGGATCTTTGAACCATGCGGTCCTCATGGTTCCAGCCACGTGCACATCGCGGAAACGCGTCTGCTGCGCACCGGATCCGTCGGACGCGCCAAACCTGCCCGACCTGCCCGACCTGCCCGACCTACACGGCCATCGTCCCTTCGCCGACGACGACGGAGGTGCCGCCGACTTTCACGCCGCTGACGTCGCCGCCGGCGAACTCGACGCGGACGTGCAGCAGGCTCGGGCGCCGCGCGAGCACGCCCTGCAGGACGACGATCGAGCCGGCGCGGTCGGCCGGTACGAGCCGGTGCTTCGCCATGAACGAGCCGGCCGGACCGACGGCCGATCCGGTCGCCGGATCTTCGATGCCGCCGGCCGGCAGCATCCGGCTGTACGCGGTGGCGTTGTCAGATCCGCGCTCAGTCGAGAACACGTAGATGCCGCGCCGCTGAATGCCGGCGGCCGCGAAGAGCGCATCGACCTTCGCGCGATCGAGCACCGCGCCGTCCACTGCCTTGCGGGTCGCGAGCGGCACGATGAAAAACGTCGAGCCTGAATACACTTCCTGTGCCGGCGCCGCGGGATCGACGAACTGCGGCTCGAGGCCGAGCGCCGCGGCGAGGGCCGCGCGGTCGGCGATCGTCTTGCCGAAGGTCGGCTTCTGCTGCGTCATCCACGCGAAGGCCAGCTTGCCGTCCTTCCACTCGAGATCGAGCGGCGTCGGACCGACGCCGAGCTGGAACGTGGTTCGCGCGGTGCCCGGCTTCACCGCGCCGGTGTGCGCGAGCGCGAAGGCGGTGCCGATCGTCGGGTGCCCGGCGAACGGCGTCTCCGCCGTCCGCGTGAAGATGCGGACGCGATAATCGGTCGCCGGCTGCTCCGCCGCGAACACGAACGTGTTCTCGGAATAGTTCGACTCGCGCGTCAGCGCCTGCATCGCCTCGGTGTCGAGTCCGGTGGGATCGGTGTAGACGAGCAGCTGATTGCCGGCCATCCGCCGATCGGTGAACACGTCGAGGTGCACGTAGCGATACGCGCGACCCTGATCCGGCGCTCGCTCTGCCGAGCGCGAGCCTCTCAGGCGAGCGACAGGCGCCGACGCCGCCACCGCCACCGAGCCCAGAACCGTCGTCCCGAATTCGCGCCGCGTGATGTCAGTCATGCCCGTCACTATAGTAGAGTCTTGCTTTCTGGAGGGCACGACATGAAACGTCTGTTCCTGCTCGGCGGGTTGCTCGCCGTCTTCTCCCTGTCCCTCGCGGCGGCGCAGCAGCCGCCGGCAGCCGCGGCCGGCCCGAAGACCATCGACATCCTCAAGCTGAAAGACAACCTCTACGTGCTCACGAGTTCCACGCCGGGGAACGCGGCGACCTTCAGCGGCGGCAACGTCGCGGTGTTCATCACCGACGGCGGCGTCACGCTGGTCGACGACAAGCTCGCCGGCTGGGGGCAGGCGGTGCTCGACAAGGTGAAGAGCGTCTCCAACAAGCCGATCACCCGCATCATCAACACCCACACGCACGGCGACCACACCGGCAACAACAACTTCTTCGGCGCCAACGTCGAGATCGTCGCCCAGGAAAACACCAAGGCGAACATGATGAAGATGGACGCGTTCAAGGGCGAGAATGCGCAGTACCTGCCGTCGAAGACCTACAAGGACAAGACGACGATCGGCACCGGCAAGGATCGAATCGATCTCTACTACTTCGGCGCCGGCCACACCAGCGGCGACACCTTCGTGGTTTTCCCGGCGCTGCGCGTGCTGCACACCGGCGACATGTTCGCGTGGAAGGACGGCCCGCTGTGCGACCGCAACAACGGTGGCAGCTGCGTCGCCTTCCCGCAGACGCTGTCGAAGGTGATCGCGACGATCAAGGACGTCGACACCGTGATCCCCGGACACAGCCCGATGCAGACGCCGAAGGACCTGCAGGAATTCCAGCGGTTCGTCGCCGACCTGTCGACGCACGCGCAGACGGCGATGAAAGCCGGCAAGAGCGTCGACGAAGCGTTCGCGTCGTTCAGCGTCGACAAGTATCCCGGCTATAAGAACGAACGCGTGAAGGGATCGATGCAGGCGGTCTACGACGAGTTGAAGAAGTAGACTATGCCGATGAAAGGATTGTCGATCGCGGCGGGGCTCGCCGCCGCGTGTTTCTCGATTGGCAGCGCCGCGCCGCGCGCGCAGGACAGCGCTCTGCCCGCGCCCGGGTTCCACCACCTGCATCTCAACTCGATGAACCCGGACGCGGCGATCGCGTGGTACGTCAAGGCCTTCCCCGTCACCTCGAAGACGACGTGGGGCGGGATGCCGGCGCTCACGTCCCCGAACAACGTGCTGCTGCTGTTCACGAAGGTCGATCAGCCGCCGGCGACGCAGCCACAGACTGCGTTCTGGCACTTCGGGTGGCACGTGCTCAAGGAGCGCGAGACCATGGCGCGGCTGCGCGATCAAGGCGTGACGCTGCTGCCGCTGTACACCGGCGACCCGGATCGGCCGACCGTGAACATCAACAGCGATACCTTTCCCGGCACCGGCGGCCTGCTCGGCCTCACCCGTGCGCAGCTCGACGAGGCGAAGAAGAACGGCGTCAAGCCGGTCGGCGGACCCGGGTTCGCCTACATCCGCGGCCCCGACGATGCGCTGATCGAAGTGCAGGGCGACATGCCGGCGGAACGGTTCAACCACGTGCACATGTACCATGAGAATCCGTTCTGCGCGCAGCTCTGGTACCAGAAGCACCTGAACGTCGCACCGCCGCAGGGCCGTCGCGGCGCTGCGCCGGCGGAACCGCGCACCGAGGCGAACTGCCGCGTGCCGCGGACGCCGGACAAGACCTTCCCGGCGCTCGAGCTCAACGGGATGTACCGCGCGCCGCAGATTCCGCTCGTGTTCGGCGACGTGTCGATGGGCGGCTACATGAACAACGCCGATCAGCCGCTGGTCAGCACGCGCGGCCACCTCGCCGATCACGTCGGCCTGAGCGTCGCCAACCTCGACGCGTGGCTGACCAAGCTGCGCGGCGAAGGGGTCACCATCCTCGAGCAGACGCACAAGCTCGGCGACACGCGCGCGTTCGTGATCGAAGGTCCAAGCAAGGAAGCGATCGAATTCGTCGAGGTGAAATAACCCTGGGTCACATTCTTCAGTCTCTTCCTCGCGGAGAGCGCGTCGGGATCGCGTTCTCCGGCGGTCTCGATACCAGCGCGGCGCTTCACTGGATGCGGAGCAAGGGCGCGATCCCGTACGCCTACACCGCCAACCTCGGACAGCCCGACGAGTCCGACTACGACGAGATCCCGCGCAAGGCGCTGCAGTACGGCGCCGAGAAGGCGCGGCTGATCGACTGCCGCGCGCAGCTCGTCGCCGAAGGCCTCGCCGCCCTTCAGTGCGGCGCCTTTCACATCGCCACCGCCGGCGTGCCCTACTTCAACACCACGCCGCTCGGCCGCGCCGTCACCGGCACGATGCTCGTCGTCGCGATGAAGGAGGACGGCGTCAACATCTGGGGCGACGGCAGTACGTTCAAGGGGAACGATATCGAGCGGTTCTACCGCTACGGTCTGCTCGCCAACCCCGACCTCCGCATCTACAAGCCGTGGCTCGATCAGCAGTTCATCGACGAGCTCGGCGGCCGCACGGAGATGTCGGAGTTCATGAACAAGGCCGGCTTCGGCTACCGCATGAGCGTCGAGAAGGCGTACTCCACCGATTCGAACATTCTCGGTGCGACGCACGAGGCCAAGGACCTCGAACGCCTCGACACCGGCATCACCATCGTGGAGCCGATCATGGGCGTGGCGTCGTGGCGGGACGACGTCGCGGTGACGAGCGAAACCGTCACGCTCCGCTTCGACGAAGGGCGTCCGGTCGCGTTGAACGGCCGCTCGTTCGACAACGACGTCGAGCTGCTGCTCGAGGCCAACCGGATCGGCGGACGCCATGGCCTCGGCATGTCGGATCAGATCGAAAACCGGATCATCGAAGCCAAGAGCCGCGGCATCTACGAGGCGCCGGGCATGGCGCTGCTCTTCATCGGCTACGAACGGCTGGTCACCGGCATTCACAACGAGGACACGATCGAGCAGTACCGTGAGAACGGCCGCCGTCTCGGACGGCTCCTCTATCAGGGCCGCTGGTTCGATCCGCAGGCGCTGATGCTGCGCGAGACCGCGCAGCGCTGGGTGGCGCGGGCGATTACCGGCGAGGTCGCGGTGCAGCTGCGGCGCGGCAACGACTACTCGATCCTCAACACCGAGAGCCCGAACCTCACCTACAAACCAGAGCGCTTGACGATGGAAAAAGGCGAGGCGTTCTTCTCGCCGCAGGATCGCATCGGCCAGCTGACGATGCGCAACCTCGACATCACCGACACGCGCGACAAGCTGCTCACCTACGTGAACACCGGGCTGCTGCAGCCGACGGCTGCCTCGCCGCTGCCCCAGTTGTCCGACGGCGAGCCGCATCCGGCGAAGAAGTAAACGTGGGAGGCGAGGTGAACGCGCTCGGGCAGCCGGTCGGGTTCGCGGTCGAAGGATGGACGCCGCCGCCGCGGCCGCCGCGCGATCCGATGATCGGCCGGGCCTGTCGCGTCGAGCCGCTCGATCCCGCTCGCCACGCCGCGCAGCTCCATGCCGCGAACCTGCTCGACAGCGACGGCCGCAACTGGACGTATCTCCCCTACGGACCGTTCGCGTCGCTCGCTGAATACCGCCGCTGGCTCGACAGCGTTGCCGCCGGCACCGATCCGATGTTCCACGCCGTCGTCGATCTCGCGAGCGAGGAAGCGGTCGGCGTCGCAAGCTACCTGCGGATCGATCCGGCTGCCGGCTCGATCGAAGTCGGGCACATCAACTACTCGCCGAAGTTGCAGCGGCGAATCGCCGCCACCGAGGCGATGTACCTGATGATGAAGCGCGCCTTCGAGCTCGGCTACCGCCGCTACGAGTGGAAGTGTCATTCGCTCAACGCGCCCTCGCGGGCGGCGGCGCAGCGGTTCGGCTTCTCCTACGAGGGCATCTTCCGGCAGGCGCGGGTCGACAAGGGACGGAACCGCGACACCGCGTGGTACGCGATGATCGACCGCGAATGGCCGTCGATCGAGGCGGCGTTTCAGCGTTGGCTCGATCCGGCGAACTTCGACGAGCAGGGCCGGCAGCGCATGTCGCTGAAATCGATGACTGGTCCAATACTCGTCGCCCGAGGGTAACCGTA
>Ga0070666_10003065_pt1 | contig 10148 bp, 10 predicted proteins | sample KBSS23metaG_FD_64677 | JGI IMG/M metagenome (GOLD analysis project Ga0070666, IMG submission 64677) | Switchgrass rhizosphere microbial communities from Kellogg Biological Station, Michigan, USA - KBS S2-3 metaG | ecosystem: Host-associated > Plants > Roots > Rhizosphere > Soil ... | reverse complement strand
GCTCCGCACGCTAAGTCCGCGACGCCCGGGAGAAACGGCTTCGTCGCCTTCGTACGATCGGAATATCCTCTCTTCGTCGTCCTGGCTACAGCGGTTGTCCTTTTCGCCACAGGCAACGTGATGGTGGAAAAACTCTCCGATCCTCTGGTGCTCGGCGTAGTCTTCGTCTGGTTGTTCGGTACAGTCCTTTGGTCCGCCATTTCCGTGGTGCGGCATGCCGACTACCTTGCGATCAAATGCGGCGAGCCTTATGGAACGCTAATCCTCACTCTCGCCGCAATCAGCATCGAGGTCATGATGATCTCAGCCGCGATGCTGCATGGCGCCAATAATCCCACCCTCGCCCGGGATATGATGTTCGCCGTCATCATGATCGCCCTCAACGGCCTCGTCGGGTTATCTCTGCTCCTGGGCGGATTGCGGCATCACGAACAGTCTTATAACCTCCGAGGCGCCAATGCCTACCTCAACGCCATCATGGCGCTCTCGGTCCTAAGCCTGGTTTTGCCGGACTTCACCAAATCCATGTCTGGGCCGCATCATACGAATTTGCCGGAAATCTTTCTCGCCACCTGCTCTCTCGGCCTTTACGGCATCTTCCTGCTTATTCAGACCATGCGACACAGTCAAGACTTCATGGAGACCGGCGCCGCTGCGGCCCTGATTCATCCCACTCATAAGCCGATCAAAATGCGCTCTGGCCCTTATCACACGTTGCTTTTATTCCTCTATCTGCTCGCGGTGATCCTTCTGGCGGAGAAATTCGCCATCCCGCTCGATGACAGCATCGAGCGTTTCGGAATGCCACCGGCCTTTGGCGGAGCGATCGTGGCCGCCCTCGTTCTCGCCCCGGAAGCGTTGAGTGCGATCCAGGCGGCAATCAAGAATCAACTACAACGTTCCGTTAACATCCTGCATGGGTCAGTCCTCGCTTCAATAGGACTCACTATCCCGGCCGTCCTCGCCATCGGACTCATCACCCATCGCCAGGTCTCGCTCGGGCTGCAGGGTGGAAATTTCCCCCTTCTTCTGCTCACCCTGGCCGTCAGCGTCGTTACCTTTACCAGCGGCAAGACGAACATCCTGCAGGGCTGCATTCACCTCCTGCTCTTTATGGTCTTCCTTCTCCTGATCTTTTACCCGTAAGGGAATAATTGGTCTTTCGCGCAACCTTTGACGAGTAGTATGCGCTTAGCGTCAGGCGGCGGCCGGAGCGGCGTGCCGAACAGCCAACGAAAGCATGACCCTGGAGATGCCGCTGAAAATCAGGCTGATGCCGATCAGTGTTCCGATTACCCAAACAGAACTCGACGGCCATTGCCGCCAGATGAGGATGCCCAGAATAAGCGTAATGAATCCATCCAGCAGCACCCACCCGGAGTGCTGGACACCTCGCAGCCCAAAGTAAAGGGCGATCTCGACGATACCCTCAAGAACGAGAAATACGGCCAAGACCAGAGTGAGCGAGACCACGCCGAGAACTGGGTGTATGAGGAGGTAGATCCCGGCTATCACGTAGAGGACGGCGAGCAGGATCTGCCACAGGACGCTGCCAACGCCACGGGAGTGAAAGGCAAAGACAAGGTGCGACAGTCCGGCAAAGAGAATGACCCAGGCCAGCAGAAGGACGATGCCGATAGAGGAAATAAGCGGCAGAGCAATGGCGATCAGGCCGCAGATAAACATAAGAATGCCCCAGATGATCGACCATGCGGAGGCCTTTCCAAAGGCGGTAGCAGGTGTGTTTGTGTTCATGTTTGTTTCTTTCTTTTCGACGCTCTTCGAGACGTTTCTCCACAGCGATGAGGCTACGGTGATTTGCAGTCAAGGAAATAAGCCAGTCGGCGTTAGTCGCACCCTGGCCGAGAATTAAAACAGAGAGCACGTCCCGCGAAGAGCGATCGGATGGTCTCGCCGCGCCTTCGTTAATCGCTTCGTGGTCGCCCTAGGAGACTTCGCGCATGTGACCGCGAACCTGAAGCACCAACGGGACGGTCGTAATCACGCCAATAGCCGTGAGGACAAAGCCGATGGCACGCCGCTGCCCGGCATCCAGGTGATCAGCGACCAGAAGGGCGAGCCCCGCCCCAAGGAGCGCACGGGTTCCGGCCACCAGCATCAGCTCGGGAATCGTCAAAACTGTAGTCTTCATGACCCTGATTCGCGCCCCCCGAGACGCCTGCGCCTATTTCGTCGAAACGGTGGGAAAATGAAAGTTTCCCTGGTTCTAATCGGAGAATTTGATCCCGGCTTTCTGCACCTCCTGGTAGGGAAGGAGCCAGATGAGCGATTCGTCGTGCAGGTCAACGACTTGGATACGGTTGCCGAATGGGTCATGGAAATCGCAACGAAAGCCCGGGATCAAAGTAAGGCCGTACTTTTTCGTCAACTTCTCCCGTACCTCGTTGAGCTGCGCTTCATCGCGCACGATGAGACCGAAATGTCTGGTTCGGTCAGATTGTAGTTTTTCCACCTCGAAAATAGCGAGGAACTGATGCTCGCCGATTTTGAAAAACGCGTCGCCCTCGCCTTCGTCCATCTTCTCGAGCTGGAAGACGTCTTCGTAGAAGGCGACCGCTTTGGCCACATCGTCCACCTCTATCGCGAGATGATTAATTCCATAAACTCGCACGCTCATTGATCGCTGAATTATCCTAATCGATCTGCATTGGTTGTCGCGTGACGGTTTTCGTCATCCGAATGCCGGATCGAAACAAGGAGCGCGAGCAATCAGAGGCGCGATGCCGCGCGCTGGCGGAGAACGAATTCGGCCAGCGACAGATCCGCCGGATAGGTGATCTTGAAATTCAGCTCGTCGTTAGGCACGAGAAACACCTTACCCTCGACCCGTTCGACCGCGGAAATCTCGTCGGTCACTTCGAGGCCTTCGCTGAAGATCGCGCCATACGCTGTCTCCAGGAGGTCGCGACGGAAAATCTGTGGCGTTTGCACCGCGAAAAGACTCGCGCGCGCCACTCCGCCGCTGACGAAGTGATCGCGATCGACGCGCTTGAGCGTGTCGATAACCGGCGCGGCACTCGCCGCCCCGCCATGCACGCGCGCCAGCTGAAGAATGCGCTCGATCAGGTCCGGCCTAACGAGCGGACGGGCGGCGTCATGGACCGCAACGAAGTCGGTCCCGGCCCCGAGTTGGTCCAGGCCGAGGCGGACTGAGTCCTGCCGACGCGCGCCCCCTGGAATCACGACGGAAACCTTCTGAAAGCTGTAAGTTTTCGCGATTTTTTCGTACTCGGAGAGCCGCTCCGTAGTCCCGACGAGGATAATGTCGTTAACGGATTCGGTTTGCTCGAAAGCAGCGATCGAATGCGCGACGACTGGCATCCCCTCGAGCGGCGTGAGGAGCTTGTCGAAACCCATTCGCTGGCTGCGACCGCCGGCAACGATGATCGCGGTGAGCATGAGAGTCGCTAGTGCCGGGGGAATCGACGGGGAAACCGTCCAACGTCCAGCGTCCAACATTCGACGTCGAAATAAGAGAAGAGCCTCGCACCATCGGCCCTTGGTTGAACGTTGGACGTTTTTTTCATCCCAACTGCCGCTGCACTTCCTGGCTCAACGTCTTGCCGTCAGCGCGGCCGGCGACTTTCGGGCCGAGCGCCTTCATGACCGCGCCCATCTGCGCGCGCGAAGTGGCGCCGACTTCAGCGATCGTTTCCTTCACAAGTCGGGCGATTTCCTCCACGCTCATCGCCGCTGGCAAGTAGGAGTTCAGGATTGCGAGCTCGTTTTTCTCCTTTTCGGCCAGCTCGGCACGGCCGCCTTTTTCGAAGCTTTCAATCGAGTCCTGGCGCTGCTTTACCTGTTTGCGGATAACTTGTGTCATCTCGGCGTCGTCAAGCTCACCTGCCGCGCCGGACTTCTCGATCGCCGAGTATTTGATCGCGGATTTCAACATGCGCAAGACGCCGAGTTTGGTTGCGTCCTTGGCGCGCATCGCATCTTTCAGGTCGGAGTCGATTCGTTGGGCAAGCGTCATGGTCAACCGGAGGATTCCATCTCGTTAGGCGACGGCCAGCTCGCGGGTCGCGATTTCGTGCCGGCGTCGCGCGGCGATTTGCCGAATAGGCGGACCGATCTCGATCCAACCGGCTTCGTCAAAGAACCAAACGCGCCGGTCAAGCTTTACAAAAACCGCGCGGCTGGCGGCAAAGCCATGCATCGGGACCAAGATCTCAGCACTAAAGGCGTCGCCCTGATAGCGGCCAATGCAGGCGATCGCGCCCGTCGCGCAATCAATCAGGTCGATCTTGCTGCTGCGGCCGGGAAGCGTAGTGCGCAGCCGGCGGAAGCCGCCAAAGATGTCGTGACCGAGGAGGTAAAGGGGCGTTCCTTCCGCCCGCAGGGGCTTAAGAGCAAAAGCGACGTGCAGGCGCAACTCGCCGCGGTCGCGCAGGAACGAGCGGACAGGTCCGTCACAGGCGCGCATCGTTTTTCCATCGCCGACAACGAAGCGTTCGGGCCTCTTCGCATAGGCAAGGAAGCGGCGGCGCGAGAGCGCGACTTGCGTGACGTGGCAGACGATGGCGCGACGTTTCGCCTTCCTTTCCGTCGAACTGGAAGGAAGGTCGTACGCCTCGCGCGCAAAGGATTCGCTCGCTCCGTGCACGAGGTAGTGGAGCCGCGTCATCCGCTGCTGGGTCGGCAGGTAGTCGTCGATCACGACTCCAAGAAGCACAGCCAGTCCACTGTGATCGGGATGTGTGTCAGCCGCCGACGGCATGAGCAAATGCGTCGGCTCCCAGGCGCCGATCATGATCGCGAGGCGTTGCAAAGTTTCGCCGCAGCCCTCGAGCAACAGATCGGTTACGCCCTGGTCGGGCAGCGAGAGAAAGCTTACGTTAGCCGGTCCAAGGCCCAGGGTGCGCAACGCCGCAAGCGCCTCCGCCTGACGACGCGCACCCCAGCGACGGCGATCGTTTTCGCGGATTCGCATCTTTCCTTCCAGCACACGTTGTGGCCAGCAATTGCGCTCGCCATCGGTCGCGTAGACCACGCGGACCGCCGCGCCGGCCGCGACCGCGCGCTGGAGAAAAATCCCCGCGGCAAGAGACTCGTCGTCTGGATGCGGAGCGAAGAGCATCACGCGGGAGCGGGAGCTTAGAAGCGGCAAATTCATTTCGGAAATCCCGGTCTTAGCAGAATCAAACGCCAGTGCAAGCCGCGAAGGAGTAGTGTATTAGCTTAAATCTGCCGGCAGATATCAATCTTCCGCAGTTTTTCGACGCCGCCTTGCAGCGAAGCGGCGTCGCAAATGGTGAGAACTTCGGTGCCTTTGCGCGTGCGCTGCATCAGTCCCGCGAGCACCCCGCCGGGGCCGAGTTCGAGGAAGAGATCGCAGCCCATCTCGAGCATCCGCTCCATGCAATCGGTCCAGCGCACCGTGCCAGTAACCTGATCCTGCAGGGTGCGCTTGATTGCATCCACGGCATCCACCTGCGCGCCGGTAACATTGCTGATCACAGGAAAATCCGGTTTTTGCAAAACAATGTTATGAAGCGACTCGCCCACTTGTATGTAGGCACTTTCCATCAGACGGGAATGATAGGCGCCAGCGACATTTAAAAGCGTCGCGCGACGAATGCCGTGTTCTTTGGCCAAACCGATGGCCAACTCGACTTTAGCCCGCTCCCCCGAAACCACGACTTGTCCCGGCGAATTCAAGTTCGCAACGTCAACATCGGTCGCCGCGGCAAGCGCGCGGACTGCCGATTCGTCGCCCCCAATCATCGCCGCCATCGCGCCGACAGTTGCCTCACAGGCCGCTTCCATGAACTCTCCGCGCTGCTCGACGAGCCGTAATCCGTCTTCGAATGAAAAGGTTCCCGCTGCGGCGTGTGCGGTCCATTCACCTAACGACAAACCGGCTGCGGCCGTTATCGGCAATTCGCCCGCGATCTCGCGCAGGACGGCGAGACAAGCGAGGCCGTGCACGTAAAGGGCCGGCTGGCAGTTCGAGGTCCGGGTCAATTCCTCGATTGGACCGCACCAGGCGATTTCACTCAAATTGCGGCCGAGCACTTCATCTGCACGGCGGAAGAGATCAGCAGCCTCGACAAATTCCGCGGCTAGATCCTGGCCCATGCCGACGGCCTGCGCGCCTTGACCGGCAAAAAGAAGTGCAATTTTTCGGCTCATTCTGCGATCATGCGCCGCACGCGCTGTCGGATTCAATCCCTAAGAATACCCGGCGTCCACCGTGCTCATTGGGCGCGCATTTGCGACATTACTGCTTGCGCGGCGATGCTGCGTTGCGAGCATAAACAGCATTCCATGCCTTCTTCAAGCCGCGAAATCGAAGCACCCGACCCGCTCGCCCGCACCCTGCAGGCACAGGCAAATGCGGAGCCGGGCGACGATTTCGGCGAAAAAATGGTGATCAACATGGGGCCGTCGCACCCGGCGACGCATGGCGTTTTGCGCCTCGTCCTCGAGCTGGACGGCGAGCTGGTGACGAAGGCGACACCCGAGATCGGCTATCTCCATCGGGGCGACGAAAAGATCGCGGAGAACATGCAATATAACCAGTTCGTCCCCTATACAGATCGGTTGGATTACCTTGCACCACTCTCGAACAATGTCGCCTACGCCCTCGCCGTGGAGAAACTGATGGGCTGGGAACTGCCGCCCCGGGGCAAGGCGATCCGCGTGATCTGCTGCGAAACGGCGCGACTCTCGGCCCATTTGTTAGGCTTGGGCGCGATGGCGCTCGATCTCGGGGCGATGACGGTCTTTCTCTACACCTTCACCGAGCGCGAGAAACTGTATAATCTCTTCGAGCTTTTGACCGGCGCGCGTTTCACCACTTCCTACACGCGAGTCGGCGGTCAGATTCGCGATCTGCCGGAATCGTTCATCCCGCAACTCGAGCGATTCATGGACGATTTCATCCCGCAGCTCGACGAGATCGACAAGTTGCTGACGCGCAATCGCATTTTCGTCGATCGCACCCGCGATGTTGGCGTCATCACGAAAGACCGCGCGATCGCCTACGCGCTCTCCGGCCCGAATCTCCGCGGCAGCGGCGTCGAGCACGATCTGCGGCGGGCCCATCCTTATCTCGACTACGAACAATACGAATTCGAGGTCGCGCTCGGAAGCGCAGGCGATTGCTACGATCGCTACCTCGTGCGAATCGAAGAAATGCGCCAGAGCGTGCGCATTCTCCGCCAGGTGATCGATAAACTGCCGGTTGGTCCAATCAACGTTTTGGACTGGAAAAATACGCTCCCGCCGAAAGCGCGTGTGATGACGAAAATGGAGGAGCTAATTCACCATTTCATCGTCGTGACGGAAGGACTCGATGCGCCGCCGGGTGAAGTCTATTTCGCGGCCGAGAACCCCAAGGGCGAGCTGGGTTTCTATATCAACAGCAAGGGCGGCGGTGTGCCGCATCGGCTGAAAATCCGCGCGCCGTCATTCGTTAACCTAAGTATTCTCCCTGAACTCCTGCCCGGCGCGATGATGAGCGACGTGGTCGCCATCCTTGGCAGTCTGGACTTCGTGATGGGAGAATGCGACAGGTAAAATCCCATGAAAAGCAAAGTGCAGTTCCTCGGACTCGTTCTCGCCGTCCTCGCGTTGGGGTTGTTAGGCGCGTGCAATCGCAACCCACTTTCCGGGTCGAAATTGACGAGCGCGAATTACGACCAGGTCACGCTCGGCATGTCGAAAGCGCAGGTCGAAACAATCCTCGGCAAGCCGACCAGCGCCGAGACCAAGGATATGCTGATTTTCAAGAAAACGACCTATCGTTATGAAGATGGGAAGAAGTTCGCGATGGTCACTTTCAAGAATGACGAGGTCGACAGCAAGGACACTAATCTGGGACGCGAGTTCTAGCTGAAAGCGATTTCATTTTGATGAAAAAGCACTCGAAAGCGGCGCGTTGGCTGACTCTGCTGGCGGCCGCGGTCTTGGCCTGTGGCGCCTGCCATGGAAAACGCATAACGAAGGCAAACGTCGATGAAGTCTCGAACGGGATGAGCCAGAAAGAAGTCGAATCGATTCTTGGTCCGCCGACCTCGGTCGACAGCACCAATCTGCTGGTTACGAAGAAGGTGACATACACTTATCGACAGGGAAACGAATCTGTTACGATCGTCTTCTTCAACAACGAAGTGTCCTCGAAGGACAGCAACCTGCACGATTAGCCATCATCCGTGGAGACGATGATGACGACGAACGTTCCGGCTGAACTGGAACGGAAAATGGACGAAGCGATCGGCCACTATCCGGCCGAGCACAAACGGAGCGCTGCGTTGCCGCTGATGCATCTCTGGCAGGAGCACTTGGGTTTCATTGGCGACGAAGGAGTAAACTGGATCGCGGCCAAGCTCGGTCTCGAGCCGATCAACATTCTCGAGCTGGTCACGTTCTATCCCATGTTCCGGCAGGCGCCGGCCGGACGAAAACACATTCGCGTTTGCCGGACTCTAAGCTGTGCCATGGCGGGCGCCTATCCGTTGATGGAAAAGCTGGCCGCCCTGGCCAATATCAATCGCGCCTACCACGTCGGCGGGATGCACACTCCGGTTGCGGTCAGCCCAGACGGCGAATACAGCATCGAATTCGTCGAATGCCTTGCCAGCTGCGGTAGTGCGCCAGTTTGCATGGTGGATGAGGAACTCCTCGAGCGAGTTAATCCGGACAAGATCGCGACCGTTTCCCCGGTTCACGATTCACGATTCACGATTGAAAGCCCGGCCCTTGCGTCGCAACCGTTGCGGCACGCTCCTCTGCCCCATCCTCTCGAGCGCCGTTTGATTTTCCAAAACATCGGGCGGGAGGGCTACACCCCCGACATCGATTGTTACCTGCAAAACGGCGGCTACAAGCAGCTTAAGGCCGCGGTCAAAATGAGCCGCGCCGAAATCGTGAACGAGGTCAAGAGTTCCGGTCTTCGCGGCCGCGGCGGCGCCGGTTTTCCCTGCGGCGTGAAGTGGAGCTTCATCAAGCCCGATGAGAAAAAAACTGTCTACCTGATTTGCAACGCCGACGAATCCGAACCCGGCACGTTCAAGGATCGTTACATCATTTACCAGGACCCACATCAGCTAATCGAGGGGATGTTGATCAGCTGTTTCGCCCTGAACGTCCATACCGCTTACATTTACATCCGCGGCGAATTTCCGGATGGCGCGAAGATCCTCGAACACGCCATCGAAGAGGCGCGCTCTCACAATTTTCTCGGAAAAGATGTGCTCGGCCTCGGCTTCGACGTCGAGATTTACATCCACCGGGGCGCCGGAGCCTATATTTGTGGCGAAGAGACCGGGCTGATCGAATCGCTCGAAGGCAAGCGCGCCTATCCGCGGATCAAGCCGCCCTATTTTCCGGCTGTGCTCGGTCTCTACATGTGCCCGACGATCGTGAACAACGTCGAAACGCTTTGCCACGTGAAGCATATCATCGCCATGGGCGGCGCGGAATATGCGCGCATCGGACGGCCGAACAACACCGGCACCCGCATCGTCTGCGTGAGCGGCGACGTCGTTAGGCCCGGATATTTCGAGATCGAAGTTGGGGCGCTGACGATGGGTCAGGTAATTAACGAGATGGCCGGTGGACCCAAGCCGGGGCGCAAGATCAAAGCCGTCATTCCCGGCGGCAGCTCCGCCAAAGTCTTGCGCGCGGGCGACCTCTTCAAGCTGAAGGAACGTGAGGTATCGCTGGATGAAATCCCGATGGATTTCGACTCTCTGGCCGCGGTCGGCTCGATGGCCGGCTCCGGCGGCGTGATCGTGATGGACGATTCGCGCGATATGGTCTGGGCGCTGAACAATATCAACGAGTTCTACGCGCACGAGAGCTGCGGCCAATGCACCCCTTGTCGCGAAGGCTCGCTCTGGATGAAGAAGGTCACCGACCGGATGTTGTCCGGCGGCGGCGTGACGCAAGATCCCGCAACGCTCAAGAATGTGGCCGACAATATCGCAGGCCGAACCATCTGTGCCTTCGGCGAAGCCTGCGCTTGGCCGACCCAAAGTTTTCTGGAAAAGTTCCCCGACGAATTCGCCGCTCGCGCGCAAAAGGTAGTGCCGCCTCCCCTCCCGCCGGAATACACGCCGGAGGAACTAATCGCCGAAGAGGAAATCCTAACCGCGTCATTGGCCCACGATTCCGGCTGG
>Ga0070666_10003058_pt1 | contig 10154 bp, 7 predicted proteins | sample KBSS23metaG_FD_64677 | JGI IMG/M metagenome (GOLD analysis project Ga0070666, IMG submission 64677) | Switchgrass rhizosphere microbial communities from Kellogg Biological Station, Michigan, USA - KBS S2-3 metaG | ecosystem: Host-associated > Plants > Roots > Rhizosphere > Soil ... | reverse complement strand
TGACACCCACCTTGAAGCGCAACGCGCCCACCGTAAATTCGAAACCTCGGATCGCCGTATGTAGTTGCTCGGCGACCGCCAAGGCCTCGTCCGGCGTGACCCCCGGCAGCAGACAGCCGAACTCGTCGCCACCCAGCCGCGCGAGAATGGAGCTCGCCGGCAGCGCGCCGCGAATCGTGCGCGCGATTTCGCGCAACATGTGATCGCCGGCGAGGTGTCCGCAGGTGTCGTTAATCAACTTGAACTGGTCCAGGTCCAGGTACAACAACTCGTACTGCTGCGAGGAATCGCGCAGCGCCGTCACTACGCGGTTTTCGAATTCGTAGCGGTTCATCAATCCGGTCAGCGAGTCGTGGCGCGCACGGTAGTCCATTTCCGCGGCATTGCGACCGCGCTCGGTAAACACCGCGGCGAGCAGATACCCGGTCAGTGCGGCAATCAGCGCAAACAGGGTGCGCAGAATACTGTCGGTGATTGGCACCGGGGTGCGCGCCATCGCGACCATGATGACCGTCAATAATGCCGACGCTGCGCTGGCGCCTCCCACCCGCGCAGCGAGCGCGCAAATCACGACAAACGGCATCAGCAGAAACAGCAAGCGATCTTGCAAGCTGTCGGCGATGAACAGGACACACCAGCCGGACAATGCAATGGCCAGCATTCCCCCGGCAAACCACCACAGCCGCGAGCGATTCGCGAACGCGTGTGCCGGCCAGGACACCAGCAGCGGCGTGAAAATCAGCGCGCTCAACAACGCCGAAAGGAAGTAATCGGCGCCGAACTCGAGTGCCTGCAGCGGCGGGTACTGGAACACCAGCGCCATGCGCACACCGTAGATGGGCACGGCCAGCGCCGTGGCTACCAGCAGCGCTAGGATGAAGCGGGTCAACTGGCGCATGTCGGACAGGTACACCGAGACCTGCCAACGCTGCAGCAGGTGCACGGTCACCATCACGATCAGCAGTTGCAGTGCGCCGACACCGAACGCGATCAGCGCCGGCGTGCCGACGCTCATGCTCAGCGCCATGCTGGAGACAACAATTGCCGGCCAATAGCGCGCGCCGTGGCGCCAGACCAGCGCCAGCCCCACTCCACCCGATGGCCAGATCGGCACATAACCCTGATAGGGCTGCGCGCGCGCGGCGAGATACGAAAGCAGACTCAGTAGCGCCGTCCACAACAGCAGCCGGAGCGCGAAATCAACGTGCTCGCGCACCTTATCTACGGCCCTGCCGTTCCCCCGGCTCATGCGGGCAGTATACGGCGCCGCGGACGGATGGGTGACCTCGCGCTAATCAGAAGTCGTAGCCGTCGATGAAGATGAAATCGGCGGGCGTCAAAATGTTGCCGTTAATATTGCAATCGTAGGTCAGTGGAATCTGTGCTCCGGTCTGGATGACCTCGAACGCGCTGAGCGGCACACCGACCAGCATCTGCTCAAGATAGACGTTGTTCTCGTCGAAGCCGAATTCGATCCATTTGTGTGTGGTGAACATATCGTCTTCGGCGGTCAGCGCGATATTGCCGCCATCAGACAACACGATGCCGTACTTATGCATCGTACGTAGGATGATCCGTGCGGCGATATTGCTGCTGAATGTATTGATATCGAATGTCGACTTGAGACGGAGTCGGGAGCCGTAGGGAATCTTGCTTGCCGATCCCGACGGGCCGCCAGCGTGACTCGCCGGATGCACATACACACCTGCCGCCATGCTCGGGTTCGGCAGGATGAAGCGGATCGCGTGTCCAATATCGCCGTTCGTCACCTGACTCGCTGCATAGACCTCGTCGGCGTTGAACAGTAACGACGCCATTGGAAAACCGGCCGCATCCGCGCTCGTGCATTGGTCCCCGCGCTCGTAGGGCGGATAGACCTTGTTCAAGTCCCAAATGATTACGCAGCCGGATTGAAGTTGTCCGCCAGTACAATTGCTATTGGTGTTTGAGCAATTGCTCAGATAGGATTCGTAGAGCTTTCTGCTGCCGTCGAGCACGACATACAGATGGCAATCGTTGTTGGCGGTGTCGCAGTTGTAGTTAGTGCTGCCCTCGATCGCGCCGCCAGCGGGCATCGGAAACTTCAAAGTTCCCAGAGGCTCGCAATCGGGATCGGTGTATCCGGACGGGTCTGCCGCTACAGTCAGCATCGGCACAGTCGATTCGTTGGCCGGAAGTACATGCACCACATGCATGCTCTGGTCGATCTGGAACTTGTTGCCGTTACCCCACCCTCCCGTCGCGCTGATCATCGCACCGGAATTCGGATGCGCCGGGTATACAGTCGTATTGCTGATATCGCGGCTCCACACGGCACTCGCGGGAAACTCGGGCAGCGGCGCCGCCACAGCGGTAATCGACAAGGCAGCTGTCAGCAACAGCAGTGCGCGCATGGCGGAGCCCTCCTCGCTTCGTTAACGCATCATACGCCGAACAGTTCTGCCTCGGCGCTGCGTTTCACCACATCAAATCCGCCGGTACGTCATCTTCGGTCGGCGCATTCGGATCGCACAGCAGTACCAATGACTCGGCCTGGATTGCCTGCGCCTGCACGGCGATGTCGCGTTCGACCAACAGATAGCGACCGGCGAGCTGCACCACCGCAAGATCGCCGCGATTGAGCTTTTCCAGCTGTTCCTTGGTGCAGTAGACGCGACGGATCTTGTTGCCGTGCGGGAAATGGCGCGGCACGTCGGCGTCGGGCGCGTTCAGCCCCTTGCCGGCGAGCAACGCCGCGAGCTTCTGCTTACGCTGCTTGTTCTCGCGCGCAATGCGCTCGGCTTCGCGCTGCGCACGCTCGCGTTCCGCGCGCTCGACTTGCGCGCGCTGCGCGTACGCGCGCGCGAGGTCGACCTCTTGCGTCGTTTTCGCGGGTTTTGGCGGATGCGCCGCCTTGCTTGGCGGCTGCGCCGAGCTATTGTGGCGCGGACGCGGAGACGATTGCCTGGACGCAGCCGGCTGAGCCTCGTCCTTGGGCTTCTTATTACCGAGACCGGCTTTTAGCAACTGGTCGCGCAGAGATTCGGACATATCGATTAATAGTGCGGTGGTGGCGGCTCATTGGCGGCGTCGTCGCGAAGTGCGACCTGGACGTTGCCCAGTTCCTGGCGCAGATGCGCAAATTCGCGCCGGATCTCGTGCAAGAGGCGATCCTGCGCGGCGACGGTCGCGTCGAGGCTCTGCACGGTCTGGTCAAGAAAGGCGATGCGCGTTTCCAGTTCGGTCAAGCGCTCTTCGAATTGCGCGGTCATAGCCTGCCGTCCACCGCATCTGCGGGCAGTATGTATTTCACGTCATAGATAACGGCGCGCGGCTTGGCCAGCGCACGGATGCCGGCAACGCCGAGCTCGCGGAATTCGCGATGCGCCACCGCCAGCACGATCGCATCGTATGCACCCGCCAGTGGCACCGCGACCGGCCGGATGCCGCATTCGTGTTCGCACTCGTCTTTGTCGGCATGCGGATCGTAAACATCGACCTGCGCGTGGCAGGCGCGCAGCTCGTCGATGATCTCGCGCACGCGCGTGTTGCGCAGATCCGGACAATCTTCCTTGAACGTGATGCCGAGCACCAGCACGCGGCTGCCGACCACGTTGATCTGCTTCAGCGCCATCAGCCGCAAAACATGACTGCTCACATGGGCGCTCATGCCTTCGTTGATGCGGCGCGCAGCGCTGATCAGCTCCGGATAATGATGCGCTTCGGTGGCTTTGTGGATCAGGTAATACGGATCGACGCCGATGCAGTGGCCACCGACCAGGCCCGGACTGAACTTGAGGAAATTCCACTTCGTCGACGCCGCCTTGAGTACAGCTTCGGTGTCGATACCGAGCTTGCCGAAGATCAGCGCGAGTTCGTTCACGAGCGCGATGTTGACGTCGCGCTGCGTGTTCTCGATCGCCTTGGCGGCTTCGGCTACGCGAATGCTCGGTGCACGATAGGTGCCGGCGCGCACCACGCGCTGATACAAGGCATCGACGAACGCGGCCGCTTCCGGTGTGGAGCCGGAAGTCACTTTGACGATATCGGCGAGGCGCCGCGTCTTGTCGCCTGGATTGACACGCTCCGGGCTGTAGCCGACGAAGAAATCCTCGTTGCAGCGCAGTCCGGAAGTGCGTTCGAGCGCCGGTACGCAAACCTCTTCCGTCGCTCCGGGATAAACCGTCGACTCGTAGATTACGAGTGCGCCGCGCGCCAGTATCTTGCCGATGCTTTCACTCGCTGCAATCAGCGGAGCAAGGTCCGGCCACTTGTGTGCGGTGACCGGCGTTGGCACGGCGACGATGTAGACATTGCAATCGCGCAGCTCGCTTGCATCGGCGCTGAAATGCAACTTCGTGGCGGACGCCAGTTCTGCGCCGGTGATCTCTGCGGTGGAATCGCGGCCGGCTTCGAGTTCTGCGACACGTGCCGGATTGCGGTCGTGGCCGAGCGTCGCGAATTCCCGACCCAACGCAACGGCAAGAGGCAAACCGACATAGCCGAGCCCGATCACGGCAATGCGCACATCGGCCAGCGCCAAGGTGAAGCTCATGCGCGCGCAGCCGCGCGTCGCGTACTGCGCCCGCGGCCGATTCCGTAATACGCAATGCCGGCGGCCTCGACGGCGCTCGGCTCGTAAATGTTGCGACCGTCAAAAATCACTGGCGTGTGCAGCGCGGATTTAATGCGGGCGAAATCCGGGCTCCAGAAAGCCTTCCATTCCGTAACCACCACGAGCGCGTCGGCGTTCTGCAATGCGGAATACGGGTCGTCGCACAAAGTAAGGTCGACGCGCTCGCCATAGATGCGCCCTGCCTCGGCCCGCGCTTCCGGATCGAACGCCCGCACGCTGGCACCAGCCGCCCACAGCTGCTCCAGCAGGCGCCGGCTCGGCGCCTCGCGCATGTCGTCGGTGTTCGGCTTGAATGCCAGACCCCACAACGCGATGGTCTTGCCGCGCAGCGCGCCGGCAAAATGCCGCGTGAGCAGCTCGAAGAGCTTCTCTTTCTGCTTGAGATTGACTGCTTCCACCGCATCGAGCAGACGCGCCTCGTAGTCGTGGCTGCGCGCGATGCGCTCGAGCGCCTGCACATCTTTCGGAAAACACGAGCCACCGTAGCCGGCTCCCGGATAGATGAAGGAATAGCCGATGCGCGGATCCGAGCCGATGCCATGCCGCACCAGCTCGATATCCGCGCCCACGCGTTCCGCGATATTCGCCATTTCGTTCATGAAACTGATCTTGGTCGCGAGCATTGCGTTCGCTGCGTACTTGGTCAGTTCGGAAGAGCGCACATCCATCAGCACGATGCGTTCATGATTGCGATTGAACGGCGCATACAGCGCCTTGAGCAATTCGATCGCGCGTTGGCTGTCGGAACCCACGACGATGCGATCCGGCCGCATGCAGTCCTTGACCGCGTCGCCTTCCTTGAGGAATTCGGGATTCGAAACCACGTCGAACTCGACCTTGGCTTCGCGCTTCGCCAGTTCTTCGGCAATCGTTTCGCGGACGCGATCGGCGGTGCCGACCGGCACCGTCGACTTGTTCACGACCACGCTGTAGCGGTCGACGTGCTGACCGATCGTGCGCGCGACGGTCAGCACGTGGCGCAGGTCGGCGCTGCCGTCTTCGTCCGGCGGCGTACCGACGGCGATGAAGATCATCTGACCATGGGCTACGCCTCGAGCGGCATCGGTGGTGAAGCGCAGACGTCCGGCTGCGTGGTTGGAACTTACGAGCTCGGCCAGACCGGGCTCGAAAATCGGCATTTCCCCGCGCTCGAGTCCGGCGATCTTTTCGGCGTCGACATCGACGCAGCAGACATCGTTGCCGACTTCGGCAAGGCAAGTTCCGGTGACCAGGCCGACGTAGCCCGTGCCAAACATCGTAATGCGCATGGGATTTCCATTCGTGCGCCCTAAGGAGGCGCGCATTGTAACGTAGGGGCGCGATTCATCGCGCCCAATCACGCAAGGCTTCCGGCACGTGGCGTGCTGGGTGGCGCCCTTTCACAGCCGGAAATTGCTGCTGCATTAAATAAAAAAGGGCGCGGTTGCCCGCGCCCCTGTTTGACCGCTCGAATCGGCGCTTATTGCTTGACCGGCTCGGCAGGTTTTGCGGCAGGTTTTGCAGCAGGCTTCACCGCCGGAGCGGCCGGCTTGGTGACTTCGCCCGGTTTTGGCGCAATGGCCGGTTTGGCTTCGGTCGGCTTCTCGATGCTGATCAGCTTGACGTCGAAAATCAACGTCGCGTTCGGACCGATCGACGGCGGACCGTGTTCGCCGTACGCGAGCTTGGCCGGAATGTAGAACTTGTAGCTCGAGCCTGGCGACATCAGTTGCAGGCCTTCGGTCCAGCCCGGGATGACGCTGCCGAGCGGGAACGTGGCCGGCTGACCGCGATCGACCGAGCTGTCGAACTTGGTGCCATCGATCTTGGTGCCCGTGTAATCCACCTTGACCGTGTCGGCCTTGGTCGGGTGGGCGCCGCTGCCTTCCTTGACGACTTCGTACTGCAGGCCGGATTCAGTGACCTTCACGCCCTTCTTGCTCTTGTTCTTGGCGAGGAAATCGTCGCCTTCCTTCTGGTTCTTCTCGGCCTCTTCCTTCGACTTCGCGGCCTGTTTGGCGCGCAGCTTCTCCATGAACTCCTGGCGCACCTGCATCGATTCCTGCTCGGTGAGCGTGGTCTTTTCGCCCTTCATCGCAGCCTGCAGCGCGGAAATCACCATGTTCATGTCGATTTCGTCTTTCACTTGCGAAAGGCCACGGGCGACGTCCATGCCGACCATGTAGCTGTATTCGGCTTTCTTGTCGCCCTTGAACTTGGCATCGATCGCCGCCGTATCGACGGCTGGTTTGGCAGGCGCGGGTGCCGCCATTTGCGCCGGCTTGGCGGCCGGAGCGGCCGGAGCGGCTGGTTTCGCCGCAGGATCCGCGGCAATGGCGGAACCGCTGAGCACGGCCGCAATCGCCGCGGCGGTCAGGGTCTTACGCAAAAACTTCGTCATGTGTACTCCTGATATATATTTTATGGATACCGGCCATGCGGCTTGCGGCATGTTCGGGGCCTGCAATGGGGCCGCGTATTGTGCGTCGCCGTCGTTCCGAAGGCAAACTGGCGCCGGTTCGACCCCGCACCGCAGCGAAGGTTCCCGAATCAACCCGTGATTTGGATGGCGGCTTCGAAGAAGCGCTCGAATTCGCGTACGACTTGCACATCTTCGTAGAGAACCTGTCTGCGCTCCGCGATGCGATTGCTGACGAGCTGGCGGTACGGGGCATCATTGGCCAGCTTCACGGCGAGTTCGACGTAGGCATTTGCGTCGTGGGTAATCAGATCGTCCAGCCCCATGCGCCGGTACATCGCCTGGGTATGGCGGCCGCGCTGAAATCCCGCCGGCAGCGTGACGACCGGCGTACCGACGGCGAATGCTTCCAGCGAGGTATTCATGCCGTTGAAGTGCACGCTGTCGAGCATGACGTCGGCGACGCTGATCAGGTTCAGATAATCGTCTTCGCGCAGGCGCGGCACGAACACGATGCGCTGCTGCACATCGCCCATGCTGCGCTGCCACCGCGCGCGCAACAGGCGCGACCAGCCACCCACCCGACCTTCTACCAGCGCGATAACGCCGTGCGGATCGCGGCGCAGGATGCGTGCGAGCAGGTCGTCCATGTCCGGATGAATCTTGAACAGATTTTGCGGACATAGATATAACGGCCTGTCGACGGCCAGGCCGAACGCGGCGCGCGACTTCGGCGGCTCCTGCAATGTCGGCCTGTAGTAATAGGCCAGGCTGCCGAGGTTTCGCAGCAGCACAAGTTTCTCGCTGTAGTGCGCCTGTGCGTCGGGCAGTTCGTAAAGATCGTTCGATATGAAGTAGTCCACAGTCGACACGCCGGTGGTATCCGGATGGCCGAATGACACGCACTGCACCGGCGCCAGGCGCGCGAACGCCAGACAATACGTGAACGGCTCCATGCCGATGTCCTGATAAAACAGGATGTCCAGTTGCAGCGCCGCGATCAGATCCTGCGCCCGGCGCAGATCCTTGGGCACCACGATACTGTGCTCGGCATCGCGCCGGATCGCACGCGATGTCTCATCGTCCACGAGCGGCACCACGAAAATCGCCGTCACGTCGAAACGCTCGCGCGACAGTTGCGCGAACAGGCCGCGGCTGGTGCGACCGATGCTGTGCGTGCGAAAGAACTGCGAGATCAAACCGATGCGAATCCGACCGCCGTCCACGCGGCGTTGCGCACAATGCGCCGCGGTGTAGTTGAGCGCCGGACAGATGCGCCAATACAGCGCAGCCGTTTTCTGCTGCAAGTCGCGATCGTTCTGGCCGTGATAGGCAAGATAGAAATTTGTCCATAGCCGCGCCGCCAGCGGATCGGGCGAAAGCGGCTCTAAGCCCGCCGGTTGCGCCAGCATCTCGTCGAGCACGCCCTGCATGCGCGCGCGTTCCGCCGCGATGGCCTCGCGCGACGCTGGAATCGGCGAGATCGCAGTCGCCAGCTTGACGCGCCGTGCGGGCGCGGGCTCGATTTCCACTGCACGCTCATAGGCATTCACCGCCTCATCGACGCGCCCCGCGGCTTGTTCGGCAATGCCAAGACACTCCCAGGCCACGGCATTTCCCGGCTGCGCCGCGCAAACCGCACGCCACTGCTCGATCGACGCGTCGACATCATCCATGTCTTGCAGCACGGCGGCGTAATGCATCCGCGCCTGCCAGTTTGCCGGAGCATGCGCGACCGCCTTCGCCAGATACTGCACCGCCTTTGCGCGCGCGCCCGCGCCGCGCGCGATCAGCCCGAGTCCGAACCACGCATCCGCCTGCGTCGCATCGACGCGCAGGATTTCGCCGTAGGCAGCATGCGCTTCGCGTAATTTTCCGCCCCCGTGCAGCGCTTGTGCCGCCGCGACGCGTTCGGCCAGCGTGCTTGCAACGGCTTGGCGGCGCTTCTTTTCGCCCATCCAAAATGCGCCTGAGGGAACCCGACGCGCATTGTATTGCGACGCCATCGTCGCGTACGCGCTAAAATAGCCGCATGCTGCGTTTCGACCACCTCGCGCTGCGGCGCGGACCCCTGCTATTGATCGAAGATATGGATCTGGCCCTGCACGCCGGTTGGCGCGTGGGCATTGCCGGGCGTAATGGCGCGGGCAAATCCAGCCTGTTGTCTCTGATTGCCGGCGAGATCGCACCCGACGCCGGACATTTCGAGCGCCCGCGCAACTGGACGATGGCTTACGTGCGCCAGGAAGTGGCGGCGCTGGACATGACGGCGCTCGACTACGCACTCGACGGCGACACCGAGTACCGCCAGATCGAGCGCGACCTGGCCGATGCCGAGGAAAAACACGACGGGGTGCGCATCGCCGCTTTGCATGAGCGCCTGCACACGATCGGCGGCTACGCCGCACCCGCGCGCGCGGCCGAGCTGCTGCACGGACTCGGCTTTGGTCCGGGTGAAGAAAACCGCAAAGTCGCGGAGTTTTCCGGCGGCTGGCGCATGCGCATGAATCTGGCGCAGGCGCTGATGTGCCGCTCCGACCTGCTGCTGCTCGACGAACCGACCAATCACCTGGATCTCGACGCGGTGATCTGGCTGGAGGGCTGGCTCAAGCGTTATCCGGGCACCTTGCTGATCATCTCGCATGACCGTGAGTTTCTCGATGCCGTGGTCACCCACATCATCAGCATCGCCGATCAGAGCGCCGAGCTGTTTTCCGGAAACCTGAGCGGCTACGAACGCAAACGCGCCGAGCGCCTCGCGCAACAGCAGTCGATGTTCGAAAAACAGCAGCGCGAGCGCGCGCACCTGCAGCGCTTCGTCGATCGCTTCCGCGCCCAGGCTACCAAGGCGCGTCAGGCGCAGAGCCGTATCAAGGCGCTCGAACGCATGGTCGACATCGCGCCGATCCGCGCCGCATCGACGATCCAGTTCGAGTTCCGCGAGCCGACCGCGCTGCCGGTGCCGCTGCTCAAGCTCGACGAAATTGCGGCCGGTTACGGCCAGCGCCGTGTGTTGAGCGACATCAAGATGATCCTGTCGCCGGGCGATCGCATCGCCTTGCTCGGCGCGAACGGCGCGGGTAAGTCCACATTTATAAAGATGCTTGCCGGCGCCTCACCGCCGCTCGCTGGCGAACGGCT
>Ga0070666_10003057_pt1 | contig 10158 bp, 6 predicted proteins | sample KBSS23metaG_FD_64677 | JGI IMG/M metagenome (GOLD analysis project Ga0070666, IMG submission 64677) | Switchgrass rhizosphere microbial communities from Kellogg Biological Station, Michigan, USA - KBS S2-3 metaG | ecosystem: Host-associated > Plants > Roots > Rhizosphere > Soil ... | reverse complement strand
AAGATTGATCCATATGCTCGATTTTATAAAAGAAAGGATTGCATTGATCATGCTGCTGATAGCCGGCGACAGTATCAGCCTCATTGCTTTTATCAAAGCACCGGAGATCAGGACGGAATGTACCAGCCTCGCAGCTGCGATCTCCCTGCTGTTGATGCTGATCATCTCTCTGTCGGTGCTCTATCTGCTGGGCCCGATGGCCGGAAAAAAGAAATTTATGGCCGGTATTGTCGGTGGCTGCCTGCTGCTTTGGATAGGGTTCATATTCTTTTGCCTGCGCTTTACCCATGTCAACAGCAGCTATGGCAAGGTGGGTTATCCCAGGAGCGTTTCCCCCGCAGGAGCGGAAGACTCCGTTATCGTCGGCGGCTGCGAATACACTCCCGAAGCGCAACGGGAAGTCGATGATTTTCGCAAAAGGGGCCGGACCCTTACTCCTGCAACGCTGCTGGCTGACTTCAACTACGATACAAGCAAGGTCTGGCTGGAGACTTCCAGGGATTGTGCACGCAATAAGATCCTCATGGCCTTTTCCATTATGATGGTCTTTTTGGTAGCAGGGATCACCCTCACCTACGAATTCATCGCACTGGCGAAAAACAAAGAGAAAAAATGAGAAAACTGACCCTTTATTGGCAACTGTTGTTATGCTCCTTGTTTTTTGTGTCACTCTTTTCATGCAGAGGAAAGAGTACAGCTCCTTCAAAAGAGATCATAAACGAAATGGGCCTTAAAAGGGGCGAGATAATTACCTGTGGACCTCCCGATAAGGAATTCGGTTCCGTTACATTCGAAACTTCCTGCAAACCCGGAAATACGGAAGATTTTAACCTTGCCATGGAGCTCCTGCATTCGTTTGAATACGATGAGGCCGAAAAGGTTTTTGCAAGGATCATTGATAAAGATCCTTCATGCGCCATGGCCTATTGGGGGGTGGCGATGAGTAATTTCCACCCGCTCTGGTCTCCTCCTTCATTGCCGGAGCTGAAAAAGGGAATGAAGGCGATCCGGATCGCACAGTCAATTACAAAAAAGTCAAAAAGAGAAGCAGGTTATATAGATGCTATAGCTTCGTTTTACAACGGATGGGATAGCGCGGATCATCATACCCGGTGCATAAGGTTTGAAAGGTCGATGGAAGAACTATATACAGCATTTCCCAAAGACAAAGAGACCGCGATATTTTATGCCCTGGCGCTGGATGCGGCTGCCGACCCTGCCGATAAATCCCTAAGCAAGCAAAAGAAAGCCGGCGCTATCCTGCAGACATTGTATGCGAAGTATCCCGATCATCCCGGTATTATACATTATATTATCCATACGTACGACATCCCCGAACTTGCCTCCGCAGCCCTACCGGCCGCGAGAAGATACGCAGCCGTAGCCCCTTCCTCCGCACATGCATTGCATATGCCTTCACATATTTTCACAAGGGTGGGGGACTGGGATGAATGCATTCAGTCGAATAAGGCGTCCGTCTCGTCAGCTAAATGTTATGCGTCATCGGCCGGCATAAAAGGCCATTGGGATGAAGAGCTCCATGGCATGGACTACCTCGTGTATGCGTATTTGCAAAAGGGAGAGGATCGCCTGGCAAAAGAGCAATGGGACTCTCTCATTACAATGAATGAGATTCACCCCGCCAATTTTAAGGTAGCCTATGCTTTCGCCGCCATCCCTTCGCGTTGTTTGCTGGAAAACAAAATGTGGACCGCCGCCGCCGGCCTCTCGGTTCACCCTGCAAACTTTTCCTGGAAAGACTTTCAATGGCAGGAGGCGATCATACATTTTACCAGACTCATGGGCGCTGTCCACACCGGTAATATTGCTCCCGCAAAGGTAGAATTGCAACAGCTTAAGAGTATCCACGACAGACTTGCAGAAAACAAAGACCTTTATAGTGCCGGACAGGTCCAGGTACAGATCACTACAGGAGAGGCCTGGATATGTTATAGAGAAGGAAGGAATAAGGAGGCGTTGGATTTGATGAACCAGGCGGCGGATATGGAAGACCGTACTGAAAAACACCCCGTGACTCCATGTGAAGTAATTCCGGCAAGGGAATTACTGGGTGATATACTGCTGCAAATGAACAAGCCTGCAGAAGCATTGGATGCTTACGAGGCAGACCTGAAACGGCATCCGAACCGGTTCAATGGCCTGTATGGCGCGGCTTTGGCAGCGGAAAGATCCGGCAACAAGACAAAAGCAGGCGTCTACTACAGACAACTACTCGCTGTTGCAGATACGACCAATACGATGCGGACTGAGCTGGTTGCCGCAAAGAATTTCCTGAAATAGATTAAAGATGGCTCAGCCAACCCCCGGGAGGATATCGATGGGTGTGGATGAAAAAATTACGTAAATTCAGCCAAACAATTTCAAATGGCGCTGTCCCTGGCTCAAAAACTACGTATCTCCCCAGAGATGAAATTGATGACCATGAATTCTCCCGCCGGATTCTCTGCCTCCCTGGGGCCTTTGCCGGCAGGGGTAAAAGTATCGGCCCAATTCAAGGACTATTCCCAGATACACTGGTTTGTAAAGAGCAAGGCGCAGATGGAGAAAGAGCTGCCAAAGGTGCTGGGGCTGCTGAAGCCGGACACCATCTGCTGGATCTATTATCCCAAGGGCAGCTCGGGTATTCAGACGGACCTCACACGCGACAAGGGATGGGACACCCTGCTCGGACATAAACACCTGCAGTGGATCAGCCTCATTTCTTTTGACGAGACCTGGTCGGCATTCGGGATGCGGTTGCAAACAGACGCCGACAAGAAAAAAAGCGGGACAAAAACCAAAGAAAGGCCCATTCTTGACTATATTGATGCCGCAACTAAGACCGTCCGCCTGCCGGAAGACCTGGAAAAAGCTTTTGTGCGAAGCAAGGCCGCCCGGGAATTTTACGACACCTTGTCCTTTACAAATAAAAAAGAGTATGTAGAGTGGATAGTCACTGCCAGGCGTGAGGAGACAAGGACGGAAAGAGTAAAGGGCACTATTGATAAACTGCAAAAAGGTTGGAAGAACCCTCGGAATTTATGAAGAATATCTATGACGCCATCGTTGTTGGATCCGGTATCAGCGGTGGTTGGGCCGCAAAAGAGCTCTGTGAAAAAGGATTAAAGGTATTGCTGCTGGAACGCGGACGTCCCGTCGAGCATCCGGACTACCCTACGGCTACGATGAACCCCTGGGATTTCAACCATCGGCTGAAGCTGACCCGGGAAGACATAAAAACCCATCCCATACAAAGCCGTCATTACTCATTCAAGGAGGACAATAAACATTTTTATATCAACGACCTCGAGAACCCCTACGAGGAGGTAAAGCGGTACGATTGGGTAAGGGGCGACATTGTCGGCGGGCGCTCGCTGCTCTGGGCGAGGGCCTGCTACAGATGGAGCGATCTGGACTTTGAGGCCAATTTAAAAGACGGTCACGGGGTTGACTGGCCCATACGCTATAAGGACCTGGCGCCCTGGTATGACTACGTCGAAAGTTTTATTGGCGTCAGTGGCAATATGGATGGCGTCCAGCATCTGCCTGACGGCAAATTTTTACCACCTTTTGAAATGAATTGTGCGGAAAAGGACTTCAGGCAAAAGATAGAAAGACATTATAAAGATAGACGGGTGATCATCGGCAGGACTGCCAATCTCACCCGTCCTGTGAAGGGTCGCGGACAATGCCAGGCCAGAAACCTCTGCCATCGCGGATGCCCTTATGGCGCTTACTTCAGTACCAATGCCAGCACACTGCCCGCAGCACATGCGACAGGTAACCTTACCCTCCGGCCATATTCGCTGGTGAATAGGGTGATCTACGATGAACAACGCCAGCAGGCCACCGGCGTCGAGATCATCGATACCCGGACGAAGCAAACGGAAGAGTTCAATGCCCGGGTCATATTTTTAAATGCCGCCACCCTCGCGACCGCCTTTATCCTGCTCAACAGCACCAGCCGGCGTTTCCCCAACGGTCTGGGCAATGGCAGCGACCAGGTAGGCCGTAACCTGATGGATCATCACAAAGGGCTGTCCATTACGGCCGAAGTCCCTGGATATGAGGAGAACTATTACTATGGCCGCCGGCCTACCCCTATTTATATCCCCCGCTTCCAGAATATCACTGGTCAGACGCATGGTTTTTTACGAGGATATCATTTTGGTGGCGAAGCTTATCGTGAAAATGCCGGTCACGATACAGGCATTGGCCCTGATCTAAAGGCTGCTGCCAGTGAACCCGGTCCATGGCGCATGACCCTCTATGCTTATGGCGAGTGTCTTCCTTACCAGGATAACCGCGTCACCCTTCATCCCATAAAAAAAGACGCTTTTGGAAGACCGCAGCTGGTAATTGATTGCAGCTTTCGCGACAATGAAAAGACCATGCATACGGATATGGTCGCCAGCGCTAAGGAAATGCTGTCCGTTGCCGGTTACGGTAATGTGCAGGTCAGCGATAGCATGAGCTATCCCGGTAATGCCAACCACGAAATGGGGATTGCCCGTATGGGCCGGGACCCTCGTACCAGCGTGTTGAACGCCTACAACCAGATGCACGAAGTACCAAATATATTTATCACCGATGGCAGCTGTATGACTTCCGGAGCCTGTCTTAACCCCAGCCTGACCTATATGGCGCTTACCGCAAGGGCCTGCGATCATGCCGTAAGGGAAATGAAGCGAGGTGAAATTTGATGTATTTACCCTCCCATAAACCGACACGACTATGAATGATGCCCGGAAAGACATTCTCGACGACTTTATCGAACAGCCTAAACCAACTACCATCGGAAAAAGAGTGGCCGCCGCAATCATCGACGGCCTGATCCTGACGGTCATTTTGATCGTCATGTTTAATCTCTTTGGCGAACGTTATGAGACCACAACTACAATTACCAGCTCATCGGATCAGGGAAGTACGACAAATGAGGTGACTACTTCCAGCGGATGGCAGCTGGAAGGATGGCCAACCCTGGCATTTATGGTTTGCTGGTTCTTTCTGGTGCCTTTCAATGAAGGTAGGAGCGGCCAGACCATCGGGAAGAAGATAGTAGGCATAAAAGTCATTTGTTCAAATGGCGACCCCGTAAGCATAAGCAGATCGTTCTTCCGTCATCTTTTTGACGGTGTAGATTGCTTTTTTTTGATCGGCCTGATCATCGCCTGGCTAAATCTTGGGAAAAGGATCGGCGATCTCGTTGCCGGCACATATGTAGTGGATGGCCCGGTAAAGCTTGCCTGATCAGCCTGCTTTTTGAGTACCCACCCGTCAATATTGGGGATATTTAGCCACACTTGCTAAAACTTTCACCTGCAATACCCTGCTGGCATTAGATTTTAAGGAAACATTATATATAGTCTGAACTATCATTTACTTGTAACCTTAAAACATGAGATTATGAAAACAAGACTTAGTATGGTGTTAGCTACGGCCGGTATTGCAGTTATATTATCCACAGGATGCGTATCGAGTAAGAAATATAAATCATCCCAGGCTTCACTTCAGCAGGTACGTAACGATAGCGCCCGTCTGGCCCAACAGGTAGCTTCCCTGAACGAGAATGTGCATAGCCTCGAAGAAAAGAACACTACCCTGCAACGGTCGCTGGACAGCTCTTCTACCAATTATGCTAACCAGCAAAAGAATCTTGACTATTATCAAACCTATTTCAGCCAGCAGCAAAGCGCTATGACGCAGGTGAGCGATGATCTGAAAGGGACTTTGTCGCAGGCAGGGCTTTCCAATGCAGACATTCAGCAGGTGGATAATACCATTTACGTGCGCCTCAATGGAGACGACATTTTCAAAAAGAACAGCACTGCCGTCACGACGAGCGGTAAGCAGGCGCTGAGCGGTATTGCCCAGGTCATTAAAAGCCGGCAAAATGTCAATGTATCCGTTGCCAGTGATGATTCTGCAGGTGCAGTAAGCACTGGAAACATGTCTTCCACGGGTAACGACAATACGGCAATGGCCGACAATACATCCGGCAACATGTCTTCAGTCGGAGCTGCGCCAAAACACCGGACACATCATCGTAGCACCGCCGCCAGATCGACGGCAAAGAGCACACAAAGTAGTGCTGCAACTTCTGCCGACGGCAGTACAGCAAGCAATGCCGGCAGTAAAACCGGTAATGCGCCAGCACATAAGAAGGTACACCGGAAATATTCTTCAGAAGGAGGCATGACGTACTACAACAATTCAAGGGGTTCAAAGAGCAAAGCATGGGCATTGAAGCAGGCCCGTATGAACTCTGTAGCCAACAGTTTCCTGCAGAATGGCGTGCCAAAAGTGAATTTATCGCTGGAACAAACAAATGGCAATCCGACAAACAATAATATCAAGGTGATCATTACCCCTACTATGAGTGATTTTAGTCCGAAAAGCACCTCTATGAACACCGAGTCAAAATGACCTTGTGACAATTTAAATTCGATAAGGCCTCCTGCACCTGCAGGAGGCCTTATTGTTGTATCTTGCTGATATGAAAAAAGTACTTGCAGGATTTATCCTGTCGGGGCTGTTGATCTTCGGCGTAGGATGTTCTCACCGTATTGCTCCCAAAGAAGGAACAGCTGCCAATCCTGACCTGCTCCTTTTTGCCCGGGGCATATATCCCGGCGATGACTCCACTTTTGCATTGATCCGTAATTCCGGATTTACAACACTGATGCTGTCCAGCTTTTATATTCGCGCAAACGGTGATGTATTTTCCGGGGATAACAACCGTCAGCCCATTATCCACCAGGGTATATTTACCGGCAACGAGGAATGGGTAAGAAGGGTCCAGTCGCTTAGAAAAAACCCCGGCTCGATCCGGCGTATCGAGATATTGCTGGAAGGCAGGTGGTATAATCAGCCGCCAAATACATATGACTTTATTAAAGATTGGATAGATAGCGCCAAAGGGGGACCGGAAGTCATCACCGGAACAAAGCCCGGCAGCACGCTGTATGAAATAGTCCGGATCCTGAAAGAAAAGATCGGCGCCGATGCGATCTGCATTGACGACGAATCCGTCTATGACAGTCAGTCCATCATCAGACTGGGAGAAATGGCCCACGGTCTCGGCATACATATGACCCTGTGCCCCTATACCAAGATACCCTTCTGGAAAGAGATCATTGACAGCAGCAGACATCATCTCGTGGACGCCGTTTACCTGCAATGCTATGATGGAGGAAAACGCAACACACCCGCACCCTGGGTGCAAGGTCTGAATAGCAATATCCCCGTATATCCCATATTTCTTTGCCGTGGTGCATTCAGCACTTGCAGCACCTCTCATAACAGCAAGACGCCCGATGAGATCAGGGCCGACATGCAGGCATACAGAAAAGAATACCCCGGGCTGAGCGGAGCGGGCATCTGGCAGATGGCCGATATCAAAAATTATGTTCGTATGAATTGTGCCGTAAAAGACACGGCTTCCGGCAATGCCACCACCGTTCCACAGTACCTGGAACAGTTAAGAAAGAGCCTTAGCAACCATTTATAGCGGGGCCGTATATCCCCATTTTGCCATATAAAGTAATTTGCATATATTGTATGGCTATCCTCCTCTTACTCCACACTTTTTAATCCACTCATCCTTCGCAGATACCAGCACGCTGATCGCTCTCTTTTCCGCAAATTGGTCACCTCTAAACAGCCGTATGTATAAGCTAACATTGGTCTTTGGCAATGTCCTGGCATTCTGTGCTATATCCGCAAGCGCACAGGTGGACGTACTCACACAGCACAACGATCTCCAAAGGACAGGATGGAACAACCAGGAGACCCAGCTGAATATAAAAAATGTAAAGACAGGCAGTTTCGCCAAATTGTTTTCCGATGTCCTCGATGATAAGGTCTGTGCACAACCGCTGGTGGTTACCGGTGTAAGTATACCGGGGACCGGCGTCAGGAATGTGGTATATGTCGCCACTGTCAATAACACCGTCTATGCTTTCGATGCGGACAGCGCCAGGGTGGCCGGTGCCTACTGGCAGGTCAGCCTCACGCCGGCAGGGACGCGGCCGCCTATGAATACCGATATGACCCCTCCGTGGTGCGGCGGGACCTATCATGATTTTTCCGGAAATATGGGGATCGTAGGAACGCCGGTAATAGACAAGGCCGGGGGAACCATTTACCTGGTATCCCGCAGTGTGACGACCAGCGGCACGAAGGTCTATACACAGTATTTGCATGCCCTGGATATCAGGACCGGAGCCGAAAAAGCGGGCAGTCCTGTGACTATTGCGGCACAGGTGAACGGCACAGGTGATGGGAGTGCCGGCGGGGTGATCAAATTCGATCCCCAAAAACAGAATCAACGCCCCGGCCTCCTGTTACTGGACGGCGTCGTTTATATAGGGTATGCCTCTCATTGTGACTGGGATCCCTATCATGGCTGGTTATTGGGTTATGATGCCGCCACACTGCAACAGAGGATCGTGTATAATACCACGCCCGGCGGCGAGGAGGGGGGAATATGGATGAGTGGAGCGGCGCCAGCCGCAGATGCATCGGGCAATATCTTCCTGTCTACGGGAAATGGGACGGTGGGCGTGTCCGGTGATCCCCTGGATGTAACGAATCGTGGAGAGGGTGTGGTTAAGCTGACGCCTTCCGGCAGCACGTTGGGTGTGAGCAGTTTCTTTACGCCTTTTAACTATGAGGACCTGGATGCGGCGGACCTGGACTTCGGGGCTTCGAATGTCATGCTGATACCGAATACCCAACTGGTGGTGACAGGGTCAAAGGAGGGTAAAGTCTACCTGCTGGATCAAAATGACCTTGGAGGGTATTCGGCCACCTCCGACAATGTGTTGCAAACTATTGATCTCGGCCCGTCTGCACATATGCGGACGGCACTGACCTATTATAAAGGCGCCAGCCATGAATTCGTTTACACCTGGCCGGAAAACACCTTACTTAGGGCATTCCCTGTGGATAGAGCAGCTCGTGCCCTGGATGTTTCCAATATTGTCCTCAGCGGTATCGAAGGACCTACGGGCAACAGCGGGTCGATGATGTCCACCACTTCCAATGGCTCAGTAGACTCAACAGGTATTTTATGGGTAAGCCATTCCTATAGATGCGATGCGAACCAAAACCAATGTCAGGGTATCCTCAGGGCTGTCAATGCCAACAATGTCAGCCAGGAGCTTTGGAATTCCAAACAGGTCGCCGGCGATAATGTGGGCAATTACTCCAAATTCGTCTGCCCTACGATTGCCAACGGTAAAGTATATCTCGCCAGCAATTCCGGTCTGCTGCTGATATACGGATTGACGAATGGCACTACGGATACCTGCAATTCCACGAATAGAGCGTTGAATAAAGGCGCCACCGCGTCTTCCGCGCAATCTGTCGCTACCCGGGCCTCTTCAGCTATTGATGGTAATCTGTCTACAGCCTGGGCCAGCAATTCGACAAATACGGAATGGATCTATACGGACCTGGCTGCAAAATATGATCTGTGCCGGGTGGTGCTGCGTTGGCAGCTGACGGCCGGGATCGACTACAACATCGATGTTTCAGACGATGCGGGCGCCTGGACTACTATCGCCACAGTGAGGGGGGGCGACCCTTCTAACCTGAACAGTACGATAAACCTGCACGGTTCAGGGCGTTACGTGCGGATGCAGGGGATCACACCAGGTATAGCGGGTGGCTATTATGCGATATCGGAAATGGAAGTATACGGCAATCCCACCGTAACTTGTGCGCCACCGGTGGGATTCAGCACTACAGACCAGCCGGATGGCAGCGTTCTCCTGAGCTGGCAGACTGTGGGGAATGCCTCGGGGTATGTTGTACAATACAGGAATGTGAACGTCAGCAGCTGGTCCACGATCAGCAGCAATACAAATTCCGTCATCCTGCCCGCTCTTTCCTGCGGATATGACTATGTATACCAGGTGGCTTCGAAATGTACGAATGGGCAGCAAAGCACCTTTTCGGCATCGGGTGGTTTTTTCACACCCGCGTGTCCTGCAAACTGTCCTCCACTGCCGACCCGGTGGAGCAGTGCTGATATAGGCAATGTCGGGGTCGCGGGCTCCGCCTGCTACAATACCCAGTCCCTGACATATACCATCAAGGGCTCGGGCGGCGATGTCGGGGGAAATTCGGATGCTTTCCGGTTTGCTTACGTGA
>Ga0070666_10003056_pt1 | contig 10160 bp, 8 predicted proteins | sample KBSS23metaG_FD_64677 | JGI IMG/M metagenome (GOLD analysis project Ga0070666, IMG submission 64677) | Switchgrass rhizosphere microbial communities from Kellogg Biological Station, Michigan, USA - KBS S2-3 metaG | ecosystem: Host-associated > Plants > Roots > Rhizosphere > Soil ... | reverse complement strand
GGCGCGCCGCCGGACAAGTTCACCGACCTCGGGCAGCTCTGGGGCAACCCGCTCTACGACTGGCCGGCGCTGCGGCGGCGGCGTTACCGCTGGTGGGTGGAGCGGCTGCGGCGCACGTCTCAGCTCGTGGATCTTTCGCGGATCGACCACTTCCGCGGCTTCGTCGCCTACTGGTCGGTGCCGGAGGGCGACGCGGACGCGAGCGGCGGCCACTGGGCCCGCGGCCCCGGCCGCGCCCTCTTCGAGGCGATCCGCGCCGAGCTCGGCGACCTGCCGCTCGTGGCCGAGAACCTCGGCGAGATCACCCCCGCGGTCGAACGCCTCCGCCACGAGCTGAGCCTCCCCGGCATGGCGGTGATGCAGTTCGCCTTCGATCCCGACGAACCCAAGAGCCCCTACAAACTCCCCCGCCACGAAGAGGGGGACGTCGTCTACACCGGCACCCACGACCACGACACCGCGCGCGGGTGGTACGAAGCGCTGCAGCCGATCGAACGCGAGGAGTTCGACCGCGAGGTCGCCGCGGCGGGAATCGACGACGACCCCTGGTGGTCCCTGGTCCGCCTCACGATGACCTCCCGCTGCCACCTCTGCATGCTCCAGATGCAAGACGTCCTCGGCCTCGGCAGCGAGGCCCGGATGAACATGCCCGGCACGGTAGGCCCCCAGAACTGGTCCTGGCGCATGGAGAAGGACGCCCTGACCCCGGACCTGGCGAAGCGCCTCCGCGCCGCCACCGCGGCCGCGAACCGCCTCCCCACCCCCTAGCCCGGGACGCGGTCGACCTGGCGTACGCATCCCGCGAGCGCGGTCGACCTAACGTCCGCTCTCCGCAGCGCGGTCGATCTGGCGTCCGGGTACCGGACTTAAGGACGACCGCCCGGGCGGGGCCGGACTGTAGGTCGACCGCGGTCAGCGGGCGGAGAGGTGCAGGCGGGTCGCTCGGGCGGAGACTTTGGCGTGACGGTAGGCGTAGGTGAGATCGCCGCGGAGGCGGCCGGGGCGGGTTTCTTCGTAGGCGATGAGGTCTCGCGGGCGGACCAGGACCTTGAGGCCGGTCGCTTCGAGCGTGTCCAGGGTGCGTTCGGCGATCGCGATCTGGCCGAAGGCGGTCGGGTGGACGTGGTCGGGCATCAGGACGCGGCGGCCGCGGAAGCCACGCAGGTCGACCAGCGTCGCCCTGGCGCGCGCCGCCTCGCGCTCGATCGTGGCGTTGGCGAAGTCGATGCGGGCGCGGTCGGGGCGCGGGCGTCCCAGATCCACGGGGACGGTCAGCAGGACGAGGCGGTCGCAGCGGCCGGCGAGGTGGTCGACGACGGTCGTGAGGTGCGCCGCATAGGCCTCCGCGTCCCAGTCGAGCGCCCGCACGTCGTTCGCCCCTATATGTAGTGCGCCGAGGTCGTAGGGGGCGTCGGGATGGGCGCTCCACTCGCGCGCAGCCGGCAGCTGGCGCTCGACGACGTCCCCGACCCGCGCCCCGTCCACCGCGAACGAGGTGAACGCCAGCCCCAGACCCCGCGCCGTCCACAGCGCCCACGACTGCAGCGCCACGCCCCACTGCAGCTCACCACCACCGTTGGTGATCGAGTCGCCGAAGGCGAGCACGCCGAGCCTGGTGTCGTCGTCCGCCGGCATCGGCGCATCTTGCCGCAGTCGGGTCGCGGCCGCCGCCGGATGTCACAGGACAGAGGGCTGTCTTGTCTCAAGGGGTAGAGACCCACTTAGACAAGGAGCTGACGATGAAGGTATTCGTGGCCGGAGCGACGGGAGCGATCGGACGGGAGCTGGTGCCGCGGCTGGCGGAAGCGGGGCACGAGGTCCACGGGATGACGCGCACGGAGTCGAAACGGGCGATCCTGGAGGAGCTGGGCGCGGTGCCGGTCGTCGCCGACGCCCTCGACGCGGCGCAGGTGGCGGCGGCGGTCGCGGCGGCCGAGCCGGACGTGATCGTCCACGAGCTGACCGCGATCGGCGACGTCGACATGAAGCACATGGAGAAGAGCTTCGCGATGACGAACCGGCTGCGGACCGAGGGGACCGACCACCTGCTCTCGGCCGGCCAGGCGGTCGGCGTCAAGCGGTTCGTCGCCCAGAGCAACATCATGGTCTACGACCGGTCGGGCGGGCCGGTGAAGACCGAGGACGACCCGCACGATCGCGCGCCGACCGCCGGGATCCGGCCGGGTCTGGAAGCGATCGAGCACCTGGAGGAGGCCGTGCTCGGCGCGTCCTGGACGGAGGGGATCGTGCTCCGTTACGGCTGGTTCTACGGGCCGGGAACCTCGATGGCGCGCGGCTCCGAGCAGGCCGAGATGATCCGCCGGCGCAAGTTCCCGGTGGTCGGCGACGGTGGCGCCGTCTTCTCCTGGATCCACGTGGCGGACGCGGCGACGGCGACGGTCGCGGCGGTCGAGCACGGCACCCGCGGCACCTACAACGTGACCGACGACGACCCGGTGACGGTGGCCGAGTGGCTGCCCGCGCTGGCGGGTGAGCTCGGTGCGAAGCCACCACGCCGGGTCCCCCGCTTCGTCGCCCGCCTCTTCGCCGGGGAGACCGGCGTGCTGATGATGACCGAACTGCGCGGCGCCTCCAACGCGAAGGCCAAGCGGGAGCTCGACTGGCGTCCCACCCACCCCAGCTGGCGCGAAGGGCTGGCGGCATGACCGCGCGCGAGGAGCTGCTGGCGGAGCTGCGACCGGGGGCGTTCGGGATCGCCTACCGGATGCTCGGCAGCGTCGCCGAGGCCGAAGACGTGGTGCAGGAGGCGCTGCTGCGGCTGCACGGGGCGCTCGAGCGCGGCGAGCGGATCGACTCGCCGCCCGCCTACCTCGCCACGGTGACGACGCGGCTGGCGATCAACGAGCTGCGCTCGGCGCGGGCGCGGCGGGAGAGTTACGTCGGCGAGTGGCTGCCGGAGCCGATCATCACCGACGGCCGCGAGGACCCGGCGCTGCACGCGGAGCTCGCCGACTCGCTCTCGCTGGCGCTGCTGGTGGTGCTGGAGAGCCTGACGCCGGAGCAGCGGGCGGTGCTCCTGCTGCGTGACGTCTTCGACTACTCCTACGCCGAGATCGCGCGGATCGTTGACAAAAGCGAGGACAACGTGCGGCAGATGGCGACCCGGGCGCGGCGCCAGGTCGAGGAGGGCCGCCCGCGCTTCCAGACCACCGACGAGCACCGCGAGGTGCTGGCGCGCCGCTTCATCGAGGCGGCCGAATGGGGCGACCTCGCCGGGCTCGAGGCGGTCCTCGCCGCCGACGTGCGGCTGAGCGGCGACGGCGGCGGCAAGGTTCCCTCGCTGGCGCGGGCGCTGTCGGGACGCGCGCGGGTGGCGCGGACGCTCCACGCCTGGGTCAAGCAGATGATGCGGGTGCCGGACCTGGCGATGCGCGGCGCCGAGGTGAACGGGGCGCCCGGGATCCTGATCCTCGATGGGCGGGGGCGGCTGTTCAGCGTCTGGGCCCTCGACATCGCGGGCGGCGAGATCGTCGGCATCGACGCGATCGTCAACCCGGACAAGCTCCGCCACCTCGGCCCGGTCGCCGATTACGAGGAGTTGCGCCGCTCGCGGGAGTGATCGTCACATCCGCGTGCCCTCGGTTGTCAGTCATGTGAAACGCCAATCACGGAAAGGATCCACATGTCAGACATCGCGACGCAGCCCTTCACCGGGGCCTACCAGGCCTCGCCGGTGCCCTCCACCTTCGCCTTCAAGATCCGCCACTCCGGCACCTTCTGGTTCCGCGGCGTGATGCCGGAGGCGAGAGCGACGCTCCGCGCCGACGGCGACGGGCTCGTGCTCGAGGGCGCGGCGAAGGTGGAGTCGATCTCGGTGTTCGAGCCGGCCGAGATGCGGGCGCACCTCCTCGCTCCCGACTTCTTCGACGCCGCGGAGCACCCGGAGGTCGTCTTCCGCTCCACCGACCTGCGCCTGCGCGAGGACGGCTGCCTCGACCTCGACGGTGAGCTCACGATCAAGGGCATCACCCGCCCGATCGCGGCGCGCGGCCACTGGTCGGGCCCCCGTCAGGCGGCCTTCGGCGAGGTCGTCGGCCTCTCCCTCGAGGCCACCTTCGACCGCCGCGAGTTCGGCTTCGACTGGCAGGCGCCGATGCCCGACGGCGGCGACGGGGTCGGCTGGGAGGTCGAGCTGGAAGTCGACCTGCTGCTGATGCCGGAGGCCCCCGATGCCGACGCGTGAGGAGCGCAACAAGGCGACGGTCCGGCGCTTCCAGGCGGCGCTCGAGGGCGAGGATCCGGCGCTGACCGAGCGGACGATCGACGAGGTCGTCTCTCCCGAGGCCCTGCTCCACACCCCATTGCCGATCGACGCGAGCGGTCCGGCGGCGCTGAAGGAGATCTTCGGGCGCCTCCACACCGCCTTCCCGGACCTTCACGTCGAGATCAAAGACCTGATCGCCGAGCGCGACAAGGTCGTCAGTCGCAACACCGTCAGCGGCACCCACCGGGGCGAGTTCATGGGCGTCGCGCCGACCGGCCGGAGCGTCACCTACGACGAGATCTTCATCGTCCGCTTCACCGAGGACGGGCAGATGATGGAGACCTGGGGCGTCGTCGACATGGCCTCGCTGATGCGCCAGCTCGGATTGACCCCCGGCTGACCCCACAAGGACATCGGGGGACGCGCCCGGCAGACTGGTCCCCCGATGTCCTCTGATAACTCGAAGCCGGCTGAGGGGTCGCAGCCCGCCACCGGCCTCGGCGCCTACCGCGAGGTGATGCGGACGCCGGGGGCTTGGCCGATCGCGATCGCCTCGCTGGTCGCGCGGATGCCGAACGCGATGGCCGGCGTCGCGCTCGTCCTCTTCCTCCACGAAGAGACCGGGTCGTTCGCCTGGGCCGGGCTGGTGACCGGGGCGATGGTGCTCGGCATGGGCGGCACCGGGCCGCTGCTGGCGCGGCTGATCGACCGTCGCGGCGCGCGCGTCGTCTTGCTCTCCGGCGGCCTCCTCGCCGCGGCGGCACTGGTGGCGATCTTCGCCCTCGGACGGGCGGGGGCCGGGCCGGGAGTGCTCGCCGCGCTCGCGGTGGTCGCGGGCGGCGCGATGCCACCGATCGGCAGCGTCGCCCGGCGGCGCTGGGGCGGTCTCGTCCCGGCGGAGCGGCTGCCGACCGCCTACGCGGTCGAGGCGATCCTGCTGGAGATCATCTTCATCGCCGGCCCGGCGCTGGCGGGCCTCCTGGCGGGCGTCTTCGACGCCGGGGACGCGCTCCTCGTCGCCGCCGCGATCGGCGCGGTCGGCTCGGTCTGGATCTCGACCCTGGTCGGTGGGATCGGCGGCCCCGGCGACGCCGACGCCGACGGGCCCGAGCGCCACTGGGCCGGCGCCCTGCGCTTCCCGCTGGTCCGCCTGCTCCTCGCCACCGGACTGCTGATGGGCGCCAGCATCGGCGCGATGGAGATCGCCATGCCGGCCTTCGGCGCCGACCACGGCAACGCCGCTCTCGGCGGTCCCTACGGAGCAGCGATGGGCATCGGCTCGCTCCTCTGCGGCGCGATCTATGGAGCGCGCTCCGCCTTCTTCGGCTCACCGGGCCGCGCCCTGATCACCCTCACCATCCTCCAGGGCCTCACGGTCCTGCCGATGCTGGCGATCGACGGCACCGCCGCGATGTTCCCCGCCGCCCTCCTCGCGGGCTCCTTCTGGGCGCCGATGAACACCGTCCGCAGCCGCTTGATCCAGGCCCGCGTCGACCGCGCCAACGCGATCGAGGCCTTCACCTGGGACGGCCTCGCCGAGACCGCGGGCGCCAGCATCTCGATCGCCGCCGTCGGACCCCTGGTCGCCTCCCAAGGCTGGCGCGCCGCCGTCGTCGTCGCCTGCGCGATCCCCTTCCTCGGCGCCCTCGTCGCCTTCCTCGGCCGCGCGAGCACCGCCGCCCCGCCTGCGTAGCCGCGCTTCCCTGTCGGCGCCCTCGGCTCGCGAGCTACAGCCGCGGATCCACCGGTTCGCTCTCCAGGGCGAGGACGCCGAAGACGCACTCGTGGACCCGGTAGAGCGGCTCGGCGCGGGCGAGGCGCTCCAGCGCCTCGACGCCGAGGCCGAACTCGCGCACCGCGAGCGAGCGCTTGCGGCTCAGGTTGCGCTCGCGCAGGCGGTCTAGCTGGGAGGGCTCGCGGTACTCGGGGCCGTAGATGATCCGCAGGTACTCGGGGCCGCGCACCTTGATCCCCGGCTGGGCGAGCCCACGGCGGCCCTGAGCGACGAATCCGGCGGGCTTGACGACCATCCCCTCGCCGCCCTCGCCGGTCAGCTCCTCCCACCAGGCGACAGCCTCGGCGCGGCTCGCGGGGTCGTCGAGGTCGACCGCGCGGCGGCCGGTGCCGCGGAACCAGTCGGGAGCGGCATCGACCAGGCGGTCGCAACGCTCGAGGTGCCAGGCGTGCTCGCGCTCGACGAAGACCTCGTCCTCGGCGGCGAGCAGGTGGAACGGCGCCAGGCGCAGGTCACCGATGCCGCCGACCGGCCAGACGTAACGGCGGTAGGCGTCGACGTAGCGCTCGACCTGGGCGAGGCGGCCGCGCCCGGCGTCGATCCAGTCGGCGACGTCGACGCCACGCCCGGCGGCGCGCTCCAGGGTCTCGATCGAGGCCCCGAGTCCGGCCCGCGCGGCGGCACCGACCGAGGCGTACTGCTCGCGGATCAGCCCCATCGCCTTCGCCGACCAGGGCAGGAGCTCGCAGTCGAGCACCAGCCAATCGCTACCGAGCTCCTCCCAGAGTCCCGCCGCGCCGATCGCCTCGCGGACCCGCGCCAGCGCCGCCTCGCGGTCCTCGGCAGCGTCGAAGAAGGGGCGCCCGGTGCGGGTGTAGATCGCGCCGGCCTCCTCCGGGTCGGCGCCGAAGCGCCGCAGCGCCGCCGCCTCGTCGCGACAGGCGACGACGATCGCCCGCGAGCCCATGTGCTTCTCCTCGCAGATGACCGAATCGACGCCCTCGGCGGCGTACTCGTCGAAGGCCTGGTCGGGATGCTCGAGCAGGCCAGGCTCGCGCGAGGTCGCGCACGGCGCCATCGTCGGTGGCAGGTAGACGAGCCAGCGCGGGTCGATCGCGAAGCGGCTCATCACCTCGAGCGCGGCCGCCGCGTTCTCCTCGCGGACGCTGACCGTCCGGGCCAGCCGCGTCTCGACCACACGCCTGCCCGCGACGTCCTCGAGGTCGAGCAGGAAGGGAGGCCGATCCTCCTCGGCCTCCGGTTCGGGGGCGGCCGGGCGTTTCCCCTCGTAGTAGGTCCGCGCCGCCGGGACCGAGACCAGATCGCGCTCCGGCCAGCGCAGAGCCGTCAGCCGCCCGCCGAAGACGCAGCCGGTGTCGATGTCGATCGTGTCGTTCACCCACTTCGGCTCGACCACCGTGGTGTGGCCGTAGACGACCGCCGCGCTCCCGCGGTAGTCGGCCGCCCAGTCGACAAGGATCCGCAGGCCGTACTCGTCGGTCTCACCGGTCGTTTCGCCATAGAGGGCGAAATCGCGGACCCGGGCCGAGGAGCGCCCCTGGTAGGCCTCCTTCATCCCGGCGTGGGCGACGACCAGCCTGCCCTCGTCGAGGACCACATGGCTGACGAGCTTCTGCAGGAAGTCGGCGACCTCCTCGCGGAAGCGCGGCGGCTCCTCCGCGAGCTGGGCGAGCGAGGCGTCCAGCCCGTGAGTGACCTTCACGTCCCGCCCCTTCAGCGCCCGCGAGAGCTTCACATCGTGGTTGCCGGGCAGGCAGATCGCGTCGCCCGCCGCCTCCATCGACATCGCCAGGCGCAACACCGAAGGCGTGTCGGGTCCCCGGTCGCAGTAGTCGCCGACGAAGACGGCGCGCCGCCCCTCCGGCGGCTTCGCGGTGAGGCCATCGGCCCCGACCGCGTAACCGAGCTCGCCGAGCAGGGCGACCAACTCCGTGTGGCAGCCGTGGACGTCGCCGATGATGTCGAAGGGGCCTATTTCGGCGCGGCGGTCGGCCCAGAGAGGCGCTCGCGCCACCTCCAGCGCGTCGACCTCCTCGGGCGTATTCAGCACCCAGACCCGATGGAAGCCCTCGCGGCGCAGCCTCTTCGCCGCCCCCTTCAGCTGCGATCGCTGTTGGCGCACCACGTGCGGGCCGAACTGCCGATCGGGTCTCGCCCGGTTGCGCTCCTGGCACACCGACTCGGGCAGGTCGAGGACGATCGCCACCGCGAAGAGGTCGTGCTCGCGGGCCAGCTGCAGGAGCGGTTTGCGGGCCGAGCGCTGCACGTTCGTCGCGTCGACCACGGTGATCCGTGGCTGCGCCAGCCGCCTGGCGGCGATGAAGTTGAGGACCGCGAAGGCATCGGCGCTCGCGGCCTGGTCGTTTTCGTCGTCGGCGACGAGGCCGCGGCAGAAGTCCGAGGAGATCACCTCGGTGGGCGCGAAGTGGCGCGCGGCGAAGGAGCTCTTGCCGGAGCCCGAGGCGCCGACCAGCAGCACGAGACTCGGGTCCGGGATCTCGATCCGCGTCGGTCCCTCGCGGCTCATCGGCTGAACACCGCCATCTCGGTCGGCGGGCCGACCTCGGGGTCGTCGGCCCCGACCGGCAGGCGCCGCACCCCGTAGTCGTTGCGGGCGGCGACGGCGTCGGCCCAGGCGGCGAACTCCGCGCGCGTCCACTCGAAGCGATGGTCGGAGTGGCGCATGCCACCGTCGAGCCCCGGCCAGCGGACGTTGTACTCGGCGTTCGGGGTGGTGACGACGACGGTGCCGGGGCGCGCGTCGGCGAAGACGTTGCGCTCGAGCGCGCCGAGCCGCGGCGGATCGAGGTGCTCGATCACCTCCACCAGCGCCGCCGCGTCGAAGCCCTCGAGCCGCCGGTCGCGGTAGGTCAGCGGGCTCTGCAGCAGCTCGATCCGGGCGCGCTCGGCGTCGTGCATCGTCTCCAGATCGAGCCGCCGCGCAGCTCCTTCGAGCGCGCGGACCGAGACATCGACGCCGACCACCTTCTCGTAGCCGCCTGCGAGGAGCCGGCGCAGCAGGGCGCCGGAGCCGCAGCCGAGATCGAGGACCCGACGCGCGCCCGATTCCTCGAGCGCGGCGACGACGGCGTCGAGCCGCTGCTCGCGAAGGGCGGGGGCGTCGTCGGGGGCGCGCGTCGCGGCGGCCGCGGCATCGCCGCTCGCGATCGCCTCGCCGTCGCCGACCTCCGCTCCGTCGTCGTCCTCCACGGCTTCGCTTTCGCTCACCTCCTCCAGCTGTGCCAACGCCGGATGGAAGAGGCTTGCCTGGTTCTTCAGGTAGCGCCGGGTGATCAGCTTGCGCTCCGGGTGGGACGGCAGCCAGCCCTCGCCGCGCCGCATGAGCTTGTCGATCTCGGCGTCGTCGACCCAGTAGTGCTTCTCGTCGTCGAGCACCGGGAGCAGCACGTAGAGGTGGGTGAGCAGGTCGGCGAGGCGGACCTCGCCGGAGATGCGCAGCTCGATGTGGCGGTCGACCCCCCAGTCCGGGAACGCCGGATCGAGCTCCATCTCTCGCGCGTCGACCGCGTAGCCGAGCGGCTCGAACAGGCCGCGTGCCAGGTCGACCCCGCCGCGCGCGGGGACGACCGGCAGCCAGGCCTCGAGCGGGATCGCCGCCGCGGCGAGCTCCTCGTGGCCCTTGCACGTCCCGGCCATCGCGCTTTTGAAGACGTTCACCATCGCCACCGACATGAACGAGGAGGCGACGTAAGGGCGATCGTTGACGTACTCGGCGAGGGCGAACCCGCCGGAGCGACGCCCGCGCCGCACCAGTCCGACCGGGTCGACGTCCAGGAGCAGCGCCGCCGTGCACCGCTCCTCGCCCGCCTCCGGGTAGAAGACGCGCGCCTCGCCGAACGGCTGCGCGAAGCTCTGCGCCCGGTCCGGGTGCTTGTGCAGGAGGTAGCCGAGGTCGGTCGCCGGTCGGCGAGTGGTCGAGATGGTGAGGAGCACTCAGCGAGGCTATCTAGGGGGCGCCGCGCTTCGCCGGGCGGCGCCATCGTCACGGCGGGTGGCGACGAAGAGCGCGACGGCGGCCGCGACGACCAGGGCCGGAAGGACGAGGAAGCCCGCGCGGAGGCTCGTCACCTGGGCGATGGCGGCGACCGCCAGGGGGCCGAAGGTCTGACCGAAGGCGGCGACGACGAGGATCTGGCCGAGGGCGGCGTCGGCGGTGCG
>Ga0070666_10003054_pt1 | contig 10165 bp, 9 predicted proteins | sample KBSS23metaG_FD_64677 | JGI IMG/M metagenome (GOLD analysis project Ga0070666, IMG submission 64677) | Switchgrass rhizosphere microbial communities from Kellogg Biological Station, Michigan, USA - KBS S2-3 metaG | ecosystem: Host-associated > Plants > Roots > Rhizosphere > Soil ... | reverse complement strand
CCTGTTGCTCGCGCTGCGTGCTCCGGTGGACTGGAAAGTGGTCGCGGTGCTGGCGGTCAGCGCCCTGCTGGGCGGCATGTGTGGTGGCACGCTAGCCGGGAAACTCTCGCCCCGGTGGCTCAGGCGCGTCGTCGTGCTGCTGGGCATCGCCGTGGCCCTCGTGTACGTGTGGCGCGCCCACGTTGCACCCCCTGCCGTCGCGCCGGTGCCGGCGTATCATTGACGCCCAACATGAACGAGATTTCTTTCACGCTGTTTGCCACTCCGGTGGGTCGCTGTGCTCTGGCCTGGAATGAGCAAGGCATCATCGCCGTGCAGCTCCCGGAAGCCAGTGTGGCGGTGAGTCGCGCACGGCTGCAGCGCCGGTTTCCCGGCGCACGGTCAGCTGCACCGCCGCTTCAGGTGCGTCGAGCCATCGCCGCGATCCGGCGGCTCCTTGGCGGCGGGCGCGACTCGCTCGCCGGCATTAGGCTTGACTTCAGCAAATGCAGCCGCTTCCATCGGCGCGTTTATGAAGTGGCGCGCAGGATTCCGATGGGAGAAACCTGGACCTACGGCAAGCTCGCGGCGCGCGCCGGACGCCCGAAGGCAGCACGCGCCGTGGGGCAGGCCATGGCACGCAACCCGTTCCCGCTGATCGTTCCCTGCCATCGGGTTACGGGTGCGCAAGGATGGGCGGGCGGCTTTTCTGCCCACGGGGGTGTCGGCACCAAGTTCCGGCTACTGCGCATCGAGGGCGCGCTTTAACCGGCTAATCGGCCAATTGGCTAGGAAAGCGGCCCCGTCTGGGTGCGCAGCTGTCCCATCGCGGGCCGGAATCGCACGCTGACGGTGCTCTCCACGTGCGCCGCGATGCTCACGACCTTGATTTGTGCGTCTTCCAGGAAGGCGCAGATCAGCGACTGCAGTCCGTCACACCGCGCCCGCGCCGATATCTGGTCTTCCGTGTGCGCCACGAGTTTGGCCTGCAGGTGCTGAGACCTGGGACTTGCGGCAGAGAGCTCCTGCAGCGCGCGATCGAGCAGTGCCAGGTCGCTTGAGAGGGTGTTGTCGGTCAGATTCGGATCACGGGAGTGACCCGGTGCGGCCAGGTGCAGATGCAGCAGCGCCCCTTGCTCCTCGACGCCGTCGTACAGGCAGACCACCAGCGAGCTTTGCAGCTCGGCACACAGCACCACATCCTCGGAGGTGATCCGGTAGTTGTCCGCCGCCACCGGCACTTCGGGAATCGGGGCATCCATCCGCCCAGTGTCGCAGAGGCTCGCGGGCGATCGGTGTTAGCTCCGTCACAGTACGGCGCATGCGAACGCCTCTGCTAGTATGCACGCGGGAATTTTTGGGAGCTGTCGTGGTAACTCACAAGGGTGGTTGTCATTGCGGACGCGTGCGCTTTGAAGTGCAGGCGCCGGCCGAGATCGAGGTGCTCGACTGCAACTGCTCGATCTGCACCAAGACCGGCTACCTGCACCTGATCGTCCCGGCCGCGCAGTTCCGGCTGCTCGATCCGGCAGCACCGCTGACGAATTACACTTTTAATACCGGAGCGGCACGCCATCTGTTCTGCTCGGTGTGCGGCATCAAATCATTTTACGTGCCGCGCTCGCACCCCGACGGCTACAGCGTCAACGCGCGCTGCCTCGATGCGGGCACGGTCACCGCGATGCGCACGCTTCCCTGCGACGGACGCAACTGGGAACAGCAATTTCCGGGCGGGCGCGGCAAGCATACCTAGCAGCGCTCACTTCTAACTGCGCTACCGTTGCCGATCCGCTTTAGGATGCATGCATGTACGACCCGCAGATGCAGCTTGAGACTTCGCGCCTGATCCTGCGGCAACCGCGCTTAAGCGATTTTGACCGCTGGGCCGAATTCATGGCCGATGCCGAGGCATCGAACTACATCGGCGGGGCGCAGCCGAAGCCGGTGGCCTGGCGCGCGCTCGCGGCCATGGCCGGTTCGTGGGCGATCGCAGGCTTTGGGATGTTCTCGGTCATCGAGAAGGCGAGCGGCGAGTGGATCGGGCGCCTTGGACCCTGGCAGCCGGATGGCTGGCCCGGCACCGAAGTCGGCTGGGGAATCCGGCGCGAGTACTGGGGACGCGGCTATGCCGTCGAGGGGTCGATCGCCTCGATCGACTGGGCGTTTGAAAAGCTTGGATGGACCGAAGTGATTCACACGATCGCTCCTGAAAATCTGAGCTCACAGGCGCTGGCGCGCCGCCTTGGGTCGACCCGGCTCGGTTCAACCTACCTGCCCGCGCCCTTCGCGCACATGGCTGTCGATGTGTGGGGGCAGTCGCGCGCGCAGTGGCAGGCGCAGCGCTCGAAATTGCCGCTGAGCCTGAAATGACGGCGACGGTGCGGGGCCAGTCATGAAGAAGTCGCGGCTGGAAGCTTTCAGCGATGGCGTACTCGCCATCATCATCACGATCATGGTGCTGGAGCTGAAAGGGCCGCACGAGCCGACCTTAAGCGCGCTGTGGCCGCTATGGCCGAAAATCCTGAGCTATCTGATGAGCTTCGTGGTTATCGGCATCTACTGGAACAACCATCATCATCTCTGGCAGGTGGTCGAGCACGTCAAGGGCAGCGTGCTGTGGGCCAACCTGCATTTGCTGTTCTGGCTGTCGCTGGTGCCGTTCGTCACCGCGTGGATGGGCGAGAATCAGTTCGCGGCCGCGCCGGTGGCTCTCTATGGAGTGGTGCTGCTGGGCTCGGGCTGCGCCTACTACATCATGGTGCGGCTGCTGCTGGCGAGCCATGCTAACGACTCGCTGCTGGCGCGGGCGATGGGGAGCGATTTCAAGGGCCGCATTTCGATCTGGCTCTATTTGATCGGCATCGGTGTTGCGTTTTTCTGGCCGTGGCTGGCCGGCGTGCTCTATGGCGTGGTCTCGGTCATCTGGCTGGTGCCCGACCGCCGCATCGAGAAGCTGATAAGTCCTAGCGCTCGATAGTGTAGACGAGGTCGGCGCTCTGATTGGTGCCGGCCTCAGTGCGGATCGCCCAGTGATCGCCGAGCGAGTAGTGCGCCTTGATGGTGTTGATGGATTCCACGAGGCTGACCCCGTAACTCACGTACAGGCGCGGTGACAGGTAGCGACCGAGCACGAGCGAGGTGTCGTTGTTGGTGTCAGTCTCGACACTGACATCATCCAAACCGACCTTGCTGCCGAACTGCTGGAACAGCATGGCGCTGCCTTGCAGTGCCGCAGCTCTGCCCCGCGACTCGGAGGTGTTTTGCAGCGAGTCCAGCGAGCCGCCGGCGATCAGCAGCGAGGCGATCTGCGATTGAGATATCGGCGGATCCGAAAAGAATGTCAGCCGCGGCTGCCGCAGCGTGCCGCGTACATTGACCCCGGCGGTTATATCGGTGAATTTCTTGATCGCGCGCAGGTCGATGATCGGGTCATTCAGGGGTCCGTCCTTGAACTGCAGCCGGCCGCGCTCCACCTCGAGCTTGCGGCCATAGGCGGTGTAGCTGCCTTCCTCGACCTGCAGCTCGCCGGTGCCGCGATTGAATCCCGAATCATCCGCAACGGTGCGCAGGCTCCCGCTGAGGCGCCCGACCAGCCCCAGTGTATCAATGGTGACGCGCTCACCGAGGCGCAGCGTCAGGTCGCTGAACACGTGAAAACTTTCGCCGGGTGGCGCCTGGTTGGCGCTGACGATGACCTCGTCACTCGAGGCGCGCTGCGCGCTGGTCAGGGTGTCCGGCCGCAGCAGGCGCGCATACGGTAGTACGACGTCGCCGGTGATATCGATCCGGCGGCCATCGAGCTTCATGTACACGTTCGGCGATGCCTGCACGCGCGCTTCTGGAATGTTGACGACCCTAAGGTTCTGGCCCGCAAAGTGCAGACCCCCATACGGCAGACCATTGCGCCAGTTGATCGCGCCCTTAATTCGGCCGTGACCGTCGGCGCCCGTTTTGGCTTCGCCCTCAAGTCTGAGTTCAGTGTCCTTGAGCTGCGCATTGAGCCAGAGCTCGCGCAGCGCCAGGTTGATCTGGTAAGCATCCACCTCCCCCTTGCTCACCTTGAGTTCGCCGTTGAAGAGCGGCGCGCCCAGCGTGCCCGCCAGCTGCAGGTTGGCGTCCAGCTGGCCGCTGACTCGGTCGACCTGTCCAACGTAAGAGTCTATAAAGCCGAGGGATTGTGTCTGCAGCTTGATCTCGCCATTCAGCGGCCAAGTCGCATTGACGGTGCCGCTGCCGCGCGCGGCCGCGTGGCCGGAGATGTTGCCGGCGGTGCCCGCATCCAGCAGCACGCTGGCGGCCAGACCGCTGGGGTCCAGCGTCGCCTGGACATTGCCGTTGCCGAGACTGAAGGACTCCACGCGTCCGCCGCTAAGATGGTGGCGCAGCAGCGCATCGGCCAGCGCGCCGTTCAAGGCGCCCGTCCAGGGTGCTCCCGGCAGTGACTCGGCGCGTATATCCAGTGACACCTGGCCCTCATACACGGTCTCGCCGGACACGCCTGCGGTCAGCGCGCTCAAGGGCACGCGCGCGGCACTGAAGCTCAGCCGGCCGTGATCGTTGGCGTTGGCCGCCGTCAGGCAAAGTGCCGCGGCGACATCGTGCAGGCACAAGCGCTCGAGCTGCAGCTCGCTGCCGTCCAGGGCGGCAAGCAGCGTCGTGGGCGCGGCCAGTACGAGGTGCATGTCGGCGTTGTCAGTGGCCGTGAACTCGCTGATGGCGGCGCGCCACACACCGCCTGCGAAGTTGCCGGTGCCCCCGGCGCGCACGATGAGGGGCGTGGCGCTGACCTGCAGGTTGAAGCGATGGCTCGGAGCCGTGCCGCTGGTGATAAAGCTGGCGTGGCCGATTTCGCGGTTGCCCAGACGCAGCCGGTCAAGCTGCAGGTTGACCGCCGCATGACCGCTCCCCTGGGGATCGAAGTCAACGTGTGCCTCGACCTCGTGCAGGGTGGCGCGCCCGAACGCAAGATCCGAGCCCGTCACGCGCGCCAGGATCACCGGGTTGTGCGCATCGCCTCGCAGCCGGCCGCTGGCGCGCACGCGACCGTGCGCCCCCGTTTGCAGCAGCGCCAGGTCGGCAACATCGACCGCAAAATGCAAATCGGGCTTGGGCGCGATCTGCCCGTCGGCCTCCAGATGAGTGGCGCCCAGCTGCACCCGCACCTGCTGCAGCGTCCAGTCATCGCCATCCAGGGCGATCGCGCCATGGCCGCCCGCCGCCTGACCGCGAACCTGTCCGCTGATGTCGGTGACACCCGCCTGCAGCGTGCGGCCCGCACCCATGCCCCGACCGCTGGCGGAAAATCCAAAGTTGAGGTGCCCGCTGACCGTCGGGCGCAGGCTGGCGACATTAAGGCCGTGCATTGCACCGCTCGCCGACCAGCGCACTTCCGGCGACCAGCTCAGTGCGCCGTTCAGCTGCGCCCGCCCGCCGAAGGCCTCGACCGTGGCGGCGGGAATGTCCAAGCCATCGTGCGCCAACCGCCCGGAGGCGCGCACCTGCATGACCGGTTGCTGGAGCGCCTGCAGATCGCCGTTGGCCGTGAATGCGAACGGCTTCGCGCCATTGAGCGTGTACTCGCCGTTCGCGCTGCGAACGATGGTCTCCGCGCCAGTGAGCGGCCAGCGGAATGATTGCCACTGACCGTGCAGGTTCATACGCGCCCCGTCGTCGGCAAATTCAATCTGCCCGGCGCTGCTGAGCTGCGCGCCCGAGGCGCGATGCCCGAGATTGAAGTGCGAAATCGAAAAGATGCGCGAGCCGTAGTTGCCCGCGAAATCGACCGCCAGCGCTCCGGCGTGGAGGCCCTCCGGATCGAGCGTGCCGCGGGCGGCAAAGCCCTGGTGACCTCCGCTTATCGCCAGCGGACCGCTGATGATGCCCAGCGCATTACCGGCGCCGAAGGCGCGCAGGTCCAGGCTGCGCACCTGCAGATCCCCGCGCCAATGCCAGTCGCCGGTCAGCGCCAGTGCATTGCCGTGAAAATCGGCGGTGAAGGGAGCCAACACTACGGCGCCGACTCTGACGTTGTCCAGATTGCCCCCGAACTGTCCGTCAATGAGCCACGCGGCCTCGTCCGCCGTCGCTGCTTTGCTCAGCCGCACCTGTCCATGGAGCCCCATGGACTGCGCCGCGCGCACGGTGCCGCTGGCGTGTACCTCGAAACCGCCATAGTGCAGAGCGCCTTCAAATACGCGGATGTCGCGCGCGCCGATCTGCGCCGAAGTGTTCACCTGATCGGCTTCGAGCGTTGTGCCGCTCGGTGCGATCAACTTGGCATGGCCGACGCGCAGTCTCACGGCGTCGATGTTGAGTAGCCCCACCAGGAAATGCGGTTCCCAGTATTCGTCGGACTGACTCACGTGCGGAAGCACATGGATGGTCACATCGCCGATGTCCAGGTGCCGCACCTTTATGGTCTGCCACAGCAATGGCAGCAATGCCACGCGGGCATCCACGCGATTGGCAATGATCTGCACGCGCGCATGATCGACCTCGACCCGGTCGGCATGCAGTCCCCGGTGCAGCGTGCCGCGCGCGCCCGTGATGGACAGCGCAACCGGTCCGATGCGGCGGTTTGCGAGCGATACCAGATGCTGTAGGCCCGACTCGGTCCAGCCCAGGTAGTAGATGGCGCCGATAACCAGCAGCACCAGTGCCAGCAGCGAGATCCAGGAAGTGTGCAGCAGGCGGCGCATCAGAGTTGCGGCGAAATATTGAGGTGCAAGCGGGGACCGGGGCGTGGATCAAATCCCGGCGCGCGGAGGGCCTGGGCCAAATCAATTCCCACGGTCACCACTGGCAGGCGCCAGCGGAAACCCACGCCCACCGAAACGGCCAGCGGATCGCCGATCCGGTTGAAGGCATTGCCGAAGTCCGAGAACACTGCCAGCCCAAAAAGGTGGGGGAGATCGCGCACCACTTCTACGGTACCAGTCAGCAGATAGCGACCACCGGTCTTCACTTCGGTGCCGGCTTCGGGACCGCTGGGAACGATCTGCACGGGGGATAGTGCATTGTAGGCAAAACCGCGCACGCTGCGATCGCCTCCGGCATAGAACCGGAAGGTGATTGGCAGGTCCTGGAAATTGTCGATCGCGCTGGCGCCGGCCTCGCCTCGCAACAGCAGATGCCAGCGCGCAGCGATGTTGAGCACGCGCTCGGACCTGAGGTCGAGGCGCAGAAAATTGGCGTTTGAGCCAAGCCCAGTGCTCGAACCAATTAGCTCGGCGTACAGGGTGCGCGAAAACAATTCCTCGCCGAGGTAGCCCTCCGGGACCGAGGCGTAGGTGATGCCGGGCACAATCAAATCGTCCACCAACTTGCCATTGATCGCATCAGTGCTGATCGTATGCATGGCGCTGAGCGATAACACGCGTTGCCAGCGCCCAAAGCTCTGCGTCACGCTTGGAGTGAGGGATTGCTCCCGGGTGTCGACGCCGGTGCTGACTTCCTGAGACTGATCCAGGGCCTGCAGCGAGAACTTGTCGAGCACCGGATCGCCAATGGGGACATCGTAACGCGCATTGACGTAGTCTTTTCGCTGCGATATCTGCCATTGCACGCGCAGACGGTGCCCGTGCCGGTTGACCAGCGGATTGAGCCAACTGATAGATGCGCGTACTCCGTCGTCGGTGCCATAGCCGGCCGCGAGCTGGTAGGTATTGCGGGCCGTCTTGGCGGTGATGCTGATTGGCACCGTATGCGTCACCGGGTCACGTGCGCCCTGCGTAACCTCCACGTCGGTGAAGAACTGGCTGTCATCGAGCGCGAACTGGGTGCGCAGCAGTTTGGCCGCGTCGTAAGGGTCGCCCTGCTGGTAGCGCAGGTAGCGCCGCAGCTGTGATTCGTAGATCGCCGACTGATCCACAGTCGTGGCCCCGAAGAAGTAACGCTCGCCGGATTCGAGTTCCAGAAACACGTTGGCGCGATGGGCGGCCGGGTCGACCTGCAGTTCATTGCGCAGCAGGCGTGCGTCCAGGTAGCCATAGGTGGCCGCCGCCAGCTGCAGATCCGACTTCATTTTTTCATAGGCCGCGTGCTCCAGGCGCCTGCCCTTAACGAGCGTGCGCGATCCGGTCACGCGCTCGAACACCGGATCGGTCGCCCCGGAGCCGCGTACGATCACGCTGATGGTGTCGAGCAGCACCGGCTCGCCCAGCTTGATGTCGATCTGCACACGCCAGTTTCGCCCGTTGTCCTCCGAGGTGAGGTGGGGCTGTATGGTCGGTTCGTAGTAGCCGTAGGGCTTGAGGGCATCGGACACTTCATCGTTGACCCTGCGGAACAGCCGTGCGACCGCGTCGGGCTCGATGCGGTCGCGGTCCTTGTAGCGTTCCAGGCTGAGCAGCGCCAGCACGTTCTTGCGCAGCGTGCTGTCCACCCCGTTGACCTCCACGCGAATCGCGGACCGCGCTGGGGATGTGAACGCGCACAGACAAAGCAGCGGCAGCGCGCGCAGCCCCATAGTCAACCAAGCAAGCTTCACGCGCGGCGTCATTGATGTAGGAGTACTGGCTTCAAGCCAAGGTTCCCGGGTCACGGCGAGGAGGGGAGCGCAGAGCCCGTGGCTCGCGAATACCATACTTCGATCAAACGCCGGGCGATTGAGTAGGCAGGTGGCAGCAAGGGGATTCCGGAGGATGCGAGTTCCGCGGCTGTAAACCAGCGCGCATCTTCGAGCTCGCCATCCAGGTGCAGCGAATCTGACCGATCCGCCGTCGCCTCGAAGCCCAACATCAACGAGGACGGGAACGGCCAGGGCTGCGAGGCAAAATAGCTGACGTTGCGGGCGCGCACGCCGGTCTCTTCACGCACCTCGCGCAGCACTGCATCCTCGAGGCTCTCGCCCACCTCCACGAAACCCGCCAGCGCCGAGTAACGGCCGCGCGGCCAGGTAGATTGACGGCCGAGCAGCACATGATCGCCGTCGCTCACCACGACAATGACCGCAGGATCAAGGCGCGGGAAAAATTCGCTGCCACATTCCGTGCTGGTACATTGCAGGCAGTGTCCGGCCAGGCGCGAGCGTGTGGGCGCACCGCATACGCCGCAATGGCGGTGCCGGGCGCGCCAGATCAGCAGGCCGCGGGCGCAAGCGAGTACCGCCGCCTCCGGCGCCGGCAGCTCGTTGAGCAGAGGCCGCAGCTCTTCGAGCCGGGTTCCGGCGGGCCACTCGGTAGCATCCGGCGAGGCGCTGACCAACACGCAACGCGTATCCTGGTACCAGCCCAGCTGGATCAGCTGCTCGGGACTGGCCGCGCGCACCAGCGGGTGCGAGGCGGCAAGATAGGCAATGGCGGTGCGCCCGCCATCATTCACCAGGTGCTGGGTGCCGGTTGAGACAATGAACCGCGTGCCGGGCTCGGCCAGCGCCGTGGCGATCCAGTCTTCCTCGGTGCGGGTCTCGGAGCGGCGGTCCAGCCACGCGCCCGAAAACGGATTTTGGCTTGGAAATTCTGTCATCGGGCCACCGAGTGCATGGCCCGATATTATCAGTTGGCCGTCTGCGAGCCTTAAGCCGTTGGAGCCTGCGCAGCCATAAGGGCCGGCGTATTCGACTTGCTGGAGCGTGCGGCCTTCGGGGGATCGCTGGAGCACAGTGCGCACAGTGCCGCGCGCAACCCCAGCGTATCGACCACCAGCAGGGCGCCACAGTCCCGGCACTCGCCGAACCGCAGTTCGCTGCCGCGTGAGAGCGCATTGACCAGCAGCACGGCGTGCTCGAAGCCAATGACCGGTGATTCAACCGCGTCCCGATAACCTTCATACGCGCGGCACAGGCAGGCGCCCCGATCCACGTCGGCAACCAGTCGCGACATGGAGGGGCGGGGCAAGGCGTCGAATACGCCCACTAGGCAGCACAGGCTCGCCAGCGCGCTGGCTTCGTCCCGTATCTGCGCACTACGCAGGAAATAAGATGCCTGGCGAGGTGATCGGCCGCGGTGGCGCGTGCTGCGGGCGCCGCTTTGCAGGTAGGAATGATAGAGCTTGCGGATCCTATCGTCGCTTAGCCCGGTCCATTGGCGAATCGTCCGGGTACGGGCCTCATGGCGGATAAAGCGCATGGCCACATCGATCCGCAGCCGGTCGCGGTTGTAACGGTCATCAGAAATACGCATGGCAGTTGGCTCCCGGTCAGTTGGTGTATTATAAGATTTGGTCCAAATATCCCAAATTTTGAGGT
>Ga0070666_10003053_pt1 | contig 10165 bp, 12 predicted proteins | sample KBSS23metaG_FD_64677 | JGI IMG/M metagenome (GOLD analysis project Ga0070666, IMG submission 64677) | Switchgrass rhizosphere microbial communities from Kellogg Biological Station, Michigan, USA - KBS S2-3 metaG | ecosystem: Host-associated > Plants > Roots > Rhizosphere > Soil ... | reverse complement strand
ATCTCTTTAATAAAGCCTTTGAGCTTTGTGCCATCGTTTAGTACCAGCCGCTTGACTCGTCCGTTCTCACCGATGCGAATTACTTCATTTTTAATGAAATCTTTCTGGCTTGTTGAACCTGCCGGACTGACTTGCGCTAAAACGGGACCGGCGAGGCCGTTGATTATCAGGATGCCGACTATTATCTTTTTCAGCATAAAATCAAATTGAGACCAAGCTCTTACAAATATGCTTCGCGAGATTTTCCGCGAGTGAGCCCCACGACGTCGTTTCTCCCGCGGCGATTACTGCTCCACTGCGGCGGTCGTAGATCCGATAAACATAACGATGGGTAATGAGTGACATCGCAACAAAACCGATCTCGACATATAAATCGGCGCTTTCCTTGTAACGCTCGATAGTCAGATTTAGCTGCTTCCAATCCGCCCGCTTCATCAACTCCTTTTCCAGGGCCTGTCGTGACGGCTGAAGAGAGGCCTTGACTAGAGCGATCGTCTTTGCTCTTTTTAACGCTTCTTTTGGGGCGATCGGAGAATTATCGAACTGGTTAGAGCCGGATTGTACGTTTTCCGAATAAGCTAGGACTGGGGCTTCCGGCATTGGCCGCTTGGCGTCGGCCTTCTCCATCATTGCCGAAATGACAGCATCGCTTAATCCAGCTTTTTTTAGTTCGATAAGGGCGGTCGCAGAAACGTCATAATTTCCGTCTGCTGACCTGATCTTGCTGAGGACGATGTCCTCGCCAAGTCCAACCTTTGCCATCTCAATAATATGGGCGTTCGTGAGAGTTTCTGTTTGGCCGATGGCGGTGAGGCACAACATCAGCCCGGCAAAAATGAGCGATATAAGGTTTCGTTTCATCGTATTTTCGAATACAGACATGCCCCATGTTATGTCGGAAAATCAATACCGTGTTGGGTAGTGTGACAGTTGTTTAAGTGTCACATTCCAAATAACACCAACAGACATCGCGGCGACTTTCCTCGGGAAATTTGCCCGTATTAACCAAAAAATGCCCCGAGAAAACCAACCCAATCCTGATGTGAACTGGCAAATTCTTGATGACGACTCCGACGCCGAGAAGCGGCCAGCTAAAGAAACTGATGAGGATGTAAAGCTGCCGGAAGGAGATGAAGGTATAAGCCATCCGGATACCGACGACTCTATCCCTTTACCGGATGACCAGCGCCCGGTTTACCCCGTCGAAGAGCCGGCGAGATCCGACAAATCGCCCATGGGCGACGTTGATGACAGTCCGAAACGGATCGCCCACGACGCCGAATAACTCGGTCAAAATAATCTCAAAGACGTATTTCGGTGTCCCGTTTTAGCCTACCCAAGTGGGTAGGAATCTTCCTCACGCGCCGCAAAATCAGCGGCAAGCGGGCGTCAACTTTATTGATAAAGCCTTTCATTCAAAAAATGGGCAGTGTTGGGAGATAAGGGTGATGGACAGCAGGTACGCGGACGAGATCGTAAAGGTTGCACAGGCTGAGGCTCAGCCTTCCCCATATGGGAAGGTCAATGACTTGCAGCGAATATATGCTGGTGGACGGATGACCGAGGAGCGATTTGGTTGGCAGCGTCTGAAGGAATATTTTGAGGTCGCCGCGAAATTCACCGACCAGCATTGGAAGATTCCGGGATATCTTGATGGTGTCCGGGTCAACAATAAACGCGTCCCGGTCAATATTCAGTGGTGCGGTATCTTTGCTACTTGGGCCTGGATAACGGCAGGTGTTCCCGGCATCAAGTGGGCACTGCCGGGCATTGTTGGGCCCAACGTTAAAAAGGTGGCAGGCTCAGCCGGTATCGCAAAAGGAGATATAGGCGTACTAACTGGCGACCTTGTTCATCATTTTGTCGTTGCGGACATAAACGGGACAAGTGTCACGTCGATCAATGGCAATTCCTTATATCAGGGAATCACGGTCAAGACCAATCAGCTAAGCGAGATCAGCTATTACTACACGGTTTACGACGCCTTCTACGAATATCTGAGCTCCGTTTACGGCCAGTAATTTGTGTGGGCGTAAATCGCCCTGTTGTAACCGTTCATCGTCCGTTGACAATTATCGGTAACTGTAACTATACTTGTTACAGATGGCGGCGAACAGTCAATTTTCAATGGCGGTACACGTTCTGACGATGCTGGCGCGATCAGGCAACGAGAACGTAAAGTCCGACTGTATCGCGGCAAGCGTAAACACAAACGCAGTGGTGATACGCCGCTTGCTGGGCCAATTGAATCAGGCAAAGCTCGTGTTGTCGCAAACCGGATCATTGGGCGGAACGAGGCTTTCGCGGTGCCCGTCCGAGATCAATCTTGCGGAAGTTTACAAGGCCGTTTCGTGCGGCGAGGTGTTCGCTCTTCCTGCAAGGTCGCCGAGCCAGGATTGTCCGGTGGGAAAGAATATCGCGTCGGTGTTGTGTTACTTGCAAAAAGAGATCGATAAAAGTGTCGGCGAAAAACTGTCTCAGTATTCACTGGCCGATGTTATCGCAAAGATCGAGCATGGGTGGGTTTAATTTTTTTTCATATCATTTGTATCAAGGAATGTTACAAATATGTTAACTGTGAACGAACAAGGAGGGAGATACATGACCGCATTTATAGCTAATTGGGCGCCAAGCGTTGTGAATTTATTCAAACTGGTTGCCAGATTTCTAATATGACATTTGGTGGCTGACAGGTACGGAAAACCACGGCCGGAGAATGTTGCAAAGTAATTTGAACGGGGTTGAGCATGACGGCCGAAATGAAATTCAAAAAATATCTTGATAGGGCAATGTAGTACGCGGAGTACCTTAGGTTGATCGACGACCGGTTGCTCGTAGGTAAGACAACGGGTCCAAATCAATCTGAAGCAATGTTCAATTACGGTCAGCTCAATAGACAACGTATTCGGAGGCAGGAGAAGACGGTCCAGCTTCGTGAGGAGGTTAAAAAAGCTTCGCGAAGTGCGGATCGAAAAAGATCTGGCTGATATTAACCGAAGGCTGGTGCGGAGACGTGGCTCAGAATATTCCGGTAATTGAGAAAATCGCTGGCGAAAGCGTTAATATTACAACACTGTACATTTTGCGTGATGAGAACCTTGAGCTTATGGATCAATTTCTTACAAATGGAGCTCGCTCTATCCCAAAACTGATCGCACTTGATGCAGAAACGCATGGTGTCATCGGTACGTGGGGGTCCCGGCTGGCTTCGGCACAGGAATTGTCTTATGAATTGAAAGCACGAGGCGTTGCAAAGCCCTTGATAATGGAAGAACTCCAGCGGTGGTACAACGCGGACAAGGGCCAGACCATTCAAACAGAATTCTTAAAGCTTATCGAGCAAGGGGAAGGAAGCGAACAAGGGGAAGGTAAGCAGGTTTTCACGGCCCGAGCCTGAACGCAGGTTCGGGCCAACAGCCTGTTTAAATTCCATGATGTCTGGCTCCTCTCCATCAAGGGGAGTCTCATTCATACATCTTTGAGGAGACGACTTTATGAAGACTTTAGTTTTTAGCGTTCTATCACTGGTTTTATTTTTGAGTGCATGCGAGGATCCGGCGGCCAACAAGCCGAAGGCCAATGTATCCAATTCAACCACCAATACGGCAACGACTAACACGGCGACAAACACTGCCACAGCCAATGCAAAAACTGAGACGCTTGGCATTACTCCCGACAACTCTAAGATCGAATTCACAGGTTCCAAGGTGACAGGGCATAACGACGGGGGATTTAAGAAATTCAACGGTACCATTTCCCTTGTAAACGAAAAGGTCGAAGGCAGCAAGGTCACGGTCGATATCGAAACGCCTTCGCTTTTTGCCGACCAGGACAAACTCACTGAGCATCTGAAATCGCCCGACTTTTTTGATGTTGCGAAATTTCCAAAGGCCAACTTTACCTCGACCAACATTGCGCCTGATACAACGAAAGGGGCGGACAACTATACGGTAACCGGTGATCTTGACCTTCACGGGCAAAAGAAATCGATCACATTTCCGGCGACCATCAAAATCACGCCCGATGATGTGACAGTAAATGCCGAATTCTCCATCAATCGCACGGATTTCGGGATCGTTTACCAGAATGTGACCAACGACCTGATCCGGCCAGATGTTGTGATCCGACTTACCTTGAAATCTCCGCGGAAGAAGTAGCCTCTGTTTTTGCAGCGGTGTGAAAGCCGCGAGATTAAGGCGATGGCTCTCGGTTAGTCTTCGCCTTTTTACAATCAGCTTGGCCGCTCGATCGGTCGGCGTCCAGGTCACAAAGTGTATGACACAATGTTCTGTCCCGCCGGTCGTGGGACGAGTATGTTTAAGAGATTCAATGGGTTACCAACTTTCATGAATTGGGTGGGACAGCGGGACAGCGGGACAATATGAAGGCTTACGAGGTCCGGGAGTTTGGAATCGATAACCTTGCTTTGGTCGATCAGGAAGTACCTGAGATCGAAGCTAACGAGGTGCTTGTTCGCTTTCATGCCGCCTCCGTCAACTACCGTGATCTGATGGTGGTCGAAGGCAGGTATAATCCGCGGATGAAGCTTCCCGCCGTTCCATTTTCCGATGGTGCAGGCGAGATCGCCGAGGTCGGGGCCGAAGTGTCCCGTTGGAAAGCCGGTGACCGCGTCATGCCGATCTTCGCACAGCAATGGATCGATGGCGGACCGAGCGAAGAGAAGCGTCGAACCGCCCTTGGCGCTGGGGCCTGGTGGCAAGGCGTGCTTCGCGAATATGGAGCGTTTCATGAAGACGGCCTGGTTCGAATTCCCGATCATTTGTCTTATGAAGAAGCCGCAACACTGCCCTGCGCGGCGATTACTGCATGGCATGCGCTTGCGGTCTCGGGTGATCTCAAAGCTGGCGAGACTGTACTAACTCTCGGCACCGGCGGCGTTTCTGTTTTTGCCCTTCAATTTGCGAAGCTCTTTGGCGCCCGTGTCATTTCGACCTCGAGCAGCGATGAAAAGCTTTCGAGGATGCTCGGCCTTGGGGCCGACGAAACTATTAACTACAAAAAACACGAAGACTGGGATGCGGCTGTTCTCGAGCTGACCGACAAGCGCGGTGTTGATCATGTTGTCGAGGTTGGCGGCGGCGGAACTCTCGCACGTTCACTAAATTCCGTGCGCGTCGGTGGGCATATAGCACTGATCGGTGCTCTCGAGGCAGCAGGCGAATTCAGCTACGTTTCTATATTCATGAGGCAGGTCCGCCTTCAAGGTATTTTCACGGGCTCGCGTACGATGTTTGAGGACATGAACCGAGCGATCGACGAAGCAAAGCTTCGTCCAGTCGTCGACAAAGTGTTTGAATTCTCACAGGTAAAGGAAGCGTTGAGACACATGGAACGCGGCTCGCATTTCGGAAAGATTGTCGTAAAGATCTGACTAGGCTTTGGAGAGAGATATCTCGAAGGACGGAGTAGAGAGATCATGAAAAGAACTGCACTCCTGGTGATTTGGCTCTTTGTTTTGCCTACGGCAATATTTTCTCAATTGAAGAGCAAAGAGCTCGAAAAACAATTTATCAACCCTGACGGGGTTTCGAAGTCCCCGGGATATTCTCAGGCTGTCTCGACGGTCGGCGGGAAAACAATATTCGTATCGGGCCAGGTTGCTTTGAATTCAAAAGGCGAGTTGGTAGGTCCAGGCGATCTGAAAGCACAAACAACACAGGCGTTTGAGAATATGAAGATGGTTCTCGCCGCGTCAGGGGCAACATTTGCAGACGTCGTTAAACTTTCTTACTTTGTAAAGAATTACGATCCAACTAAAGTTCCAGTAATTCGCGCAGTTCGCGATCAATATTTGCCTAAAGGCCAACCGCCTCCCGCGTCAACATTAGTCGGCATTCAGTCACTATTCCGAGATTATATTTTGATAGAGATCGAAGCAATAGCTGTTGTCAAACAATAGTAGACGAGTTCAAAGATAAGGAGTAAAGAAAATGAAAATAGGAATTATCGGAGCTGGAAATATCGGAAGCGCGGTTGCGGAGCTTTTTACCCAAGCCGATCACGAAGTTGTGATCAGTAATTCGCGCGGTCCTCAGACGTTGGACGACCTGGTCGAAAAGCTAGGTGACAACGCTTCTGCCGGTACGGTTGAGCAAGCAAGAGATTTCGGTGATGTTGTTGTCGTCACGATACCCTTAAAGGCAATCACGGCCCTGCCTGCGAACGGCTGGGAAAACAAGGTTGTGATCGATACGAATAATTATTATCCCGACCGCGACGGAAAGATCGCGGATCTGGATTCGGGAGCGACAACCTCGAGCGAACTGCTTGAAAATCAACTGCCCGGGGCACGGATCGTTAAAGGTTTCAATACCATTTGGTCCGAGCATCTGAAAACCCAAGGTGATAAGGATTTGCCGCTTGACGAGCGACGGGCGATCTTTATCGCGGGCGATGATTCGGGTGCGAAAGAGACCGTTGCAAAGCTGATCGAAGACATCGGTTACGCAGCAATCGATACTGGATTTCTGGCGGAGGGCGGCAAGTCGCAACAGCCCGGGTCTCCCGTTTATAACAAAGAGTTGACGGCTGCCGAGGCAGCAAAGGTGTTGACGGCCGGAGCCTGAGTCGGCGGAAGAATTGGTAACGAATCATGGGTAGGTTTTCACAAATTCCGATTTCGGTATTGGATCTGGCTCCAATCATTGAAGGCGGCACGGCCGCAGAGTCTTTCCGCAACTCGATCGATCTGATCAAACACGCCGAGGCTCTCGGCTATCGACGATATTGGGTGGCCGAGCATCACAACATGCCGGGCATTGCGAGTTCGGCGACATCGGTCGTGATCGCTCGTCTTGCCGCGGCGACAAACACGATACGCGTCGGGGCCGGTGGTATCATGCTGCCAAACCACGCGCCTCTCATCATCGCCGAACAATTCGGCACGTTAGAGGCAATGTTTCCGGGCAGGATTGATCTTGGGCTCGGACGGGCTCCAGGCAGCGACCGGCTGACGGCGCATGCTCTGAGGCGACGGCTTGACTCCGATGGCGACGACTTCCCTGAATTGCTGCAGGAGCTTCAGTTTTTTCTGAAACAGCCGATCGAAGGGCAGAAGGTCCAGGCGGTGCCGGGCGGCGGAGCGAATGTTCCTGTTTGGCTGCTTGGTTCGAGTGATTTTAGCGCCCGGCTTGCGGGGCAGCTCGGATTACCGTTCAGCTTTGCCGCCCACTTTTCACCAGAGAACACATTGCCCGCACTCGCGATTTATCGCGAAAGTTTTCATCCTTCTGAAGATCTGAACGAACCATATGCAATGGTCGCCGTTAACGTATTCGCTGCAGAAACCGTTCGCGAGGCTGAACGTCTTGCAACCTCACAGCACCAGTCATTCCTGAATCTGATTCGTGGCAAACCTGGCAAGATCCAGCCTCCCGTTGATGATATGGATGCGATCTGGACGACGGCCGAAAAGGCTTTGGTTGCGGCCCGGTTGGGCGGTTCGATCATTGGGGATAGAGAAACGGTTAAGCAAAAGTTGAATGAGTTTGTTGAGCGCATCGCTCCGGACGAGATCATGGTCAATGCGATAATTTATGATCACCAGGCTCGGCTACGATCGTATGAAATAGTCGCCGATATATGGAAGAACGACGCTTCCACGTCGGCAGTGGGATAAGGAAGATCAATTACGGAGAACGACAGATGAGTGATAAAAATGTTTGGTTTATAACGGGATGTTCGACAGGTTTCGGACGCGAACTGGCAAAACACCTTCTCGAGAACGACTACCGTGTTGTTGTAACCGCTCGCGATATCGAAAAGGTGCAGGACCTCGTCGATATCAACAAAGAAAATGCGCTGCCGATCAGGTTGGATGTTACTGACAAAAGCCAAGTCGCCGATGCGATCGCCAAAGCTGAGAATCACTTCGGAAAGATCGACGTACTCGTTAACAACGCCGGTTTTGGATACTTCGGTGCGATCGAAGAGAGCGATGAGAAGGAAGTGCGCTCAATGTTCGAGACGAATTTTTGGGGACTCGCTGAAGTTACGCGAGCTGCCTTACCAAAAATGCGGGAGCGGCGCAGCGGAACGATCGTTAACATTTCGTCAATCGGGGGATTCGCCGGCTTTCCAAGCGTCGGTTATTACAATGCAACAAAATTTGCCGTGAACGGTTTTTCGGAGGCTTTGAAAAAAGAGCTTGCACCATTGGGGATCAAAGTCATTGTGGTTAATCCCAGCGGATTCCGTACCGATTGGGCGGGACGATCGGCAAACGACGCGACCGTGAAGATCGCCGATTACGCAGAAACGTCCGGTACATTTCAGTCAAATGTCCGCGGATACAGCGGAAACCAGCCGGGTGATCCCGTTCGGGCAGCAAAGGCGATCGTAGCAGCGATGGAATCGGCGGATCCACCGTCTTATTTACTTTTAGGCAAAGTGGCTCTTCAAACCGCCCGTCAAAAACTGGAGGATCTCAAACGCGACTTTGATGATTGGGCCGAAGTTACCGAAGGGGCGGATTTTCCTGAAGCGGAGAGCGCACAGGTTGGGTAAGAACGAGAACGGACCGTTCCACGACAGGAGATCAATTAAGGAGAAAAATGAAAAAACGAACATTGGGAAATGAGTTAGAAGTATCGGCGATCGGTCTCGGCTGTATGGGAATGAGCTTCGCGTATGGTGCGGCCGACGAGAAAGAATCGCTGGCGACGATCGACCGAGCATTAGAGCTCGGCGTAAATTTTCTTGATACAGCGGACATCTATGGGCCATATACCAATGAAGAATTGGTCGGCAAAGCTTTGAAAAGCCGCCGCGATAAGTTTGTCCTTGCGACCAAATTCGGAATTGTCCGGCAAACCGAAAACTATGGGATCAGCGGCGTTAACGGAAGGCCTGAATATGTGCGCGAGGCAGTGGATGCAAGCCTAAAACGTTTGCAGATTGACGTTATCGATCTTTATTACCTTCACAGGGTTGATCCCGACACACCGATCGAGGAGACGGTCGGAGCAATGGCTCGATTGATCGAAGACGGTAAGATCCGACACATCGGATTGTCAGAGGCTTCAGCGGTTACCATTCGCCGTGCTGCGAAAGTTCACAAGGTCACGGCATTGCAGAGCGAATACTCACTATGGACGCGTGATATCGAGGAAAACGATGTTCTGAAAACAGCTCGTGAACTTGGGATTGGAGTTGTTCCTTATTCGCCTCTTGGCCGGGGGTTTTTGTCTGGCGAGATTAAGAAGCCGGACGATTTGAGCTCGGATGATTGGCGCCTGACTAATCCCCGCTTTCAGGGCGAGAATTTCGATAAAAATCTGGACTTGGTAGCAAAGGTCGAAGAGATCGCAAAGAATAAAGGCGTAGGCTCTTCGCAGCTCGCACTCGCATGGGTCCTGGCCCAAGGTGAAGATCTTGTTCCGATCCCCGGAACAAAGCGTATTAGATACATTGAGCAAAACGCGGCGGCGGTCGACATCAAGTTGACCGAGGATGAGATGGAGCAGATCAACAATGTGTTTCCTCCTCACGCCGCTGCAGGAGATAGGTATCCGGCCGAGTTGATGAAACGAGTTAACGCTTGAGGAGAAGCAATGGAATATCGAGAGCTTGGAAAGAGCGGGGCAGAGGTTTCGGCCCTCGGTCTTGGCTGCATGGGAATGTCGGATTTTTATTCACACGCAAAAGAGGCTGAGGATAAGAACATCGGGGTTATTCATCGTGCGGTCGAACTGGGTGTAAACTTGCTAGACAGTGGCGACTATTACGGATTTGGCCATAATGAACTGTTGATCGGGCGAGCGATCAGAGAGCTTCCGCGTGACAAGGTTTTTATCTCAGTAAAATTCGGAGCTCTTAGAAATTGGGACGGAAACTTCCTGGGTGTAGACACTCGTCCCACGGCGATAAGGAACTTTATTGGTTACAGCCTGCTGCGGCTCGGAACCGATTACATAGACCTTTACTATCCCGGCCGTATCGATCCGAATGTTGCTGTCGAGGAAACGGTCGGCACCCTCGCGGAGCTCGTCAAAGAAGGCAAAATCCGATACATCGGCCTGTCGGAAGCTTCGGCCGAAACGGTTCGCCGTGCGGCAACCGTTCATCCGCTCGCCAAGCTGCAGACTGAATACTCGTTGTTCACCCGCGACATTGAAACCAACGGCGTTCTCGGCGCGTGCCGCCA
>Ga0070666_10003051_pt1 | contig 10169 bp, 8 predicted proteins | sample KBSS23metaG_FD_64677 | JGI IMG/M metagenome (GOLD analysis project Ga0070666, IMG submission 64677) | Switchgrass rhizosphere microbial communities from Kellogg Biological Station, Michigan, USA - KBS S2-3 metaG | ecosystem: Host-associated > Plants > Roots > Rhizosphere > Soil ... | reverse complement strand
CAATTCCGATCCGCATCGAGGCCGGCATGGCGTTCGGCACGGGCCACCACGAGACGACGGCACTGTGCCTGGACGCACTCAGCGAGCTTGCCAAGCGCCGGTCATTCCGCAACGTGCTGGACCTTGGCTGCGGCACCGGCCTGCTGGCGATCGGCGCGGCAAAGTTGTGGCGGCGCCGCGTGCTCGCGACCGACATCGACCGCGATGCCGTGCACGTGACGCAGGAGAACGCAGAAGCCAACGGAGTCACGCCGCTGGTCCTGGCGCTGACCGCCGACGGCATGACGCATCCGGGAATTTCGCGGCACGCGCCCTATGATCTCATCATTGCCAACATCCTGGCGGCACCGCTCACCCAGCTTGCGCCATCGGTCACGAAGGCGCTGGCAAAGGGCGGGATGCTGTTGCTGTCGGGTTTGCTGACGTGGCAGGAAAATCTTGTTGTGAGTTTCTACACGCCGCATGGCCTGATCTTGCGCAGCCGCCGCCGCGACGGTCCGTGGACCGCGCTGGTGCTGGAAAAACCTTAGGAATAAGCTCGAACTTCTTTCATCCGGACACGCGCATCATGGACAAGATCGGCCCCTTCCAGACCTATGAGAACGAAACCGACGCCGCGACCTGCGCGCCGCGCCTTGCCGCGCTGCGCGCAGAACTGAAGCGCCGCGGCCTGGACGGATTCCTGGTGCCGCGCTCCGATGCGCATCAGGGCGAATATGTGCCCAAGCGCGACGAGCGGCTGGCGTGGCTGACGGCGTTCACCGGCTCGGCGGGCGCGGCCGTGGTGCTGCTCAACAAGGCGGCGGTGTTCGTGGACGGGCGCTACACGCTCCAGATCCGCCAGCAGACCGACACCAGTCTGTTCGAGCCGCGCGACCTGGTCGAGGAAGGCCCAGCGGGATGGATCGCGCACGCACTGCCGAAAGGCGCCAAGCTCGCCTATGACCCATGGCTGCACACACAGGGCGCGGTCGAGCATCTGCGCATGGCGGTGGACAAGGCGGGCGGCACGCTGGTCGCGGTGGACAGCAACCCGGTCGATGCGGTGTGGGACGACCAGCCCGACGCGCCGACGGCGAAGGCGATCATCCAGGACATGAACCTGGCCGGCGAGAGCGCCGAGTCCAAGCGCACCCGCATCGCGGAGGACGTGAAGGGACTTGGCGCCGACGCGGCGGTGATCACGATGCCGGATTCGATCTGCTGGCTGCTGAACATCCGCGGCGGCGACGTGCCCCACACGCCTTTTGCCTTGTCATTTGCGATCCAGAACGCCGACGGATCGACCGACCTGTTCATGGATGAGCGCAAATCGTCGCCGGAGCTGGTGAAGCACCTGGGCAATGCGGTGCGGCTGCGCTCGCCGTCGGAGTTCGCGCCGGCGCTGGACGCGCTGAAGGGCAAGACCGTGGTGGCCGATCCGGGCACCGCCTCCGCCGCGATCTTCGACCGGCTGACGAAGGCGGGCGCGAAGATCAAGCGCGCGGCCGATCCGATCCAGCTACCCAAGGCGTGCAAGAATCCGGTCGAGATCGAGGGCACGCGCAAGGCGCATATCCGCGACGGCGCCGCGGTGAGCAACTTCCTGCACTGGTTCGGGCGCGAGGCGCCGAAGGGGCACCTGACCGAGATCGATACGGCGAAGGCGCTGGAAGGCTATCGCGCCCGCACCGGCTCGCTGCGCGATCTTTCGTTCGACTCGATCAGCGGCGCGGGTTCGAATGGCGCGGTCGTGCACTATCGCGTGACGCAATCGACCAACCGGCCGGTGAACGTCAACGAGATCTTCCTGATCGACTCCGGCGGGCAGTATCCGGACGGCACCACCGACATCACGCGCACCGTGATCGTCGGCAAGGCGACGCCGGAGATGAAGGACCGCTTCACGCGCGTGCTGAAGGGGCACATCGCGCTGGCGACGGTGCGTTTTCCGGAAGGGACGCCGGGTGCGGCGCTGGATGCGTTCGCGCGCGCGGCGCTGTGGCAGGCGGGGCTGGATTACGACCACGGCACAGGTCACGGCGTGGGGTCGTATCTGTCAGTGCATGAGGGGCCGCAGAACATCTCCAAGCGCTACACGGTGACCCAGCCGCTGAAGCCGGGGATGATCTGCTCGAACGAGCCGGGCTACTACAAGAACGGCGAATACGGCATCCGCATCGAGAACCTGATCGTGGTGAGCGAGGCCAAGCCGGTGCCGGGTGGCGATCCGCAGCGCAAGTTCATGGAATTCGAGACCATCACCCTGGCGCCGATCGACCTGGAGCTGGTGGAGCCGAAGCTGCTGACGGCGGACGAGAAGAGCTGGCTGAACGCCTATCATGCGCGGGTGCGCGAGACACTGCTGCCGCTGGTGGATGCGGACGCGCGCGACTGGCTCACCCACGCGACGCGGGCGATCTAATGCATAAAGACCCCAACACCCCGCGCGGCACGATTCATCGGCTGTCGCTCGACAGTGCCGTGCTGAAGGGCAACCTGCTCGGCGATCCGACCGAGCGCGCGATCGACGTTTATGTGCCGCACGGGCATGACGGCAAGGGACTACCGCTGCTGGTCGATGTCGTGGGCTTCACGGGTGGCGGGCCGATCCACACCAACTGGAAGAATTTCGGCGAGAACCTGCCGGAGCGCACCGACCGCCTGATCGCGACGGGCGCGATGCCGCCGGCGGTGATCGCGTTTCCGGACTGCTTCACGAAGCTGGGCGGCAACCAGTATGTGAATTCGGCCGCGATGGGCCGCTGGGACGATTTCCTGCTGCAAGAAGCGGTGCCGTTCGTCGAGCACAAGTTCGGCTGCGGCGGCGCAGGCAAGCGCGGCATCTTCGGAAAATCGTCGGGCGGCTATGGCGCGATGGTGCACGCCCTGCTCCACCCCGATTTCTGGAGCGGCGCCGCAGTGCATTCCGGCGACATGGGCTTCGAACTGCTCTACCGCCACGAATTCGTGCCGGTGCTACGCGAACTGACCAAGAGCGGGTTCGATTTCGGCGCCTGGGTCGACAAGTTCTGGGATGCCAAAAAGACCAAGGACAGTGACGTGCACATCATCATGGTGCTGGCGCAGGCGGCGAGTTTCGATCCCGACCTGTCGGCGCGCTACGGCATCCGCCTGCCGGTGACGCACGACACCTGCGAGCTCATCCCCGACCGCTGGGCCAACTGGATGAAGTGGGATCCGCTGTCGCTGGTGGAGCACCATGGTGCGGGCCTGAGAAAGCTGAAGGCGCTGTACATCGATTGCGGCGACATCGATCAGTACAACCTGGTCTATGGCGCGCGGCGGATGCACCGTGAACTCGACAAGCTGAGTGTCACGCACACCTATGAGGAATTCCCCGACAATCACTCGTCGGTGGACTACCGCATGGATGTGAGCCTGCCGATTCTGGCGAAGGCCCTGAGCACCTAGTTCGCGCCGGACTTCAGCGTGATCTTGTAGGTCATGCCGCGATTGCTGCTGGTCCACGCATCGCCGACAGCATGCGCCACGGCGGCGTCGGCATCGCAATCGGGATTGGGCACGCCGGGAATGGTTTCCGAATAGGTGCGGCAGACCTTACCGTCGGCGCCCATCGCCCAGGTTCCCTTGTAGTTGTAGTCCGCGCTCGGCACCGTGCCTTTGAAGCTGTGGTCCGCGCTGTACATGATGTGGCTCTCGACGCCATTCGCATCCACGATCACGAGCGTGTTGCCGTAGGCCGACGCCATCGGGTCGTCTGCGGCTTGCACGGCGGTTGAAATGGAAAGAGCGGCAAAAAGCGCGAGCACGAGATTGCGCATGTGTGTTCCCCCCCCTTGTTGAAGCCACAGTACCATGGCGCCGCGGGCGGTCCTAATTGGCTCAACCTGCCCGTGTACCGTCCGGGATCGGTGCCTCCGGAACGGCGAGCACCGGCAGCACGCCATCGGCATAGCCGAGGTCGAATACCATGCCGTGACTCATCACGCCCTTCATCTTGCGCGGCGCGAGGTTGACGACGAACAGCGCCTGACGGCCCTCGATCTCCTTGGGGTTGGCGCGCTCCTGCTTCATGCCGGAGACGATGGTGCGTTCGTGATCGCCGAAGCTGACGCGCAGCTGCACCAGCTTGTCGGCGCCGGGCACGTCTTCGACCGACAGGATGGTGCCGACCCGGATGTCGAGCTTGTTGAGGTCGTCGAGCGTGATCTCCGGCTTGATCCGGGCGGGTGTCATCTCAGAGGCCCTCGATCAGCTTGAGCCAGGCGTCTTCGTCGATCACTTCGACGCTGTGCTTCGCGGCGTCTTTCAGCTTCGAACCCGCGCCGGGGCCGGCGACGACGAGATCGGTCTTGGCGGAAACCGAACCCGAGACCTTGGCGCCGAGGGATTCGGCCTTCGCCTTCGCTTCGGGGCGGGTCATTTTTTCGAGGGTACCGGTGAAGACGACCGTTTTGCCGGCAACCGGCGAGCCGGCGGTTTTCACCTTCGGCATCGGCTTGACGTTGACCTCTTCCAGCAGGTGCTTGACGACCTTGCGGTTGTGCGGCTCGTCGAAGAAGTCCTTGATCGCCTCGGCCACGACCTCGCCGATGCCCTGTATCTCCGTCAGCTCGGCGATGGCGTTGTCGCCTTCCAGCGCCTTGATAAGGTCTTCGATGCTGTCGTAGTGGCGCGCGATCAGGCGGGCGTTGGTTTCGCCGACATGGCGGATGCCGAGCGCATTGAGGAAACGGTCCATCTGGATGGTGCGGCGGGCTTCGATGCCGGCGACCAGGTTTTCCACCAGCTTGCTCTCTTCGTCGTCGTCTTTCTTAGATTTCTTGGCCCCTTCCTTGCCGGAGGCCGCACGGCGTTCGGTGGCCACCTCAGCCCGGCGCTCCGCCAGCGCGCGATTGAGCTTTTCGGGATGGCGCGCGAGGCGGAAGATGTCCGCGGGCTCTTTCAGCAGACCCTTCTCGAACAGGGTTTCGATATAGACGCCGCCAAAGCCTTCGATATCGAAGCAGGGACGCGCCACGAAGTAGCGCAGGCGCTCGACGGCCTGCGCGGGACAGATCAGGCCGCCGGTGCAGCGGCGATCCACGTCTTCCTTGCCGGTCTTCTCATCCCTCTCGCGCACCGCGTGGCTGTGGCAGTAGGGGCAGCGGGTCGGGAATTCATATTCCTTCGCGCCGCGCTTGCGCTTTTCGAGGATAACCTTCACGACCTGCGGGATCACGTCGCCGGCGCGCTGGATCACCACCGTGTCGCCGATGCGGGCGTCGAGGCGCTTGATCTCGTCCTCGTTGTGCAGGGTCGCGTTCTGCACGACCACGCCGCCGACCGTGACGGGCTTCAGCTTCGCCACCGGCGCGAGCTTGCCGGTGCGGCCGACCTGGATGTCGATGTCTTCGAGAACCGTCTCGGCCTGTTCCGCCGCGAACTTGTGCGCGATGGCCCAGCGCGGGCTGCGCGAGACGAAGCCAAGGCGGTCCTGGTAGTCGAGCCGGTCCACCTTGTAGACCACGCCGTCGATGTCGTAGCCGAGCGAGGCACGCTTGCCTTCGATGTCGCGATAGAACTTCAGCACGGCGTCGACGGTCTCGACCCGCCTGGTCAGCGGGTTGACCTTGAAGCCGTAGTCCTTGAACGCCTGGAGCATATCCCACTGCGTCTTCGCCGGCAGTGCCGTCACCTCGCCCCAGGTGTAGGCGAAGAAGTGCAGGTTTCGCGACGCGGTGATTCCGGGATCGAGCTGCCGCACTGAGCCGGCGGCGGAGTTGCGCGGGTTGGCGTAGGTCGGCTTGCCGTCCTTCTCCTGCCGCTTGTTTAGCGCCGCAAACTCGCGGTGGCTCATATAAACCTCGCCACGCACCTCCAGCACCTTGGGCGGCTTGCCCGCGAGGCGCAGCGGGATGTCCTTGATGGTGCGCAGGTTGGCGGTGATATCTTCGCCCTCGGTGCCGTCGCCGCGCGTGGCGCCCTGCACGAACAGCCCATTCTCGTAGCGCAGCGAGGCGGACAGGCCGTCGATCTTGGGTTCGCAGTTGAAGGCGAACTCGGCGTCGTCCTTCAGGCCAAGGAATTTGCGCACGCGGGCGGCAAATTCCTGTACGTCCTCATCGGCGAACGCATTGTCCAGCGACAGCATCGGCTTGGCATGGACGACCTTGGCGAACTTCTCCGACACCGATGCACCGACCCGGTGCGACGGGCTGTCGGGCCGCACCAGCAGCGGGAAGCGCGCCTCGATCTCGTTGTTGCGGCGGCGCAGCGCGTCATAGTCGGCATCCGAGATGGTCGGTGCGTCCTCGGCGTGATAGCGCCGGTCGTGCCCGGCAATTTCGGATGCCAGGCGGTCCAGTTCCTTCTCCGCCTCTTTCGAGGTGAGCTTTTCGACGGGTTTGGTGCTCATGCGCGTTTGCGCTTCTTGGCAGGCGGCGTGCGCGCTTCTGTCAGCAGCCTTTTGGCCGCGGCGCGCGCTTCCTCGGTGACGGCGGCGCCGGACAGCATGCGGGCGATCTCCTCGAGGCGTGCTTCGTCGTCGAGCAACACCACCCTGGTCTTGTCGCCCGTGCGCGTGATGCGGAAATGCCGGTCGCCCCGCGCCGCGACCTGCGGCGAATGCGTGACGAGCAGCACCTGAGTGGTCTGGGCGAGCCGTTGCAGGCGCTCGCCGACGGCATCCGCCACCGCGCCGCCGACCCCGCGGTCGACTTCATCGAACACTAGCGCCGCGGGGGGCGTGGCTTCGGCCAGCGCGACCTTCAGCGCCAGCGAGAACCGGGCGAGTTCACCGCCCGATGCGATCTTGGTCAGGGACCCGAAGGCTGCGCCCTCGACGGTGGCAACCTCGAACGCGATGCGTTCCGCACCGTGGGCGTTGGTCGCCTCCTCATTCAAGGGATCGAGGGTCACGCGGAATTTGGCGTGACCAAGTTTCAAAGGCGCGAGTTCACCGGCAACGGCGGTTTCCAGCTTGCGGGCGGCGGCGGCGCGGGATTTGGACAGCGCCTTCGCAGTATCGAGATAAGCGGTGCGCGCCTTGGCCAGCACGGCTTCGGCATTCTTGAGGAGATTGCCGCCGCCGCCCAGCGCGTCACGCTTGAAACGGAAGTCGGCGGCAAGCTTGGCGAGACTGTCGCTCGGCACGCCGTACTTGCGGGCGGCGGTGCGCAGGTCGTGGATGCGGTCTTCGACCTTCTCTTGCTGGCCCGGTTCGACGTCCAGGCGCGATTGCAGCACTTCGAGTTCGCGCCGCGCCTCTTCCACCGCGTTGCAGGCCTGGTCCAGTGCCGCTTCCGCCGCCGACGCGGCCTTGCGGGCCTCTTCGTTCATCCGCGACAGGCGCTTCAGCGCGCCGGACAGCGAATTGGCGGCGCCGCGGTCCCCAGCGAGCAGGTCGGCAGCGGCAGTCACGTCTTCGGCGATACGGGTGGCGTTCTGGAGCAGCGCGCGTTCGGAGGCGAGGCGGGTCTCCTCGCCCTCCTCCGCCGCCAGCGCGGTCAGCTCGTCGGCGGCGTGGCGGATATATTCGGCATCGGCTTCCGCCGCGGCGGCCTGTGCCTTCAGGTCGGCCAGCGCCTTGCGGGCGCCGTCGAAGGCGGCGAAGGCCAAGGCGGTGTCGCGCACCAGCGCCTCGTGGCCGGCGAAAATGTCGAGCAGGCCGCGATGGGTCGCGACATCGAACAGGCCGCGGTCATCCTGCTGGCCGTGCACTTCCAGCAGGGCCGAGCCAACATCGCGCAGCAATGTCACGCCGACAGACTCGTCGTTGACGAAGGCGCGGGTGCGGCCGTCCTGGGCCAGCGTGCGTCGAAGCACGATCTCGCTTTCAACCGGGATCGCCTGCTCGGCCAGGAGGGCGAAGGCGGGATTGTGCTTCGAGGGTTCGAACACGGCGCTGGCAGAGCCTTGCGTGGCGCCGGGGCGCACACCGGCGCGGCCGCCACCACGGCCGCCCGCCGCCAGACCCAGGGCATCGAGCAGGATGGATTTGCCGGCGCCGGTTTCACCGGTCAGCACGTTGAGGCCCGGCGCAAACTCCAGCGTCGCCGTTTCGATCAGCACGATGTCCCGCACGGTGAGCGCCGCGAGCATCGGTGTTCAGGCCCCTGTCAGAAGAGAATCCGGCCGAAAGTCTTGCTCAGCCACGAGCGTTCGTCCATGTGCGGGCTCAGGTTCTTCTTGGCCAGCAGCTGATAGGCATCCTGGTACCAGGGACTTCCCGGGTAGTTCGCGCCCAACACGGCGGCGGCCGACTGGGCCTCGTTGTAGATGCCCATGGCGTAATAGGCCTCGACCAGACGCTCCAAGGCTTCGGCGATCTGCGAGGTCCGCTGGTACTGTTCGACCACGGACTTGAAGCGGTTGATCGCGCCGATGTAGTCGCCCTGGCGCAGGTAATAGCGGCCGACCGTCATCTCCTTGCCCGCCAAGTGATCGAGCGTGAGGTCGATCTTCAGCGTGGCGTCGCGCGCATATTCTGTGTCCGGGAAGCGCTGCACGACGTCCTGGAGCGCGGTCAGTGCCTGCTCCGTGTTCGACTGGTCGCGGCCGACATCGACGATCTGCTCATAGAGTGAGATCGCCTTCAGATAGAAGGCATAGGCGACTTCGCGGCTGCCGGGGTGGAGCTGGATGTAGGAATCCGCGGTCGAGATCGCCTCGGTGTAGTGGTTGGCGCGGTAGTAGCAGAACGCGGACATCAGCATCGCGCGGCGGGCCCAGATCGAATAGGGATGCTGGCGCTCGACCTCGTCGAACTGCTTGGCGGCGTTGACCCAGTCCTCGTTGCGGATGCGCCGCCAGGCATCTTCGTAAATCAGGTTGACGGGACGCTCGACATACTCAGCCGGCTTGTCGGCGTCGCGCGCCGTGCCTTGGCCAAACAGGCCGCCCAGCGTGTCGCAACCGGCCAGGGCGAATGCGGCCACCAGCGCCAGGGCCGCCAGACGAACGCCGCGGCCAAGGTGAGGAACATGCTGCAACATCAAGATTCCATGCCGTTGGAGGTCGAATATCCTGTCGGACCAAGCCCTTATGCCATCCCGGCAACCGGACGGTCCAGCCCAAAGCAGGCCGTTTTAGGGCCGCGAGGCCCGGGCTTATAGCACGGGCTGGGCGGGGTCACTCTAAATCGATTGTCACGTAGTTGGCGGGGTCGGCGAACAGCGCCCGCAGCACCGCATTGTTGGTGGCGTGGCCCGATTTCACCCCTTCGAACCGGGCGATCAGCGGCATGCCGGCCAACGCCATGTCACCGATGGCGTCCAGAATCTTGTGGCGCACGAACTCATCGGGGAAGCGCATCAGATCCTTGTTGAGCACCTCATCGCCCTGGATGGCGAGGGTGTTCTCCAGCGAGGCACCGTGGCCGCGGTCGATGCTCTTGAGATAATCGAGCTCGTGCACGAAACCGAAGGTGCGGGCGGGCGCGATCTCGCGGGCGAAATTCTCGCGCGTCAGAGTCATCGTGTAGCTCTGCTTTCCGATCGCCTTGGTGTTCGAGTAGTCCAGGTCGTAGGTGTATTCGGGTCGGTCCGACGGCAGCAGGCGGATGCGCGCATCCTTGATCGCGATCTCGACCGGCTTCACCACCTTCACCGCCTTCTTCCAGCCGTCCTGGTCCTTCACGCCCGCCTTCTCCAGCAGCGTGTAGTAGCTGAGCGCGTCGCCATCGAGGATCGGCGGCTCCGGGCCGTCGAGGGTGACGATCATGTCGTCGACCCCCATGCCGGCGACGGCGGCCATCAGATGCTCGATCACCCCGACCTTCACCTCACCGTTCGAGATGACGGTGCCGAGGTTGGTCTCCACCACCGCGTCGTAGCGCGCCGGGATCATGGCGTAGTCTTGGTCGGCGCGGCGAAAGACGATGCCGACGCCGGCGCTGGCGGGGGACAGTGTCATGTGCACAAGCTTGCCGGCATGCAGGGCTGTGCCGTCGGTTTCGATCTCTCGAGCCAGGGTTCTGCGGGTCATGAGCGACGTATATCGATTGAAGGGCGGAACACGAAATCGCGGCCGCGCGGCGAAATCACGGTGAAGAGTCCGCTAACCACGATTTCCTCCAATCTTACAGGAACGTGACACAACTGCACACGTTTCACGTGCATGGCAGGTCTTGATCACTGGAGAGCGGACGAATTGCGAACTCTGGCGCGCAAGTTTCGCGACCATGCGGCACGCACGAAACTCGAGAAGTATTTCGAACTGCTGAG
>Ga0070666_10003049_pt1 | contig 10171 bp, 8 predicted proteins | sample KBSS23metaG_FD_64677 | JGI IMG/M metagenome (GOLD analysis project Ga0070666, IMG submission 64677) | Switchgrass rhizosphere microbial communities from Kellogg Biological Station, Michigan, USA - KBS S2-3 metaG | ecosystem: Host-associated > Plants > Roots > Rhizosphere > Soil ... | reverse complement strand
GTCAGCGAGAGGTAGTTGAAGCGGATCGAGTTGTCGATGAAGTTGAGCACGGCCTGGAAGCTGTTGCTACCGCTCCAGCCGGGCGCGCTGACACTCCAGTAAGGCACGTTGATGTAGCTGACGATGAACTGATCCGTCACGGCATCGTAGTAATAGCGCACCACGCCGGGATTGCCTGCGCCGGTGAAATTCAGGTCGCTCATGTACGGCGCGAGATAACCGTCCGGGCCGCCGGCCGTCGGGATGGTCGGAAAACAAGAGGCGATGTTGCTGACGTTGTTGAACGCAACCCAGCCGTTCGAACCGATCTTCAGCGAGCCCTGGTGCGTTCCGTAATACAGGAAAGGCTTCGGCAGCGTGACCATCGCCGGGGCCGAGTTGTCGTCGGCGAGGCCGCTGACCAGCGTGCCCGACGCGGAAATGTCGATCCAGCCGGCTGTGGGGCCGCCCGGATCGGTGCTGGTCAGGAACGTGTAACCGAATGCGTCCGGACCGCCCGCGGCGATCGCCATGGGCGCCGACGCGGCAAGGATAGCGCCGAGCGCAAACGTCGAATACTTTGGTGCAGTCATGTTGTACTCCCAGCATCGGCATGCTACGTGAAAAAAGAAGGCGGGTGCGCAATCCAGTTGGCGGAAAGTGACGCCTTTTGCGCGACGATTCGGCGGCCGCTCGCGTCCGACCAGTATCTCGCGCGCCCGGAACAAGCGCGGCAGATGATTCCTTTTGCAAAATGCTCTGGCCGCACTTGAGGACGGGAAACATGACAGCACAAAAGATGGATGCCACCTTCGGCTGGCGCGTCTACGGACTCGGGATCATCGCCGTCGCCTTGGTGTGCTTCGCGTTCGGCGATTTCCATCCGGGCCAGCCGGTGCCGAAGGACTTTCCGGCGCGAACCGTTCTGGCGTATGCCGTTGCGGCGTTCATACTCATCGCGGGTTTGGCGATCGAATGGCGGCGCACTACCGCGTGGGCTGCGGCGGCGCTCAGCGCCTACTTTGCGCTCGTTGTCGTCCTGGTGATGAATGGTCGTGTCCTGATCGCCCATTACGCGCAGTTCGGACCCTACGAGAGCATCGCGATACAGCTGTCGATCGCGGCGAGCGGACTGATCGTCTATGCCGCCAGCGCCGATATCGATGCGCGCGTGGCGTCGCGACTCACGCGCTGGGGCCAGATCGCGTTCGGACTTTGCGCGCTGATATTCGGCACGGCGCATTTCGTCTATATGGAACTGACCGCTCCGCTCGTGCCGAAGTGGCTGCCGCCATCGCAGGAGTTCTGGGGCATTGCGACCGGCCTGTGCCACATTGCCGCGGGCATCGCCATCTTGTTGCTCGTGCAGGCTCGGCTGGCTGCGATCCTGCTCACGGTGATGTTCGCCGCGTTCACACCGCTGGTGCACGTACCGATGTTGCTCGGCGACCCTTCCAATCACTGGTTCTGGAATGAGAACGCAATCAATATCGCGCTGACCGGCGCCGCCTGGGTGGTTGCGGATTCGCTCGGGAGAAAAGGGGCTGGATAAAAAGGGGGGAGGATTCCATTGATTCGCTTGAAAATGAGGATTCCAGACAAGCGAATCTAGTTAAACGGATCTGACCCCATTTTGCGCACGCACCGCGCGCGGATCCATGATCCGTCGCCACAGCGGCGGCACCAGCGCGAGCACGAACATCGTCGCGTAACCCGCCGGCAGTTGCGGACTGTCGTCGTGATGCTGCAACACCTGATAGCGGCGCCGGGCATTGGCGTGGTGATCGGAGTGGCGCTGCAAGTTGAACAGCAGCCAGTTGCTGAAACGCTGCGGGGCATTCCATGAGTGCAGATGCGTCACGCGCTCGTAACGGCCGGGCGCGAGCGCGGTGCGCACGAGACCGTAGTGCTCGACGTAGTTGATGATTTCCAGCGTGCTCGCCGCGGCGATTCCCTGGGCGATGAAAAACAGTGCACCCGCGGCGCCGAGCCACAGCGCAAACGCGGCGAGCAGCACGAGCCACAGGGCGGTCCAGCGCAGCATCTCGTTTTCGAGCGACCAGACGCGCCGCCCGCGTTGCTGCAGGCGTTGCGCTTCCAGGCGCCAGGCATAGCGCATGTTGTCGCGCAGCGCCCGTGGCAGGAACGCGTAGACCGATTCGCCGAAGTTGGCCGACGAGGAATCCGCGGGCGTCGCGACATTCACATGATGCCCGCGCACGTGTTCAATCTTGAAGCCGTGGTAGCCGACGCTGGTCAGCAGCAGTCCACCAGCGACGCGCTCCAGCGTTGCGCTCTTGTGCACGAGTTCGTGCGCCGGATTGATCGCGAGAATGCCGCCGAGCACGCCGGTGGACAGTATCCAGGCCAACTTGCCGAACGGACCTAGCGGCAGCAGCGTGAATTCGTACGCGCAATAGATGAGCACGGCCGGCCACACCAGCACAGTGAGCAGCGTGAGCATGCGGAAATACCCGCGCCGTTCGATATCGGCATCATTGGCATCGCGATTGGCGGTGTCGATGCCGCATAAGACGTCGATGATCGGCAGCACACCGAAAATCACCAACAGCGGAAACGCCGCGCCCCAGGACGCCGGCCAACCGGCCGCGATCAACGCGACGGCGCCCGCGGGAAGCAGGGCCAAGCTAAACGGCAGGATGAAGCCAAGATCGCGCAGGCGCATGCGGGCAGTTTATGCGGAAAACAATGCTCAGAGCGGACCTGGCAAGTGAGCGGCTCGGTTCGGCTTAACCGCCAGCCAGCGGACAAGCGCCACTGACTGAAAGAGCCTTGCTGCTACATCGTAGCGCGCAGCGCCTCGAGCTTGTGGCGCAACTCGCCGGCTTGCGCGCTCAGGCGCTTGAGGTCTGCGACGAACTCCTCGTACAACGCCAGGTGCACGCGGAACTCGGGTTTCAGCTTCCCGTCCGGGCCGTAGAACGCGGCAGCGCCCCCGAGTACCCGCGGCATTACCTCGCGCTCGTGGAATGCGATGTGGCGCGCGTAATTCACGTGGATGCCACCCATCTCGCTGTAGTACCAGCCGAGCTCGAGGCGCAACGCCGGGTCCATGCGGTTTGCCACGCCCGATGAGACCGCTGAATTCCACGCGGCCGCCGGCGGATAAGTCGCTCCCGGGATGCGGTAGAGATCGAGCACCGCCTGGCGCCCGACGCGGTCTTCCGCACGCCATGTTTCGATGCTTTGTTCCATGTGCTGCGCGAGTTCGCCGCCGTGCTTCTCGTAGTGCCGCAGCTCGGTGATCAGGCCGTCCATGGTCTGGCGCATATCGCCCGCTTCATCGAGCTGCTTGCGCCAACCCTCGAACACGAACGCGAGCGTCACGCCCACGAAGATGAGCGTGAGTTGCGCCAGCGCGTTGAGAGCACGCGCGCGCCAAAGCGCGGCATCGAAGCGATGCGACATGGCGATCTCCCCTGTCAGTGCGGCAAGGGTACGGCTTTCGATGACGTTGGGCGAGCAGATCATGACTGCGAGGCGGAGTCATCAAGTGCTCGCGCGTACCGCGTGGCTCAAGGCGTAACGCGCATATCGTAGGGTGCATCTCGGATGCACCATCTTGAACGTGCACAACGATAAGCGGCGCGTCCGAGACGCGCCCTACAAGGTTCTGACCCCACTTTTCAAAGATGCTTTTCGAGATACGTTCTGATAATCATCTCGTTCGCATTGGCAGCCGAGGAAAACGGGAACGCGTATTTCAGATTGCCGTCGGTCAACCCCACTGAAACCGCGGGTGCGCCGGAGCAGGTGAGACTCTTCACAGCGCCGGCGATTGCCTTCTTGCCCATGTCATCGCTGCACACGTTTTCCAGTGCGGTCAGGGCAGCCGAGCACCAGCTGACCACCGACTTTTGCAGGAATTCATCCGGATTGAAGCTGGGAGTGTCGATCGTCGTTTTCAGATCGATGCCGCACTTCGTGTTGGTGAGCGCAACCAGGGTGGCTAACTCAGCCTCCTGCTCCGCCTGGCGTTTGCGGATCTCCAGGGATTGCGCGCTGGCCGCGGCGGACGCGCTGGCCAGCAATGCCGTCGTAGCGAGGAACGTGAAGGTTTTCATGAGCGTCTCGTGTGGGTTGAACGAAGGGTGGCTATTGATCTGATGCCTGCGTGTGATCAAGAACGAGAACGCTCGCGCGCCATTCCACCGAACAACTGCCCCGGGACAATCTGGTGGGGACGGCGCGGCGGTGTGATCGGCACGATGAATCATTGCCCTTTCGTCCGAAAACACGACAAATCAAAGATATGGGTGGGAGATCGACGAATAATTGGACGCCAGATTTTCCAATTGCCTTTTGCCTTGCCATCATCTAAAAGAACACGTTCCCATCAGGGCAACCTGGAGTCACGTCGTGAATAATCTGCTTGCCCTAGCGTTGCTCGCCTTAGCAGCTGTTGATGTTTGCGCGGCGGCGACGGTCGACTCCTTTGGTCGTCCCATCATCGGGCCAGACGGCGAGCCTTATTATCTCGATGCGGCGAGCACGCCTAACATGCGCACGAACAATTCGTGGACCAAGGGCGCCACGTCCCGTATACCGCCAACGCCGAACAACATCGTCCCGCCGACCGGCTTTCCGCCTTTCAGCAGCCACGGAGAGAATTTTGCCTTCTACTCCTATATGTCGTATGCCGTCGGTAGCTGGCCGTATGCTGTCGCAGTGGCCGACGTCAATGGCGATGGGCGCAACGACGTCATCCTCGCGACGACCTACAATTTCGACGCAGCCAATGATTACCATGTTTTCGTGTTTCTGCAGGACGTTGACGGTTCGCTGTTGGCGCCCGTGAAATATGCCTACTCGGGCACGGCAAATAGAGTCGGGCTTGCAACGATTCAACTCGACAATGCCAATGGCGCAGACGTTATCGTCGGTACCAGTTCGGGCATCAATCGCTTTTTTTCCACTCCCACCGGCCTCGCAACAGGGATATTCTACCTGGGGGGAGATTCCGAGGTGCTGGCTGGCGTTGATGCCAATCTCGATGGCAGCACCGATGTGATCGGCTTGAGTTGGGCGAGCGGCGCGACGATTTTCGCGAACGACGGTTCCGGTGGATTTGGCACGACGCACCCTTTGACGTCCAACAATGCCGGTTACGACAGCATGCGCGCCCTCGATATCGATGGCGATGGTTTGCCTGATCTTCTGATCGCCACGGCACAGGGGCCCACAGCGCAAAGCATCAATGTGCATTGGCAAACCGGAAATCCACTGGTCAGCGGTAGTGGTTCCTTCAGCTCTCCAACGACACTCGGGCCGCCGCAGGATTCGATCTGGTACGCCACCGCCGGTGATATCAACAGTGACGGAAAGGTCGATATCGTCGCGGGACGAGCCAATAACAGCCCGACTTGGCTGTGGCATTTCGATGGGCAAGGCAGTCATGCGTTTGCGACGGGGCAGGCGTTCCCGAGCTACGACATACCTGAAACCGTCGTTGTCGCGGATGTTAATCTGGACGGCCGCCAGGATATCGTCACGTTGCACGGCGGCTGGTTGCAGGCAGGCGTCTACTTGCAGGCCAGCGATGCCGGCATGAATCCGGAACAGCTCTATCCCATTCCCTATGCGTCGCATTACGGCGCGACCGGTCTGGCAGTGGGCGATATCAACGGCGACGGATGTACCGACGCCGTGATCGCCGACTACAACAATGGCTTGATCATCCTGTATGGGCACGACTGTGCACCGGACGATATTTTCAATTCGAACTTCGAATGAACGTTTCGGCAGAGTCATCATGAATCTTGACGGCAGCCTGACGCTGATCGGCGTCAACACCCTACTGTCGAAGGAATACGCCGGCGAAACCGCGACGGCGCTCGACGAAGTGCTCGCTGCATGAAGCTCCCGGGCGAGCAGGACGCTGGCAACTGGCTCTCCGCTCGGATGCGGCACATTGAGGTTATTCGATCAGCGCTGTTTTTTTGCCTATTGGCAATTGGACAGGCGCACGCGTTCTTGCGCGAGATTGAACCGAACTCCGACGCGAAGCTCGCACCTGACGAGGGCCTGCTGCTGGTTTCCGTCGACACCTTGTCGCCGCTGAAATACGTGCGCGTGCAGCGCGAGGGCAACATCTTCGCGTCAGCAAAATTGTCGGACCTCAAAGCCGGCGTGTCGACGAGACTTTATGCAGTAGCCCAGGGCAAATACCGTTGGGACAAGGTTGGACTGGCAGGTGATCTTTTCTATGACCTGGACAATGATGTCGAGCTCAAGTTCGAGGTCAAGCCGGGCGTGGTCAATTACCCGGGAGACCTGCTGTTCCGGCAGGTGAGCGCCTCGCGAGCGCGCATGCGCCCGACGAATCGCGGCTTGCATGCAATCGATTGGCTCGAGACGAATTATCCGTTGCTCTATCAGCGCATGGTTTTCGAATATGTCGGGCACTATCCCGACCCATTTCCCGAGTTTTACCGCAAAGCGCGATCACAGCACGCGGAAAAGAAGCTGGATCAGCTGGACAGAACGACCGAGCTGCCCGCCGCGGAAAAGTTGCCGATAAGCATCGATGAGTTATGGCAGAGCGGTCGCATCGCTTCGGTTGCGCTCAATCCGGCTGGGAGTTTCCTGGCCGAAGCAATCAATGACAAGGGCAAATGGGGCATCGACCTCATGGACCTGCAAGCTTCCGAAGGGAGGCGCCTGGTCAATCCGCCATTTCCTGTGAGTTCCATGCACTGGTTCGGGAACAACGCGCTCGTAGCCAGTCTGGATACGCGCACCGGCCTCAATTTGATCGCCGTCTTTCAAATCACCAAGGGTGGCCCCAAGGGACTGTCCATCAGCACGTTCAATCTGCCTGATCTAGCAAACGTGCTCGGCGCGGAAGGAGAAGATCCTGCGAAGTTGATAGTGGCCAGTGTCAACCAGTTCGGCCAGTCAATCGTGCATCGGGTGGACGCGACGAGCGAGGCGAGCGCGAAAGCATCCAAGTACAACTACGATACTCGTCTAAACAAGGGGCTAAAAGACGATTTTGCGTGGTATACCGATAGCCAAGGGCAGGTTCGCGCAGCGCTGGCGAAAAGCGACAAACAAGTTGTAATGCTGTATGGCGCAGGCGGCAAATTCCAGGAGCTGATGCGATTCGGAAATGCTGACGACCTGACATTTCTGCCATATCGCCTGTCTGCGGATGGCGCGCTGGTCTACGGTTTCAGCGACGAGGGGCGCGGGCAGCGAGATCTGGTGGTTTATGACCCGGCGACAAGATCCATTACCGGCACGCTGTTCTCCAGACCCGGGGTCGACGTCGAGGGTGCGCTGTTCAACAGCAAGGGTGCGCTGGTCGGCGCGACTTACTACGACGCTGGGCACGTGGTCAGCGCCTACCTTGGAGAGGCCGATCAGCGTTTGAATCGCATAGTCGAACAAGCCTTCCCTGACCGCACGGTGGTTACGCTCGCGCGCGATGAGGCAGGCAAAGTGGCGATCCTCGGCGTCGATGGCAGTGACTTCCCTTTCGCCATGTATCAGCTTGACGCCGAACACCACCGCGCATCGCTCGTCGACGAAACTACACCGGAACTGTCCAAGCGCAAGTGGGTACCGAGCCATGTCATCCGCACCAAGGGCGCCGATGGCCTGCCGATCGAGGCCTACCTGACACTGCGTGATTCCATCGGCAAGCAACCGTTGATCTTGTTGGCGCATGGTGGACCGATTGGCATACGCGATGTGCGCCATTTCGATCCGGAGGTGCAGTTTCTGGCCTCGCTCGGCTACGCGGTCCTTCAGGTGAACTTCCGCGGCTCGGAGGGTTTCGGGCGCGCCTATCGCGAAGCGGGCGAAGGCAGTTACGGTACATTGATCGAGGATGATATCGATCATGCGCTGGATGCCGCGTTGGCGGCGTATCCACTGGACGCGACGCGCATGTGCGCGATGGGTGCCAGCTACGGCGGATACTCCGCGCTGATGTCGGCAATCCGTCATCCGGACCGCTTCCGCTGCGTGGTGTCGATGTCGGGCCCGAGCGATCGCATTCTTTCTTTCACGGCCAGCGATTCGGCTTATTCGGCAACTGGCCGACGGGCCTTGGAAAAGTATGTCGGCGATCCGCGTGCGCACATGGACGCGATTTTCCGCATCTCGCCAATCTATCGCCTGGATGAACTCAAGGTGCCCGTATTGCTGGTCCACGGCACGGAAGACGAACGCGTGGACTATGAAAACGCGCGGCGCCTGGTGCGCATGCTCAATTTGGCCGGACGGCCACCATCGCTGATTCGCCTCGAAGGCGAGGGTCATGGCATCTCTAACGCAAAGAATCGCCAGTTGACCTACCCAGTTGTTGCCGCATTCTTGCGACAACATCTCGATGGTATTAGTGCAGGTAGCCAAGCTTCGACGCAGGCAAACTGAGCGGCGCCAGCACCTGTCTGCGCTAGGGCGAAGTCACCGATATCGTGAAGTCGCTTCCATAGTTGTAGTACGAATCTACGATGATGTAGTACACGCCGGATGTGGCTGGCGTGTAGCTAAAGCTTTCGGCACCGCCGTTGAATCCGACATCGGATCCCGCCAGGCACGTAACCGGCACGGCATTGCAGACGCTTGCCGTGCCCGGACCCAGCAGAGAAATGCTTGCGTCGAAGCTCGCATCGGGTATGAGAGTGACCGTAATCTGCGTCCCACTCGCGACAAACAAAGAATACGCGACGTCCGGCCCGGCTTGCGGAACGCCCGTGCAGCTTTCCAGGCCGCTATCATAGTTCGGCGTCGCATCGAGTGTCGTGCCCGCCCACCCGGATGTGCCGATTACGAGCGCAGTCGCGTTTTCGCAAGTATCGTTGGGCGGAGGCGGCTCGAAGTCGCCGCGGAATATCTTGTCGGCCGTCTGCGCATGCGTCGAGCCGACCGGAAGGGACGCGAGCACGGCGAGCATCATGCCCGCGACGTGCGCGCGCATGCGTCTGCTGTTGTCGAACTGCGGCATCGATCTCATCGCACAACCGCCAAACTGAACGACCTCGCTACCAATTAAGCACTGCGCACGATGTCTGTCAAATGGATGCCGCGCGAGCCAAGATGCGTTCCGCAACACAGGTGATGTCGGATCGGTAGGCCCCGCTTTTTGCCGGCCGCCACACTTGCGCTCATACTAGAGCGGGGACGGACGGGGATGGGAACAAGATGACTGAGTTTCGCCAGGAATTCAGAATCAGTGTGCGCGGGCTCGAGCTCGGCATGTTCGTCAGCCGACTGGACCGGCCCTGGCTGGAAACTCCGTTCCTGATGCAAGGCTTCCAGGTCAACTCCGATGAGGACCTGCAGAAATTGCAGCGCATGTGCAGTCACGTTTACGTCGATATCCAGCTGGGCAAATCTCCTGACCCGCGTTTCATAGAACTGGACACGACGGATCTGGTGGAAGCTGCGCACGGGCGCGACGAGTTCATCGACTTGCGCAAGACGCAGTGGGAAGTCAAAACCGACTTCAAGACCGAATTGGGCCATGCCGCGATCGCGCATGATGTCTTGCAGCGCGGCATCGAAGAGGTGATGGAGGATCTGAAGAACGGTCGCGAACTCGACCTGGACAAGTTGCGTCATGGCGTCGACGCCATGATCGACTCCATCACGCGCAATCCGTCCGCATTCAACTGGCTCAAGGAAATCAAGCGCAAGGACGATTATGGCTACCAGCATGCGCTGGGCTGTTCGGTGTGGGCCGCCAGCTTCGGCCGTCATCTCGGGTTGGAGCGCGAAGACTTGCGTGAGCTTGCGCTCGGCGGTTTGCTGTTCGACGTCGGCAAGACGCGCTTGCCGGCGGCGCTGCTGAGCAAACAGCAGCGCCTGGATGCGGACGAGGCCAAGCTCATGCAGCGCCATGTCGAATTCGGCGTGGAGGTGCTGGCAAAAACCCCGGGCATATCACCTGCGGTGATCGAGATGGTCGCCACGCACCACGAGCGCCACAACGGCATGGGCTATCCGCTCGGCTTGAGCGGAACGCAGATTCCCATCAATGGCCGCATCATCGGGTTGATCGACAGCTACGACGCGTTGCGCAGCGTGCGCGCGCACGCGAGCGGTTTGTCGCCGCATCAGGCCGTGGCGGAACTGTATAAATTGCGCGGCACGTTGTTCCAGGCCGAACTCGTCGAACAGTTCATCCAGACCTGCGGCATTTATCCGACCGGTTCGCTGG
>Ga0070666_10003047_pt1 | contig 10175 bp, 7 predicted proteins | sample KBSS23metaG_FD_64677 | JGI IMG/M metagenome (GOLD analysis project Ga0070666, IMG submission 64677) | Switchgrass rhizosphere microbial communities from Kellogg Biological Station, Michigan, USA - KBS S2-3 metaG | ecosystem: Host-associated > Plants > Roots > Rhizosphere > Soil ... | reverse complement strand
CAGGGGGACCAGCTTCGGCAGACTGTGCATTCCGTGACCTCCGGGCCGATGGAGCGCAAAGTCTACCTCCGGAACGGCCCCTATGGCCCCGTCACCTCCAGCGTGACGTCCTCGCTGCTCCAGGCCCCGTTGTTCCCCTGGTAGGCGTCCTTGGGATCGCGGAGCAGGAAGGCCAGCAGGTAGGTCCCCGCGGGCGTCTTCGGCGGCACGCGGATCGCTCCCAGGCTCACCTTCTGGGTCGCTCCGGACGGCACCTTTCCACGGACCGTGACCCGCTTGAGCAGCACGGCGCCCTCGAAGCTGAGAGTCGTGGGCGCCAGGTAGACCTCCACCACCGGATTGACCAGCGGCACGGTGCCCACGTTCTCGATCTTGATCGGCTGGGTCAGGCCGAAGTTGCGGCCGGCCCGGATCGTCGGGACGGACGGCCGCGCCGGAATGTACGTCGCGTCGTCGAAGGTGCCGTCGTGGGCCGTGACGTAGGAGCTGACGAGCCCGTCGCGCAGGGGGACGCCCGGCGGGTGGGCGGCGCGCACGGCGCTGGCGTCGTCGGCGAACAGCTCCTCCACGTAGTACCGCTTGGGCTTGTAGTTCATCACCGAATCCCACCAGACCGCCTGGGTCTCCCAGGGGTGGTCGAGACCCCAGACGTGCCCCAGCTCGTGCAGGGCCACGTCGACGAACGGATAGGGCTTCCCCGCCCGCATCCCGTCGGCGTCGTCCAGGGTCCACTGCTTGCCGGGATTGAAGGCCACGTCCGCCTCGATGGTGACGCCGTCCCGCGTCCGCCGGGCGGTGAACGCCAGCACCCCCTGGCCGGCGTCGTACCAGTCGAACCCGAACTCCCGGGCCAGCGTCACGCCATCCGGGAAGCCCGCGACGTCGAAGACTCCGTTGCCGTAGGACCAGGTCGGCGACGGCGGGTCGGCCACCCGGTAGAGATCACCGCCGTATCGGTTCCAGTACGCCATCGCGTACTGGTCGCCCGGGGAGAACGGAGAGCTGGATGGCAGCGGGTTGACCACGATCGGCAGCTCGGCGAGATCCTCGTAGACAAACTTCGCCGCCGGCCGCCGCGGCGCCGTCCGGGGGGCCTCGCCCGCGACCTCCACGAGGGCGGGAGCATCCGCCGGCAGCGCCGGGACCGACCACCTTGCGGGAGCCACGACAGGGAGCGCCGAGCCCGCGATCCGTCCCGGCGAGGGATCCCAGATCTTGGCCGGGAGCCGGGGATCGGCCTTCTCGATGGGCCGCGGCGCCAGGGGGGTGCTCGCCACGACGGCCCGCACCGCGCCCACGAGATCGGAGAAGCGGACCGGCCGCCCCTTCAGCAGGACCGGGGCCGAGCCCTCCCCGCGGGCCACGGAGCCGCCGGGGATCTCGCGGAACATCCCCTGCGCCGCGCCGACGACCGGCGTCAGGCTGGGCCGGCCGAGCTCTCCCAGGAACAGCAGATACCGGGCCCCGGGCTCGAGCTGGACGCTGACGCAGAGCTCGTCGCGGATCGGACCGACCGCCCCTCCAGGCACGGTGATCGTGGTCCGCTCCGGAGCTTCCCCCCGGAGGCGCTCCTCGATTCGCAGGGTGTAGTCGGTGACGATGAGGGTGCGCAGCTCGTTCCACCGGCTCTGCTTCCCCTCCACCGTGGCCACCACCACGTGGGGAGACGACGCCGCCAGCTCCGGCACGCTCATCGGCAGGACGTGAGCGCCGAGCCGCGGAACGAACGCGGCGGTCAGAAACAGGAAGGAAAGAACACGACGCCGGGACCGCGAGACGCGAAACCAGAACGACATGCATGGGCTCCTTTCCAGAAGCCCTCCTGCCGCAATCTCCCAACACAGGAAAAACAGACGTCAGTACCGCTTCCGGATTCTACCTCCATCGCAGGCGGTCGCTCCAGGTTGCCCCTACTCCCGCCGCAGCGCCACCAGCGGATCGGTCCGCATCGCCCTCTGGGCCGGCAGGTAGCAGGCGAGGAAGCCCACCAGGGCCAGCACCACCAGGACGAAGGCGAAGATGCCCGGGTCGGTGGGGGCGACGCCGAAGAGGACGCTCGCCAGAGCCCGCCGGAGGGCCAGGGCCCCGACTACTCCCAGCAGGAGCCCCGAGCCCACCAGCCAGGCCCCCTGCTTGAGGATCATCCGGAGCACCTGTATCGCCTGGGCTCCCAGGGCCATGCGGACGCCGATCTCCTGGGTCCTCAGCTCCACGGTGTAGGCCAGCACGCCGTAGGTGCCCACCGCCGCCAGGGTCAGCGCCACCACGGCGAAGATCACCACCAGGAAGGCGATGAAGCGCGGCTGCGCCACCGACGAGTAGACCACCCGCGACATCGGCCGCACCTCCGAGACCGGCAGGGTCGGGTCCAGGCGGCGGATCTCGGCCCGGGCGGGGCCGGCGAGGCTCATCGGGTCCTTCTTCGTCTTCAGCAGGAGATACATCGTGCGCTGGACGTCGCCGAGGTTCTCCTGGGTCTGCTCGGAGAGGAAATAGACCTCGGTGCCCGTCTTGTGATCGAGCCCCCCCTGCTTGACGTCCGCCACCACCCCGACCACCGTCAGCCAGGGGGCCCTGTCGTCGCCGTCCGGCCTGATGCGCTGGCCCAGGGGGCTCCGGTTCCCCCAGAAGAGCTTCGCCATGGTCTGGTTGATCACCACCACTCCCGGCGATCCCTTGGCGTCGGTCGGCGCGAACAGCCGCCCCTCGACCAGGCGGATGCCCAGGGTCTTGAAGTAGTCCCGGGAGACCAGTTGCCAGTAGTCGGCGTTCTGGATCGGCCCGTCCGGGGTCCGCGGGATGCTCTCGAAGACCATGTCGTTGGCGTCCACCGGCCGGTCCGGCGGCAGGCCCGAGGCCAACGCCGCGCCCTCCACCCCGGGCAGGCGCGAGACCTGGTCGAGCAGCCTCTGGTAGAACCCGGTCACCTGCTCGGGCTTGGCGTAGACCGCCTTGGGGAGGGAGACCTCGAGCGACAGGAGCCCGTCGGGATCGAAGCCGGGATCGACCCGCTGCAGGAGCCAGAAGCTGCGGATCAGCAGGCCACCGCCGATCACCAGCATGGCCGCGAAGGCGATCTCCGAGACCACCAGCACCCGCCGGAGCCACTGCCGGCTCGAGCCCGCGGTGGTCCGCTGGCCCCCTTCCTTCAAGGACGCGAAGAAGCTCCCCGCCCGCGCGTGGAGGGCCGGCGCCAGGCCGAAGAGGAGGCCGGTGATCACCGAGACCGCGATCGTGAACAGGATGCTCCGGCTGTCCAGATGGATCTCGTCGACCCGCGGGATGCTCTCCAGGTTGGCCGCCACGATCGCCTTCACCCCGGCCAGGGCGAGCAGGAGGCCCAGCCCGCCGCCGAGCAGCGCCAGCACCACGCTCTCGGTGAGGAACTGGCGCACCAGCCGTCCCCGCGGCGCGCCCAGGGCGGTGCGCACCGCCACCTCCTTCTGCCGCGCCTCGGCCCGCGCCAGCAGCAGGTTCGCCACGTTCACGCAGGCGATCAGCAGCACCAGCCCCACGGCCCCCAGCAGAAGTTGGATCTTCGGCCGGATGCTCCCCACCAGGTCCTCCAGCAGCGGCTGGACGACCATCGGATGGCGATCGGGGCTCGGGGTGTGGGACTTCGGGACCTCCTGCTTCCAGCGGGCCACGAGCCCGGCCATCTCCTGGCGGGCCGCCGCCGGCGAGATCTCCGGCTTCAGCCGTCCCACCAGGTAGAGGTAATGGTTGCCGTGGTTGCCCGGCTTGGCGGGATCGAGCGCCAGCGGGATCCAGGCCTCGATCCGCTCGTTGCCCAGGGTGAAGCCCGGCGGCATGACGCCGAGCACGGTGCGGTCGACCCCGTCCACCTGGATGCGCCGGCCGGCGATCCCCGGGTCGCCGCCGAAGGCCCGGTGCCAGAGGCCGTCGGAGATCACCACCGTCTTCTCGGCGTTGGGCAGGTCCTCGGCCGCCGAGTAGTACCGTCCCAGCTCGGGGGAGACGCCCAGCGACGCCAGCGCCCCGGCCGAGGCCCTGGCCGCATGGACCCGCACCGGCTCCCCCTTGCCCGCCACGTTGACGTCGCCGGTCGTGTAGGCCCCCAGGCTCTGGAAGGTCTGGTTCCAGCGGCTGTACTCGGTGAACTCCATGGGATCGACCCAGAAGCGGTTGAACCCCATGTCCGGGAACCGGCTGTAGATCATCATCAGCCGGTCCGACCCGGGATAGGGCAGCGGCTTGAGCAGCACCGAGTTCGCCACGCTGAAGATGGCGGCGTTGGCGCCGATGCCCAGCGCCAGGGTGAGCGCCGCCAGCAGGGTGAACCCCGGGCTGCGGAGCAGCAGGCGGCAGGCGTAACGGAGATCCTGGAGCAGGGCTTTCAAGGGCGATTCCTCCTCTGATGCCAGGACCTACGTTTACTGGAGTAGTTTTGTTTCGGGAAGACCCCTCACCCCCGCAGCCGCTTCACCACCGCCGCGAAGTCCTCCGGCGGCGGCTCCTCGAACCGCAGGCGCTTGCCCGTGCGGGGGTGGACGAACCCCAGGTTGGACGCGTGGAGCATCGGCCGGGGGGCCGGGATCAGCGGCCCCCGCCAGTCGCGGATGTAGACCGTCTCCCCCACCAGCGGATGCCCCGCCTCGGCGAGGTGGATGCGGATCTGGTGCTGGCGTCCCGTCCCCAGCTCGCAGGCCAGCAGGGTGGCCCCGCGCAGCCGCTCCTTCACGGTCACCCGGGTGATCGCCTCGCGGGCCTCGGCCGGCGGCCTCTCCAGGGCGGCCCGGAAGACCCCCCAGGAGCCGCGCAGGCCGTCCCCGCGGTTGGGCACCAGGAAGGTCTCGTAGACCGCGTCTCCGGCCTCGCCGTGGACGATCGCGAGGTAGCGCCGGAGCACCGAGCGCTCGCCGAGTTGCTCCTGGAGATCGCGCTGGACCGGGATGGTTCTCGCGAAGACCACCAGCCCGGAGGTCTCCTTGTCCAGGCGCTGCACCGCCCGCAGGGTCGGGTTCCCCTTGCCCCCCTCGATCCGCCGCACGGCCACCCGGGCGAGGGCGAGCAGGGTGTCGCGGTCGTCCCGCTCGAAGGGGACGGTGAGCAGGCCGGCCGGCTTGCGGACCACCGCCACGTCGGCGTCGAGATGGACCACCAGGTCGGTCAGCCCCGGCTCTCTCCGCGGGGCCCGCCCCTCGGCCCGGATCTCCACCTTCTCCCCTTCGCCCACCCGCCGGGCCGGATCGAGCGCCGGCCGTCCGTCCACCAGCACCCGCCCCTCCGCGCAGAGCTCCTTGGCCCGGCTCCAGGGGGTGCCGGGGAGGGCCTGGCGGACGAAGGCCGCGAGGGTGAGGGCGGCGGGCTCCGTGGAGCGTTCTTCCCTCCGGGGGGGGCGTGTTCCGCGCGGTTTCGACAAGATCCTTATAGTAGCCTAGCCCCCTCATGGACCGCGCCGCCTTCCGCACCGAGATCGCCGCCGCCACCCGCCTGGCCGCCCCCGTGGCCGCCATCCAGCTCGGCATCATGCTGATGGGCGTGGTAGACACCATGATGCTCGGCCACCTCTCGCCCGGCGCCCTGGCGGCCGGCTCGATGGGCAACGTCATCACCATCTGCGGCATGATGCTCGGCTACGGCATCCTCGAGGCCCTCGATCCCCTGATCTCCCAGGCCCACGGCGCACGCGACGCGGCGGCCATCGGCGACCACCTCCAGCGCGGCCTGGTGATGGCGACGGCGATCACCGTGCCCTTCACCCTCTCCCTGCTCGACGTCGAGCCGCTGCTGCGCCGGCTCGGCCAGCCCGATCAGGTGAGCCGGGACGCCGCGGACTACACCCGCGGCATCCTCTGGGGGGTCCTCCCCTACTTCCTGTTCATCGTCCTGCGGCAGACCCTCCAGGCGATGAGCCACGTGCGCGCCGCCGCGATCGCGATCGCCCTCGGCAATCTGTGCAACCTGATCTGCAACTGGGTCCTGATCTTCGGCCACTTCGGGGCGCCGGCCCTGGGGGTGCGCGGCTCGGCCCTCTCCACCTCGATCTCCCGCTGGGTGATGTTCCTCTACCTGCTGGGGGCGTCGCGCCGCTGGCTGAAGCCCTACTGGCGGGGCTTCACCGCCGCGGCCACCTCTCTGCCGGGACATCTCCGGTTTCTGCGGATCGGCGTGCCGATCGGCCTCCACAACCTGGTCGAGTTGGGGATCTTCGCCGCCGGGGCCGTGCTGATCGGCCAGATCGGCGTCACCCCGCTCGCCGGCCACCAGATCGCCATCAACCTGGCGAGCCTCTCGTTCATGGTGCCGCTGGGGATCGCCGGGGCCGCCGCCACCCGGGTGGGCAACGCCCTCGGCCGCGGGGACCTCCCCGGCGCGCGCCGGTCCGCGGCCGCCTGCCTGCTCCTGGGCGCGGTCTCGATGGGCGGCTTCGCCCTCCTCTTCGCCCTCCTGCCCGGTCCGCTCGGCCGGCTCTACACGAGCGATCCCGGGGTGATCTCCGTGGTCCTGGCCCTGATGCCGATCGCCGCCGTCTTCCAGATCTGCGACGGCCTCCAGGTGGTGAGCGCGGGAGTGCTGCGCGGCGCGGCGGACACCGGGTTCCCGGCCGCCATGGCCGTCCTCGGCTACTGGGCGCTCGGGCTGCCCGCGGGTTGGTATCTCGCCTTCCCCCTGGGCCTGGGGGCCCGCGGCCTCTGGTGGGGCTTCACCGTGGGACTGACCGCGGTCGCCATCCTCCTGCTCTTCCGGATCGCCAACCGCTTCCGGCTCCTCCCGACCTGAAAGGAACGCGATGAGCTTCAAGGACCACTTCTCCGGCCACGCCAACATCTACGCCTCGTTCCGGCCCGGCTATCCCGAGGCCCTGTTCGACTTCGTCTCGAGCCTCCCCGAACGCCACGCCCTGGCCTGGGACTGCGCCACCGGCAACGGCCAGGCGGCCGTGGATCTCGCGGAGCGCTTCGACCGGGTGATCGCCACCGACGCCTCCGGGCCCCAACTGGAGCACGCGATCCCGCATCCGAAGATCGAGTACCGGCAGGCCCCGGCCGAGGCCTCGGGGCTCCCGGACGGCTCGGTCGACCTGCTGACCGTGGCCACCGCCGTCCACTGGTTCGACTTCGACCGCTTCTACGCCGAGGCGAACCGGGTGCTGGCCCCCGGCGGCGCCCTCGCCGTCTGGGCCTACAACCTCCCCCGCGTCTCCCCGGAGATGGACGAGATCATCGACCGCCTGGGCCACGGCATCGTCCAGACCTGCTGGCCGCCCGAGCGCCGCTGGGTGGACGACGACTACCGCGACCTCCCCTTCCCCTTCGCCGAGGTGGAGGTCCCCCGGCTCTGGATCGAGGAGCGCTGGAACCTCGGCCGCTTCCTCCACTACATCGGCACCTGGTCCGCCACCCAGCGCTACCGCAAGGAGAACGGCAGCGACCCCCGCGACCTCGTCCGCGGGGAGATGGAGAGGGCCTGGGGGGATCCGGACGCCGAGCGCGCGATCCGCTGGCCGATCATGATGCGGGCGGGACGGCCGCGGGGAAATTGATATAGATTTCCCTGCATAAATGATCACGGCCCTGATCAGCCGAAAGGGTGGCGTCGGCAAGACGACCACCGCCGTCAACCTGTCCGCGGCGCTCGCCGCGCAGGGGCTGCGCGTGCTGCTGATCGACCTGGACAGCCAGGCCTCGGCCTCGCTCTCCCTGGGCGTGGACCGCGCCGATCTCGCCCCCTCCATCGCGGACGTGCTGCTGGGCGGCCTGCCGGCGATGCAGGCGATCCGGGAGACGGCGATCCCCGGTCTCCACCTGATCACGGCCTCGGTCGACCTCATCCGCGCGGAATCCGAGCTGGCGGTCTTCCGCGGCAAGGAGACCCGGCTGCGGACCGCCATCGCGCCGATCGTCCGCGACTACGACTTCATCTTCCTCGACTGCCCCTCGTCGCTCTCCCTGCTGCCGGTGAACGCCATCGTGGCGGCCAACGCCTTCATCGTGCCGGTGGCGCCACAGTTCCTGGCGGTGACGGGGCTCAAGAACCTGGTCTCCGCCGCCGAGCGCACGGGCTGGGACCACGGCGCGCGCGTCCGCCCGCTGGGTCTCCTGCTCACCCTGGTCGACTACCGCACCAAGAGCACCCGCCGCACCGTGGACGAGCTGCGGACGGAGCACGGCAACCAGATCTTCGCCATCGAGATCCGCATCAACACCCGCCTCGCCGAGGCCCCCGCCGCCGGCCAGACCATCTTCCAGTACGATCGTCATGCCAAGGGAGCCATGGCCTACAAGCTGCTCGCGGGAGAGTTCCTCCTGCGGGCTCGGGGGTGAGCGCGCCAATGACTCCCGAGCCCCGCCTCTGGCCGCTCGAGGAGCGCCAGGTCTTCTCCCGCTCGGTGCTCTGGCGCCTGCAGCGGCGCTACTTCGAGGAGCGCGGCGTCGAGGCCTGGCGCCGGGGAGAGGTGCCCCACTACGTCACCAGCAACCCACGGATGGCCGACGCCTGCGCCGAGATGGCCGTGGCCCTCCGCCGCGACCTGCGGCGGCGCGGCGAGATCGACGAAGGCGGCGCTCTCCAGATCGTCGAGCTGGGGGCGGGCTCGGGCCGCTTCGCCTTCCACTTCCTGCGCCGGCTCGCCCGCCTGCGCGAACGGGAGGGCCTGCCGCGATCCGCCTTCCGCTACGCGATGACCGACGTCGTTCCCGAGACCCTGGCCTTCTGGCGCCGCCACCCGGCCTTCGAGTCCGACTTCGCCGCCGGGACGCTCGACCTGGCGCTCTTCGACGTCGAGCATCCGGCCCCCCTGGCGCTCCAGGCCAGCGGCTCGACCCTCGGGCCCGGCGGCTTCCAGGGCCCCCTGGTCGTCTTCGCCCACTACTTCTTCGACTCCATCCCCCAGGAGCTGGTCCACGTCTCGGCAGGGAGCTGCCGCCGCTCGCTGGTCTCCACCTTCCTCGACGAGGATCCGGAGGGGCTCGACGCCGCCCGGATCCTCGAGCGGGCGGAGTGCCGTTTCGAGGACGACCCCGCCGGAGAGATCCCGGAGAGCGATCCCGTCCTCCGGGACCTGCTGGAGTCCTACCGCCGGCGGCTCCCGGACGGCTACGTGCTGCTCCCCTCCGCGGGTCTGCGCTGCCTGCGCGAGCTGGCCTCCTGGTCCGAGGGGGGCCTGGTCCTCCTCGCGGCCGACCGGGAGCAGCGGCCCGAAACGCCGGGGACCGTCGGTCCTCCCCTGCTCCTCCGCCACGGCAGCTTCTCCCTGCCCGTGGCCTTCGACGCCCTCCAGGCACTCTGCGAGAGCCAGGGCGGCGCCGCCCTGCTTCCCGGGGAGACCCGGAGGAACCTGACGCTCGGCGCTTTCCTCCTCACCCCCGCCGCCGGGGACCTCGCCGAGACCCGCCGCGCCTTCGAGCGGCACGTGCGGGACTTCGGTCCGTACGACTACTACGCCATCTTCCGGCATGCCCGCGACCTCGCGGCCGACCTCGCCTTCCCCGAGATCCTGGCCCTGTTGCGGCTCGGGCTGGACGACGCCCACCAGCTCGCCGGCTTCCTGCCGCGGCTGCGCGAGCTGGCCCCCGCGCTCGGTGCCGACGAGCGCGCGGCCCTCCGCCGGGAGCTGGAGCGGGTCTGGGACGCCTACTTTCCGCTCGCCGAGCCGCTCGACCTCGCCGGCGAGATCGCCGCCCTGCTCTACGAGATGGACGAGCCGGCGGCGGCCATCCCCTTCTTCGAGCGCTCCAACGCCCTCTACGGCGAGCACACCGGGACCCTCTTCAACATCGCCGCCTGCCGGCGCCTCCTGGGCGAGCACGACGAAGCCGACCGCCTGCTCGCCCGCGTCCTCCAGCACGACCCCGGCAACGAGGAGGCCCGGGCCCTCCTCCGCGGCTCCCCACGCCGGTAGACCCCGCCGCCTCGGGATACAATCCCCGCCCCGCCGCCTCCGCGCGGCAAGCTCGAGAGGATCTCCTTGCAACCCGGACGCGAACGAAGACTGGTCACCTCCGCCATCCTGCTGGGGATGTTCCTGGCCGCCCTGGAGGCCACCGCGGTCGCCACGGCCGTGCCCACGGCGGTCGGCGAGCTGGGCGGCGTGGCCCACTACAGTTGGGTCTTCTCCGCCTACCTGCTCACCTCCACCACCACCGTGCCCCTGTTCGGCAAGCTCGCCGACCTCTTCGGCCGCAAGCGCACCTACCAGGTCTCGGTGGGGA
>Ga0070666_10003045_pt1 | contig 10175 bp, 10 predicted proteins | sample KBSS23metaG_FD_64677 | JGI IMG/M metagenome (GOLD analysis project Ga0070666, IMG submission 64677) | Switchgrass rhizosphere microbial communities from Kellogg Biological Station, Michigan, USA - KBS S2-3 metaG | ecosystem: Host-associated > Plants > Roots > Rhizosphere > Soil ... | reverse complement strand
TTTTAAATAAAATCATTGTCTTTGCAGGTGTATTCTTCCAGCTCTTCCATCATGTTTATACTGCCTATAAACAAGGGAGAACGCTGGTGCAATTCGGTTGGCTGTATATCCAGTATACGTTCTTTCCCATTGGTGGCCCTGCCGCCTGCCACTTCTGCTATAAATGCAAATGGATTGCACTCGTACATTAATCGCAGCTTGCCTTTTGGTTTCTCCACCGTACCCGGATACATAAAAATGCCGCCCTTAATCAGGTTGCGGTGCACATCGGACACCATGCTGCCTATATACCGTTGCGTATAGGGGCCGCCGGTAGAAGCTTCTTTTTTCTGACAGGCATTGATGTATTGCTGTACCCCCTTGTGATACCGGAAAAAGTTGCCATGATTTACTGAATAGATTTTACCCGATGGCGGGCATTTGATATTGGGATGGCTCATACAATATTCGCCAATAGAAGGATCAAGCGTAAAACCATTTACCCCCCGGCGCGTGGCATACACCAGCATGGTGGATGAACCGTATACCACATAGCCGGCCGCTACCTGGTTTTTCCCCGACTGCAAAAAATCTGCTTTTGTTACCGGTGTTCCTTTGGGGGAGACACGCCGGTAAACGCCAAATATGGTACCGATGGAGATGTTAACATCAATATTGCCGCTGCCATCCAGCGGATCAAACATGCATACGTATTTTGAGTTGTTGCTGATATCATCATCAAAAGCCACAAAATCGTCGAGTTCTTCACTGGCAATACCGGCACAACTGATGCCCTGCTGCAATACACGTATAAACTGGTTATTGGCAAAAAGATCCAATTTCTTTACTTCCTCCCCCTGTACATTTACAGAACCTGCGTCGCCAAGAATATCTACCAGCCCCGCTTTATTAACCTCTACATTTACTCTTTTGGCCGCCAACCCAATATTGCGCAGCAATCCGCTAAGCTCACCGGTTGCGTTCGGAAACTCCCTTAATTGCTGAATGGTAAATTCATCCAGGGTAACTACTGTTCTGTTGGTATTGCTCATAAGGTTTGTTTTAGTTTGAAAAGCTTGACAAAAATAGGCGTTTAGTACAGCTTTTTTTACAGGATGGGGCAGGATGCCTTTAATTTATATATAATACCGTAAGAACAGGCTTCCAACTATTGATAACAGTGCAGCAATATTTTGTATAAAACAGCAGTGGCCTTTCATCCGGCAGGTTCAGACCGGTTTCCTTTACATTTGCAGGAAAGCATTTCATTTGAATACAACAATGCATTATACAATTATTATCATTGGCGGAGGACCTATCGGACTGGCTTGCGCGCTGGCGGCAAAAAAAGCGGGGCTCGGTTATGTTATCCTTGAAAAAGGAAGCCTGGTCAATTCATTGTACAACTACCCGTCTAATATGACCTTTTTCTCCACTTCTGAGCGGTTGGAAATAGGCGGTGTGCCCTTTGTCTCCAATAATCCAAAACCCACCAGGGCCGAAGCACTGGAATACTACCGCAGGGTTACGACCGCCAACCAGCTAAAAATTCATTTGTTTGAAGAAGTAAAAACGGTTGTTTCTTCTGCCGGTGCCGGCAAAAATTTTACCGTTACCACCAACAAAAATGTATATACCGCAAATAATATTATTGTTGCCACCGGCTTTTATGATATCCCCTACCTTTTGAATATACCAGGCGAAGATTTGCCAAAAGTAACGCATTACTATAAAGAACCGCATGCATACGCTTTTCAGAAAGTACTGGTGGTGGGTTCGCAAAACTCGTCGGTGGATGCCGCACTGGAAACATGGCGCAAAGGCGCTGAAGTAACCATGGTAATAAGAAAAGGCGAAATTGGCAGCCGTGTAAAATATTGGGTAAGGCCCGATATTATTAACCGGATACAGGAAGGATCAATTAAAGTTTATTACAATGCCACGCTAAAAGAAATCAGGGTCCATGAAGTGGATATTCAAACACCGGAGGGATTGGTGACACTGGCCAACGATTGGGTTATTGCCGCCACCGGCTACCAGCCCAACCTCCGGTTTCTGCGCAGTATGGGCATACAATTATCCAATGACGAAATACTTAGCCCGGTTATTAATGAAGAGACCCACGAAAGCAACGTAAAAAATATTTACCTGGCGGGCGTTATCTGTGGAGGCATGAATACCCACCGTTTGTTTATTGAAAATTCCAGGGAACATGCAGACAAAATAATCAGGCATATTGCATCAGCAATCTATGGCGGCTCTTAAACCCTGCTATATTTATTATTTGTGACAGAAATATTACCCTTTTTTTAGCCCAGGCACACACATCATAATAGCGCCAGTTGAAATGATACCGTATCAGATATTTAAAACAAAAATGCGTTTTTATTTTAGGGGAATTGTAATTTTATTGCATGATGCTTCATGAACCGGCGGTAGCATACAGCAGGCAAAAAATGACCGTGGAAGAGTACCTTGCTTTTGAGAATAAATCTTCAGAAAAGCATGAATATTACCAGGGTGAGGTATTTGCTATGAGTGGCGCGAAAACAACGCACAATGAAATTGTTGTTAATACGCTGTCCGCGATTGGTCAATTTTTGAAAGGCAAGCCTTGTAAACCGTACAATAGTGATCAACGGATCTACATCGAAAAAAATACGGATATATCCATTTTCTGTAATGGCATTGCTACTCTGAATAACGACGAGATGAATGCCGTTAATCCTGCCATTATTATTGAAGTATTGTCTCCCGGCACAAAAGACTACAACAGGGGACTAAAATTTAAATTATACAGGGATATTGCCTCTTTAAGAGAATATATTCTGATTGATTCCGAGGCGGTTAATGTAGACGCTTTTGCAATCAATGAAATGGGATACTGGGAATTAAGGGAGTACAAAACAATTGTTGAGTCCCTGCACCTGCCTGCCATACAAATGAACATACCCCTGCAGGTCATCTATGAAGGCACCCAACTGAAATAGCAGCTTAGACCGATTTCTTCATCAGCCAGTCTGTTTGTACATCGTTGCCCAATACAAAATCATGTTCCCCAAATTTTTCAAACCCAAACTTTGTATAGAAGCCTATGGCACGCTGGTTATGCTCCCATACGCCCAGCCACAGGCACTGTTTGTTTTTTTCCCTGGCTAACGCTATACATTTCTCCATTAGCGCTTTTCCTACACCTTTGCCGATTGTTTTTTGGTCGGCATAGATACGGCCTATTTCCATGGCGGCTGTATCTCCCAATTCAGGCGGATTGGGGCTGGCCGTTAGCTTTGCGTAACCCACCAGTTCATTTTCTATAAATGCCGCCAGAAAGATGTGTTCGGGTGCCGATGTTTCTTTTATTAATGCCTCCATACTAAACGATTCAGCCATGAACTTATCCATGTCTTCCTTCGTATTGAATTCAGCAAATGTTTCGTAAAAAGTTTTCCTGCTCAGTAATGCAATTTTCTCCGCGTCACCGGCCGTTGCATATTTAATGGTAATAGTCATACCGCAAGCTAACAATTTCGGCATAAAAAAACGCCCGCCAAACGGCGGACGTTCTATGATAAACCAATACTACTGTTGCTGATTAATGACGGCGGCGGTTCTGCCTGGCTATCTGACGATCTGCACGGCGAACAGGATGTTTGATACCATCGGCCTTTGCATCTTTTGCATCGGCTTTGATATCTTTTTTATCTGCCCTGATATCTTTGGTTTCTGCTTTTGCTGCCGCAACATCCCCGGCTTTTATATCCGCTTTTCTTTCACGCTTGTCCTTTCTTTCGTCGCGTATATCTTTACGCAGGTCTTTCATATCTGCTTTCTTATCTGCAGCAGTTGCAGTGGTGGGCGTTTGTGCAAAAGCGCCGGCTGTTAACAAGGCGCCCAGGATAAATAAGGTAACTTTTTTCATAATGGTGTTTTTTTTTAGTATTAATATGATTGCTATTAACAAGGGTAAGAGCACTTTTCGTATAACTGGTTTAAACAAAACCCAACCGTTAACCGGCTGTTAACCAAAAAAACCTATTGCCTGCAGCAGCGTATGCTTCAATTGGATGAAGGTAAAAAAACGCTCCCAATGGAAGCGTTCATAATTTATGCTACTCCGTGACACCGGTCTTTTTTGCCAGTGCTTAGAAATTGAATGCCGCGCCAACACCGAAAATATTTGCCTTTACATCACTCAGGCCTTTCATATACTGAAACCTGACTTCGATGTTGTGAGAGCCACTACCAACGCCAAAACGGATACCGGCATTGCCAACAGGTCCAAATGTACTCACTTTATGAACTGTATAGCCATCACCATCTACATTCAATGCATCAGACAAATTAAAAGTGCCATAATGGTAACCAACACCGCCACCCACAAAATAACCAAACCTGCTTTCGGTTTCTTTAGTTGAACCCGCACCCATATTAAGATTGATAATTAAAGGAACATTGGCCATAAAACTAAATGAACTGGAGGTACTGCTTCCGCTGTAACTATTGTATTCTGCATTGTAGCTGAACGATGCACCCAGCGTGAAAGGAATACCGGCAGATACTGACATGTCTTCCTGCTCTATAAAATTAATCCGCGGAGAATAAGTGAGGCCTTCATTTACTGCGGCTTTACCACCAGGGGCCGTAGCAACAATAATGTTAAGACCAGCACCATGCATAAAACTTTGGCAGAAAGCTCCGGAAACAGCGAACACACACAAAAAAAGAACAAGTAAATTTTTTTTCATAAATAAAGGGTTGGGTTAGAATTTAATTAGCAGCCAAATATATATGCCTGCTATAAAACTTGCAAGTACTTGCGCGCATTCTTTTTATTGTACAAAGACCGCATTAAATTTTTATCCTATGCAATAAACTGCCGGAACAAGCCAACCACTCCATAAATATTGATACAAACTGGCCAACAGCCTTGTCTGCAAAAGTTTGATTTATAGAAATTACCTGGCAGGAAACACCGGAAAAAGCAAGCGTGCGGCAGACTTTATTCAGTAAAAAGAAGTATTGCTCCGTTTGTCCACGCCGTCGCTAATCAGCCCATTTACAGCCTCGTAAGAAGATTAAAATGGCATTAAAAAAAATTTATTATTAGCTATTAAATATCGTACCTTCAAATCGCAACCAGCTGGGTAGCATTATTTAAAAAATAGTACAATCTCCTTACCTCTTTTGTTATATACCCGGACGGTCCTCCTCTTTAATATGTGATCTTACTGAGTTAATTCTGTACAACCTTTGAAACAGTGCCAGACGCGCCGCACCGTTGTGACTGCAGGTCTTCTTTTCTGTGCCCTTTTTTTATTGGATGCAGCTCTTCACGTGAAAAAAGTTTTTTCAGCGTGCATGGGCATCTATTGCTATCCGGAACTTGTACAAAACCGCCTATAGTTTTAACCGAACACTCTTTTTTAACCCTTCAACAATTACAAATGAAAGCAATCAACGACCTTGCCGTAAAATTTGCGAGTGGCATTTTTGCCCTCAGTTTTATGCTGGTTCCCCAGCTAAAATCAATTGGTCAGGCACCCCCGACCGCTGTAACAGCCTATCAGTACCGGCATGTACCAGACGACAAAATTGATGAATTTATTAAACGCGAAACCACCTATTGGAGCAAAGTGGCCCAAAAAGCAGTGGACAACAAAAAAATGACCTTCTGGGCGCTCCTCGAAAAAGTAGGTGGCTACGATCTGCCCAATTCTTCCAATTTTTTATTCGTCAATACCTTCCCGGATATAGACGCAGTATACAGGGGAGAAGTATTTGATGCAGCAGCTGTCTTCCCTGGTGTACAAATGAACCTGATGGAGACGAATTCTCTGAGTACCACCACCAGCATGTTTTTCCTGCATGATGAATCCTGGGAACAGGCCGCCAAAGCCAACCCCGAAAAAGACTTCAATTATGTGGTCATGTATTATCACAACTCATCGCGCCCCGACAGTTTTATTTCGCTTGAAAGAAAATACTGGCAGCCTTTTATAAAAAATGCAATGGACAAAAGCCTTACCAAACAACTTGGCTGGGGCAACGCCGTTGTGCTTTCACCGGCAGGCGACAACATTAAGTTTAATACCGTATCGTACGATCTGTATGCTACCCTGGGCGATGCATTACTGACTCCCTGGGAACCCAAAGTGGTTTTTCCGGTAAAAGGACTTGATCTCCTGGACAAAATAAGGCTTAACAGAAGCGGAAAGGCTTTGTACAGGATAGTCAAAGTCGTCTCTTCCAATTAAACGTCTGGTGCAAGCCGGGCTATTACAAATTATTTTTTACAACTAATCAATCATACAATGAAAAAGATTTTTCTTCTCCTGCTCCTTATTCCCTTTTTGGGGATTGGCCAGGCAAAAAACGTCATCAATGTAACCCGTATATTTCCCAAACCAGATAAGATAGCTGAGCTTGAAAAAGCGCTTGCCACCCATGCGCAAAAATACCATACGGGCGATTGGAAATGGCGTGTCTTTGAAATACAATCAGGTCCCGATGCAGGTGGCTATCATATTACCGAAGGACCTGCTAGTTGGGAAGGGCTGGATAAACGGGGCGATCTGGGCGCAGAGCATATGGCAGACTGGACTAAAAATGTTTCGTCGCTCACCTCCGGCATGGGCTCGCAAAGTTATTCTGTATACGACTCCTCCCTTAGCACTGTTTTGCTGACTGACTATGCCGATAAAATTCTGATTAACCGCCTTTTTCCCAAACCTGGTATGTTGAATGGTGTGCAGGAATTGATAAAGAAAATGAAAAAAGTATGGCAGGCAGGCAGTGAAAGCGTAGCGGTATATGCTGCACTCGGTTCCGGGGCGCCACAATATATTACAGTCACAAGAATGAAAGCGGGGCTGAAAGAACTGGACCCCTCATTCAGAAAACCACTGCCGGAGCGATTTAACGAAGTATATGGAGCAGGCGCCTGGGATTATTACCTGACCGATTATGCTAAAAATATTGAAAGCCGCTGGAGCGAATTACTTTTTTTCCGTGCCGATCTTAGTTCCAAATAAGTGTACCCTAACTGAAACAACAGCATCAACGCAAAACCATTGCTTGCCAGATGCAAACAGAAGCCCCCCGAAGCTGGTTCGGGGGGCTTAATTTTAAGACTATTCAAATTACTCCATATTCTCTATAACCATAGCACTTGCTCCGCCCCCACCATTGCAAATGCCCGCTGCGCCATACTTTGCATGGTTTGCCTTTAGCACATTTACAAGGGTTACTATAATTCTTGCACCACTGGCGCCCAGCGGATGGCCAAGGCTAACGGCTCCGCCATGTACATTCACCCTGGCAGGATCCAGTTTCATGCGACGGCTGTTTTCAATACCTACCACAGCAAAAGCTTCGTTCAGTTCCCAATAATCAATATCCTTCATTTGCAAACCGGCTTTGGCCACTGCTTTTGGTACGGCAATGCTGGGTGTTGTGGTAAACCATTCGGGCGCCTGTTCGGCATCTGCATAAGACAGAATTTTAGCAATGGGTTTTAATCCCAGTTCGGCTGCCTTATCGCTGCTCATCAATACCAGTGCAGCGGCGCCATCATTAAGTGTAGAGGCATTGGCAGCAGTTACCGTCCCATTTTTTTCAAATGCCGGTGCCAGACTGGCAATCTTATCAAACTTAACATTGTAGGGCTCTTCATCTTTTGAAAACAGCACCGGGTCGCCTTTGCGCTGTGGAATTTCTACCGGCACCACCTCTTTATCAAACAATCCTTTTTCCCAGGCGGCCTGGCTGCGCTTATAGCTTGCAACGGCAAATGCATCCTGTTCTTCGCGTGTAATACCGCATTCGCGTGCGCACAATTCTCCGGCAAAACCCATCGCCTTGCCATCGTATACATCGGTTAAACCATCTCTCACCAGTCCGTCTACCAGCGTGGTGTTCCCATATTTATTGCCCCAGCGCAGGTGCTCTGTATAAAAAGGAATATTGCTCATGCTTTCCATACCACCGGCAATAACAATATCAGCATCGCCCAAAGCAATACTCTGGGCAGCCTGTGCAATGGCTTTCATACCACTGGCACATACCTTGTTGACCGTAGTACAATTGACTTCATTGGGCAACCCTGCAAATTTTGCAGCCTGCCTGGCAGGTGCCTGCCCAAGGTTGGCCTGTATAACACAGCCCATCAGCACATCCTGTACCTGTTCTGCTTTAATGCCGGCCTTTGCCAGTGCACCCTTGATGGCCGATGCACCCAACTGTGTTGCAGACAATGATTTCAGCGAACCGCCGAAACTGCCAATGGGTGTTCGTACTGCGGAAATAATGACTACTTCTTTCATCTGGCAAAGATAATAAGAAGGTATTGAAGGAACCAGCGTCTTATCTCAGTGAAATAACAGGTTATAGTAAGTCCATACTGATCTTTGCAAAAAAATATTTTCCCCGTCAAACCCACCGTGTATGTACTAATTATTTAATTATATTCATACAAACAACCCTTATGAACCAGACCCTCTCATTGCAATACCCTGTTTGGCCATTATACAAAAGAATTATTTTTCGTTTCTTTTTTATCCTGCTTGTTTTGATTACAGCACCCTGGTTATGGCTGGAACCAGTGCCGGGGATCAATTACCTGCTGGGATATTACAGCCAGCTGATGGACTGGATGGTGAATATTGCCAATGCAAAATTATTTCATGTAAGGCCGGTGCTGGTGCCTTTGAATGGCAGCGGCGATACTTCTTATGGATGGTCCCAGCTGTGGCTGTACCTGGGTATTTCAGTTATTGGTGCTGTACTATGGTCTTTGTTTGACCGGAAAACCCGCCATTACACCCATTTAAACTATTGGCTTTGCCTCTTCGCCCGTTATTATATATGCCTTTATGCATTGTCTTATGGCATACTGAAAATATTTGCTATGCAAATGTATTTCCCCAGCCTGCACCAGTTGGCTACACCACTGGGCGATTTGCTGCCCATGCGCCTTTCCTGGTTATTTATTGGTTATTCTGCACCCTACCAGGTTTTCTCGGGTATTATGGAACTAACAGCCGGGCTTTTGCTGTTGTACCGGAGAACAAGCACGCTGGGTATATTATTTGCCACCGCTGTATTTATGAATGTAGCAGCACTAAACCTCAGCTATGATATACCGGTAAAAATATTTTCGATGGAACTGCTCTTTGTTTGCCTTTTCCTGCTGGCCAATGAGAGCAACCGTATTATTTGTTTTTTCATTCTGAATAAACCCGCAGCCGTTGGCGAACTCTACCATTTCAGGTATACAAAAAAATGGATGCGCGTAAACAGGATAGTTTTTAAAACAGCGTTTATTATACTGGCGCTGGTGCTGCCATTTATTAACTATTATGAGTATTATAAATCTGCACATACAGCGCCCGCCAAACAGCCGGTGGCAAACGGCGTATATGCGGTAACGGTATTTGCCGTTAACAACAACAACCTGCCCGCCAATGGTACGGATAGCCTCCGGTGGCGGGATTGTATTTTTGAAAACGGAACAGGTAGTATGGAAACTTCAGATACTGCATTCAGGCACCGGTACAACCGGGCCTATTTTAATTATGCGCTTGACAGTGCTACCGGCATGCTCGGTTTTAGAAAAAAATACGATGATAGCTTGTTTATGCTAAAATTCAGGTTCGACATGCCCGATAGCAATACCCTGCGCCTTTGGGGTAAGCAGCACAATGACAGCCTGCACATAGAACTTAAAAGAACCAGCCGCCATTTTCAGCTGGCCGAAAAACAATTTCACTGGCTAAGCGAATACAACCGGTAAATGATTGCAGTTATTAATTTGTAACCGAACCATCGCCGGCAAATATGCCGGCTATTTTTCAATTTTGCCATCACCCCTGCAATCCCTATTTTTAAAAAATGATCGTACGCACCAGCCTTTTATTACTGCTGCTCTTTACCCGGTTCGTCCCCGTATGCGCGCAACAGCGAAATTTTATTTCTTCAAAAGAGGGAAAGCCCATGCTGAACCGGTTCAATTTCATCAACAACTGTCTGCGGTCATTGAATAAAGAAAGAACAGATAAAACAGCCATGGCTATCTGCGAATGCCAGGCCAGTAAAATAGACGGCCACTTTACCAACAAACAGTACCGGCAACTGGGCAACAATGATATGGTGGATCTGTCCGGACTCATAAAAGAAGATACCGCCCTTTACCGTGCCAT
>Ga0070666_10003035_pt1 | contig 10189 bp, 8 predicted proteins | sample KBSS23metaG_FD_64677 | JGI IMG/M metagenome (GOLD analysis project Ga0070666, IMG submission 64677) | Switchgrass rhizosphere microbial communities from Kellogg Biological Station, Michigan, USA - KBS S2-3 metaG | ecosystem: Host-associated > Plants > Roots > Rhizosphere > Soil ... | reverse complement strand
GGCCGTAGACGTAGCTGATCATCTCCTGCCGGAACGCGCCGTTGTGGAACCAGTCGTCGCCCTTCCAGACGTCGACCATCGGGTTCATCGGCACGCTGGCCTTGAGCGCCGGGTGCGGGTTCACCAGGCTCATCAAGGCGGTGAAGCCGTCGTAGCTGGTGCCGATCGTGCCGACGCGGCCGTTGGCCTCGGGGACGTGCTTCACCAGCCAGTCGATGGTGTCGTAGGCGTCGGTCGAATGGTCGACCGCGGTCGGGTTGAGCGGGCCGCGCAGCGGGCGGTTCATGACATAGTCGCCCTCCGACTTGTACTTGCCGCGCACGTCCTCGACCGCGACGATGTAGCCGGCGCGGACGAGCTCGGAATAAGCCGGCGAGAGGATGTTCTCGGGCAGCGGCCCGAAGCCGTGGCCGGTCGCCTTGTCGGCCGAGTAGGGCGTGCGGTCGAGCATGATCGGAAACGGCCCGGCACCTTTGGGGACGATCAGCACGGTGTAGAGCTTCGCCCCGTCGCGCATCGGGATCATCGCTTCGCGGCGGACGTACTGGAACTCGCCGCGCGGGGCGTTGAAGCGCTGCGGGATGTCGCCGCTTTTGGGGACTGCGGGGACGGGCGCCTGGAAGGCCTTCGGGATGTCGCCGCCGGGCTGGACCGCGGGCTGGACGTCGGCAAGCGCCGCTGCCGTCCAGGCCAAAGCTGCTACGAACACGAACTTGCGCAGGATCATGCGACTCTCCCGGCGGCGGCAATGGCATGGCCGGTGAGCGGGGAGCAAGTCAGCCGCGGTAGCGCAGCGCTTCGACGAGCAAGGCGAATGCCGGGGATTGCTGGCGGCGGCTCGGGTAATAGAGGTAGTAACCGGGGAAGGGCGGGGTCCAGTCGTCGAGCACGCGAACCAGCTCGCCCGCGGCGATGTCCAGCTCGACCAGATCCTCCGGGATAAAGGCGATGCCGAGGCCGTTCAGCGCCGCCTTGCGGATGACTGCGATGTCGTTGACCGTCAGCTGGCCATCGACCCGGACATTGACCTCGCGCGAGCCCTTCTCGAACTCCCAGGCATAGACGTTGCCCAAGGTGGCGAAGCGCATGTTGATGCAGCTGTGGTGTGCGAGGTCCTGCGGCAGCTTCGGCTTGCTGTGCTTTGCGAAATAAGGCGGCGTCGCGACGGCGGCCATGCGGATCTCGGGGCCGATCCGCACCGCGATCATGTCCCGCGCCACCCGTTCGCCCATGCGGATGCCGGCGTCGAAGCGCTCGCTGACGATGTCGCGCGCAGGGTGTTGTCGACGATGAGGTCGACCTGCACGTCGGGATATTCGGCGAGGAAGCGGGCGAGCGCCGGCCACAGGACCGTCTCCGCGGCGTGGTCCACCGCAGTGAGGCGGATCGTCCCGGCCGGCTTGTCCCGCAGCTCCGACACCGCGGCGAGACCGGACTCGATCCCCTCCAGGTGCGGACCCACCGTCGCCAGCAGCTTCTCACCGGCCTCGGTCGGCGCAACGCTGCGCGTCGTCCGAGTCAGCAGCCGCACGCCGAGGCGCTCCTCGAGCGCGCGCATGGTCTGGCTCAGCGCCGACGGCGAAACTCCGAGCTGCGCTGCGGCGCGGGTGAAGCTGCGCTCCCGGGCAACCGCGACGAAAGCGGCGAGGTCGGCGATTGGCGGGCGTGCGATTTTGAAGTCTCGCTTACAGATGCATGCGCATTATAGCGCCTAATCGAAAGTAAGCGCAGCCCTTAAATGGCTGCCATGCGGAAAATCAGACGATCTCAAGTGCGTGGCGGCTGGAGCGCGGTGCTCGCGCTGACGCTGTGCGTGTCGACGCTCATCGCGTCGGAATTCATGCCCGTCAGCCTGCTGACGCCGATCGCCACTGGGCTGCACCTGAGCGAGGGGCAGGCCGGGCAGGCGATCGCGGTCTCGGGCGTGTTCGCGGTGCTGACGAGCCTTTTCATCTCGACGGCGACGCGGCGGGTCGACCGGCGGACGCTGCTGCTGACGCTCACCGGCGTGATGATCGCGTCGGGCCTAATGGTGGCATTCGCGCCCAGCTACGCGGTGTTCATGGCCGGCCGGGCGCTGATCGGCGTGGTCATCGGCGGCTTCTGGTCGATGTCCACGGCAACGGTCATGCGGCTCGTGCCGGAAAAGGACGTGCCGCGCGCCCTTGCGCTGCTCAACGGCGGCAACGCGCTTGCGACCACGGTCGCGGCGCCGCTCGGCAGCTTTCTCGGCCAGTATATCGGCTGGCGCGGCGCCTTCTTCTGCGTGGTCCCTCTCGCAGCGGTCACGCTCGCCTGGCAGCTCCTGGCGCTGCCGAAGATGCCGAGCCGTGAACGGTCGACGACGGCCGCTGCGTTCAAGGTCCTGCGCAAACCGCGCGTGCCCCTCGGCATCCTCGCCGTCGCGCTGTTCTTCATGGGGCAGTTCGCGCTGTTCACCTATCTCCGCCCGTTCCTCGAGACCGTCACCGCGGTCAGCGTATCGACGCTGTCGCTGATCCTGCTGGTGGTCGGCCTTGGCGGCATCGCGGGGACTTACCTCATCGGCTCGTTGCTCAAGCGCTCCCTCTATGGACTGCTCGTCGGCATGCCGCTGGCGATGGCCGCAGTCGCCGTGGGCCTGGTCGCGCTCGGCTCGTCCGCTGTCGTGGTCACGGCCTTGCTCGCGCTTTGGGGCCTGATCGGCACCGCAGCGCCGGTCGCTTGGTGGACGTGGATGAGCAAGGTGCTGCCCGACGATGCCGAAGCCGGCGGCGGCCTGATGGTCGCAGTGATCCAGCTGGCGATCACGCTCGGCGCGACAGCGGGCGGGTTCCTGTTCGACGGCAGCGGCTATCGCGCGACCTTTGCCGCCAGCGCGCTCCTGCTCGGCGCTTCAGCGATTGTCGCCCTTCTTGCGGCGCGCAACGCCGCGGCGAGCGAATCCTCGGGTTGGCGCCAAGGCCTAGCCGCAGCCGCCTGAACCACGGAGATCATCCAATGCGCGACACACATCAATTCACCACGATCAGCCGGCGCGACCTGCTGAACTACGCCGGCGCCGGAGCAGCAACGCTCACCCTGGCGTCGCTCGTCAACATCCCATCAGCGGAGGCTCAGGACATGCCGAACGCAGCGAACAACTTTTACACGAGCGACAAGGTCGATCTGCAGAAGGTCACCTTCCAGAACCAGTACAAGATGCAGGTCGCGGGGAATCTCTTCACGCCCAAGTCGCTCGATCGCAACGCGAGAACACCGGCACTGGTGGTTGGTCATCCGATGGGCGCGGTGAAGGAGCAGAGCGCCAATCTCTACGCGACCAAGATGGCCGAGGCCGGCTTCGTCGCGATGTCCATCGACCAGTCCTTCTGGGGTGAGAGCGAGGGGCAGCCGCGCAATGCAGTGGCGCCGGACATCTATGCCGAAGCGTTCAGCGCCGCCGTCGATTTCCTCGGGACTCGGCCCTTCGTCGATCGCAGCCGCATTGGAGCGATCGGCATCTGCGGCAGCGGCAGCTTCGTCGTGAGCGCGGCCAAGATCGACCCGCGGATGAAGGCCATCGCGACGGTCAGCATGTACGACATGGGCGGGGTCAACCGGAACGGGCTGAGGCATTCCCAGAGCGTCGAGCAGCGCAAGCAGGCGATCGCCGCTGCCGCCGAGCAGCGCTACGTCGAGTTCACCGGCGGCAAGATCGAATATACCGGGGGGACGGTGCATCAGCTGACGCCGGAGACCGACCCCATCCAGCGGGAGTTCTACGATTTCTACCGGACGCCGCGCGGCGAGTTCACGCCCAAGGGCTCATCCCCCTTGCTGACGACGCATCCGACGCTGAGCAGCAACATCAAGTTCATGAACTTCTACCCGTTCGACGACATCGAGACGATCTCGCCCCGTCCTTTGCTGTTCATCACCGGGTCGGAAGCGCACTCGCGCGAGTTCAGCGAGGAAGCGCACCAGCTCGCCGCCGAACCGAAGGAACTCGTGGTGGTTCCGGGCGCTGGCCACGTGGACCTGTACGACCGGGTGGAGCTGATCCCGTTCGGCAAGCTCACCGACTTTTTCAGCAAGAACCTCTGAGGAGGAAAGGATGGCAAATACCCAGACCCCGATGCGCGCACCGTGGGGCGATGTCGCTCCGCGGCTGACGGAGATCACGGACAATGTCCTGTTCGACGACGTGTGGCGGCGGCCCGGCCTGTCCCCACGCGACCGCAGCCTCATCACAGTCGCCGCGCTGATCGCCAATTACCGGACGAACGAGCTGCCGTTCCATCTCGAGAAGGCGCTGGAGAACGGAGTCACGCGCGACGAGATCGTCGAGGCCATCACGCATCTCGCTTTTTATTCGGGCTGGCCGACCGCCGGCACTGCAGTCGGAATCGCGCGCAAGGTGTTCGCCGACGCCGACCAGAACCAAACCACTTCGAAGGAGCAGGAAAATGCAGACGCGTGAACTCGGCCGCAGCGGCTTGTCGGTTTCGGCAATCGGCCTCGGCTGCATGGGCATCAGCTTCAGCTACGCCACCAAGCTATCCAGAGAAGACGGCGTCGCGCTGATCCGCGACGCGGTCGAGCGCGGGGTCAACTTCTTCGATACCGCCGAAGTCTATGGGCCGTTCGAGAATGAGGAAGTGGTCGGCGAAGCGCTGCGGCCGTTTCGTGAGCGCGTGGTGATTGCGACCAAGTTCGGCTTCGAGTTCGATCCGAAAACGCGCGAGAATCGCGGCGTGAACAGCCGTCCCGAGCATATCCGCCGGGCGGTCGAGGGCTCGCTGAAGCGGCTCGGTGTCGAGACGATCGATCTGCTGTACCAGCACCGGGTCGACCCGAACGTGCCGATCGAGGATGTCGCGGGGACCGTCCGCGATCTCATCGGGGAGGGCAAGGTCAAGCATTTCGGCATGTCCGAGCCAGGCGTGAAGACGCTGCGCCGGGCGCACGCCGTGCAACCGGTCGCCGCGGTCCAGAACGAATATTCGCTGTGGTGGCGGGCGCCCGAGACCAACGGCATCCTCGATGCCTGCGACGAGCTCGGGATCGGGTTCGTGCCGTACAGTCCGCTCGGCAAGGGTTTTCTCACCGGCGCGATGAGCAAGGACACGCTGGCGGCGAACGACTTCCGCGCAAGCATTCCGCGCTTCCAGCCCGAAGCGATGGACAAGAACGAGGTCTTCGTCGACCTGCTCAAGCGCGTCGCCTCCGAGAAGAAAGCGACGCCCGCGCAGATCGCGCTCGCCTGGCTCCTGGCGCAGCGGCCGTACGTCGTGCCGATCCCCGGCACCACCAAGCTCCATCGGCTCGAGGAGAATATCGGGGCTGCGGCGGTCGAACTGACGGAAGCCGATCTTCGCGAAATCAACGAGGGTGCATCGCGGATCGAGCCCGAGGGGGAGCGCTACGCGCCGGCGCAAATGGCGATGGTCGGCCGCGAAGCGCCGGTGAAAGAGGAAGCATAAGATGCGCGCAACCATCATGCCCAAGGCGCACGACGTCCGCATCGACAACGTGCCCGACGCGGCGATCAAGGACCCGACCGACGCCGTCATCCGCATCACCCGCGCCTGCATCTGCGGCAGCGACCTGTGGCCCTATAACGGCGGGCCCAATGTCGAAGGCCAGCGGATGGGTCATGAGGCGATCGGAGTCGTCGAGGACGTCGGCCGCGACGTCCGCACGGTCAAGCGCGGCGATGTCGTGATCATGCCGTTCGCCAATTCGGACGGCAGCTGCATGTTCTGCGAGGAAGGGCTGCAGACTGCCTGCGTGCGCGTCGGCTTCTTCGGCAATGGCGGGGCGCTCGACGGCGCGCAGGCCGAGGCGCTGCGCATCCCCTTTGCCGACGGTACGCTCTACCCGCTGAACGTCGGCGAGGAGGATGCGCTGATGCCGGCGCTCCTGACCCTGTCGGACGTGATGGGCACGGGGCATCACGCGGCAGTGACCGCGCGGGTGCGGCGCGGCGGGACGGTCGCCGTCGTCGGCGACGGGGCGGTCGGGCTGTGCGGCGTGATCGCCGCCAAGCTTCTCGGCGCCGAACAGATCATCATCATGGGCCGGCATGAACAGCGGATCGCGCTCGCAAAAGAGTTCGGCGCGACCGACGTGGTCAGCGAGCGCGGCGAGGAAGGCATGCAGCGCGTCCGCGAGCTCACCCGCGGCTTCGGCGTGCAGTCGGTGCTCGAATGCGTCGGAACCGAGCAGGCGATGGACACCTCGATGGGCATTGTCCGCGCCGGCGGCGCGGTCGGCCGCGTCGGCGTTCCGCATTACGAGGCGATCAAGGGCGCGCAGCAGATGTTCTATCGGAACGTCATCGTCGCCGGCGGCCCGGCCCCGACGCGCGCCTACATCGACGAACTGCTGCCCGACGTCATGGAGGGTCGGATCGAGCCTGGGCGGGTATTCGACCGGACGGTCGATCTCGACGGCGTTCCCGATGGCTATCGCGCGATGAACGAACGCGAAGCGCTGAAGGTGCTGATCCGGCCGTAGGTTCGGGAGCTTATTGCGAATCGCTTGCAATAGTGGCGCATGCCGATATCGGGCGTTGGGAAACACCCCAGCGAAAGGCAGCGAATGACCGACCGGACCAGCTTCGACACTGCGACGCGCATTGCCGCGGGCGACGACGGGATTCGCTACGACCGGGTGGCGATCGCGCTGCACTGGGCGACTGCCGGGCTGGTCGTGGTCAATTTCCTGCTTGCGGTGACTTGGGGCTGGTTCGCCAAGCCGGTGCGCGAGCTGATGGAAGACACGCACATGTCGCTCGGCGTGCTGCTGACGCTGGTGATCGTCGCTCGGCTGGTGTGGCGATGGATGCCTGGGCACCAGGTGGAGTCGATCGAGCGCGGATGGGTGAAGCTCGCGTCCACGGGGACGCATTATCTGCTCTACGCGCTGCTGGTCGCCGAGGCCGCGCTAGGCTTCACCTTCCGCTGGGGCGCGGGGCGGCCGATGGCTTTCTTCGGCACCGGGATCCCGCCGCTGATCGGTGAGATCGCGCGGCCGCTGCGGCGCGAATTGCGCGAGATCCACGAGTGGATCGGCTGGACGATCATCGTCCTCGCGGCGCTGCATGCTGCGGCCGCGCTGTACCACCATTATGTGCTGAAGGATCGGGTGCTGAAGCGGAGGCTTCCGGCGCGGGGCTAGGTCACCCGTAACCCTTCTCGGCCAGGGAGAGACTATTCGGCCGGGACAGGGGCGGGGGCGGCGCCGGACGCCGGCTTGCGGGGACGGATCCAGGATTTCACGAACACGAAGAACACGGGCACGAAAAAGATCGCGAGGAAGGTCGCGGACAAGGCGCCGCCGACGACCGCGCGGCCGATCGCGTTCTGGCTGCCGGCGCCGGGCCCGCTCGCGAACGCCAGCGGAAGCACGCCGAACACGAGTGCGAGGCTGGTCATCAACATCGGACGGAGCCGCAGCTTGGCCGCTTCCACCGCAGCCTCGACGACACCGCCGCCGGCCTTGAGCCGATCCTCGGCGAACTCGATGATCAAAATGGCATTTTTCGCGCCGAGGCCCATGGTCGTGATCAGGCCGACCTGGAGGTAGATGTTGTTCTCCACCCCCGTGAGCTTGGCGAGCAAGACCGCGCCGACGATTCCGAGCGGCACGACGAGCAGGACCGCGACCGGGATCGCCCAGCTTTCATAAAGCGCCGCGAGGCAGAGGAACACGATCAGCAACGACAGGCCGTACAGCATGGGCGCCTGGCCGCCCGATTGTTGCTCCTCGTAGCTGAGGCCGGTCCATTGCAGCGCAGTTCCGGGCGGCAGCTTCGCCGCCATCTCCTCCATCGCCTTCATCGCCGTACCGGTGCTCGTGCCAGGGGCCGGCGAGCCCTGAAGCTCGAGCGCGGGCAGCCCGTTGTAGCGCGACAGCTGGACCGGGGCGTTGGCCCATTTGAGGGTCGAGAAAGCGGTGAACGGGGCCATGCTCTTGCCGTCGGCGCCGCGGACGTAAAGGTCGGAAATGTCCTGCGGCTGCTGGCGATAGGGCTCGTCGGCCTGGACGTAGACCCGCTTCACCCGGCCGCGATCGATGAAGTCGTTGACGTAGGAGCCGCCCCAGGCCGAGGCGATGGTCGAGTTGATCTGGCCGATATCGAGCCCGAGCGCGCGCGCCTTGTCCTGATCGACGTCGACGGTGAGCTGGGGTGCGTCCTCGAGGCTGACGGGCCGTACCCCGACGATGCGCTTGTCCTGCATCGCCATGCCGAGGAGCTGGTTGCGCGCGGCGACCAGCTTCTCGTGGCCGATGTTGCCGGTGTCGACGAGCTGGAGGTCGAAGCCCGTGGCATTACCGAGCTCGAGCGCCGCCGGCGGGATGAACGAGATGATCAGCGCATCGCGGAACTGCGACAGGGCGCCGGTCGCGCGATCGGCGATCGCCTTGGACCTGTTTTGCTTGCCCTTGCGCTCGTCGAACGGCTTCAGCGGCAGGAAGGCGATGCCGGCGTTCTGGCCCTGTCCGGCGAAGGAGAAGCCGCCGACGGTGAACACGCCCTCGATGTTCTTTTCTTCGTTCGTCGCGAAATAATGGCGGGCGTAATCGAGCGCGGCGTCCGTTCGCGGGAGAGTCGCGCCGGACGGCTCGGCGACCAGGGTGAAGACGGCACCGGTATCCTCGTCGGGCATGAACCCGGTCGGAAGGCGCCAGAAGAGGAATGCCATCAGCACGACGATCGCGCCGTAGGCCAGCGCCGAACGGCGCCTGCCGCCGATGATCCTGCGAACACCCCGTTCGTGAATCACCCGGCCGCGTTCGAAGCGGTCGTTGAACCAGCGGAAGAAGCGGGCGAGGGGGCCGTGGCCCCGATGCTCGAGGGGATCACCGGGCTTGAGGATGGTCGCCGCGAGGGCCGGGGTGAGGATAAGCGCGACCAGCACCGAGAGCGCCATGGCCGACACGATGGTGATCGAGAACTGGCGATAGACGACGCCGGTCGACCCGCCGAAGAAGGCCATCGGCAGGAACACCGCGGCGAGCACCGTGGCGATGGCGATGAGCGCGCCCGAAATCTCGTCCATCGATTTGCGCGCCGCATCGACGGGCGACAGGCCTTCGGTCTGGATCAGCCGCTCGACGTTCTCGACGACCACGATCGCGTCGTCGACCAGGAGGCCGATCGCCAGCACCATGCCGAACAAGGTGAGCGTGTTGATGCTGAATCCGGCGATCGCCATGATCGTCAGGGTCCCGAGGAGGACGACGGGGATGGCGATCGTCGGGATCAGCGTCGCGCGCCAGTTCTGCAGGAACAGGAACATGACGAGGAAGACGAGGATCATCGCCTCGAACAGAGTTTCGACCACCTGCTTCAACGACGCCTTGACGAAGGGCGTCGTGTCCCACGGGTAGATGACCTTCACGTCGGACGGGAAGGTCTTCGAGATTTCCGCGATCTTGGCCTTGACCTCGGCGATGGTCTTGAGCGCGTCGGCGCCCGGCGCGAGGCGGATCGCAGCGGCGGTCGCCGGGTGGCCATTGTACTTTGCGCTGAAGCCGTAAGCTTCCGAACCGAGCTCGATGCGCGCAACGTCACGCAGGCGCACGACCGAGCCGTCCTCGCCCGTCTTGAGGCGGATCTCGCCGAACTGCTCGGGCGTCTGCAGCCGCGACTGGACCGAAACGGTGGCGTTGAGCTGCTGGGTCGCGGGCGCCGGAAGGTTGCCGAGCTGGCCAGCCGACACCTGTGCGTTCTGCGACTGCAAGGCCGCGGTCACATCGGCCATGGTCAGCTGGTAGCTGTTGAGCTTCATCGGATCGATCCAGATGCGCATCGCATATTGCGACCCGAACAGCTGGAAGCCGCCGACTCCGTTGATGCGGCTGACCGGCTCCTGGATCTTCGACGCCATCATGTCGGCGAGGTCGAACTGGTCGTGCGAATTGTCGGCCGAATAGAGGCCGGGAACGAGCGCGAAATTCGCCGAGCTTTTCTCGACCTTGACGCCCTGGCGCTGGACCTCCTGCGGCAGCAGGGGCAGCGCGGCCTGGACCTTGTTATTGACCTGGACCTGCGCCGTGTCGGGGTTGGTGCCCTGCTCGAAGGTCAGGGTGACGGTGACCTGGCCCGACGACGAGGATTGCGAAGAGAAATAGCGCAGGTGGTCGATGCCCTGGAGCTGCTGCTCGATGATCTGCGTGGTGGTCTTGTCGAGCGTCGTCGCGTCCGCGCCCGGATAGA
>Ga0070666_10003026_pt1 | contig 10196 bp, 9 predicted proteins | sample KBSS23metaG_FD_64677 | JGI IMG/M metagenome (GOLD analysis project Ga0070666, IMG submission 64677) | Switchgrass rhizosphere microbial communities from Kellogg Biological Station, Michigan, USA - KBS S2-3 metaG | ecosystem: Host-associated > Plants > Roots > Rhizosphere > Soil ... | reverse complement strand
ATGCCGCAATTGTTATCGACGGTACCCAGAAAGAGCGTATCGAGATCCCGAACCGATCGGGCAGCCTTGATGTCAACTCGTTCTCGATTCTGGTGAAGTTCACGCTGGACCAGTCGGTGGATACCGATCCTGTTTCCCAGCGCTATGAGCTCATGGAGAAGGCTGGAAGTTTCTGGTTCAACGTGCGCGAGGACACGAATCCCAAATACCTCCTGCGCGTCGGCGGATACTTCAATGGCAAGGCGCATTCACTCACCGGCCTGCGGGTCGTCCCGAACCAGTCGCTCACGTGGGCAGTGGCGACCTACGACGGACTGCAGTTGAAGACGTACGTTGCCAACGGGGATGGCAGCAACCTGGTCCTCGACAACAGCGCCGCGCAGACTGGGACCGTGGCCATTGGTGCAACGATCACCGGCATTGACGAAAACCTGGTGGTGGGTTCCAAGCACCGTATGGGCCACTACGTGGACGGCACCGGCGGCGAGAATCTCGAAGGCATGTTCAACGGCACTATGTCGCGATTTGTTGTATTCAACAGCGCTCTGACACAGAGCGAGATCGCCTCCGTGATTTCGGGTTCCGGTCCTCCTGGCAAGCCAGGATTTGTCCAGGCGCACCTGATTCAAAAATCAGTCATGAGCAAGGGCGCCCAACCAACGGTGCCTGTCCAGGTCTCATGGGCGCGAGGGACGTGCGCGGCGGGCTCAACCTATAGCGTGACCCTCACGAGCGGCGGAATCTCGACTGTGGTGCGAAAAGTCACCGCTTTGACCACCAGGATAAACCTTAGCATCGGTACCGCCTACAAGATCGCGGTCGACTGCAACGGGGGAAGCAGTTCCAGCACGAGCATCACGTTGGCTGGATATCAGGAGTTAGCGGCGGCATACACAGGTACGTGGCACAGCGCGAGCATTTCGGGAGCATGGGCTGGTGGGGCCAAATACTCCGATGCTCGTTCGGCCTCCGCGACGTTCAAATGTCCGGCATGCCGGGCGCTCGCCTGGGTGACCGATGAAGACCCGGCTCACGGGTCGGCCCAGGTGTATATCGACGGCGTGCTGAAGGCGACCATCAGCACCCAGTCCGCGGCGCCGCTGAACAGGGTCATCGCCTACAAATTCGAGTGGCCGGCCGCAAGTGCACATAGCTTGAAGATCGTGAATGTCGCTACCAGCGGCCATCCGCGAGTCAGCATCGACGGGTTCCTGACTCGGAACTAGCGCTACTGTCCGGAGTACTCGGTTAGCCTTGCCGGTAGAGCTCCTGGGCTTTGCGGGCCGAAGTTACGATCCCTTTGATCATCGCGGAGCTGAACCCCCGATGTTCCATCTCGTTGAGGCCGGCGATAGTGCAACCGCGGGGCGTGGTAACGCGGTCGATTTCCGCTTCCGGATGCGAACCGTCGCGGATCAGGAGTCCCGCGGCGCCGCGGGCGGTCTGCGCCGCCATTAGTAGTGCCTCGTCGGGGTGCATACCAATCTCTATGCCACCCTGTGAGGCAGCGCGGATCGAGCGCAGAAAGAATGCGACCCCGCAAGCACACAGCGCGGTTGCCGCTTCCGCCATGGATTCGTCAATTATGAGCGTCGCACCCACCGACTCGAACAGCGTGCGAGCGCGGTCAAGAGCTTCCTGGTTCGCGGGCGGAGCGGCCAGGCAGGTCATCGACTGCCCGATCGCGATTGCGGTATTAGGGATGGCGCGCACGATCGGGAGTTCTGGCCCAACCTGGGCCTGAATTTGATTCAGAGCCACGCCCGTCACTACGGAAATCAGCGTATGTCGCTTGGGATCCAGGGAGCTTCGGATCTCCGTGAGCAAGTCGTCGAGCTGGCGCGGCTGTACGGCAACGATAACCTGGCGTGCCTTCTCGACTGCGGCGCAATTGTCGATGGTCGTATGAAAGCCCAAGGCCCCGAGTTCCCCGAGCTTATCCGCATGGCGGCGCGTCAGAGTGATGTCGCCGCTGGCCACGTGCCCCGTTGATACAAGCCCGCGCGCAAGGGCCTGACCGACATTGCCGGCACCTAGAATTGCGATTGATCCCGTATGTTGATTCGCCACAGTCCTCTCCTCAAAAAGCTGCTCTTCTAATCCGCCCCTGACTTCACGCTAATCTAGCTGGCCACTGCACGCTCTGCGGCGACGCCTACCTCGGGCGTCGTCAACACATAGCTTAGCGCGCCTGCCGCCTTTGACGGTGCCAATGATAGTTCACGCGCTCGAAAAGGGAGGTCAGGTGCGCGCTGGAGGTTGCCAGGTCGCATCCATCATTCGGAACCCGCACTCGGATGCCCCGAGGGACGTAGGTCTAAACAGAATCGCAACAGCTCTGGAGCGCTTCTGATTTCATGGACATGAGTATGCGGACCGGGCCAACGCCTATTAGCGCGCGGTCAACTCAGGCAGCTTTAATTTGCGTAGCAAAGCGTTGAATCGCGGATCGCCGTGCAATGAGTTTAGAAGTGGGTCGCCCCGTACACTGGCAAGTCCGCCGTCCTTCTGCTGGTAGGCCCTTTCCAGCCACTGGAACGCTGCGTCAATCTCGCCACGCCACGCGTGAGCTTCTGCGATTTGGAATGCCCCTTCCCTGGACCATTTTGCCTCCAGCTCCCGCATGGCCTGATCGGACCGCGTCGCGTTTCCGAGGGTGTGCTCGGCCATGGCGATGCCTGCTAATCGAAAGCCCCCGTTTTCCATTTTCTCGAATACTTCCAATGATTGTCGGGTATTGCCCTGTAGCAATCGGAGTATGCCGAGATTCACGAACGCAATGGCCGAGGTGGGTTCAAGCTCAAGAGCGCGAGCGTACGCCGCATCGGCGACGCGATAATCCCGAAGTTCAGTGGAGTAGTTCCCCAAGTGCACCCATGCGGCACTGGAGAGCGGATCGAGTTCCGTGGCCTGCTTCTGCGCGGCCACTGCGTCGGCCACTCTACCCACGCTGTCGAGTACATTGGCACTGTGGCTTTGCGCTTCGCTGCTGCGCGGGTCGAGTGCCAGCGCCTTGGCTATGTCGGCCTGCGCGCCGGACCAGTCCCAGAACCAATTGGTACGAATAAAGCCACGAACTGCGTATCCGGTCGCTTCGTTGGGAGCCAGAGCGACGGACTTTTCGGCATCGCGGCTTGCCTGCTCGATCATGGCCCAATCGCCGGTCTGATCCCCCGCCCATGCCCTCGCCAGCGCCAGTCCGGAGTATGCGGCCGCATACATTGGATCGAGAGAAATGGCCCGCTCAAATACCGCAACGGCGTGGCGGTACCCCTCGAGATTGCCGTGTCGATACGACTGTTGGGCCAGCAGATACTGGTTGTAGGCTTCGGTATTGGCGTTTCCTCTAGAGACGGAGACTGGTTTTCCGGCGGTCAGCTTGACTTGGAGCGCCTTAACGACGGCCTGGGCGATGTCGTCCTGGACCGCGAAGATGTCCTTATCGTCGCGGTCATACGTCTGTGACCACAGATGATAGCCGCTGTCTGCGCGAATCAGCTGAGCGGTGATTCGCAGGCGCTTGCCCGATTTGCGGACGCTTCCTTCGAGCACGTGGGCCACTTTCAATTGCTGCGCGATGCTCGAGATCGCCTCGTTCCTGCCCTTGAAGTAGAAGCTGGAGGTTCGCGCCGGAACGCGCAGGTCGGGCAGCCGCCCCAATAAATCGATCATTTCCTCCGTTAGTCCGTCCGAGAAATATTCCTGGTCCCTATCCGGGCTCATGTTCACAAATGGTAGCACCGCGACGGATAGTTCCGGGATGGCGCTCGGTGTGCTCGCAGGTGCAGTCGAGGTTGGCGTGCGCATCGACTGTGTCAACGCGCGCCACGCCACGTAGCCTAGGCCAATCAGTGCAAATACCACCAACAGCATTGGTACAAGTTTCGATTTACTAGCTAACGGCGGTGCGCCTTGGGCTCGTGAGACAGGAACCTCGCTATGCTCAGGTGAAAGCAGTCGGTTCATGCGCTCGACGAAGGCCGTTGGGGTCTCGCCCCCAGGGAGCCGCGTCCACTGCACTCGTTCAAAAGACTCGGGTACATCGGCTGCACTATCGGGGGTGTCGTCCGTGCATACCGGTACGATAAAAGCCCGATTCCGTGCTAACCGGTGGGTGCGCTGGTCGGCGAGGTCCCACTCCACGCGGAAATATCCCTCGCGCCTTGATCTCGTGTTGGTGGAAATGATTGGAACGAAAAGAGCGCAGTCGCGGATCTGCTGTCGGATTTTCTGATCCCAGGCATCACCACCGCGTAACTCGCTCTGGTCAAACCAGACCTCAATGCCGCCGGCCCGCAGCGCCTCACAAATGCGGCGGGCCGCCTCGGCATCTTGCGAGGCGTAACTAAGAAAGACGGCGCTGTTGGCAGGCGCTGTCACGGCACGGTGGTCCCCCTACTCTCCCACTATACGCGACCATCCGAGGAAGAGCTCACAGGCGAAAGGACGAGGTACAACTGCAGTCAGATGCGGTAAAGGCGGCCCGATTCCTCAAGTCATCAGCGCATTGGTTGCTCTTACAGCAAACGCGCCAACGTTTCAGTTCGGTGAGCGTGACAACTTTTAAGCGAATCTCTAAGCGAGTGCGAATTGCAGCATCCGCATTGCGGTTTGTCATATTCGTTGAAAACCTGCGTGAGAGCCCTCGCGTGGTCAGTCTCTACTTCACGTGTGCGGCACGTTATGTCGTCCGTGCCCACGGGCCTGCATAGAAGCCCCCATAGAAACAATTCGCATCCATCGTCAAAGTATCCATCAACTCACAGTCATGTGTGTGCTCTGTTCACCAATCAACACGAGGGGAGAATCAAAATGATCGGGCGATTCGCATCGAAAAAGTACTTGGCTTCAATTTCGGGGTTGCTTGCAGTTGGCGCATTCGCAAGCACGGCCTTTGGCGCATGCCCTGCGGCCAACAGCATCGGGAATAAAGCGACGTCGGCCATTGTGGCTGCCGCCTCCACCACCACAACATCAGCGGGCGTAGCTACGGTTACCTATACCTTCAGTGGACTGGATCCGGCGCATACGTCGGTGAACGGCGTGCCAGGATTGATCACATACTGCGTTTACACGGGTGCGGCACATCTCCCGACGGGCCCAATCTTTGCCAATTCGGACGGTAGTGCGGGCTCGCTTCCAGCTGTCGGCGCAAATAACGAGGCTTTCGTCGCAGCACTTGGGTTCAGCAGCTTTTCATTCACTCGTGCACACGGGAATCCGAGCAATATCTCATTTGACAGCGCCCTGTACACTATGGGCACGGCAAAATGGAATGGAAGCGCCCCAACTCAAACCATTCTGCTGCACATCAATGATCCAGCCGAATGCGGCAAACTGTACGGCGCAGGCGCTGGAAATACCTGCTGGGTGTTCCCAGGTGGCAGCACCAACCCCGAGGAGTGAAGGCAAGGCGATCCCTAGCCTACGGTTGGTGGCCACGGCTTAGCCTCTAAACCGATTAGTTCGACTGAACTTTAACATCGCAGCCCGCCGGCGCTTGTGAGGCGCCGGCGGGCCAAGGCGATTCTTCGTAGCTCCTCTCCAAATTCGTGACGGCGGTTGCACCAGTTCGATTGCGCTCGCAATCAAAGTCGTTCTAGGTCGCCATAGACCGCGCGCCCCTCGAAAAACGTCAGCAACACCTTGGACTTGTCGATTTCGGTGGCCGGAATCGCGAACAGGTTGTGATCGAGGACGATGAGGTCGGCATTCTTGCCAACTTCTATTGACCCAGTCGCCTTCTCCAGGCGGTTCGTGTAGGCGGCGTTGATGGTAAACGCGGCCAGGGCCTCCTGCAGGTTGATGCGCTCGCACGTCAGGAACGGGGTACGGGTCTCGAGCGCCGTTGATTTCTTTGACATTGAAATGCGATAGTCGCGGCCGACGCGCGCCGAACGGCACAAAGGCATACGATATGTCGGCAGGGGCGTCGACCCGTCCGCGGACGGCGCGAAGGACTCCGCGGCGTATATCTCGCGTTCAATTTTGCTTTGTGGATTCGTGATGCCAACACAGCAGAGCCCGGACACCCACAATGCCGCAGCCCCCGTGGCCCGGGGGGTGAGTGCGGGTTCGGCCCGCCTATTCCGCTCGAGCGCGACTCCAGGCTACTCTAATCTTATCGCCTGCAATCCGGGCTGCGTTTTTGCGCGCAAACTGGTGCGGGAAATCGACGTGTGCTTTGCGTCTGGCCCGTGCACAGTAATTACCCGCGAGGGCGCGGTGAACGCCCAGGCTGGCGATGCCATCATCACCGGAATTGCAGGCGAGCACTGGCGGGTCTCGCGATCGCACTTTTCCGAAAAATATCGACCCGTGCCACCCACCATCGCCGGGGAGCCGGGCCGATATGCGAGCTTTCCCAATAAGGTAATGGCGGTGTCCATGGCGGAAACCTTCGAAGTGCTTCTGGCCGATGGCATCTCACGTCTGGACGGTCGTGCCGACGACTGGCTCGTCGACTACGGCGATGGGAGCTTGGGCGTCGTCTCGCCGGCAATTTTTGCCGTTACATACGAGCTGATCTGATCGTCCTTGTCAGGCATGGTCACGGCAAAGAGTGGGTTGCTGCGACACAAGAAGTGGTGGCGAGCGCAGGATTTGAGGCTTGTCCGTCGGTTTACCAAAGGGCTAAATGGCCGTGGGTCCTGTGTAAGAACTCTGCCATCGTCCCTACTTACACCTTCCAATGCACACAGCCATACTTGTGGAAAACGCCGTCTATGGCTGGCGCGATGGTGGTCTCGAGAATGCGAACGACATTAAAGGACTGAGCGTTTGTGTTGACAAGTCCACCCCGGGCCGCCGACCGCGGACTGGGGTGCATCGAAACTATTTTTGCTTCGTCCCTGGTGCCGGGCCGTCGCGGCCGTACAGTTGCTCGCGGCAGTCGTCCATCTCTGCCTGATGGCGGTTCTCTTTCTCGCCTTTCTTGGCATCGGCCTTTTCGTCGGGCGGCATTGGTTTGCCTTTCGATAAGGACTTATAGCCACCCTTCGGTTCGCCGGCGTGGGCGCCAGATTGCTGGCCCACGGTCTTTACACCACCGTACTTCGCTTCCTGATTCCGCATGCAATCTTCCCACTGCTGGTGGTACTCGACCTTATCTTCCGGGTGATTCGCTTTGCCCCTAACTCCGGGTGCCGTCGGCGTGGCAGGAGTGGCCGGACTTGCCGGCGTCACGGCGGGGACGGCGGGTGTTTGGGAAAACGCCGGACTCGCGGCGAACACAATGCCGGCCGCCAAAGTACTTGCAAAAAGCGCTTTCATCATGATGCTCCATTGTGATGTGGGGTGCGCGGGCATGGGCCGCTGCTCCACGACGCACTGCCTTCGGCAATCTGTGATTTACGATACGCAGCGTAAACCCAGAGTTCCCGCGCGATCATTACAGTGCGGTTAGGATAGGGCTGTTCGGCGTGCCGTGCCGCGGGCTTCAGGAATCCGGGCAAGTGCGTAGTCCCACTTAAACCTGCGCGCCTTACCCGGTGTGATCGCGCATGCGCGGCCTTGCGGTGCGTCAAGGATTCGCCGGAAAAGCGCGGGCACTTGTGGATGGCAAACGTCGTCACCGAGGCGCGAAAGACCAGGTCCTTCAAGAAGAAAGGCTGCGTCGACGCGGCAAAAGCGCGGGCTCCGACGATCATTGGCATGTAGATCACCGCCCTCCGAACGCAGGGGTCGTGAGTTCGAATCTCGCTGTGTCGCGCCAAAACTCCATGCCACAGGAACAACGGGGCTGGCTTCAATTCAAGCATTGATCGGCAATCGCCTACATCCAATGCGGAAGTACCGCCATTGTGATCCTCCAGGCAAAGACGCTAGATAAGCATTGATCCTGACCATCGCCCAACCACCCTCGCTGTGGGCCTCGCCCGCAGCTTAACCCTACAGGACACCTGAACTATGAATGCAAGCGCGACAATGAGTGAAATCTCTGGCCAAGGTACCAACGGAACGCGCCGCTTTGGCCGGGCTGCCAGACGCGGCGCCGAGCGCATGAAGCGAAACGCGTCTCCAGAGATCGCATCCTTGATTGCTGACGTCGAAGACCTTCTGCAGAAAGTGGGAGACATTGCCGACACCGAGGTGGCGCAGTTGCGTGACCGGCTCAATGAAAAGATCGCCGCTGCCAAGGAGACCCTGGGCAACCAGGGGGCGCGGTTAGCTGGCGTTGCTCGTAATGCGGCCGGTGCGACCGACGATTACGTGCACGAGAACCCTTGGCGGTCGACGGGCGTGGCGACGCTGATTGGCTTAGCGCTCGGCTACCTCATCTTCCGCAGGTAACCAAACAGCTCGCATACTGCCTGGGCTGCGGCCCGATTTGCTAGGTGAGATGAACGCCTAGCGGATCGGGCTCGGGGGTTACGGCTCTATTATTCGAGTCATGAAGAGGACTTATGCCGTTGGCAAACTCTCAGCGCAAGCGCGTCCGCGGAACCGCTAATGCACTGTGAGCACCGCATTGTCATTGATGAATCCAGCCGTGGTCGCTGTGATCGTGGTATTACCGACGGCACCGCCGGTGGCTACCCCGCGGTCAGTGATTGTCGCTTTTGAGGGATCACTGCTCGTCCACACCACGCCCGGCGTGCCGATGACGTTGACCGGCCAGGTACCGCCGGTCTTGCGGCGATTGCCGAGCTGACCCGCATTGTTCAGCCCCCAGCATTTCATCGCCCCGGTCGCGAACAATGCACAGGTGTGCTCCCGACCCGTGGCCAGCACGATGGCCCGATTGATGGCGCCGAATCGCACGGGGGCGTTTGCACCGTCCGGTATGCCGTGCCCGGCCTGGCCGAATTCGTTGGAGCCCCAGCACTTCGTGAAACCGTTCCGCAGCACGGCGCAGTTGTAATCGACGCCGGCGGCGATGAGAGTGGCCGTGGTGATTCCGGCTACGGCGAGCGGAACGCGCGAAGAGAACGCGGTGGATCCCGCGCCCAGTTCGCCCCGCTGGTTGGATCCCCAGCACTGAATCGTGCTATTCGCAAGCAGCGCGCAGCTGTGAATCCCGCGGACCGCAATCGCGGTAGCCGTGCTGATCCCGCTGACGGCGACGGGGACATTTGAGGACAATGACGAACTGTTATTGCCGAGTTGCCCATAGTAGTTGTCCCCCCAGCACTGCACGGCGCCGCTGGCCAGCAACGCGCAGCTGTGGTACTGCCCGAGGGATACGCTGACGGCGGTGCTGACTCCGCTTACGGTGACCGGGACCTGAGACGCGGCATTGGACGCGTCGCCCAGCTCACCGAACGAATTATCGCCCCAGCACTTGACCGTGCCGTTTGCCAGCACCGCGCAGCTGTGCACGTCACCTGCGCCTACTGCAACAGCCGTGCCGATTCCGGAGACGGTCCTGGGAAGGCTCGAGTTCGTGGTGGTGCCATCGCCCAGCATGCCCTCGCTGTTACGGCCCCAGCACTGAACCGTGCCGCTGGCCAGCACTGCACAAGTATGGTCCAGGGCCACCGACAAACCTGTCGCCGGACCCGAGGCCTTTACCGTGCGCGGACTCAATGAACCGGCGGTAGTGCCATCGCCAAGTATCCCATAGTTGCCCGCGCCCCAGCATTCCATGCCGCCGCTGGTCTGCAGCGCGCACGTGAAAGCTTGTCCCAGCGACATGCTGCTAATGGCAGGCCCCAGTATATGCGTTGACCCGTTGCTGAAGGTCCCCGTAGCCGTAAAGGATTGCTTCTGTCCGACGGTGATCATTGGAGCAGTCGGCGTGACGGCGATAGTCTGCAACGTGGCTGTCGCCGCGACCGCTCCGTCGGTGACCAGTGCCGCGCACAACACAAGAGCTATTCTTGCACGATTCATGACGCCCTCCTTCCAATGTCCTTGCAGAGCACAACGGCGGACACTCGTGACCAAGCAAATTGGGACTTTGGAGCAGCATGGGCCGGCCGCGATTCGAGTCAAGTCGGGATAGTGCTCAATTTTTACGCTGCGGCAGCGAATCCGCGGCGGGAACCTTGGTTGGTGCGATCCGCGCTCTATTGTGCCTGACCGCAACGCGCTGTTCGCGAAGTTCGGCGGCAAGGTGCCGGTGCTACCCGGCTCGGCCAGGCCCGGCGACCGGCCATTTCTGGTCGCGCGCATCGGGCTTGATCGAGTGGTCTAGTTACGGCCCAACGCTGAACAGTCGTTACCCGCTCGTGCGCCCCGCCACCGCGTTCCTG
>Ga0070666_10003015_pt1 | contig 10214 bp, 8 predicted proteins | sample KBSS23metaG_FD_64677 | JGI IMG/M metagenome (GOLD analysis project Ga0070666, IMG submission 64677) | Switchgrass rhizosphere microbial communities from Kellogg Biological Station, Michigan, USA - KBS S2-3 metaG | ecosystem: Host-associated > Plants > Roots > Rhizosphere > Soil ... | reverse complement strand
GATCTCGGCCAGCACGTCGCGGGTGGGCCGCCCCTCGATCTTCTTGGTCGCCGCCAGGTACTCCCCCTTCTCGGTCTGCACCCGGGCAAGCTGGTCCGGCTCCAGGCCGGTCCGCTTGGCGAAGCCGAGCAGGGCGGGGGTGGGCGCGCCGTCGGCGCCGAAGGCGGCGCGGGTGGGCGGCCCCATCACCTGCTCCTCGCGGTCGGGCTCGCGCTCGGGGAGCCCCGCCATCACCAGCACCAGCCGGCGCGGCGTGAAGCCGGTCTCCACCTCGCGCGGCCCGAGACCGCGGGCCATCAGCTCCTCGAACACCCGGGTGGCCAGCTCCTTGACCCCCGGCTCCAGCATGCGGGCGGGGATCTCCTCGCTCCGCACCTCCAGCAGGAACTCCCCGCGGGGCTCAGCGTGCCGCATCGGCCACCTCCGTCACCAGCTCCGTCCGCGCGTCCCCCTGGAGCAGCGGGAAGCCCAGCTTCTCGCGGCTCTCCACGTAGGCCTTGGCGCAGCCGATCGCCAGGTCGCGCACCCGTTTCATCAATCCCACCCGCTCGGTCACCGAGACGGCGCCACGGGCGTCGAGCACGTTGAACGAGTGCGAGCACTTCAAGGCGCACTCGTAGGCCGGCAGCACCAGGCCGGCCTCCAGGCAGCGGCCCGCCTCCTTCTCGTAGCCGTCGAACTGGCTCTGGAGAAAGGCGACGTCGGCCAGCTCGAAGTAGTAGCGGGAGAGCTCGTACTCCTCCTGCTTGCGCACCTGGCCGTACTTGAGCCCCTCCACCCAGTCGATCTCGTAGAGGCTCTGCGAGAGCGAGAGGAACATGGTGAGGCGCTCCAGGCCGTAGGTGATCTCGGCGCTGATCGGCTTCAGCTCCAGCCCGCCGGCCTGCTGGAAGTAGGTGAACTGGGTGATCTCCATGCCGTCGAGCATCACCTGCCAGCCGACCCCCCAGGCGCCGAGGGTGGGGGCCTCCCAGTTGTCCTCCTCGAAGCGGAGGTCGTGCTGGGTGAGATCGAGCCCGATCGCCTCCAGGCTCTTCACGTAGAGCCGCTGCACGTCGAGCGGCGAGGGCTTGAGGATCACCTGGAACTGGTGGTGCTTGCCCAGCCGGAAGGGGTTGTCGCCGTAGCGGCCGTCGGCCGGCCGGCGCGAGGGCTGGACGTAGGCCACCCGCCAGGGCTCCGGCCCGAGCACCCGCAGGAAGGTGTCCGGATGCATGGTCCCGGCGCCCACCTCGAGATCGAGCGGCTGCTGGAGCACGCACCCCTCGCGGGCCCAGAACTCCGAAAGCTTGAGGATCATCCCCTGAAATGTCTGCATGGTCTCTTTCCCGGCCCCTCCTGGCTTCGCTCAGCCCCGCAGGGGCGTGACGTAGACGGGGAATCCTATCCTGTCGCAGGCGTCCTGTCGCCCCTGGGAGAAGCGCTCGGCTCCGGGCCTGGATCTGGTAGATCTGGCTCGGAACCTCATAGATCCAGGCCGATTTCAAGTAGATCCAGCCCGATTTCTAGTAGATCTGGACCAGATTCAAGTAGATCCAGACCGATTTCTGGTAGATCCAGGCCGATTTCTAGTAGATCCAGACCGGATTCAAGTAGATCCAGGCCAGATTCTGGTAGATCCAGGCTAGATTCAAGTAGATCCGGACCCGGATCTCAGGCTTCCGGACGGGGACCGGCTCAGATCTTGGCCAGCGTGCGTTGGATCACGTCGTAGCTGCGCAGCTCGTGCTGGAGGAAGTAGCGCCGGACCTGGGCGCAGAGCTCCTCGATCTGCCGCAGCACGGCGGAGGACGGCGGATGCTCCGCCACGGCGGGCAGCCCCTCGCGGCCGATCCGCCGCAGGAAGTCGAGCGCCGCCGGAGGGACCCGCAGGCCGCCGCCGCAGTCCGGGCAGACCAGCATCTCCCCGGAGCGCGGCAGCACGGCCCCCTCGGGAGGAAAGGGAGCGCCGCAGGACGGGCAGTCCCAGGGGGCCGGAAAGACCCCGGCCAAACGCAGCATCCAGGCCTCGAAGTAGCGCGCCGCCAGGTCCCGGTCCACCCCGGCGAGCAGCGCCTGGATCGTCGAGTCGAGGAGGCGGAAGAAGTGGTCCGACGACTCCTCCTCCTGGGCGAACTCCAGCATGTGATCGGCGAGGTAGCTGCCGAGCAGGATGCCTTCGAGGTCGGCCTGGATCGGGTGGGCGGTGCGCACCAGCTCCACCGAGGAGATCCGGCCGAGGTCCCTCCCCTCCTTCTCGAACCAGGTCACGGAGACCTTGGCGAGCGGCTGGAGCTGGCCGCCGAAGCGGCTGTGCTTCACCCGCGCGCCCTTGGCGACGCCCTTCTTCTTGCCCTGCTCGCGGGTGAGGAAGGTGACGATGCGGTCGCGGTCGTGGAGGTCGGTGACGTCGAGGATCAGCGCCTCGGCGGTCTGCAGGGCCATCGTGGGGATTATAGCATGAAGAAGGCGTAAGTTATTGAGATTCAAAGAAGAGCAGGGACCAAAGGGACCCAAGGGACAGCAGGGACTCCAGAGACCTCAGGGACGTGAAGGCGAAGGCTGAAGAGGAGTCTTCTTGTCCCTGCTGTCTCTGCTGTCCCTGGTGTCCCTGGTTTCTTGCTTTCGGTCCCGGAACCCCGAATCAGTTCCGCGCGACCTTCTCCGGGGCGCACGGCAGGGGCGCGGAGGCCTCTTCCAGACCCTTCCAGTCGGCCACCACCACGCTCGGCGCGGCGCCGGAGCGGCAGGTGAAGGCCAGGGCGGCGCGGTCGCCGCGGATGGCGAGGCGGGGGTAGACGGCGCCGGTCACCAGGGTCTTCGGAGCGCTCCAGGTCCCGCCGGCGTCGCGCAGGCGCGCCTGGATCGTCGGGACGTCCCCCTCCCCGGGGGTCTCGTAGAGCACGGCGACCCGGCCGTCCGGCAGGATGCCGATCTCCGGATGCTTCCCCAGCCGGTCCGGGGTGGTGAGGAAGGTCCGGGGGGCGAAGCTGGCGCCGCCGTCCTTGGAGAAGGTGACGTAGACGCCGGCCTCCCCCGCCCCGGTGAACCAGGCCGCCCACAGGGTGCCGTCCGGCGCCTCGGCGAGCCGGGCCCCGGTCTCGGGACAGCCGCGGATCTGCCAGTGGTCCTCGGAGAGCTTCACCCCGGGGCTGAAGACCGGCGGATCGGAGACGGCCGAGAGCACCCGGAAGTCGCGCACGTCCCCCTCCTCGAGGTCGCGGTAGGCCAGCCAGACCCGGCCCTGGCGGCCGGCGACCAGGTCCGTGCCGCAGCACTGGCAGGTCTGGGAGTCGACGGTCTGGACGGGGGTGAAGGCGAGGCCGTCGCGGGTGGAGGCGGTGCGGATGCCCATCCCCTTGTGTCCCCCCGCCATCTGGGCCATGTGCTCCTTGCTCATGTGCGCCGCGGCGTCCTTGCCCATCTGCGCCATGTGGGCCATGTGATCCATGTGGCCCTCGGCCGCCGAGCCGTCCCCGTTGGCCAGCCAGGCGAACACCGCCGTGCCGGTGGACGAGGTCGCCGACGACAGCAGGGAGTGCGCGCCGTCCTCCGGGGGGTGCAGGAGCCGCGGCTCCGACCAGGTGGCGCCGCCGTCGGTGGAGCGCTGCACGCGGAGCTCGGACTTCCACTTGCCCGGCAGCTTCACCGGATAGCCGGTGATCAGGGTGCCGTCCGGCAGCAGGTCGAGGGTCGGCGGCACCTCCCGGGAGGCCGAGACCTGGAGGCCGGCGGGCGAGACCGTCACCGGCCCGGCGGTATCCTTCCCCACCCGCCCCACCCGGCGGTAGACCACCGCGGGACCGCCCGGACGGTCCTCGACGTAGACGGCATGGAGACGCCCCGAGCCGTCCCAGGCGATCCGGGGATCGTGGCCCGGGAAGGAGGCCAGGGAGGGGGAGGCGGCATGCGGCGAGCCCTTCCCGCACCCGGCCAGGGCGGCGAGCGGCAGACAGAGGACGATGGTCAGGACCCGGACCGGCCGGGAGAGAGAGAATCTGAGGGCGCCTCGCAAGGGGGACTCCTTTCGCCACGCGTTCGCTGAGAAATTGCCCCGCGATTCTACCCCATGGCGCTGCGCTATGCTTCGCCCCGGGAAGACGCCGCCATGGCCCTCGTGGAATCCAAGCCTCCGCAGACCGAAGACCCGGGCCGCGACCTCGGGTTCGGCGCGGTCGTGGCCCGCCAGAGCCGCAAGCGCCTGCTCAACAAGGACGGCAGCTTCAACGTGGTCCGCGAGGGCTTGAGCTTCCTGCAGTCGCTCAGCCCCTACCACTATCTGCTCACCACCACCTGGCCCCGGTTTCTGGGCCTGGTCGTCCTCTTCTTCCTGGCGACCAACACCGTCTTCGGCACCGCCTTCTTCTTCTGCGGCCCGGGGCAGATCGAGGGCTCCCGGGCGGTCACCCTCTCCGGCCAGTACCTGGAGGATTTTTTCTTCAGCGTCCAGACCTTCGCCACCATCGGCTATGGCGGGATGCATCCGGTGGGGCTCGCCGCCAACGTGCTGGTCACCCTGGAGGCGCTGGTCGGCCTGCTGGGCTTCGCGCTGGCCACCGGCATCCTGTTCGCCCGGTTCTCGCGGCCGACCGCCCGCATTCTGTTCAGCCGCCGGGCGATCATCGCTCCCTACCGGGGGATCTCGGCCTTCGAGTTCCGCGTCGCCAACGTCCGGCGCAACGAGATGATCCAGGTCAAGGCGCAGGTGATGCTCACCCGTTTCAAGCTGGACGGCAGCGGCAACCGGGAGTTCATCCCCCTCCAGCTCGAGCGCGACCAGGTGGTCTTCTTCCCCCTCGCCTGGACGATCGTCCACCCGATCGACGAGACCAGCCCCCTCTACGGCGCTACCGCGGAGGATCTGGAGGCCTGGGACGCCGAGCTCCTGGTCCTCTTCTCGGGGATCGACGAGACCTTCTCGCAGACCGTCTACACCCGCTCGTCCTACAAGGCCCACGAGATCGTCTGGGGGGCCCGCTTCACCAACCTGTTCAACCCCCCCAAGCCGGACGGCGTGCTGTCGATCGACATCGGCCGCCTGCACGACTTCGAGCGCCAGCCGCCCGGCTGAGGGGCTGCTCAGGGGCCGGGGGGGCGCCGGCCGGCCAGCCGTGCCACGGTGGCGATCAGCTCGGGGGGATCGACCGGCTTGGCCAGGTGGGTCTGGTAGCCCGCCTCGAGGGCGCGCAGGCGGTCCTCGGCGCGGGCGTAGGCGGTGAGGGCGGCGGCGGGGACGTTCCCCCCCCGGTCGGGGCCGCGCGCCCGCAGCTTGCGGATCAGCGCGTAGCCGTCCTCCACGGGCACGCCGATGTCGGAGACCAGGACATCCGCCACCTGGTGATCGAACCAGGCCAGGGCCTCGGGGACGGTGCCGAAGGCCGTCACCTCGGCGCCGCACTGCTGGAGGGCCACCACCAGCAGCTCGCGGGTGTCCGCCTCGTCCTCCACCACCACCACGCGCAGGCCGGCGAGCAGGTCGGGCGGCGAGTTGAAGAGGCCGCCCCGCCCCGCCGCGGTCTGGTCGAGCGGGTCCTCGGCCAGCTCGGCCCGCAGCGGCAGGCGCACGCTGAAGGTGGCCCCCTTCCCCTCCCCCTCGCTCTCCACCTCCACGGTGCCGCCGTGCAGCTCGATCAGGTGGCGCACGATCGAGAGCCCCAGCCCCAGCCCGCCGTGGGCGCGGGTGATCGAGCCCTCCGCCTGGCGGAAGCGGTCGAAGACGTAGGGGAGGAAGTCCGGGCGGATGCCGATGCCGGTGTCGGTCACCCGGATCAGCGCGCTGGTGCCCGAATCGCGGAGGCGGATCTCGACCCGACCGCCGCGGGGGGTGAACTTCATGGCGTTCGAGAGCAGGTTCCAGACCACCTGCTGGAGACGGTCGGCGTCGCCGAGCACGGGGCTCGCCAGGGGGGAGGTGGAGACCTCGAGGAGGATCCCCTTGGCGTCGGCGGCCGGGCGGACGCTGTCGAGCGCCGCGTCGATGATGCGCCGGAGGTCGACCGGCTTGAAGTCGAGCCGGAGCTTGCCGGTGATGATGCGCGAGACGTCCAGCAGGTCGGCGATGAGCTGGGCCTGGGAGCGGGCGTTGCGCTCGATGGTCTCGAGGGCGCGCACGGCCGCCGTCTCGTCGAGCTTGCCGCTGCGCAGCACCTGGACCCAGCCGAGGATGGCGTTCAACGGGGTCCGCAGCTCGTGCGAGAGGGTGGCCAGGAACTCGTCCTTGATGCGGTTGGCCTCCTCGGCCTGCTTGCGGGCCCCCTGCTCCAGCACGAGGAGCCGCGCCCGCTCCTGCTCGGCCCACTCGCGGATGCGGATCTCCCGTTTCAGCTCCTCGTTGGCCACCGAGAGCTCGGCCGTCCGCCGCGCCACCAGCACCTCCAGGTCGTCGTACATCCGCTGGAGCTTGTCGTTGGCTTCGGCGAGCTCGGTGGTGCGCTCCTCGACCTTGCGGCGCAGGGCCACCTTCTCGATGGCGTTCTGCACGGCGTGCTGCAGCCGGTCGCGGGAGACGCTCCCCTTGAGCAGGTAGTCCTGGGCCCCTCCCTTCATGGCCTCGACGGCCACCGCCTCGTTCCCCTGGCCGGTGAGCACGATGACGGGGATCAGCTTCTCCGCCAGCAGGCGGGAGAGGAACTCCAGGCCGTCCACGTCCGGCAGGCGGTAGTCGAGGAGCAGGCAGTCGGGGTCTTCTTCGAGCGCCGCCCGCAGCCCCTCCTCCCCCGTCTCGGCCTCCAGGAACTGGTAGGCGTGCTCGCGATCCTGCGTGAGCTGCCGCCGGTAGACCTCCCGGTCCTCGGGGCTGTCGTCGACGATGAGGAGGCGGATCGGCGCGTCGCTCATCAGCTCATTTCGCCCTCGGCAGGATGACGACCTCGAACCAGTAGTCGTTGAGCCGCTCGATGGCCCGCATGAACCCCTCGAGGTCGACCGGCTTCTGGATGTAGCTGCTGGCGCCGGCCTTGTAGCAGGCCGAGACGTCGCGGTCGTCGCTGGAGGTGGTCAGCACGATCACCGGGATCTGCCGGAGCTCGGGATCGGCCTTCATCTCGGCGAGCACCTCGCGGCCGTCGGTGCCGGGGAGGTTGAGGTCGAGCAGGACGACCCCCGGCCGCGGCACGTCGGCGAACTCCCCGCGGCGGAAGAGGAAGTCGAGGGCCTCGTCGCCATCCGAGCAGTGGATGATCGGGTTCTTGAGCCCGGACCTCCGGAATGCGCGCTCGGTGGTCTCGAAGTCCTCGGGGCTGTCCTCCACCAGGAGGATCGGTTGGCTGGGGGAGCTTTCAGGCACGCGCGTCTCCTTCTTCGCTCAGGGTGAAATAGAAGGTCGTCCCTTCGCCGGGGGCCGACTCGAGCCAGATTCTGCCATGGTGGCGTTCCACGATCTTCTTGACGATGGTCAGGCCGGCCCCGGTGCCGCCGCCGTACTTGTCGCGGCCGTGCAGGCGCTTGAAGATGCGGAAGACCGAATCGTGGTGCTTCTCCGGGATGCCGATGCCGTTGTCGCGCACGTAGAAGACCGGCGGCCCGGCCGGGTCCTCCCGCCAGCCGATCTCGACCCACTTCTCCGGCTTGTCGTTGTACTTCATGGCGTTGACGATGAGGTTCTGGAAGATCTCGCCGACGCGGACCCGGTCGGCCTCGATGACCGGGAGAGGCCGCGGCATCCGAACCTGGACCCCCTCCTCCTGGAGCGAGATGGTGAGCGAGTCGAGGATCTCGGCCACGACCTGGTTGAGATCGACCCGGTCGAGCCCCAGGTCCACCCGGCCGAGGCGGGAGAACTGGAGGAGCGAGTCGATCAGCGTCTCCATGCGGCGGGTCAGCCGCATCAGGGTCTCCAGCTTGGAGCGGCCGTCGCCGTCGAGCTTGTCGGAGTAGTCCTCGAGGAGGAAGCTGGAGAAGTTGTGGATCCCCCGCAGGGGCTCCTTGAGATCGTGCGAGGCGATGTAGGCGAAGTCGTCCAGCTCCCGGTTGCTCTGGTCGAGCTCCTCGTTGCGCTGCTGGAGCTCGCGGGTGCGCTCGCGGACCCGCTCCTCCAGCTCCTCCTTGGCGTGCCGCAGGTCGGCGTCGCCCCGCTGGATCTGCCCGAGCATGGCGTTGAAGGCCTCGACGAGCGACCCCAGCTCGTCGGAGCTCCTCTTGACCGCCCGGATCGAGTAGTCCTGGCGCTCGGAGACGGCGCGCGCGGTGCCCGCGAGATCGAGGATCGGCCGCGAGATCAGGCGCTGGAGACCCGAGGAGAGGACGAGCGCCAGCACGCCGGAGGCGAGGAAGACGACGCCTACCGTCAGCGCCTGTGCCCAGAGGCGGGCATGAAGCTCGCGCAGATCGCTACGCAGGTAGACGGTGCCGATCCGATCCCCCTTGAGCATCACCGGGCGGTATACGGTCAGGGAGCTGTCGTCGAACTGGCTGCGGTCCGGGCCGGGACGCCCGGGCAGCTCCCCTCCAGGGTCACGGGTCCAGGAGGCGAAGGTCGCCCCCTTGCTGTCGTAGAGGGCGGCAGCGGCGATCGAGGCGCGCAGATGAAGCCCGCTCAGGGTCTCCTTCGCCGCGTTCACGTCCTGGAAGGTCATGGCGGCGTTGCAGTTCTGGCCGACGATATCGGCCAGCGTCTCGAGATCGCGCTTCATCTCCTCGCGGAAGCGGGCGTTGTCGAACACGATCAGCCCGGCGCCGGCCAGCAGCAGGGCGCCGCCGGTCGTCACCAGGGCGATCAGCATCAACTTCTGGCGGATCGGGGCGCGATGGAGCCAGGTCGGCATGTCAGGCCCCCGGCCTCGCGCCGGGGTTGGGCACCACTCTCCGGGCCAGTTGGAGCAGCTTGGAGCTGATGGTGATCCTGGCCCGGCCGGCCGCCTCGTTGTTGATCTCGAAGCGCACCTTGGTCCCCTCCAGCAGGAAGTTGATGATCCCCCCCTGCTCGAGGAATCCCGGGGCGTCCCCCACCGTGAGGACCGGCGCGTCCCGCACCGCGGCGAGGACCTGGGCGGTCTGCTCCCGCTCCGACCGGCTGATGAAGAGGATCTGGCAGCCGGCGGGCTTGGAGAGGGATTCCGTCCGCACCACGATGAGCTTGTGGCCGGCGATCTCCTCGCCGCCCACCGCGGCCTGGAGGCTGCCGCCGAACGGGTCCTTGCCCAGCACGCAGATCTTGAAGGAGCCGTTGGGGTCCGGGAAGGCCGCCTGAGGCCAATCCACGAACTTGGCGAAGTTGTAGAGGAAGGCGGCCTTGACGTCGTACTCCCCCGCCGACGTCTCGGCCCGGGCCCCCCCGGCCCCGGAGAAGGCGAGCAGGACCGCCGGCAGGGCCAGGAGCGGCCATCTCTTCAGAATCGCCATGTGACCTTCCCGAAGGCGCCGCGCTGCACCTCCTCGCGCAGAGGGGTGGGGGGCCCGAGCTCGGGGTGGCGGGCGTGCAGGAGGTTCCTCCCCACCAGCGAGAGCTCGAGCCGGTCCGTGGCCTGCCAGCCGAGCCGCAGGTCGAGCTCGGTGTAGGCCGGCACCACCGGGGAGGGCAGCCGGCCCATGTAGCGCAGGGTGCCGTCCAGCTCGAAGCCGCGCGCCAGGTCCATCTGCGAGCGCAGGGTGAAGCGGCTGCGGGGGTCGTTCCCCTCCAGCTTGCCGTCCGTGGGGTCGTAGCTCCCGGGGTCGAGGGTCAGATTCTTGTCGAGCCAGGCGTAGGCCGCGTGCAGCCGCCACCAGGAGGTCGCCTGGACGCTCGCCCGCGCCTCGATCCCCCAGGTGTCCGCCGCGAGCTTGTTGCCGAAGTGATAGGGAAACACGGCGGGCGGCGCCGCCGGCTCGTAGCTGCGGAGGTTGTCGTAGACGTTGTAGAAGGCCGCCAGGTCCACCAGCATGCCGGTCCGCGGCTGGATGCGGTAGCCGAGCTCCCAGGCGAGCATCTCCTCCGCCTTGAAGGCGGAGGAGCCCCCCAGGATCTGACTGCCGTTGGGAGCGTAGAAGACGATGTCCTCGTCGTAGCGGGTGGGGGTGCGGACGGCGCGCGAGACCGCCCCCCAGAGGGTGCGGCGCTCGTTGGGGGTCCAGGCGAAGCGCGCGCTCGGCTGCAGCTCGAACCCGGTCCAGTGGTTGTGCTCCAGCTTGGTCCCCAGGGTGAGCCGCAGGTGGGAGGCGAGCGCGATCTCGTCCTGGGCGAAGGCGCTGAACAGGCTCTCGGTCACGCGGTCGGGGAGGAAGGCCACCCCCGGGCTGTTCCCCACCTGGTCGTGGGTGAC
>Ga0070666_10003009_pt1 | contig 10223 bp, 7 predicted proteins | sample KBSS23metaG_FD_64677 | JGI IMG/M metagenome (GOLD analysis project Ga0070666, IMG submission 64677) | Switchgrass rhizosphere microbial communities from Kellogg Biological Station, Michigan, USA - KBS S2-3 metaG | ecosystem: Host-associated > Plants > Roots > Rhizosphere > Soil ... | reverse complement strand
AAGCCTCTCAAGGTGACGATCACAACGCCAAACCTGAAAGCATTTTCGCTGGAGGGTGCAGGCGATGTGGATATCAGCGGAATCAACGAATCCGAATTCAGCGTCGACCTTTCGGGCGCTGGCGATTTGAAAGCGAGCGGTCAGGCGAAGAAACTTCATGCAACCTTGAGTGGCGCTGGAGATGTTCAGCTGTACGATCTCAAATCGGAAACGGTAAATGCGAGTTTGAGCGGAACGGGCAACCTGAAAGTCTGGGCGACCAAATATCTCAAGGCAAGCATGTCGGGCGTTGGCGACCTGAGTTACAAGGGACATCCGGCGCAAGTCGAGAAGTCGAGTTCTGGCGTGGGCGAAGTCTCCGCCGCAGACTAGTCTTCGTTTTATCTTAAGCCTCCATACGCGTTCGTCATAAAGGGCGAGCATCTATTCGAATTCGCGTATGGAGGCAGCTGCAACGGAAATCTATCGAATCGGTTGAATAATCGGCTGAACCTTCAAGAACGCTTGGACCACAAGCGGATCGAATTGGCCCCCACTTTCCTTCTGCAGTTCGTCACCGGCTTGCTCATCGCTCAAGGCTTCCCTACCTGGGGACAGCAGAGTCATCGCATCGAAAGATTCTGAGACCGCGATGATACGTGAGAAGATCGGAATCTTCTCACCCGACAAAGCATCCGGATATCCGCGCCCATCCCACCGCTCATGGTGATGACGAATTGCTGAGATACATGGCTTGAGCCAATCGATCGCACCCACCAACGCTTCGGCCAGAGTGACATGAGCTTGCATTTGTTTGCGCTCGACATCGCTGAGGGGTCCAATACGCAGCAGAGGTCCGGGATCGAGAGAAGTCTTGCCTACGTCGTGTAGGGTCGCAGCGTATCGAAGTTGCTGCAGTTCTTCTCCGCGCAATCCCATCTCATAGCCAGTCGCGGTCGCATAGACGGCAACCCTTTCCGCGTGAGCTCCCTCACCGGGCACCCGACGGTCGAGTCCCTCTAGCAGGGATCGAATCTGATCGTTCTTTTCGTCCAGACTAAGTTGCTGTCGCATTAGAGTGCACTCACCACCGCAAGTACGTCGGGCAATTCATTGTCATCGAGGGTGCGGGGATCGAGCCACACTTTCCCATCCTCGATTCTCGCGACAATCGGAGGGTTGGCGCTTCTTAGTTTCCTTGCAAGCGCATCGGCGTCGTTCGTTTGGAGTCCCACTCGCCACGTGGCAATTCCTTCACCCGGGCAAGAGCCACCGCCGATCTCTGTCAATCCCTGTTCGACAACGGCACCGGGCTTGTATGCATTGGCGATATCGATGGCCATGCGCTTCACACCGTCGCTCGATCTAGAAAGGTATCGAATCGTCGGTATTTCAAGTTCCCTGCCTTCCGAGTAAAGGCGTAGAGTTGCTTCCAACGCCGCGAGGGTTAACTTGTCGATGCGCACGCACCTGGCCAGAGGATGCTTCTTGATTTTGGCAATTAGATCTTTGCGACCGACGATAATCCCGGCTTGAGGTCCGCCGAGGAGCTTGTCCCCACTAGCGATTGCGATGTCAGCGCCGCCCGCAATGCTGCCTGGCAACGTTGGTTGCTTGGATAATCCAAATTGTTCTAGACCGATGAGAGCGCCAGAGCCTTGATCATCGATCAAGAGCAAGTTGCTTTTCTTCGCTAACGCCGCAAGGCTCTCGAGCGATGGCTCCTCGCTGAAGCCGACGATCTTAAAGTTGCTCGGATGGCATCGAAGGATCGCAGCCGTATTTGCCGTAATCGCGTTCTCGTAATCGGAGAGGTGGGTTTTGTTTGTGCATCCGACCTCGACGAGTTCGCCACTCTGCGCCACAACATCAGGCATTCGGAATGATCCGCCGATCTCGACCATCTGTCCTCGGCTCAAAATTACTTCCTTTGCCGAACAGAGGGCCGTGAGAGTCAGGAGCACGCCGGCGGCGGCATTGTTGACAACCAAGGCGTCTTCCGCGCCAGTGAGTTCTTGCAGTAGCGCTCGGATATGCGTTTGTCGATCACCTCGGCGACCTGTTTCCAAATCGAGTTCAACGTTAGCGTGCGCGTTGGCTACGTCCGCCATTTGATTGGCGGCCCCAGTGGCAAGTCGCGCGCGGCCAAGCCCGGTGTGAAGGATTACGCCGGAGAGATTGATCGCCGGCTTGAGCGATGACCCAGAAATAGCAAGAGCAAATTGAGCGGCCAACACCTCTGGCGTGAACCTGCTCTCGACACCGGCATCGATGTCGTTACGCAAGCGATAGACGGCGGCGCGGGCAGCCTTCGTGCGGAGTTTGGGCGGGTAGGCGGACAGGCTCGGATGACTTGCCAACTCATCGATTTTGGGCAGGTTTCGCCGGTCGAGCACGGATAGAGTTTAGCTTGAGACAAAGAAAGAGCGGCAAGGCGATGCCTTGCCGCTCTCGGTTGTGGATTGAAGTCCTTTTAGAGACCCTTGGCCAATCGGGAGAACGTTTCCTTGTCGACCGCTCGCATCAGGCACTCCTCGTAGGAGACGGAGCCGTTGCGGAAGTGGTCGGAAAGGGATCGGTCCATGGTTTGCATACCGATCTGGGTGTTCGTCTCGATGATCGAGTACATCTGGTGGGTCTTTCCTTCGCGGATCAAGTTCTTGATAGCGGGGATTCCAACCATGATTTCGATCGAAGCGACTCGGCCTCCGCCCAACTTGGGAAGAAGCTGCTGCGAGACGACCGCTTCCAAGGTGTTGCCTAGGAGAACGCGGATCTGGTCTTGCTGGTCGCTTGGGAACACGTCGACGATTCGGTCGACCGTGGCAGGAGCGTTTCGAGTGTGAAGCGTTCCGAACACCAAGTGGCCGGTTTCTGCCAACGTCAATGCGGCTTCGATCGTTTCCAAGTCGCGAAGCTCACCAACAAGGATGATGTCGGGGTCTTCACGAAGAACGGCTCGGAGCGCGTTGTGGAATGAGTATGTGTCAGAGTGCAGCTCGCGCTGGTTGACCATACACTTCTTGTGTCGATGCAAATATTCGATCGGATCTTCAATCGTTAGAATGTGACCGTCTCGCGACTCGTTGATGTCGTCGATCATCGTTGCGATGGTCGTCGACTTACCTGAACCGGTAGGACCCGTAACGAGAATCAATCCGGAAGATCGCTTGGAAAGCTCTCGGATGACGGAAGGAAGTCCGAGTGAATCGAACGAAGGGATCTTCGTAGGAATCGCACGCAGAGCGCCAGCAACCGAGTTACGCTGCATGTAAGCGTTGAATCGGAATCGGCCCGTGCCCTTCAGAGAATACGCAAAGTCGAGTTCGTGCGTCTGTTCAAATTTAGAAAGTTGGTCGTCAGTAAGCACGTCGTAAACCAGGCGTCGTGTGTCCATCGGCTCCATGATCGTGTACGGGAGCGGCATCACTTCGCCGTCCACACGAACCATGGGCGGAAGACCGGTGGTCAAGTGGATGTCACTTGCCTTTCGCTCGACGGCCATGCGCAAGATCTCGTCGATGTGAGCGTCTGCGATGGGCAAAGCGTCTTCGGCAATCGTCACCAACATCGGCTCGGAGTTGTCCTTGTACTTATCGCCAAGATCGATGTCATGCACCGATTGAAGCGATGAAGTGTGCTGCTTGGCGACAGGTTCTGGCGCCTTCTCCACTGGTGGAGCTTCGACCCCATTTTCCTGGGCTTTACTTTCCTCATCAGTGAGGACCTTGTTCCAACTGAAAGCTGACATGCTAATTCCTTCCCTCTGTTTGTTCCGTATTTGCCGGGTTCGCCCGGTCCGTTGAATTCGATTCCTAGTGATATTGTCGGCGGATTAGGCGTAGATCACGCGCAGAACCTCATCGACAGTTGTGATGCCCATGACAATCTTCGATACGGCGTCGACCTGGAGGGTCTTCATTCCGTTCGATACAGCAAGCTGGCGCAAGACGTGGCTTGGCGCCTTTTCCAAGATTCGGTCTCGGATGTCGTCCGACATCACCATCAGTTCGTGAACGCCCGTTCGGCCTTTGTAACCGCTGTTTCGGCACTTGTCGCAGCCTGCACCCTTGAACAGGGTGAGGTCGCCGTGAGTGTCGGCGCCCATCTCGTCGGGAACCGGGAATCCATATCGGATCAGGCTCTCCTTGGAGGCGTGGTACGGCTCTTTACAGCTCGGACAGATGACGCGTCCAAGCCGTTGGGCAAGCACGCAGATAATCGATGATGAAATCAAGAAGGGCTCGACGCCCATGTCGATGAGCCGGTTCGGCGCAGCAGGAGCGTCGTTCGTGTGGAGGGTGCTAAGCACCAAGTGACCCGTAAGAGCCGCCTCCATCGCGATCGTCGCAGTTTCATGGTCGCGAATTTCACCGACCATGATGATGTCTGGGTCCTGCCGCAACATTGCTCTAAGACCTGCAGCAAATGTCATGCCAGCGCGCACGTTTACCATGCACTGGTTGATTCCGCCGATCTCATATTCGACCGGGTCTTCAATCGTGATGATGTTGTTCTGGCCCGTATTGATACGGTTGAGGATCGAGTAAAGCGTTGTGGACTTACCTGAACCTGTAGGACCGGTGACGAGGATGATTCCGTAGCTCTTGGAACACATGTCCTCGACCTGTTTAAAGTTATGGGGCAAGAATCCAAGCTTAGAAAGTCCTACGTTTACGGCGCCCTTGTCAAGGACACGCATAACGATCTTCTCGCCGTACACGACGGGAAGAGTCGAAACACGGAAATCGTATTCCTTTCCATTGATGACCGCGCTGATTCTGTTGTCCTGAGGAACTCGCTTCTCGGCGATGTCCATTTCAGAAACGATCTTGATACGGCTTGTAAGCGGAGCGACCACCTTTCGGGGCAGCTTCATGCTGTCCATCATGACGCCGTCGATTCGGTAGCGGACTTTGACACCGTCTCGACCTGGTTCGATGTGAATGTCACTCGCGCCGTCGCTAACCGCCTGATTGATGATCAAGTTGGCAAGGCGGATGATGGGAGCGTCTTCGCCCATCTCGCGCAGTTCGGCTTCACTAAGTTCTTCTTCTTCGGTCTTGCTAATGTCGACGTTGCCGTCGAAGTCTTTCATCACGCCCGCGAGCGCATCGTTGACATTGATCTCGACCTTGTAATAGGTTGAGATTGCCTGGAGCAAGTCGTCTTCAACGGCGATCAGCGGCTCTATTTCTAGGCCGGTGGTGATTCGCATTTCGTCGATGACGAAGATATCGAGCGGGTTCGACATGGCGACGACAAGCTTCGTGCCCTGTTGCTCGATCGGAAGACAGCGGAATCGCTTGGCAACCTGGGGACTGATCAAATTGATCGCCTCAGGGCGCGGAACACAGTCCGCAACGTCCACGAATTGAACGCCCCAAACCTTTCCAAGACATCGGACCCGATCGCGTTCTGCGATGAGACCCATCGTTACGAGAACACGGGCAATTGGATCTGCCCCGCCGAGTTCTCGCCGTTTGTCTTCGGCAAGCTTGAGTTGTTCTGGGCTGATTAAGCCCTCGGTCACAAAAATATCGCCCGTTAGCATCCCATCAAGTCCAAGACAGCCCCACTAGCCAGAAACGCGGGGACTGACTCTGAAATGTTCGGCACGAATTGGGTCGAGGTGTAGTGTCATCGGCACCAAAAACGACAAATCGTCTCAGGTTCTATTGCGGCCGTTGGCGCAGGTTTATGGAGGTTAACCCGGCAAATATCCAGAGGTCCCCTTAGGGGCTTCGAGGCTGGTGGGGCTGCGGTAGAATTTGACCTCCCGCCCAGGTGGTGAAATTGGTAGACGCGCTGGCTTCAGGTGCCAGTGTCAGCAATGACGTGAAGGTTCGAGTCCTTTCCTGGGCACCACTTGATTTTCGATTCTTGATCGCCGATTTTCGGTTGGATTCTGGATTGGCTCAGCGGAATCGTAAGGCATCTAGCATCTAGCATCTAGCATCTAGCATCTACCATCCAAATCGGCAATCTACAATAGTAAGTGCCCAGACCGCTCGTCTTTGGAAATGGCCGACTTCTGGTCCAGTTAGACAACAAGGGTCGAATTCGAGATTTCTTCTGGCCGACCGTCGGCTTTCAGAATCACGTCGCTGGGCGGCATCACCATCTCGGCGTATTTGTAGATGGTCGCTTTTCTTGGACCGAGTCGGACGACTGGTCGGTGAGTCAGAAGTACGAGACCGACTCGATGGTCGGGATCACAACGTGGACTTGTTCGGCATTGGGCCTCGTGCTCGAAGCGCGAGATGAAGTCGTCGGATTCGGCGATGACCACGATGCGTTCGTTCGGCGGATCACCCTTCTCAATTCACTGGATCACGAGAGGAAGGTCGAGTTGTTCTACTCACCCGACTTTCGCATCTGCGAATCGGAGATTGGGGATACGGCGATGTATCGCGCCGATTTGAATGCGATGGTGCATTTCAAATGGGGTCGATATTTTCTCTGTTCAGCAAAGTCGGACGCAGGTGGTATCCACCAGAAAACGGTTGGACTTCGCGGAATCGATGGGCTACAAGGAACTTGGAGAGACGCAGAAGACGGTTATCTGGAAGAACGCACAATCGACCAAGGTGCCGTGGATTCGACGTTCTCCGTGCTCGTGAATTGCCCCGCAAACGGGTCAGCAGTTGCAGACTTTCAGATTGATTGCGTCGCTAGTTTTCCAATCAATCCGTTGCCCACTCACGCGCCAGTTTCTATAGCGGAAATTCACGTCGAAGTGTCGGCGTTGCCGACAGAAGTGCAGAATTCGTGTCGACAAGCCGCGCGCATCCTCTTGACTCAAGTTGCTGAAAATGGAGCGATCCTCGCCGCCAATGACAGCGACATCATGGGTTCGAATCGAGCCACTTATAGTTACGTCTGGCCGCGCGACGGCGCCTTGGTCGCATCGCTCCTGAATCGCCTCCGAATGACGGAACTGGCGACGAAGTATCACACCTTCGCTCTTGGGCTCGTAACCGATTATCCGTTCCTTCTCCAGAAATATAACGTCGACGGATCGTTCGGCGCGACGTGGCATCCGTGGGTGTATGACGGAACACCGGAAGTTCCGATGCAGGAAGATGAAACTGCGCTGACCCTTTGGATCCTCCACCAACACTCTTTGGAAATTGGCGATCACGGTTGGTTGAAGGAGCATGAAAAGAAGATTGTGGCGATGGCAGAGTTCTTGGCATCGCACATTGATGAGGCAACGGGATTGCCACTTCCGAGTTACGATTTGTGGGAAGAACGACGTGGCGTTCACACCTCGACCGTGGCGAGCGTGATCTCAGGTTTGGAAACGGTATCAAAGCTCTTGGCTGCAATGGAGACGTCGACCTCTGCCCGTCTTGAAGAATCTGCGACGAGGATGCGAGATGCATTGCTCAAACACTTGGTCGATCCTGCCACGGATCGTTTCTTGAGAGGGCTGAAGTCGATCTCCTTTTCGCAAACTGAGCCCGACTATTCTGCGGACGCTTCCCTCCTCCTTGTTGGACGATCTGCTGGGTTGCCGACTGATCATCCCGCGGTTCTTGCGACGAACAAATGGATCGAGGATGAGCTTTGGGTCCACTCACCGATTGGTGGATTGGCTCGCTATCCCGGCGACTACTACGGGCGCGTTTCAGAAAGCTATCCGGGGAATCCGTGGATCATCACGACGATGTGGCTCGCGCAAGAAAAGATCCGCGCCGCCAAGACTCGGGCGGATATGGATCGGCCGCTGGAGTTATTGAATTGGGCCGTCGAGCGTGGAGGGACGACGGGTGTCCTAGGCGAGCAGTTCCACCCCGAGACCGGTGAGGTGATGACCGTCAGCCCGCTCACCTGGTCGCATGCAGAGTTTGTGGCGACGTGTTTGGACTGGTGCGAGAAGTTTCGAGACCTTGCTTAACGTTTTGTCACCCCGGCTCTTTTGTCATCCCGACTCTTTTGTCATCCCGAGCGAGCTTGCGAGTCGAGGGATCTGACTGGAGTTGCTTCGCGTCGGGAGCAGGCGATGCCCATTTGCCGTTAGATCCCTCCTTCTCTGGGATGACAAAAATCTAAGCAATCATCGTCCAGTCAAGGGGGGTGCCTCGGTCAAGATCACGCGTGGCATGCTTTCCGATGATCTCTTCGTAGTGCTTCGGCGGAAGTCCCGCACCAGGGCGGATGGGGCGGACGTTCCTCGAAGTAAACACTTCGCCTGCCTTCACATCCTCGACGACAAACAGCGACTTGCGAAAGACTTTGCTCGCCTGTTCTCGTGTGGTAGGACCGAAGTTCGGTTTGCCCAGAGCTCGCTCCACAACTCGGATTGCATCAACCGTTGCTCTGAATTCGTGCGGCTCCAAGGAAAACTTGCTATCGGGTCCTTCCACGGAACGTGAGGACGTGAAATGCTTTTCAAGAATGCATGCGCCAAGGGCGACGGCTGCGACCGGCACCTCGATACTCAGCGTGTGATCGGATAGCCCGACCGGAATGTCGAATTCTTGAGCCAAGGCGGGAATCGTTTGAAGATTCATTTCTTCGGGCGGCGCTGGGTAACCGCTATTGCATTTGAGCAACGCTATCTCCCTTGCTCCCGCCGAACGCGCAGCATCAACCGCATCCTGAATCTCCTCGCGCGTGGACATGCCCGTGGACATGATCATCGGTTTTCCGCAGCCCGCCACCTTTTTGATGAGCGGAATATCGACCAGCTCGAAGGAAGCGATTTTGTAAGCGGGGGGATTCAACTCTTCCAAAAAGTCGACCGATGTTGGATCGAATGGTGAAGAAAAGCAATCGAGTCCGAGTTTCCTCGCCTCGTCGAATAACTGAGGATGCCATTCCCACGGCGTATATGCCTCGCCATAGAGGTCATACAAATTCTTTCCTTCCCAGATCGTGTCCTTTATAAGGAAGTGCTCATTGCGACAGTCGATCGTGATCGTGTCAGGCGTGTAGGTTTGCAGCTTGATCGCATCGGCGCCCGATTCTTTGGCAACGTGAATCAGACGAAGAGCTTCGGCCAGATCGTGATTGTGATTCGCCGACATCTCGGCAATCACGTACGTGGGCTGTCCTGGTCCGATTTCTCGACCATTGATGAAAATCGATTTCATTCTTCCGGAGTTAGCTCAAGCCGCACATGAATCTTGCGACCGTCCTCCGCAACAAAGTATGCACCGGGATAAGGTTGGAACGTGCGGGCGCGAAGAAGGTCGATAACCTCGCGCGCGGTCGTGGGGGCATCGAGATCAATCACGTCGAGGTTGGCGAGATCGGGTACGCGATGCGTTGTTCCCTTGCCCTGTTGTTCTTTTGGTTTCAATTTGTCGTTTTTCATGGCAGCCCAAGAATCTTTGAAAAGGCTTTCGGCCTCTGCCATAAGCTTTTCATAGAGTGTTTTTGCGGTGTCTTCCGGAAGGACGTACACCTCTCTCTGATCAAGGATCGGTCCCGTGTCGATACCCGTGTCTATTTGGTGAAGAGTCACCCCCGACGGCGTGCCCTCGATAATGGACCACACATTGGGATGCGCGCCACGGTTGTAGGGTAGGTAGGCGGGATGCAGATTGACACAACCTTTTGGAAAGATGTCGAGCACCTCTTTCTTCAAAATGTATCCGAACATCACGGAAATTCCTAATCGCGCTTGCTTATCTCTTAGGATTTGGACGCCTTCCGGTGTGCGAAGATCGCTTGCCTTGACGACAGTCGCGCCCGCACTGGCAGCAAGATTCAACAACCGCTCAAGATCTCTGGCACGATCTTCCGGGTGGACGACCACGGCAACTGGCGCATCACCTGCACCGATAAGAAACTCCAAAATATCGCAGGCAAGAGGTCCGTTGCCGAAGAAGATGGTTTTCATCCGACGGCTTCCCGCAAAGCATCGGCTACGCGAACCGCGCCTTGGCCATCGACTTGGCCCTGAGCCCATCTTCCCATTCGATCACGGCTCTCGCTCGAAACCAAGAGGTCACGGACTTGTTTTGCGATTTGCTCTGGTTTCACCTTGTGGTGCCATCCGAGCAAAACACCCGTGCCAGCACGCCAAACCGATTTGGCGATCTTCTCTTGATTGTCGGCGAGGATGATGACCAAACTCGGCAAGCCCATGAATGCGAGCTCCCAAACCGTGCTTCCTCCGCCCGAGATCGCGATGTCCGCCCACTCGTATTGCTCGCGCATGTTCGTGACGTCGCGCAAAATCTCCACCTCACCGCGTGACGCGTCGGCAGCCTGCTTTAAGCTTTCGGCGT
>Ga0070666_10003006_pt1 | contig 10226 bp, 7 predicted proteins | sample KBSS23metaG_FD_64677 | JGI IMG/M metagenome (GOLD analysis project Ga0070666, IMG submission 64677) | Switchgrass rhizosphere microbial communities from Kellogg Biological Station, Michigan, USA - KBS S2-3 metaG | ecosystem: Host-associated > Plants > Roots > Rhizosphere > Soil ... | reverse complement strand
GGCATCCGCCGCAGGGGTGAAGCTCACCTGCGAACCGCTGAGGGTGAAAGTGCCAGCCTTGGGGGCAAGGCTTGCGTTGTCCAGCACCAGGTCATTGCCCGGCTCACTGCCGAAGGAGTTGTCCCCGTCCTTCAGCCAGAAAAGACCGGCGAGCGTCAGCCAGCCGCTGTCGCTGGTGAGTGAGCTGGAACGGTTCTGGCGCCAGGCGAGCACACTTGCCTGCTCGGCGGCGGCACCGGTGCCCGCCACCGCCGGGACCAGCATGAGCGCGATGGTAAGCGCGGCGCCCAGGCGCACGCTCAGGCAGTGGTCCATGGAGGCATTTCACCGGTGCCAGTCATGGCGCCATTTTAGGCCATCACGGCTCGCGCCCGAGGATCTCCTCGCGCACGTCGGCGATCTCGCGTGCTCTTGAGGGCCGCGCCCCCTCGCAGCGCTCCGGTCGCGGGCAGTGGTTGCTGCGCGGGCAGATGATGCGTGCCGGGTGGGCGAGCGCATCCTCGATCCAGGCGATGTTGAGCACGTTGGCGACCTCGCCGAGCACCTGCGCCGCGGCCTTCGGGATGCGCGCCTCCCCGCGGCGGTGCAGGCATTCGCGGAAGATGGACTCAATCACCGCTGCGCTGGCGACGCTGTGCGTGTCCAGGGCCGGGGCGAGATCCACGCCCACCGACAGGACGTGCGGGTTGCCGGCCATGTCGTGCACGCGGATCGAATGGCAGCAATAAAGCCGCGAGCGCTCGGCATCGCGCAGCACCGAGATCTGTGAGCCGCTCGGGCCGTGCTCGCCATCGATCATGCGGAACACGGCCCAGTTGGGGCACGGGTCGCTCACCTGCGCCAGATTGCCCCACGGCAGCGGGATGCCGTTGCCGCGGTAGACCGCGCGCAGGTAGCCCGGCGGGTAGGCATCGAAGAAATGCCAGTAGGGGTAGGGCGAGACCTTGGTCATGCGGCGCATGACGACCGCGGGCGTCAGCTCCAGGCGCGCGCCGGCCTCGACCCGGTGGCGCTCGCGGGCGAGAAAGCGCCGGAACGGCACGCGCGGCGCCAGCAGTGCGCCGGCGAAGAAACTGCACTCGAAATCGCGCCACGCGTGCAGCACGTCCTGGGCGTTCATGCCGCCCGCGCCCGAGTTGCCCTCCGGGCTGCCTCCCATCTCCCCGCCGGTCGCGTGCGCGGACTTGAGTCCGTCGCCCCCGTGCAGCACCTTGTGGGCGATGTGCGCGGCCAGGTCGAACTTCAGGCGCGCCGGATCCGCCTGCAGTGCCCGGTTGGCGTAGATGACGCGCGGGGCCTCGAAGAAGGAGCGCACCATGCTGCGCACCTCGCGGTCCTTGTCGCGTGCCAGCACCGGCTTGCGGTCGAACCAGCGCACCTCGAGCCCGTGGCGGCGGCACAGGCGCAGCAGGTCCTCGACGCCCAGCGGGAAGCGCCGCTCGCTGACGTGATCGGCGGCGCGCTCCAGATCCGGGAAGTCGTTGCGCGACATTTCCTGGTGCGAGCGGATGAGCAGGTGCGCGAACTGGCGCCCGCTCGTGCCGGTCTGCGCCAGCAGCTCCGGGATGGCTGCCTGCAACAGGTTCTTCGAGAAGAGGAAGGCCGGCTCCAGCGGCACGCGCGCCGGGGCCTCCCCCGGCGGCGCAGGCGCAAGCTCAAGGTCGGCGCTTTCATCCAGGAACCAGGCCGGCGGGCGCTGGAATACCGAGGCGAGCAGGCTCAGCAGCGGCGTGGAGGGCGCACGCTTGCCACTCTCGATCATGCTGAGGTAAGACACCGAGGGCGCCACGGCCGCATCGCGCTGCACACAGCGCACCGAGAGTTCCTCGAGGGTGAGGCCATTGGCCTTGCGCAGCGCGCGCAGCTTGGCGCCGAGGAAATGGCCCTTGCGCAACAGCTCTGGCATATGTTGAACCGCGCGGGTGGAACGGAGCTTGTGAAATTAACAGTGTGAAGTTTCCGCAGTCAAATTTCATCCCAAACCCCGTATATTGAGGCCAGCATGAACGCTCAGAACCAAGGACAGGTGTATTCGCGCGATCCGGCCGGACCTAAGGTCGAGATTCTCGGCAGCAGGATCGAGCGTGGCGATGAGGTGCTAAATCCGCTCGCCCTGCAGCTGCTGGCAAGCCTGCACCGGCGCTTCAACGCGCGTCGCCTGGAGCTGCTGAATGCGCGCCGCGAGCGTCAGCTGCAGCTCGATGACGGCGCACTGCCGGAGTTCCTCGCCGCCACCGCCCAGGTGCGCAGTGCCGACTGGCGCATCTCCCCGGTACCCGAGGACCTGACCGACCGGCGTGTCGAGATCACCGGTCCGGTCGATCGCAAGATGGTCATCAACGCACTGAACGCACCGGTGCGCTGCTTCATGGCCGATTTCGAGGACTCCTGCTCGCCCACCTGGGAAAACATCATTCTCGGGCAGCTGAATCTGAGCGACGCCATCCGCCGCACGATCAGCTTCGAGGACCCGGCGACCGGCAAGGTCTACCGGCTGGCCCAGCAGACCGCGACCCTCATCGTGCGGCCGCGTGGCTGGCACCTGCACGAGAAGCACGTGCGCATCAACGGTGAGCAGGTGTCCGCCTCGCTGTTTGATTTCGCGCTGTTCCTCGCCAACAACCACGAGGCGCTGGCGCGCCGCGGTACCGGCCCGTATTTCTACCTGCCGAAGATGGAGAGCCACCTTGAGGCGCGCCTGTGGAACGAGGTCTTCATCGCGGCCCAGGAGGCCCTCGGCATGCCGCGCGGGACCATCAAGGCGACGGTGCTCATCGAGACCATCCTGGCGGCATTCGAGATGGACGAGATCCTCCACGAGCTGCGCGAGCACTCCGCGGGACTTAACTGCGGGCGCTGGGATTACATCTTCAGCTTCATCAAGAAGTTCCGGAACCGCGCGGACTTCCTGCTGCCCGACCGCGGCACCGTGACGATGGAGCGGCATTTCCTCAAGTCCTACGTCGACCTGCTGATCAAGACCTGCCACCGCCGCGGTGCGCACGCCATGGGCGGCATGGCGGCACAGATTCCGATCCGCGACGATCCGGCCGCGAATGAGGCGGCCATGGCGCGCGTGCGCGCCGACAAGCTGCGCGAGGCGCACGCCGGTCACGATGGCACCTGGATTGCGCACCCGGGCCTGGCAGCGATCGCGCGCGAGGCCTTCGATTCAGTCATGCACGGGCCCAACCAGCTCTCCATCGCCCGCGCCGACGTCAACGTCGGTGCGCTGGACCTGCTCAAGGTACCGGAGGGTGAGATTACCGAAGGCGGCCTGCGCGGCTGCATCCGCGTGGGGGTGCAGTACCTCGAGGCGTGGCTGCGCGGCAATGGCTGCGTGCCGCTCTACCACCTGATGGAGGACGCAGCCACCGCGGAGATCTGCCGCGCACAGCTGTGGCAATGGCTGCGGCATGGCGCCCGCACCAGCGACGGCCAGGAAATCACCGTGGCACGCTTCGATCGGCTCATGACGGCGGAACTCGACCGCATCCACACGGAAGTGGGCGCGGCGCGGCTCAGTCACGGGGTTTTCCCCACCGCGGCGCGCCTGTTCGAGCAGATGACCAAGAGCGAGACCTTCGATGAGTTCCTGACGCTGCCGGCGTACGAACTTCTCAGCTAAACCACGACGGCTATGTGCGAGGCAATATGACTGCTGCGAAATCCCTGCCCACCGCTGAAGATCTGCGGCGCAGCTGGCGCGAGAGTCCGCGCTGGCGCGGCGTGCAGCGTGGCTACGACGCCGCGGACGTCGTGCGACTGCGCGGCACGATTGCCGTCGAACATTCGATCGCGCGCCTCACGGCGGAGAAGCTGTGGCGTTATCTGAATGAGAAGCCGTTCGTGAACGCGCTCGGGGCCCTCACCGGCAACCAGGCCATGCAGCAGGTGAAGGCGGGCCTCGACGCGATTTATCTGTCGGGCTGGCAGGTGGCCGGCGACGCCAATCTCTCCGGTGAAATGTACCCGGACCAATCCCTCTATCCTGCCGACTCGGTGCCGGCAGTCGTGCGGCGCATCAACAACACGCTGCGGCGCGCCGACGAGATCCACCATGCGGAGGGCAACGATTCGATCGACTGGCTCAAGCCGATCGTGGCGGATGCCGAGGCGGGCTTCGGCGGCGTGCTCAACGCCTTCGAGCTCATGAAGCAGATGATCGACGCCGGCGCGGCGGGGGTGCACTTCGAGGACCAGCTGAGTTCCGCGAAGAAGTGCGGTCACATGGGCGGCAAGGTACTGGTGCCGACGCAGGATGCGATCAGCAAGCTCGTCGCCGCGCGGCTGGCGGCCGACGTGTGCAACGTTCCCACGGTGCTGGTGGCGCGCACCGACGCCGAGGGCGCCAATCTCCTCACCTCGGATGTCGATGAGCGCGACCGGCCGTTCATCGACGCCGTCAAGGGCCGCACTGCGGAAGGCTTCTTCAGCGTACGGGCGGGACTGAAGCAGGCGATCGCGCGCGGGCGCGCCTACGCACCGTTCGCGGACCTGGTGTGGTGCGAAACTGCCAAACCGGACCTCGAGGAGGCGCGCGAGTTTGCCGAGGGCATCCACGCACAGTTTCCCGGCAAGTTCCTGGCCTACAACTGCTCGCCCTCGTTTAACTGGAAACGCAAGCTGGATGATGCGCAGATCGCCAAGTTCCAGCGCGAACTCGGCGCCATGGGATACCGCTTCCAGTTCATCACGCTCGCCGGCTTCCACGCGCTCAACTTCTCCATGTTCGAACTCGCCCGCGGCTACAAGGCGCAGCAGATGAGTGCCTACGTGAGCCTGCAGCAGGCGGAGTTCGCCGCCGAGGCGCACGGCTACACCGCGACCAAGCACCAGCGTGAGGTCGGCGCCGGCTACTTCGATGCGGTCACGCAGACCGTGAGCGGTGGCAACTCCTCGATCACCGCGCTCGCGGGCAGTACCGAGGAGCAGCAGTTCGAGAAGGTGTCTTAACTACAAAGCACCCCTGGAAACGGTAGGCTAGCCTCCTGGCGGTCCGCTTGGCGGCCGGGTCGGGGCAAGGGGGCTCATGCGCAGCGTCGCAAGCTGGCGCTCGCTGTACGTGCAGGTGCTCATCGCCATCGCGGTGGGCATCCTGCTGGGTACCTGCTGGCCACACTTTGCGCAGCAGCTGAAGCCCCTGGGCGATGGCTTCATCAAGCTGATCCGCCTGCTGATCGCGCCCATCATCTTCTGCTCCGTCGTCACCGGCATCGCCGGGGTGGCGAAGCTGCGGGACGTCGGCAAGGCCGGCGGGCTCGCGCTGCTGTATTTCGAGGTGGTGTCCACGCTCGCGCTGCTGATCGGGCTCGTGGTCGTCAACGTCTTGAAGCCGGGGGTCGGGGTAAACGCCGACGCCGCGAGCCTCGACGCACACGCGGTGGCGCAGTACGCAGGTCCCGCGGGCATGCCGGGGGTCACCGACTTCATCCTCAACATCATCCCCACGACGTTCTTCGGCGCCTTCGCGAGCGGGGACGTGCTGCAGACCCTGCTCCTGGCCATTCTCTTTGGCTTTGCACTGCACGCGGCGGGCGGCAAGGCGAGTCCGGTCTATGAGCTGGTGGAGGAGGCGGGCCAGGTCCTGTTCATCATCGTCAGGTTCGTCATGCGCCTCGCGCCGCTCGGGGCGCTGGGCGCGATGGCGTTCACCGTCGGGCGCTACGGCGCGGAGTCGCTGCTTTCACTGGCGCGCCTCATGGGATGCTTCTACCTCACCTGCGCGCTGTTCGTGCTCGTGGTCCTGGGACTGATCGCGCGGCTGCACGGTTTTTCGATCTTCGCCTTCATCCGCTACATCCGTGAGGAGCTGTTCATCGTGCTCGGGACCTCCTCCTCCGAGTCGGTGCTGCCGCGCATGCTCGGCAAGCTCGAGGAGCTGGGGGTGGCCAAGCCAGTCGTCGGGCTCGTCATCCCGGCGGGCTACTCCTTCAACCTCGACGGCACGTCCATCTACCTCACCATGGCGGCCCTCTACATCGCGCAGGCCACCAACACTCCGCTGGACCTGTGGCACCAGCTGACCCTGCTTGCCGTGCTGCTGCTCACCTCCAAGGGCGCGGCGGGCGTGACCGGCAGCGGCTTCATCGTGCTCGCCGCCTCGCTCTCGGCGGTCGGTCACGTGCCGGTGGCGGGGCTGGCGCTCATTTTAGGCATCGACCGCTTCATGTCCGAGGCGCGCGCCCTTACCAATCTCATCGGCAACGGCGTCGCCACCATCGTGATCGGCAAGTGGTGCAGCAGCGTTGACGAGGCCGCACTGCAGGCGGGGCTGGCGCGCGCGGCGCCGCCGGCGGCTACTTCGCCGTAGGCATGGCGAATTCCGCCCCCTTGGGCGTGCTCTCCGGCCAGCGCTGCATGATCGATTTCTGGCGCGTATAGAAGCGCACGCCTTCTTCGCCGTAGGCGTTCATGTCCCCGAGCAGGCTGCCCTTCCAGCCGCCGAACCCGTGCCAGGCCATGGGCACCGGTATCGGCACGTTGATGCCGACCATGCCCACCTCGATGCGGCGCCCGAATTCGCGCGCGACGTTGCCATCGCGGGTGTAACAGGCCACACCGTTTGCCAGGGGATGCGCGTTGACGAGGTTCACCGCGGCCGCAAAGTCCGGCACTCGTACACAGGACAGCACCGGGCCGAAGATCTCCTCACGATAGATGCGCATCTGCGGCTGCACGTGATCAAAGAGCGTGGCGCCCATGAAGAATCCCTGCTCGTGGCCGGGCACCGAGAAATGCGCGCCGCTCTCGGGGTGGCGGCGGCCGTCGACCAGCAGCTTCGCGCCGCTGGCGACCCCCTCTGCGATGTAGCCACCGATACGCTCCAGGGCCGCGCGGTTGATGACCGGCCCCATCTCCGCGTCCGGCTGCATGCCGTTGCCGACGCGCAGCGCGCGCGCGCGCGCCGCGAGCCCGGGCATCATGCGCTCGGCCGTGTCGCCCACCAGCACGGCGACCGAGATCGCCATGCAGCGCTCGCCGGCGGAGCCGTACGCAGCGCCGATCAGGGCGTCCGCAGCCTGCTCCAGGTCGGCATCGGGCATCACCACCATGTGGTTCTTGGCGCCGCCGAGCGCCTGCACGCGCTTGCCGCTGCGGGCGCCGTGTTGATAGATGTACTGCGCGATCGGGGTCGAGCCGACGAAGCTCAGGGCGCGCACCTGCGGGTGCTCGATGAGCGCATCCACGGCGACCTTGTCGCCCTGCACGACGTTGAACACGCCATCGGGCAGGCCGGCCTGTGCCAGCAGGCGCGCCATGAAGACCGCCGCGGACGGATCGCGCTCGCTCGGCTTGAGCACGAATGTGTTGCCGCAGGCGAGGGCGATCGGAAACATCCAGCACGGAACCATGCACGGAAAATTAAATGGCGTGATGCCCGCCACCACGCCCAGCGGCTGGCGCAGGGTCCAGTTGTCGATGCCGGTGGAAACCTGGTCGGTGAAGTCGCCCTTCAGCAGCTGCGGGATGCCGCAGGCGAACTCCACGATCTCGATGCCGCGCGTCACCTCGCCCTGGGCATCGCTGAACACCTTGCCGTGCTCGGCGGTGATGAGCGCGGCCAGCGCATCGCGCTGCTCGTTAAGGAGGGCCAGGAAAGCGGCCAGCACGCGCGCGCGGCGCACCGCGGGGGTCTGCGACCACGCCGGCAGCGCCGCCTGCGCGCTGGCCACCGCGGCTTGTACCTCGGTGTCGGTGGCGAGTGCAACTTCGCGCGTGGTCGCGCCGGTGGCCGGATTGAAGACCGGCAGGCGCGCGCCGCCGCCGCCGACCGCGCGGCCACCGATCCAGTGCGGCACGACCTCGGCGGTTCCCGCCCGCGCTGCCGTGGCATTCAGTTCCGGGGGAAGAGTGGCAACGGCCATGGGATGTTCCGCGCTGGCATTGGGGGAGGGGTTGCGATCATAGACCACTTCGCCGGCGCCCCGCATACTCGCCGGCAATCATGGCGATACAGCGCTTGTTTCCAACGCGGGTATACCAGGCGCAGGCACGTCCGGCGGCCTGGCGCGCCCTCAATGCGCGCCTGTTGCGCGAGTGCCGGCAGCTGCGCGCCGACGATCTCGTCGGTCGCCGCTGGTCAGCGCGCAACTATCCCGGCGGCTACACCTCCTATAGCTCGGCGCACCGCATGCATCGCCTGTCACCGACGTTCGCCGCGCTGGCGCGGGTGCTGGACCGGCACGTGGATCGGTTTGCACGGGCGCTGGAACTGGATTTGCGCGGGCGCGAACTTGCGATGACCGACTGCTGGGTCAACATCATGGGGCGTGGTGCCGTGCACGGCCTGCACCTGCATCCACTGTCGGCAATCAGCGGCACCTACTACGTGCTGGTGGCGCCGGGGGCACCCGGGATCAAGTTCGAAGATCCGCGCCTGGAGCGTTTCATGGCCGCGCCGCCGCGTCGACGGCGCACGCGGCTCGAAAACCGCCTCTGGGCGACGCTGCGGGCACGTCCCGGCAAGCTCGTATTGTTCGAAAGCTGGCTGCGACACGAAGTTGCAGCGAATCCGCTGGCCGCAGAACGCATCAGCATCAGCTTCAATTACAGCTGGTTTTGAGCCTTCTCGGCGTCAACACAGGGGGCGCCGCCGCGTTCTATTCAGTGACGTGGCGCCCACTTTTCGCGTCGGCTTTGGCTGACAATTCAAGTTCAGGCGTCGTTCAGTGACCTTCCGTCACCGTGGCAGCGAAGGAGTCCACCATGCGCAACCTGATTCGTGGCTTGATGTCCGCCCTGGTGCTCGCAGCGCTGCCGCTGGCGGCGAATGCCAGCGTCGCGCTCGGGATCTCGGTCAACTTTGCGCCACCGGAATTGCCGGTTTACGTGCAGCCGGAAATCCCCGCTCCCGGGTACATCTGGACCCCGGGCTACTGGGCGTGGTCGCCCGCGGGTTATTACTGGGTGCCGGGAACCTGGGTACTGCCGCCCGCGGTGGGCCTGCTGTGGACCCCGGGCTACTGGGGCTTCGTGGATGGCGCCTATCTGTGGCATGGCGGCTACTGGGGTCCTCACGTCGGCTTCTACGGCGGCATCAACTACGGGTGCGGTTACGGCGGCGTCGGCTACCAGGGCGGCTACTGGCACGGCCACGACTTCATGTACAACCGCGCTTACAGCAACGTGCGCAATATCAATGTCACGAACGTGTATAACCGCACCATCGTGAACAATGGATCAGTGACCCGCGTCAGTTTCAACGGTGGCGCGGGCGGCATCGCGGCACGGCCCTCCCGGACCGAGCTCGCGGCGGTGCATGAGCGGCACGTGGCGTTCACGAGCGACCAGCGGCGCCAGGAGAACATGGCGCGCGGTAACGAGTCGCTGCGCGCTTCCGTGAACGGCGGGCACCCGGCGATCGCGGCGACGCCCCGCCCTGGTGCCTTCAGCGGACACGGCGTGGTTGCTGCCCGCGATGCCAGGGTGCCGGCTTCGTTCCACAACGACCGCCCGCCGCAGGCGAGCGGTAATCATGCGGCCGCGGACGGCAATCGCATGACGTCAGTGCCGCACAACGACCGCCCGCCGCAGGCCAGTGGTAACCATGCGGCTGCGGACGGCAATCGCATGACGTCAGTGCCGCACAATGACCGCCCGCCGCAGGCGAGCGGTAATCATGCGGCGGCGGACGCCAATCGCATGACGTCAGTGCCGCACAATGACCGCCCGCCGCAGGCGAGTGGCAACCATGCGGGGGGGGCGGACAGTAATCGCGTCATGACTGCGCCGCAGGCCCAGGCGCGACCGCCGGCGTACCACAACGAGCGGCCGCCGCAGTCGACCGGCAACCATGCCGCGGACAGCAATCGCGCCATGACTGCACCGCAGGCCCAGGCCCGACCGCCGGCGTACCACAATGAGCGGCCGCCGCAGGTGGCCTCTAACCGCGGCCCGGACTTCAATCGCGTCGCCCCCGCGCCCCAGCCTGCGCGACCGGCTTACTCAGGCGCCCCGCATGCGGCCGAGCCAGTCTCGCACGCACCTCAGGCCCAGACCGGCCGACCGCCGGCTGGTCACGAGGCGCACGGGGAACAGCAGGGCCCGGGTCGCCGCTAGAACGTTCTCTCCGCAACCCAGCACACGAGGCCGCCCTGATCCGGCGGCCTCGTCTGCTTTGGGGCTGCCTGCCGCAGCGCTGGCTCGCGGGACTAGAGCACCCGACGCAGCCAGGTCGCGATGTCGCCCACCTCCTGCGGACACAGAGAGTGGGGCATGCTGTA
>Ga0070666_10003002_pt1 | contig 10229 bp, 5 predicted proteins | sample KBSS23metaG_FD_64677 | JGI IMG/M metagenome (GOLD analysis project Ga0070666, IMG submission 64677) | Switchgrass rhizosphere microbial communities from Kellogg Biological Station, Michigan, USA - KBS S2-3 metaG | ecosystem: Host-associated > Plants > Roots > Rhizosphere > Soil ... | reverse complement strand
AAGCATAGCCTTGGTCATCGATCGACTTCAGCGCAGCCGAGAGTGATGCACGATCAGTGCGCTCTGACTCCGTACCAAGAGGGTGTTTCGGCTGAAGCGTCAGCCACGCTCCATCGAGAGTCACTTTGCAGTCCGCATTGTCGAAGGCTTCCGAAAGTAGATCAGCGGCGTCGATTCGATCTGCCTGCGAATAGTAGTTGGTCCATACCAATGAATCTGGGGGGCATGCAACAAGATTCCACCTCTTGGCATCCGCGCAACCAAGAAGCACTTCCGAAACCTGGAGTGAGAGTGGATCACGGTTAGGTGCATCTAACAAAAAGGAATGGAGATCAGCGCTTGCAGGGCGCATTTCGCCGGCACCGCTGTTCCTGCGCCCGGCAGCTAACGCTACGAACTCTCGGGCCATAGAACTCAGCTTTACGACTGGGAGATTCCACTTTGAAAAGTCGGGCGATTCCTCGCCGGTTGAATAGTCGAAATCCCACGAAAATTCGCCTGACCATTGCGTATCGACGAGTGCGCGCCCCTTCGAATCAATCACGTATCCTGTCACGTCACCGGGTACTCCCCGATCATTTGGTTGGACGATCGCTATGATCCGCGCATCATTGACGTCGATCAAATGCCGTTTGTCCATACTGGGCGCATCATTGGCGTAACTACTCGGATCGACTCGCTTGTCGACGACGGTCCAAAGATTCTGCTCCTGAACAAGGTCCTGAATATCCTCCGCCGACATTTGCAATTTGTATTGGAGCGGCTTTGGATCACTTGAGAAAACCATCAGCTGATTGACCGAGGAAGCGGCAAAGATCGATGGAGGCATGGCCCGGTAGATACGATCCATCAGCCTTCCCTGGGCAGAAAGATGGTAGTCAATAGCACTTTGCTTCTGCCGTGCTTCTTGCTTTGCCTGCATCTCGTCGTCGGTCGGTTCCTTAGCTGGTGCAGCCTGGGGTTTCTCATCTTCTTCCCGAAGGTGTTTTTGGCGACGTAGAATGGTCTCAGCAGTCGCATCGTCCAGCGCGGTTTTCGACCCGTCCGCAAGCAAGGCCGTCAAATACCTTTGATTCAAAGTGAGCCGCTCTTGAAAGGCCGATTGCTGGATTTGATCAGTCAAGTCGTCGGGGCGTTGCAGGGTGTATGCGGTCTTGTTCTGCGACCATCGCCCGTGCAGAACGGCGGCGATCCTGTCCATCGCTTCCTTGAGCGGAACATCGGTTAGAGAAAGAATGAGGGGCTGGTTATCGAGTGGCGAAGTCACCGCCAAATCCACGTGGGTCGCCTTGGCGATATCCGCAATTGCCCGGCTTGCAGGGACGGCCACGGTCCGGTACGTGATTGTCTGCGAAAGATCTTGCGCCACGGCGTGGCCCGCTGCGAGGATCGGGATCAGGCAAACGAACAAGCGGTTCTGCATGGCGTTCAACTACAGGATATAGGCAAGCCCATCTTAACCCGTCATTTGAAGGTTTCCAAGCGGGAATTTGATACACGCCCCGGCAGCCCCAGATTCAAATGCGACCGATAGGTATATTGAATCTATCACCCGCTCCCGCCGACGAACTAGTTTCCTTGCGCCTGGCGAGAGCCAATCGGCATAAGGAGATTAGATGAATTCTTTTGAGGCGAAGTCCACTTTTCAGTCCGGGGGAAGCGATTACGAGATTTACCGGCTAGACGCGTTGGCCAAACAGGGCATCGACGTCAGCCGCCTACCCTTTTCGCTCCGCATCCTTCTCGAGAACCTACTCCGGAACGAAGACGGCATCGGAGTCCTCGCCCAAGACGTGCTGGCGCTAGCCAAATGGGACGCGAAGGCAGAGCCTAACAAAGAAATCGCCTTTACCCCCGCCCGCGTCATTCTCCAGGACTTCACCGGCGTTCCTTGCGTGGTGGACCTCGCCGCCATGCGAGATGCGATGGCCGCCCTTGGTGGCGATCCGACGAGGATCAATCCGCTCCAGCCCGTTGAACTGGTCATCGACCACTCGGTGCAGACCGACGCTTTTGGCCGATCCGATTCGCTGCTCATCAATCGCGATCTCGAGTTCGAAAGAAATCAAGAGCGATATGCATTCTTGAAGTGGGGCCAGAAGGCGTTCGACAATTTCAAAGTCGTTCCGCCGAACACGGGCATCGTCCACCAGGTCAATTTAGAATTCCTTGGTCGCGTTGTTTTTGTGAACGATGTCGACGGCGTGAAGCAGGCCTATCCCGACACGCTCGTTGGCACCGACTCCCACACGACGATGATCAACGGCCTCGGCGTTCTCGGTTGGGGCGTTGGCGGTATCGAGGCAGAGGCCGCGATGCTCGGCCAGCCGGTCAGCATGTTGATTCCGCAGGTCATCGGTTTCAAAGTTAAAGGGAAGTTGCCGGAGGGCGCGACGGCGACGGACCTGGTTCTCACCGTTACGGAAATGCTACGCAAGAAGGGCGTGGTAGGAAAGTTCGTGGAGTTCTTCGGCGAGGGTTTGAAGAATCTCGCACTTGCCGATCGCGCAACGATTGGAAATATGTCGCCCGAATATGGCGCGACCTGCGCGATTTTCCCGGTCGACAAAGAAACGCTCCACTACTTGCGCACCACGGGGCGACCTGAGTGGCAAGTCGACTTGGTCGAGGCCTATTTCAAAGAGCAGGGACTCTTCCACGACGAGAACACGAAGGAAGCGACTTATTCCGACACGTTGGAACTTGACCTCGCAACGGTCGAGCCGAGCGTAGCCGGACCAAAGCGACCTCAAGATCGTTCGACGTTGGCCAATGCTTCAAAGTCGTTCCATTCAGCGTTCGATTCCGCCATGGCGGAAGGCGGCGTGGTCAAGAAGATGCTCACCGCAGTGGGAATGTCGAAGCCAGAAACATCAGCCGGTGTTGCAGTTTTGGACAAACCAGAAGATGATAGCGGCGCCTCGATGGTCGGCCACGGTTCAGTTGTGATCGCATCGATCACGAGCTGTACGAATACTTCTAACCCATCGGTCATGACGGCAGCAGGTTTGCTTGCCAAGAAAGCGGTCGAGAAGGGAATGTCAACGAAGCCGTGGGTAAAGACTTCGCTCGCCCCGGGTTCGCGCGTTGCTAGCGAGATTTTAGAGCGTGCTGGATTGCTTACGTATCTCGATCAGTTGCGATTCAACGTGGTCGGTTATGGCTGCATGACTTGTATTGGGAATTCTGGTCCGCTGCCGGAAGAGATCTCGCAAGTGATCAACGATAAGAACTTGGTCGCGGTGTCCGTGTTGAGTGGCAACCGAAACTTCGAGGGTCGAATCAACCAGGATGTGAAGGCGAACTATCTGATGTCGCCTCCTCTTGTCGTTGCGTACGCACTGGCGGGAACCATCGATATCGATTTCACGAAGGACGCGCTTGGAACCGACAAGGATGGTCAGCCGGTGTTCCTGAAAGATATTTGGCCAACGCAGGATGAAATCGCGAAGGCGAATGAGAAAGCGATTTCGGCCGACATGTATCGCGATAACTATGCCGACGTCTATAAAGGCGACGAGCGATGGGCAGAGATCAAGTTGGAAGGCGACGATCGCTACGATTGGCCCGAATCGACTTATATCAAGAATCCGCCGTACTTCGAGGGGATGCCGAAAGATGCGCCAACGAAGGTCGATGATCTTTCTGGCCTGAAGGTGCTTGCATTACTCGGCGATAGCATCACGACGGATCACATCTCTCCGGCGGGAGCAATCAAGATGAATTCTCCTGCAGGCTCCTATCTCGTCGAGAAGGGAGTAACACCTGCGATGTTCAACTCCTACGGATCTCGCCGCGGAAACCATGAGGTGATGATGCGCGGAACGTTCGCAAACGTGCGATTGAAGAACGCGCTCGCACCTGGAACGGAAGGCGGGTTCACGACTTATCTTCCGACCGGCGAAGTGACGACGATCTACCAAGCCGCGATGATGTACAAGACGGCGGGTACACCACTCCTCGTCATCGCGGGCAAGGAATATGGATCGGGTTCATCACGCGACTGGGCCGCGAAGGGTTCGGCGCTGCTGGGAATCAAAGCAGTCCTCGCGCAGAGCTTCGAGCGAATCCACCGATCGAACCTCATCGGCATGGGAGTGCTTCCCATCGAGTTCACGGGTGGTCAAAGCAAGGAGAGTCTCGGGCTCACCGGCAAAGAAACCTATGACATCGCTGGCTTCTCAGATGCGCTCGGGAATGGGTTCAAGGATGGGAAGACGCTGGAGATGACGGCGACCGACGAAGCAGGAACTAAGAAGACGTACAAGGTTCTTGTGCGGATCGATACGCCGAATGAAGCACTCTACTATCAGAATGGCGGCATTCTGCAGTACGTGCTGCGGCAGCTCATCAAGAGCTGATATCTCGCGAGATTGCTAGAGGGTTTTATTGCGCAAATGCGGATTAACCCTCTTGACCCGCCTAGCACGCGCCGACTCTGGGCGCCACGAGGTAACGCTTAACGACCTATTCTTTTCAGGTTCAAAACGAACCTGGAAACTCCAGTAATTTTTCTAGGCCTCACATTCTGCAACTGTGGAACAGGAGGAAACAAGGGCCGGTGGCGGTCTGCCCTTTATTCTTTCGTGAGGACATTAATGACAAAGGCGAAGAGATCAAGCGGCTTTACGCTTGTCGAAATCATGATCGTTGTCATGATCATTGCCATCATCACGTCTATCGCTGTTCCAAACTTTCTCCAGGCACGAACGACGAGCCGTCGATCGGGTTGTGTTCACAACTTGAAATACATCGACTCTCGAAAAGAAATGTATGCCATGGAGGCGAAGCTGGATAACGGCGATACCGTCACTTGGAGCGATCTGGTACCGACATATCTGAAAGCGCAGCCAGCGTGTCCTGGCGGCGGGACGTATACGATCAACGTGATCGGAACGAACCCCGTTTGCACGTTATCCGCGCAGGGTCACACGATTCCGTAATCTGTTTTGGAACTCGTATCATTTGGAAGGGCTCGCAATTTGCGAGCCCTTCTTATTTGGTTAGGGAGTAACGGTGATCGTTTTCGTTGCCGTTTGATCTCCGAAGAACCCACTGCTATTTCGCATTTGGAATCGGAACACATATGATCCCGCTGAGGGTGGCGCCTTGCAGCTCAGGGTGAAGACCTTGTCGGCACCCGGTGCTACGCTCGTTCCAACCGATACCTGGGTGATGTTCCAAGTGGTTGGTGATCCGGAAGGAGCGATCGCGTAAGCGCCTACCGTAGTCCATGTATTGGATCCGACATTGCGCATCGTGATCTTTACCGTGAAGTTAGCGTTCACCTTCACACTGCTCGGCGGGTTTTGCGTTACGTATCGCGCCGCATTCGGAGCGACCGAAACAACCACCGGAATATTTGTGGAAGGCGTTCCGAATACGCCGAGTGGTTCTTGCCGCATCGACCATTGGAAGTTGTAGGTGCCTGGAACTGTCGGCGCCCACAGGTGAACTTGCACTTTCGCGGTTCCTCCGGGTGCGATCGAATCGCTGGCTCCAAGCGCAACCCGATTGACGCTCCAGGTCATGTTGTCGACTGGATTTAGAGTTCCGATGCCAAAACCACCTGCTGCCGTCCACGTCGTATTCGAAGTGTTCTGGAATACAAGGGATACGAAATAGGTTTGACCTGCGACCATCGTCGCTGGTGTGGTTTGGCTGATGAACTGGGAACTGACGTCGGCGGCGAACTTCATCACGTGCATGTCGTAGGTGTTGTTCGGACCGATCGCGGTGCCCGCCAGATAAGCGCCGCCGATATCATCGAGACCGAGACCGGCCACCGAGTCGGCTACGCCTAAACCACTATCGAATAGGACGGAGCTGTGAACGAAGCCGTCTCCAGTGTCCGACCAGCCTGCGGAGCCATCCGCGTTCAGTCGCCAGAGAACATAATCGCGACCGGTCACACCGCCCGTGACTGATCCAGCGACGAAGATATGTCCTGCTTTGTCGACGGCAAGATACTTGCCGATGTCGTTAAGACCTGCCGGTCCGTCATACAAATCTTTCCAGAGCAGTGCTCCGTTCGCGGCGTACTTTGCAGCGAGCAGATCGATATTTTTGTCGAGGCGCACCGCCGAGCCTCCCACGATGACATTTCCACTAGCATCCAGCGCGATTGAAACGAACCGCTCTTGAAGAGTGTCCGTTTCTGAGATGACGCGATTGAGAAGGAGTGTTCCTGCTGAGTCGTAGTGGCGGATAAGTCCGCGCCCTCCGTTCGCCCAGTCGGCGCCTGCGATATAAGCACCGCCCGAGCCATCGGTGACAAGTGCGAAGGCGCTCGCACCTACAGGAGACGATGCATAGGTCTGTGTCCAGACGACATTGCCGTTTGTAGGATCGTATCGCTGTAAGGTTGCGAGATAGCGAGAGCCGTCCCACAAGTTGCCGCAAACGTAAACACGTCCTGCGTTGTCGAGCGAAAGTTTGAATGGGAAGTCGTCACCGCCATTTGCCAATCCCGCGAAAAGCGTGTTCCATACGACGGTTCCGTCCGCGCCGTTGAGCTTCGCGGTTCGATAGCGGAAGGGAAGAACAGCTTGATCCTGCCCGGTGAGATAGACCGCACCATCCGATGCACACGCCATTGATGCGATGTGCGCGCTTCCTGCAACTTGCACGGTCCACATCACGTTGCCTGCCGCGTCGAAGCGCCGCACACGTGTATCCCACAGATTCGTTCCGGAATTGAACACGCCATATCCAACTGCGACGCCACCGTCTGGCTCGCGTGCAATGGCGTATCCAAGATCGTTGCCTGGGCCGCCAAATGCGCGAACCCAATTCACGACGCCCGTGGAACTGACTTGTTCGAGAGCCACATCTGCGCCATTGCCTTGTTGCGAATCGGACAAGACGTATGTGCGTCCGATTCCATCGGTCAGTGAAGCATCGACTGTGTCGACGGTGCCATTTTGGTCATCCATGTTGAGCGCTGCTACTGCGCCAGCGATCGTATCGACGCAAACTTCGGTGTCGTATCCGGTAGGCGTCCCTGGTCCACCAATGGTTGAGAACGTGATTGGCTGACTCGCACCATTGATTGCAATGGTTGTGGGAATGGGTGGCGGAGGTGTGGGAGTCAACGGCGGAATAAGAGGGGGAGTGTATGTGTAGGCGCCATGATCGACCGTCCATGAAACCACGCCGGTCGGCGAAACCTTCAACGTAAATATTCCTGCCGTCGTAGCTGAGGGGCGGTTACCGGAAGAGTACGAGGACCCATCGGCGGCGACCCCGATCGAATTCAATGTTTCGATTGCGCTAGCCGGGCCCGTGTGAGTTGTTGTCCACGCGACTGATCCGTTCGTGTTCAACTTCGTAACGAAACAATTTGTGGTTGTGGGTTGGAAGCCGCAGACGTAAGCGTTTGTGCCGAGGAGTGCGATGTTCAAGGGAGCGTTTGTCACCGCGAGCGAAGTCTTGAAGGATTGGGTGCCTGCGGCAGAGACCTTCACCACAGCTGGCGTCAGCCCGTTAAGAGGAAGGTACGAGGCCCCGGTAGAGTCCATCGCATAGCCACCAATGGGTCCCTTGGTCGACGGTGAGAACTCCCAGATCAAGTTTCCGGCGGGAGCGAATTTGTATATCACTGCAGAACCGGTTCCCGCGGGATTTCGGTTGGCGTAAGCGAGGACATTACCTGTGGGGTCTATCGCCAGTCCAACGCAAACCTCTTGATTGGGATCAGGTCCTTCTGTTTGCTTCCACAGGAAATCGCCAGCGGACGAATACTTGATGACGCTGATGTCGCTGAAGGCGTCTTGGTTGACGGTCGCGCCGACGTAGATGCTTCCGTCGTTAGCGGCTCTCACCCGAATAGCGGGATCGGGCTGGCCGGTCGCGCCGGGAAGGACGCGCGTCCACGTGAGCACACCGTTAGCGTCGTATTTCAGGGTCAGGATTTCGCGCGCGGAGGGGTTGTTGCCCCGATCGATTCGGCCAACTACCGCGACTCCACCATCGGAAGTCAGGGAGAGACCGGATCCCTCGGCGGGATAGAACGAGCGCCAGAGGGCGACGCCACCCGAGTCCCTCTTTGCGAGGACGAGCCCTGATCCTGAGCTGCTAAGGGTGAAGATGTTGCCGGTGCCATCCACGACCATCTGGCGAGCTGTTTCATCGGAAGCGCCCCCGACGTTCTGAAGCGCCGAGAACTTCTGCCAAGACTGAGCTTGCGCCATCACCGACGCAATAAGAAGTGAATAAGTTGCAAGCAGGCGGCCATAGCCAAATCCGCTCTTCTCTTTTTTAAGCCGCGTCACAGAAGTTGGACTGCGGTCAATCGACGAAATGCCGTCTCGAAACACGAATCATTGTAGCTTTGATCAATACGTGCGACGATCCGGGTACCGCTCGGAAAACGATTTGCGACGTTTCTTTGGCCGGGACAGCATGTAGAGAAGCCCCCAACATCCACCGCTCAGGAGGAGGGCAAGGATGCCGGTAATCACAATTTTGTTGACCGGATTGGCTGGGGCGCCGAACTGTTCAAAGATCGGAGTGTCCTGCTCGATCGGATAGTTGTGAGCCGTGAAGACCTTATAGAGTTCGGGATCGACGGTGGATGGATCGATGAACTGTCCGGTTTGATCCTGCGGTTTGTCGTCGTCGATGAGCTGAGTGAAATCCTTTGGGGAATAGTGCTCCATCTTCACGAGCATGACGACCTTCTTGGAGGCGGGGTCGATGTAGGGGACGTACGATGTGTAGTCGTATCCCGCATCCTTCTCTCGATCGTTTGTGAAGCCCACCGCTTGGGCATAAACCCAATACATCCTCCCGCCCTTGACCTGGTAGGTGCCATTCCTAGGCTTCTCCGAAAGAATGTCGGACAAGCTTGCCACTTGCATCTTCGATTGGGATTGGTAGGACGTGTATTGCAGTACGGCGTAGATGATCCACGCCAACATGATGAGTCCACTGAGGATGGGCAGCAAGGGGTTGCTGCGTGCGGGGTTTGTGTTTTGGGCCAAGTGTGCGTCCTAAGAGTCCTGACGTATTTTGCTGCGAAAACGTCTTTGTAGGCACATTTTTGAACCTGGACCGAGTTGGCGAGCGGTCCTCCAAAAGGCGGGCCGGTCCGGTTCAACTGCGCAAACCGATGTCCACGTCAGATGAGCATACAAACAGCCCTGATGGGCATTTGGAGCAGTTTGATGGTTCAGCAAATATTGGATACGACGCAGCCGATTGATTGGGATGCTTTGATCCCTCAAGACGAATGGGATCTTTATAAGCCCGTCATCGACAATTTACGAGCGAAGGGAGTTCGTTTCGCACTCGGCGGTGGCCTCGCGTTTTCGGAATACGCCCATCGCATCCGCAACACGAAGGACCTCGATCTCTATGTGTTTCCTTGGGAGAAAGAAGCGGCGATCGCCGCCCTCTTGGAAGCAGGCTTTTCCGACTACTTCGATGAGAAGCCGTACGATCGATCTTGGATCTTCCGTGGCCATCAAGGGCATGTGATCGTCGACCTTATCTGGACCGCACCCAATCACAGGGTGCAGGTGGATCCGCGCTGGGTGAGTCGCGGGCGAGACGTGATCATTCATGGATGTCGGCTCAAGCTCATTCCGCCCGAGGAGTTGATTTGGGCAAAGCTGTTCGTCGTACAGCGCGATCGAAACGACTGGACGGACCTTCTCAATATTTTGGACACGGTTGGCCCGATGATGGACTGGCGACACCTTCTCGATCGAGTTGGTGTGGACGCGGCCCTTTTGGGTGGCCTACTCTCTGTTTATCGATGGCTTTCGCCCGATAAATCGAAGCGTCTGCCACCGTGGGTGTGGGAGAAAGTTGGCTTGTGCTTCGACGTGCAGCATCCTACGGAAGAAGATTCAGCGAAGCGAGCGGCCCTACTTGATTCGCGAGACTGGTTTGGCCCAAAGGAAACTTTAGACGTTGCCTCCTAGCCCAATAGGGAATGAAGGTTGGCGCAATGAATCACCCGGATCGGGATCCCATCGATGAGATCGTCACGTTTTCATCGATGGGTTTAGATTTTGTGGATTTTACAATGGAGCCGCCTTGTGCTTCTTCTTGGCGCATCGACGCGAAAGCAATTCGAAAGTGCCTCGATGATCATGGAATGAGCGCTGTGGGGCACACCGCCTTTTATCTGCCTTTGGCGAGCGCGTTCGATGGACTGCGCTCCGCTGCGGTGGATGAACTTAAGCGATGTATGGACCAGTTCGCGGTCATTGGTGCGCCTT
>Ga0070666_10002999_pt1 | contig 10233 bp, 5 predicted proteins | sample KBSS23metaG_FD_64677 | JGI IMG/M metagenome (GOLD analysis project Ga0070666, IMG submission 64677) | Switchgrass rhizosphere microbial communities from Kellogg Biological Station, Michigan, USA - KBS S2-3 metaG | ecosystem: Host-associated > Plants > Roots > Rhizosphere > Soil ... | reverse complement strand
ATGATCGTGGTCGTTCTGCTGCTGACGATGATGGCCACCGTTTTCCAACTCATCAACCAGGCCATCGCACGGTCGGGTACAGAACAGTCGAAGCTGGACATGTTTCAGGAGTCTCGCGAATTCATGGATCAGCTATCGCGGGACCTTCACGAGGCCGGTTACCCCAGCACTCAGAATCTTGCTTCGAGCGTCCTTACCGTATCTCCAATTGTTAACGATCACCGCAACGCTGTCGGAATCGTTAAGATCACTTCCGGTGATCTCTGGTTTGAAGGTAACGTCGATGGCACAGGAGTCGTCTATTCGGTGCAGTATCACCTGGACACGAGTACTGCGAACGGCTGCCCGTGTCTGCGACGAAGCCAGCAAGTGAAAATCGATGGTAACCCGGTCACTGGCCAGACGGCGGCCACATACGAAGTCGAGGTTCAGGGCGTTCAGAATACAAATATTTTTTCTGCATTTCTTCACGGTGCAACGGGCACGCCAGTGGCGCTGCCGGTGGATTTTAATACAGACGGTTCGACTATAGCCAATATCGACACGATTGAAACGGTGCTTACAATCAAGTCGACGCACGTCGATTCGCAGACGCTCAAGAATCCCACAACATCGCTGATATCTACCATACGGCTGAATAACTGTTCGCAGGCCGACTTCGGTCAGGACATGAGCTGTCAATAGGATCCAGGAAGGGCCAGGAGGAAACGATGATTTGTAATAATTCAGCACGCCATAGGGAGCGAGGAGTTGCGTTGCTGATCACCATGTTGTCCGTCATGCTTCTCAGTGTGATCGTGCTGGGAATGATGGTTTCCACGAACACGGAAACAAACATCACATCCAATTACCGAGACAAGCAGAAAGCAACATTCGCCGCGATGGCCGGACTGCAGGAAGCGCGAGACCGCATTCAGCCTGCGACGCATAACATCGTTGCCCCCGTGGACGCACCACAGCTGGGAGCGATGAACATTATTTACATCATCAATCCCAGGTCGGGTGAAACGGTTGCGCCATGGGATATGAGTCCGGACAACAAATTTAAGGACACGGAACTCTGTCATGAAGGAGTGCTCGGGTTAACAGGTACCGCAGGCGTGCCCTGTACGACAATTGCGTCCGGATCGACCTGGTACCAGCCACCAGTGGACAACTCCCTGTCGGCCTCGGCTCCATGGAACCTGACGACACCGCTGGATGTGAAGTGGGTAAGAATTTCGTTGAAGACCAACAACATGACTCCGATCGCGGTAAACGGTGACGCCGCTTCAGGAGTCGTCGTATGCTGGGACGGTACACATCAGATTACCCGTCCTGCCGGGTACGGACCAAACTGTAAGCCTGACGGATCTGTGGCCTCGATCCTCTTGAAGAATCCCGGGATTGGATACGCTGCCAACCCTACCGTGACTCTTTCTGCTCCTCCCGCAGGAGGAATCCAGGCGGTGGCTTCCGCAATAACCGCGCTGACACCAAGTGGAGTTGTGCAGTCCGCCACGCTCATTTCCGGCGGTTCCGGATACACGTCCGCACCGACTGTGACGTTGACGGGCGACGGGACCGGTGCAACAGCAACCGCGACGGTTCTTGCGGCCGCCGGAGCTCCAGTTGCCAGCGTGAACTTGTCGAGTCCAGGCGGGCAGTGCTATTCCAGTCCTCCGGCCGTCACATTCACGGGAGGTGGCGGTTCGGGAGCTGTTGCGACTGCGGCTCTTGCTTCGACTCCATCCTGTATACAAGGCTGGAATGTTATTGGATCGTGCCACGCACGTAGGGGAACTACGGTTTCAGGCGTCGGAGTAACGGGCGGAGGCGGAACGGGATTCAGCGGCACCATCACCTTTAAGCCAGGTACTGGCGCCATAGTCAGCGTGTCGCTTCAAGACCCAGGAACAGGTTACACGTCCCTGCCTCTAACGAGCCCGGTCGTCTTTCCTTCCGGGGTGGGTTGTCCGGGTTTGACGGTCTCCGCCAATCTGGGGTACCTGGTGCAGTCGGTTTCAGTTACAAATGGAGGTAGCAATTACACAAGTCCGCCGACGGTGACTCTTGTCAACGGAGCCGGAACGTCGGCGGCGCCGGCTTCTGCAACTTCGACTCTTGGCGTTCCGGCACCGGGCGCGGGACAGGTCACTGGGATCAACATTGTTAGCGGAGGAAGCGGTTACTCCACTGCGCCGCTTGTCACATTCACAGGAGGTGGCGGTACCGGCGCTGCAGCGACAACCACGCTCGGTACGGCGCTCACCATTACCGGTTTCAACATCAGCAATCCTGGCAAGGGCTATCTGAACGACCCGTCGGTCACATTGTCCGCGCCTACTCTGCCTGGCGGAATCCAGGCAGTCGCAAAAGCCACTCTCGGCCGCGGCCCCAATTACGGGAAGATCTATAGCCTGACATCTCTGGCGGTAACAAAAAACGGTTCGCGTACCATGATGCAAATGGAAGCGACGACTCCTGTCTCCGGCTTTCCTGCCCTCGGAGCCCTCACCATCGACGGACCCGCAGATCCAAGCATCCTGTTTCCGAATTCCAATCCATTCGTCATCCATGGTTCCGATGCCAACAGTTGTGCGGAAACACCAGAGCCTGACCATCCGGCAATCGCCGCATACGATTCCGTCGTAAGCCCCACAAACGTTTCCTCTGTCGACACGATCATCGACGCGCTTCCGCGGCCCGATCACTACACAGGTTCTGGAGGGACCCCCTCGGTCGTCGATGTCTTCGGAGGTCTGGGAGAGACCATGGGAACTCCGACAGGATTGCTGGGATATATCCAACAAGCAAAATCACAGGCTACTACGATTTATGCCAACGACCCGTCACTGATGACCTTCGATTATGGAAGTGCCGGCACCCCCGTCATCAATTATGTGAATGGGGACCTGACGCTGAACGGCAACCACACCGGATATGGCACGCTTGTCGTAACCGGCAAGCTCACATTCGGAGGAAATTTCAACTGGTACGGCCCGGTCCTTGTTGTGGGTGACGGCGTCGTCGAGTTTACCGGTGGTGGTACTGGGAAGATCATCGGTACCATGCTGGCGGCGAAGATCTGGGACAACCACACCGATCAGAACCTGCTCGAAACCAACGGGTCTCCGTCCTTCACCTGGCATGGAGGAGGAGGCAACGGCATTCTGTACGATCACTGCTGGGCGACAAACCTGTTGAACGAAATTAATTATGATGCGCCGCCGACGACGCAGCCGCTAAAGGTGCTTAGCCTTCGCACACTGCCTTATTAGGTGGCGAAGCTGCTGATCGGAACGATATGAGGATACTGACAATTCTGTTCCTGACGACGACAGTGGCAGCGGCTTCCCCACAGGGAAATTCCCAAGGGCGGGGCCGCGGCGCACAGCCGGCTCAGGAAGCCAATACCGTTCCAACCGGATCCAAGACTTCCAACAACGCCTTCGCGGACATGGATGTGAAAATCATTCGCGAATGGTTTTCAAAACCAGCCAACCTTCAGGGACTTCCACCCGGTCTGGCAAAGAAAGAAAGCCTGCCGCCCGGTCTGGAGAAACAGCTGCAGAAAAACGGAAGTCTTGCTCCGGGGTTGCAGCAGAAAATCCAACCGCTGCCACCGGTGCTCGAAGTTCAATTGACGAGGCTACCCGAGGGCCAGAAACGCGTTGCGATCGCAGGCAGCATCATACTGATGAACTCCAAAACCAGCGTCATCATCGACATTCTTACGAAAGTATTCTGACTTCGACACCGCTTGTCCGCTGCCGCTGAATGATCGTCCGCGAGCATCCCTACAGGACTTCGAACGAAAACAGGCAATCCGATCTACAATAGATGCACTATGCAGAAAAAAACGTGTAAGACATGTGGAAAGACCTGGATCATCGAACGGTATGACGACCACCTTTGTGTCGCAATTCCCAAGAAGACTCGAAAAGCTCGCGTCACAACTCCTGTATTGGCAGTTCAGACCGAAACCGTTAGTGAAGGCTCACCGCTTATCGCATTTCGTCGGATGTTGTAGGGCGTTGTAACCCGGCCCCGAACACAAGTGGCAGCAGAAAGTAAGAACGCGGACCACTTCAATCTGGGAGTTTCGTGAATCATGCCGATTGCCCCATTGTGGGCTCTTGCGATTGGGAAAGTATGAACCAGGCCGTGGGCCAGGTTTATCACAACCTTCACATTGTGCTTTCCTGCTGGTTTTCTTATGCTCACCCGCATGAAATCCCCTCAGTTCACGCGACGTGACCTTTTGAAGGCTGCCGTCGCCTTCCCTCTGGTTCGGTCACAAGTCGATAAGGGAGATCCGTGGGACGAGACTAAAGCGATTCTGGCCCGAATCAAGGAGCCCTCTTTTCCGAACAGGGACTTCGAGGCAACGCGCTTCGGCTCCCTGAATGAAGCGATCTCGGCATGCAGTATCGCGGGCGGAGGACGCGTTGTCGTGCCTCCGGGTATCACGCAGACTGGACCCATCAGGCTCAAGAGCCGCGTGAATCTGTTTTTGTCGGATGGCGCCGTTGTGAAATTCTCCACGGATCCAAAGCAGTATCTTCCGCTTGTCTACACGCGATTCGAGGGCACGGAGTTGATGAACTACTCTCCGTTCATTTATGCCTTCGATGAACAGGATATCGCCATAACCGGTTCGGGTACGCTCGACGGCCAGGCGGATGCCACTCATTGGTGGGACTGGACCCGAAGCGCCGCGCGCCGGCAACTTGTCGATGCTGCGGCGGCCGGGAAACCTGTCGCGGAACGGATTTTTGGAGAAGGCTCATTCCTCCGGCCAAATTTTATTCAGCCATATCGTTGCCGCAACGTGATGATCGAGGGCATCACCATCGTGAATTCACCGATGTGGGAAATCAATCCAGTGCTGTCGACGAATGTAATTGTTCGCGGAGTCCGGATCAACAGTCACGGTCCCAACAACGACGGTTGCGATCCTGAATCCTGCCGGGATGTCCTCATCGAACAATGCACATTCGATACCGGAGACGACTGTATCGCTCTGAAGTCGGGTCGCAACGATGATGGACGTCGCGTTGGTGTCCCAATCGAGAATGTCATCATTCGCGATTGCACTATGAAGGACGGCCATGGGGGAGTGACGGTTGGAAGCGAGATCTCTGGCGGCGCTCGCAATATCTTTGCCGAGCGATGCCGCATGGACAGTCCGAATTTGAATATCGCCCTTCGTTTCAAAACCAATTCCGTTCGGGGCGGCGTCATCGAACACGTCTACATGCGAGATGTGACGATCGGGCAGGTCAGCCAGGCCATCGTCAGCGTGGATTTTCTTTACGAAGAAGGCGACTCTGGAAAATATACACCCATTGTCCGAGACATCGAAGTGCGCCGCGTGACCAGTCAGGACAGCCGCAATGCGCTCTCCCTTCGAGGTTACGCGCGCTCGCCGGTAACCAATGTTCGCGTAAGGGAATGCGAATTCCAGCACGTGGCCCAGCCCGACGTGCTGGAAAACGTGAAAGACATTGTGTTTTCCAACGTCACCGTGAACGGAAAAATCACCAACCAATCCATTACCCGCTGAATTGGTGTCAGGCACCTCGTTCCCCGATTCCTGGAAATTTTGGGGAACGAGGTGCCTGACACCATTCAGCTTTCGCGTTTGCCGCGGAGGAGCATGTCGACGGCGTGTTCCATGGATCCTGCCGGGGTGATCTCTCCTGCATTCACAAAAAAGATTTCGTCGGCATTGGCAATCGTATTCAGGCGATGCGCGATGATCACTTTGGTTGTCGTTTTGGGCAGTTTGCTCAGGATGCTCTGAAGCAGTTGTTCGGTTATGGTGTCAATATTGGCGGTGGCCTCGTCCAAAATGAGCAATTCGGGATTTCTCAGGGCGGCGCGCATAAAGGCGATCAGTTGCTTTTGTCCGAGACTGATACTGTCTCCCGTCGATGTAACCTTGGTGTCGAGTCCCTGCTCGAAGCGGACAAGCAATTCGCCAAGATTATTCTGCTTTAGAACTTCGACAACTTCTTCGCTGGAGAGATCGCGATATGCTGGATTTCCATAAACAATGTTGTCGCGGACAGTTCCGGTAAACAGGAATGGTTCCTGCAGAATGAATCCGATCTTTTCGGATCGTTCTTCCGGCGTCAACGAGCGAATATCCCGGCCTTCCAGCAGGACCGTGCCGCTGGCGGGATCGTAGAGACGGGCCATGAGCGACGCCGTGGTTGTCTTTCCTCCACCGGTGGGTCCGACGAGCGCGTAAGTCTTGCCTCGCTCCAACGTAAAACTGCTGTCTCTCAGAATGTTCTGACCTTCGCGGTAGCCAAAACTCACATTCTCAAACTTCAACAGCGCGCCCGGTGCGACGGGCGCCGCCGCAATCACCGGCATATTGGGTTCCAGCGCGAGAACTTCCGAAATGCGATCGACGGCGGCCAGCGCGAGTTGCAACTGCGCCCACATGGCTGCAAGTTGTCGAAGTGGCATGTAGAAATTGTTCAGGTACAGGATGAATGCGATCAGCAGGCCGAGCGAAATGGTCCCTGCTGTTACCAGGTGGTAGCCGTATCCGATGACAAGTACCTGTGCCAAATTCTGCGACAAGCCATAAATCGGCATGAAAATATTGCTCGCCATACCAGCATCCACCGCAGATGCGAAATTGCGTTCATTGGCTTCGTTGAACTTGTCTCGAAAGTAGTCCGTGCGATTGAAGGCGACAATCACTTTGAAGTTGCTGAGACTTTCCTGGATTTCCGAGCTCATGCTGCCAACCGACTGGAGATTCTTTACGTTCTTTCGTTTGACCCACGGAGAAATCGCCTGCGTCACAATCAGGACTCCCAGCGCGGGCAGCAATGCGGTAATACCCAGGCGGGGGCTCAGGCTCACCAGAAATATTCCGGCGCCGGTCATCATGAAGGTGTTGCCTGCAAACTGAACCAGAGCCTGCGAGAAAAACTGATTTAATTTGTCCGTGTCGTTGTTGATTCTGGAAATAAGATCGCCGGACCGGTTCTGGTTGAAGAATGCCACAGGCAGCGACTGGAGCTTTAGGAACAGGGCATTGCGCAAATTGAAAAGAACTCTCCGCCCCACGCTGCCCATTCGCTGTGTCTGGAAGTAACTTGAACACAACCCGCACAAATACACGCCAAGCAGCACCAGGGCCGACGTCCACACACCGCGAAAGTCCGGGTTGCGGATGTAGCGATCCACCGTGTAGCCGATGATCATCGGCCCGAGTAGACCTGAAGTCGACGTGATGATCACAGCAATAAGTGCCTGCACCGCGATTCCATACTCCCCTTCCATGACAGGAAGCAGCCGCCGAATGCCCGTAACGACGCTGATCTGCGGAGCCTGGTGCGACGGGCTACTGAGACTGTAAGAGTTCGTAATTGCTTGTGCTGCGCTGCGAGTCATAAATCTGCACGTACTCCGGAGACGTTTCCAACAGCTGTTTGTGGGTTCCTGAAGCCAGGACTTCTCCCTCCATCAAAACGATAATCTGGTCATAATCTTCGACGGGGCCAATCTTCTGGGTCACCGACAACAGAGTGATCTGCGGATAATTATTGCGGACGTTCTCCAGTATCTTGTGTTCCGTGGTCGAGTCGACGCGCGCGGTGAAATCATCCAGCAGCAATACCTTCGGATTCAGCGCCAGTGCGCGAGCCAGCATAATCCGCTGCTTTTGTCCGCCGGACAGACTGGTTCCTCGCTCCGAAACAATCGTGTCGAGTTTCTGTGGGAGTGCCTGGATGAAATCGCCGAGTTCGGCGGTCTGAATCGCCTTTGTCAGATCCTCATCCGTTACGGAGGTATTGAACGCGATATTCTCGCGCAACGTAAGATTGAAGAGAATACTATCCTGAAACACAAAGCCGATCTGCCGATGCAGTGCGGCTTTCTGATACGCGTCCACCGGCTTCCCGTCAAATTCCACCGCCCCCGAATCCGGCTTGATCAATCCGGTCAGCAGGTAAAGCAGCTGCGTTTTTCCGGCTGCCGTCGGACCGATCACTGCTGTTCGCGTGCCGGGCTTCACGTGAATCGAGACATCCTTGAGCACCATCTTGTCGCCATACTTCATCGATACATTTCGCAGAACAATGTCCCCGGCCAGTACGGAAGTCACTTCACCGCTATCTTTTCTGTCCGGCGCTTCCAGAATTCCGGAAATGCGTTGAAACGAAGCCGTAGCCTGCGCCATGACGTTGCTCATGAAGCCGATCACAATGACTGGGAATATCAGGATGGCCAGATAACTATTGAACTGCGTGAAGTCACCCAGAGTCATTGAGCCGTTGATGACGAAGCGGCCACCAGCCACAAGTATCGTGAGCGTGGCGACATTGGACGAAAAGACAATCACGGGAATCAAGGCGGCAAAAAGCCGAAGAATGCTCATGCTGATCGCCTTGGCTTCGGTGTTTGCGGCAAGGAATTTCTGATATTCGTACTGCTGCGAATTCAGAAGGCGGATCAAAGTTGATCCCAGAATGCTTTCGTTGATGACCTTGTTCAACCAGTCAATGGCTCCCTGCCCTTTGACAAACAGCTTCCGGACTTTTCCAAGCACATATGCGAATGTGCCGCCGATGATCGGAAGCACAACCAGTACGGCGAGGCCAAGCTTCCAATCGATCAGCAACAGTAGTATGCCGGCTCCGATTATCAGGAACAGCGATGAAATAATTGACGCAATGGCCTGGGAAACGAACATCTTGATGGCGTCGACGTCCGAGGTGAGGTTCGTAAGCAGTTTCGCCGGAGTCACCTGCTGGATATAGGCGTGATTCTGGTCGGAAATTTTCGCTACCAGCCGCGTGCGCAGGTCCCTGGCAATGCGTTCGGCTGCGTAGGTCTGAACAATATTCTGAAAGTAGGACAGCACGAAGATGCCGATCGATACCAGCAGGAACCACACGACAATTTTCGAGATATCAAATCCCGGCTGGTTGTATTGGTCGATAGTGCGCGCCATGATTTTCGGCACGATCAGGTTCAGGCTATTGCCGAGTATTGTCAGCACCACCATGCCCGCGACCCAATGTCGATAAGGCTTGAGCAAGCTGAATAGGCTCGGCCCTGCCGGTTTTTTGGGGAACGGCGGGTTGACGGCTGGTTTCATGGCGTCCCGTGGTTTTTCCATAATTGTGAGCTTGTCATTTTTGCTCATCTGGCTGGAAGAAGCACGCGGAGAATAACGAAAGGCGGCTTTGTTTTTTACGCGGAGCCCGTTCAACCCCTGCGAATGAAGATCCTGCGGTAACCGCCCGCGATAAGCGCTGCGATGTCGGCAAGGATGCGGGGCAGTTTCAATCCGCCGGGGTATGCCAGATATCGAGGATGCCATTCCGGCTTGAATTTTTCCTTGAACGCTCTCAATCCCTGGAAGTTGTAGATCGACTCTCCGTGCTCGTAAAGAAAGAGTCCTGCTTTTGTCCACAAAGGCGCAACCGGCGATTGCTCGAAACCGGACATAGGCGCCATTCCGAGTGAAAACCAGCGGTAACCTTCAGTTTTTCCCCACTTCATGAGATGTACGAACAGTGCTTCCATAATATCTCTGGGCGCATCGTGGCTGAACCTCATGAGATCGACCGACAACTCCTGCTTCGTCGCGCCTTCCCATATCGTCGCAAACGCCTGTATTTGTCCGCCACGTTCGATGACAGCGACGGGAAACCGTGAGACGTAGCCTTTATCGAAGAACCCGAGAGAGAATTGCTTTTCGCTTCCTGCCCTCTTCTCCAGCCAGTCTTCGGATACTGCCTGGAGTTGGTTCATGACCGAAGGCACTTCCGAAGGTGGCAACATTCGAAATACTCCTCCATCTCTTTCGAGTCGTCGAATGACCTGACGGAACTTGGAGCCTGCGCTCCCATCCATATTGAAGGATTCGAGATCAACTGTGCCTTCCTCCCCCAGCTTTATAAACGTGAGTCCGAAATCCACATAGTGATGCAGCCAGGTCGTGCCCACTTCATAGAAGACAGGCGTGCCGCCGAAATCGTCACATTTTTCCAGGAAAAGACGGATCATCTCGGGCATTTGGACGGGAGCGCACACGGGGTCGCCTAGCGCGACCCATGTGCGTCCATAAACGTCGTACATGACGAAACCCTCGCGGCGATCATCGAACAGGATCGCCTTGTCGCGGAGGTACACCAGGTTCGGGCGTGTGGAGTCCTGCCTGGCGATGATGAGCCCCGCCGCTTCCAAGTCCGCGTCGGTTGGCGGATCGGTTTC
>Ga0070666_10002998_pt1 | contig 10238 bp, 7 predicted proteins | sample KBSS23metaG_FD_64677 | JGI IMG/M metagenome (GOLD analysis project Ga0070666, IMG submission 64677) | Switchgrass rhizosphere microbial communities from Kellogg Biological Station, Michigan, USA - KBS S2-3 metaG | ecosystem: Host-associated > Plants > Roots > Rhizosphere > Soil ... | reverse complement strand
GCCAGTCGTATTGTTATAAAGAGCTCCTGATCCGAGAGCGATATTCGTGGAGCCGCTAGTACTCTGATTAAGAGCATTAAATCCGACGGCAGTATTGTCGTGTCCAGTGTTGTTGTTGAAGAGTGCGCCAGTTCCACAGGCCGTATTGTAACCGCCACTTGTGTTGTTATAGAGTGCGTCGAAGCCGAGGCCTGTATTGTAGATGCCGTTGTTGCTGTAGAGCGCATATGACCCGGCACCCGTATTGCCGTAACCGTTGGTATTGAGATAAAGCGCATCGTATCCTAAGGCAGTGTTATCGAGTCCGAGGTCAATGTTAAGGCTGAAGAGCGCGTCGGTGCCTTCCGCGGTATTGCGGTTTGGATAGCCGCCGTCCGGCGGTGGATTCACCGCGCGCGCAGTGGGGTGAAAGGCGAAGGAGGTTGTCGCGACAAAGAAAAGAGTTGCTAGCGTTCTCATAATGTTGTCGGGATCTTTCTGTAGTAGTTGCCTCCTTAATTGTCCTCCATCGAGATAAACACCAAAATCGGGTCAAACCGATCATCGGAGGAATGAAAAGTTTCTTTCTCGAAGCCACACAATCGCAGCACAACGTGGTAGAACGCTTGATACTGTGAGACAGCCCGGTCGGCTGCGGATCGGTTGCGTGCGATCGGGAATCTCGTCGCTGCAAATCTAGACATGCTATGGATGATCAGCGGCAACGCGGAGCGCGGTTTGTCGCGTCTCCATTTGCGCGCCCAGCTTTTGCAGTCCGGCGGCAAGTTCCGCGACTTGCCCTTTGAGCTCTCGAACTTGCTGGTGTTCTTTGAGGAACTCGTTGAGCAACATCGCATTTACCGCTTCATAACGTACCGTGTACGGCTTGCCTTCTTCGTCGTGAACGACTAGCTGCGGATCAATTTTCTCAACCTCCTCGGCTACAAGGCCGAACTGAGGTATACCGTGTGAGTCCAGTTCCTTCTTGTAGCGGAACTTGACCGGACGAAGTGAAAGGATCGCCTCGCTCGCCTTGTCCATTGCCTCGATCTTTTCCTTATAACGGGCCGACGACGTAGTCGTGCCAAGCTGGCCAGTGCTGGGGCTGATTAATACTGGCACTCCGTCGGCTACCGTTTTGCCGTTGATACCCCAGATGAAAACCCTCGTTGTGCTTCTCCCGCCGCCGATACGAATAGTGCTGGCGTCGCCGGCTACGCCCGGGTTGCCAATGTCGATGTTGCTACTGCCGGTAGTGAGATTCATTCCGGCGTTAACGCCTAGTGCAATATTGTTGGAGCCGGTGGTATTATTCCGCAACGCCTCAGAGCCTACGGCCGTGTTGGTGTTACCACTTCTATTAAATAGGAGCGCATCCTGGCCAATCCCCGTATTGCTGCCGCCCGTGGTGTTGCTGCCGAGCGCGGCGATGCCCTCAGCCGTATTGTTACTGCCGCTGCTGTTAATAGCGAGAGCGAACCCGCCGGTCGCGGTATTGTAGCTACCTGTCGCTGAACCGGCCGTGCCCTGGAGCGCGCTCAAGCCGCAAGCCGTATTGTTGAGGCCGCTTGTGTTGTTGGAGAGTGCAAATTCGCCATTGGCTGTATTGCCTGAACCGGTAGTGTTTTCAAGAAGCGCCTGATAGCCTGTAGCAGTGTTATCATTGGCCGTGTTGCTAGATAGGACCTGAAAACCGACGGCCGTGTTGTTGCTGCCATCGCCTAGCGCCTCACGGCCGATGGCCGTGTTTCTGCTACCAGACGTTGTCGCCGCCAGACTGGCCCATCCTACCGCTGTGTTATCCGAGCCATCTATCAAATTAACGCCAGCGTCAAATCCAACGACGGTATTATTGTTCCCGCTGGCACTGTTTTGCAGCGCGCTAAAACCAATCGCCACGTTGGCGTCCCCGGAGGAATTTTGGAGAGCCGAAGCACCGACAGCTACATTCGCAAAAGTGCTGCTCGCAGCACTCATCGCGTTGTAGCCTACGGCTGTGTCACCGGTGCTGCCGCCGGTGGAAAGGGCAAAACTGCCTATGCCAGTGCTCTGGTAGGCGAAACCCAGCACGGCATTTTCGCCCAGATATGTGTCACTATTCGTGGTATCGCAGCCTTCCCTGCAATCTGCGACCATGTTGGACGAGAACGCCAGGTACATCGATATGATTGCTGAGCTGGTGATGTAGAGACGCCGAGGACGGAGTGGCGAGGATTGGGTCGACGATTTGGGTTTTGCTAGATGGATTGTATTTCTCATAGCATTTTTTATTGACGCTGCGGGGCTTGTAATTTTCTTCCATTCAGGTAAACACCGAAACGGGTTGAAACCGATCATCCCGGAGCGAGATTTTTTAGGTGCCGCTGGCAGCGAACCGGCATGTGCCAGGACAATGCCGGCGGCGCGACGTGACGGCGCCATGGACGATGCACACGAGGTAACGCAGCTATTAGCAGCCTGGAGCGAGGGAGATGAAGCCGCTCTGCAGAAGCTGACACCTGTCGTTTACGATGAGCTTCGGCGGCTCGCCCATCGATATATGTACGGGCAACGCCCCGATCACACGCTCCAGGCGACAGCGCTTGCCAATGAAGCGTATCTGCGCCTGGTAGGCCAAAGCCAACCGAATTTCAAAAATCGCTCCCACTTCTTCGCGGTGGCGGCGACGGCAATGCGCCAGATACTCGCCAATCACGCCAGAGATCAGCAGCGCCAGAAGCGTGGCGGCGGCGCAAGCAAAGTCGAACTCGACTCAACCGCGTTAGTTGCTTCCGAGCACACCAAGACTGTTCTGGACGTTGACGAAGCTCTGGAGCGTCTTGCCCTGCTGGACGCCAGAAAGGCCCGCATCGTCGAGCTCAAATACTTTGGCGGACTCCAAGAAGACGAGATCGCGGACCTGCTGAAGGTCTCAGCTATCACGGTCCGTCGGGATTGGCGTTTTGCGAAGGCATGGTTGTATACAGAATTGCGCAGGGTCGCATGAAAAGAGTAACAAAGCTCGCACGACGGTGTGCATCGATCCTTCCGGGCGCTTCTCACTCAAACGCGCCTTCGGCCTTCGTTCCTTCACCTGCCAGATTCGAATTCCGTCATTGTTCCGTCTATGACGTCAGCAGAACTACAGACCATCGAGGAAGTTTTTCACGGCGCGCTTGAGTGTGACCCTCATCAAATGAGCGCCTTCCTTGATGCGAGGTGCGCTGGTGATGTCCGGTTACGCACCGAAATCGAAGCATTATTAGCGGGATACCAAGAACAAGAAACCTCCGTTGAAACTTCGATCGCCGCTTTGGCAGCGAACTTGGTTGATAACCGAGAACGCGATTCGCTGGTCGGCCAGACATTGGGTCATTATCGGATTCTGAAGCGGATCGGCGCTGGCGGAATGGGTGAGGTGTATCTCGCGACCGACATAAACGTCGGGCGTAATGCAGCGCTTAAAGTCCTGCCGATGCATCTTAGTCAGGATACCGAGCGGTTAAGACGCTTCGCTCAAGAAGCGCGTGCTATCGCCGGGCTCAACCACCCAAACATCATGACAATCTACGAGGTGGGTAGCCACGACTCCATCAACTGCATCGCGAGCGAACTAATCGAAGGCGAAACATTGTCTCAGCGCCAAACCCGCGGACAGATTCCGGTTCATGACGCCGTCGAGATTGCCATCCAGATAGCATCCGCGCTGGCTGCCGCCCACTCCGCCGGAGTCATACATCGCGACATCAAACCCCAGAATGTCATGCTTCGGCCCGATGGCTACGTTAAGGTGCTGGATTTTGGGATCGCCAAGTTGGCGGAAGGTGATGTGGCAGGCATGTCGCCGCCAAACGATTCCTCAACGCTTCTAGAAACCCAGGCCGGCTCGATTCTTGGGACTGTGAGTTACATGTCACCCGAACAGGCGGGCGGCCAGGTAGTCGATATTCGCGCGGATCTCTGGAGCCTGGGGGTCGTCTTATATGAAATGCTAACTGGCCAACTGCCATTCCCGGGCAAAACAGCGCGCGACGTCATGGCTTCGATTCTCGAAGAGGAGCCACTGTCGCTCACGCCTTTGTTGAAGGACATTCGCTCTGAACTTCAGCAGATCATTACAAAGCTGCTGCAAAAGAATCCCGACCAGCGCTACCAAAGTGCAAACGAATTGGTCGAAGCGTTGAAGCAGCTACGTCATAGAATGGAGTTAGCCGCAGAGTTGGAGCAAACCGCCCCTGATGCGGGTAGCAGATTGCGGCGGATAAGATCGCCGGAGGGTGCGGCTTTCATATGTATACTTAGTTTGTTAATTATAGGCCTGGTCTTGTGGCTGCGAAAGCCTGCGATCTTCTCGGCACCAGAAAAGAGCATCGCCGTGCTGCCGTTCGAGAATCTGGGTGGCCACGTAGAGAACTCCTATTTCGCTGATGGTATGCAGGACGCAATCCTGAACGATTTGGCAAAGGTCGCCGACCTCAAAGTGATCAGTCGCACGAGTGTCATGCAATACGGCAGTGGCCGCGCGCGTAATGTGCGTGACATTGGCCGACAGCTTGGCGTCGCCAATGTTCTCGAAGGAAGTGTGCAGCGCGAAGGCAACCGCGTGCGGGTGAACGCCCAGCTGATCGACGCAAGCAAAAACAGGCAGTTGTGGGGTCAAACTTATGACCGCGAACTCTCGGACATGTTTGTTCTCCAGAACAATATCGCCGAAACGATTGTTGATCAGCTACAAGCGAAGTTATCCCAAGGCGAAAAGAAAGCTATCGAACGTGCACCGACAAGGGACGTCAATGCTTTCGATCTTCATACTCGGGCAAAAACGCTTCTCTTGGCGACAACACTCAGTAGCGACGCAAAAGCTGATTTGCTGCAGGCTGCGGAGTTGCTCAATCAGGCGATTACCCGTGATCCCGATTTCTTTGACGCATATTGCGATCTCGCCTACACGAACGATACACTCTACTTCTCGGGTTATGACCATACTTCTGCCCGGCTCGGGCTTGCGGAAGCAGCCGTTGAAGCCGCGAGTCGTCTCGATCGGGACGCTGGCGAAACGCATCTTGCACGAGCGTGGAATCTTTATTCGGGGTATCTCGATTACGACGGGGCATTGGTCGAACTGGAACGCGCGCGTCCTAAGTTGCCTAACGCTTCCCGGATCCTTCAGCTGAGCGGTTTCATCCAGCGCCGCCAGGGCCATTGGACAGAGTCAACGCAAAACCTCGAGCGTGCGATTAACCTGGATCCACTAAACGTCTATACCCTTCAGCAAATTGCAATCAGCTACGATTATCTCCGGCGTTATGCTGACGAAGAATCGATGTTGAATCGCGTCCTGGCAATCCTTCCAGACGACATCGATACCAGAATAGGGCTCGGATGGATGGAACTAAATCGGCATGCCAATACCGCTTCTTTGCATTCCGCGATCGAGCGGATTCGTGCGACGAATCCGGCCGCGATGTCGCGAGTCGCCGACGCGTGGCTAATGTGTGCACTAAGTGAACACAACGTCGATTCAGTAAGAGACGCCCTGATGTTTGCTGAAGAGAAGCCGCACGTCAGTAGCGACAATGTCGCACTCAGTCGCTTATTTCTCGAAGGAGTTATTGCTCGCATGATCAACGACGATGCTAAAGCGCGAGCCGCATTTACTGCCGCACGCGCCGAGCAGGAGAAAACAGTCGAAGCCCAACCGGGCTATGGTCCCGCAATGTGCCTGCTCGGTTTGATTGACGCCGGGCTCGGTCGCAAAGAAGAGGCGCTACGGGAAGGCCAACAGGCAGTCAAGCTCTTGCCGGTCGAGAAGGATGCAATCAATGGATCTGCAATGATCAAATACCTGTCGGTGATAGCGGCTTGGACGGGCGAGAAGACTCTGGCCTGCGAGCAACTCGGAAAAGCGATCCGCTACCCTGGGTTTCTTAGCTACGGCTATCTGAAGCTGCTGCCATTCTGGGACCCCTTGCGCGGCGATCCACGCTTCGAGAAAATCGTCGCCTCGATCGCGCCAGACGGACATTAAAGAACAATTCGAAAGCTGCGATTTGTCCTGGGAGGGTCCGGCTTTTCTTCAGCCGAAACGGAAGTGATGCCCTTTGCGTGTATCTAAAGGGCTCAGCGGTTGAGACCACGGCGTAAAATGATGCTGGGCTGCGCGCGCCCAGATGACTGCGAGTGTCTGCGCACCGGAAACCGGGCGGAAAGTATGGATTCCTTGGTCAAGGAAGCGCTCACCTGTGTAGGGCGTTCCATCGAGCAAACCGGCAACCATTCCTTGCCGTGTGACGACTTCATAATCTGCCGGGATCTCGACCGTGAATTCAATCGACCTCGCCGTTTCTGGAACAAGATATTTGCCTGCAACCAGAAGCTCGCCGCCAACCGGAAGGTAATTGCTTTTCAAGAATTGCGAGTCCTTGTCTGTTAATCCCGGTCCTAAGACTGCCAGGCATGTCTTACTCTCCATACAATGCTCCGGGACATCGTCTGCCATGAGATGATTTTTTATCCGGCGATTCGTCAGGCTTTCGAAAACCTCGTAAGTACAGCGTTGGCGAAAAACGCTCTCACCTTTGCTGTCGAAGACTGAATCGTCCGGAGTTGTGAGAGTCAGAACGTTCCGCACCAGCGCAACCTCCTCAGTCCCACGATCACGCAACCGCACTTGGATCAAGAGTAACATAAACATGACCAGGAGTGCTGTTGCGGGCAAAGAGAATGAGCCAAGGCCTGGAGCGATTGACTTCCGGGTGTTGCGGCGTTCTTGCCACCGGAGCAGCGCCGCGACAGCGAGAATCGAAGCCAGGGGATAAAACGGGAGGTAGTCCTGGTGTGTAATGTTATGCCACAGCGCAGAGAGCAGAACGAGATAGATACCGCAGACGTTAACAAGGAAAGCGCGACGAAAGACTCCAATCGAACTAACGCTGCCGTGCACCGCGCGCAGCGCGAATCGCATCACAAGCGGCAATCCTACTGGCAGCAGGACCAGATGGAGAGCTGCATCACGCGGCCAAGCTCCACTTCCCACGTTATGTTCGAAGACACAGTCGCGAAATTGTGGCCAGACTCCTTTCGCCGCAAAGAAGACGGCGACAAGGAGTGGAGGAACCGCGCCGCACGCGATAAACGCGAAAATATTTGTTTTCGGCAAACGCTTTAGGAGGCTTTTGGCCGGAACGAATAAGAGCATTGTGGCGACAAAAGCCAGGCAGATTGTTAAAAGCATGAGCGTGCTTTTCATCGAGACAGCGAAAGCAAGGCCAAGAAGTAAGCCCGCTACGGTCGCTCCATGCCAGCCCATTGCTTTCCGCAGGAGCACCAAAACAGTCATCAACCAGAAGAGCACCCACAGATCGTCTGGCCGAAATTCGGTCGTGCAGAGTGCATAGCTCCAGATCGCACCGCTGGCGACCACCGACCAGGTCCCAACACGGGCTGAAAATGCGATCCGGCCGATGCGGAAAATGCACCACGCGGAAAGGAAATAGAGCGGCATTACAAGGAAGCGCATTCCATAGAGCGCGTCTGCATGTTCGCCCAACAGACCCAGAATCGGGGCACACATGATATGAAATAGCGGCATGTGGTTATCAAAGACATCGCGGTATTGAACCAGACCGTGCGTCCACGCCCAGATGACGTGAAGATGTTGAGGTTCATCGCTGTTGAAGCGGTAGGAGAAGATCGCCCAAATCCTTACCCCCAGCTCGCCAACAAAGAAAAGCGCGGCCGCGCCAAGCTCCCCTCGACTGCGAAGTCCGAGACGATCCTGCACAACAGATAGTTTGCGGGAAAAATTGGGCGTCACAGTGAAAATCTTAGACTCAAACTCAGGCGCCTCGTTCAGCAGCCGGGCGAATTAACCGGTCGACGACCATTGGGTCCTACTGACATCGGCCGCCGGGGCGCGTGTCATTGCGCTTAAAGTCTCGGATCGACAGGCTCGCTTTCGAGCGCGAGTACTCCGAAAACGCATTCGTGCACGCGGCGAAGCGGTTCACGCCTTGTGAACCGTTCGAGCCCTTCGATTCCCAGCGCGAATTCACGAAGCGCGAGGGAGCGCTTAGTACCTAAACCTCGCGAGCGCAATCGCTCCAGGTGTTTAGCCGATGTGTATTCCGGTCCGTAGATGATTCTCAGGTATTCCCGGCCGCGACATTTCACTGCCGGTTGAGCCAAACTACGCCGCCCCTTCACGATGAACTCCAGAGGTTTCACCACCATGCTTTCGCCTCCGCGTCCGGTCAGTTCTTCCCACCACGCGACGCCTTCGGTCTCGCTCGTGGCATCCGTCGAGCAGCGCCGCTGTGCAACGCTCCTCGCTGATCTCCGGGTAGAATACATGCGCCTTCCCAAACGTCAGCTTGAACTCATGCACTCGCCCCGGGTTCTCATAGAGGAGATATCCGAGGTCCGTCGCTGGTTTATGGGTTGTTGTAAGCGCTAGCAGCATGCGGGACCACGATTGCCATGTCACGAAGCATGCCTGCAAGGATAGATTTCCCCACTTTCCTCGTAATCCTGCCGTTGCGAGTAACTTGTTTAGGCCCGGCGTTTCTCGGCAACCCAGCCCCAAGTGGCAAGTTTCGCCGGCGCGAGGGTTGGTTAATGCTGTCGTCGAGCACTGCCAGCGGGCTCATTGACCGGGCCCGCTCAAGATGCGACGGTAAAATCTCCAAGGATGGGTATGAGGTCGAGACAACGGTCTGTTTTACTTCTGGCGGCATGTATCTTGTTCTTCGCCCGGCAAATGCTGGCCGAACCAGAGGTGAGCTTTGAGATCCTGACCACTTTTGATTATCCCGGAGCCCTTCATACCTACCCTAGCGGGATAAACGAGAGCGGAGTTGTTGTCGGGGATTTTATCAATCAATCCAATCAGACTCAAAGCTTCGTCCGTTCTGCGGACGGCACCTTCAGCGAGCCCATTGTCTACCCCAATGCCGACAGCACTTACCTCTCAGACCTCAACAACACCGGAACGATGTGCGGCAGTTATATTCTAAATGGCACATATCACGGATTCTTTCTCTCCGGTTCCACCTTCACCAATTTTGAACTCGATACCAACACTCTACTGCGGGGAGTAAATGACGCCGGGAACTTTTCTGGAACTACCATCGACCGAGCTTTCGTCAGCATCGATGGAACCCTGACCATGTTTGAAATTCCGAAGCAAATCATCATGGACGCCTATGGCATAAACAGCTCGAACCAGGTGGTGGGCGGCGCAGTCCACGGGGCTGAGATCGAATACAGTTTTCGTCGCGACCCCGATGGCAAAATCGTTTGGCCAATTAAGGCACCAGGATACAGAAACACGGGAATGTTCGGTATGGACGATAAGGGACGCATGGTTGGATTTGTCACACGTGACGCTGCACCCACTCAGGCGGTTTTTTTGCGCCCACTACACCGGTTTGCGGTCTTTAGTTATCCGGGAGCGATCTTCACCGAATTTTACGACATCAATACGAGTGGGAAAATCTGCGGCGGTTACCGTTCTCCTGACGGCAAAACACATGGATTTATTGTTCGGGTAAGAGGGGACGACTAAGCCCCCGCCATCAGCAGATAGGTAGACAATAAGTTCGGGCCAAACCCTACTGGCCGCCCAATCTCGTCCCGTGAACAGTTACATCATCATCTCGGGCGGCACACATGCGTCAGTTAACAGCTGTTAGAGCTGACTTAGAGATCAGCTATTATGTGATGAACAGCCAAATACCTCGGCCGTTCCTCACCGAGAAAACAAGAGCGGCCGTTAACTCAGGTTCTCGTTTTCGTTTTCGTAACTTCAGTTTAACTTGTGCCTTAGGCTTACCTTCGCCGCCTTGCTGTTGGCTTGACCGTACGCTACCTGAAGGCGAAAGCATTTCGCGCATGCCACGAACTCTAGAGATGAACCGGTTTGCCCGATCAAGATCAGGAGCATTAGCACGAGCACGAATTGCGGCTTAAGACCCGGAGCCTACAGGGTCCGGTACCATTTTGTCATTTACGGCTTTTCTTTAGCCGAAACGGGAAATTCTCGGATGGCCATTTCTCCTGGGACGAGCCACTGACGCCGAGGGGTCTGGACCCTTTTGACATTGCGCCAATCTGACATCCGATTCCTGACCTGCGGCCTCTAAAAGGGGTCGCGTCACATGCGCCCTCGTCGCGTACGACTTACGTCCAATACTCGGACATCGGGTCCGCTTAGTAGGTTGACTAAATAGAAACGCGGCACCACCAACATCGCCGCCTTCGCCAAGGGCCAGCCCTTCGTG
>Ga0070666_10002997_pt1 | contig 10238 bp, 10 predicted proteins | sample KBSS23metaG_FD_64677 | JGI IMG/M metagenome (GOLD analysis project Ga0070666, IMG submission 64677) | Switchgrass rhizosphere microbial communities from Kellogg Biological Station, Michigan, USA - KBS S2-3 metaG | ecosystem: Host-associated > Plants > Roots > Rhizosphere > Soil ... | reverse complement strand
GTTGACCGGTGAACAAAAATTGGCGAGCCACAATCGGAAGCACGCAGACCGCTTTGGCGATGCGCGAGTCGAGCAGCTAAAAACGTTTCTCAAAAAGCACTTCAAAGTTGCCTATGAGTTCTATCCAAACCTCGATGTGTAACCTGAGAAGTGGCGCAAGCGTATTGCATTGATGGCTGATGGGTTACATCGTCACATACATTCTTCGGAAGATCATCAATATCGAGCCAAAGGTTGGCAAGCAGGGTCAGACCTTGGTGATCTCGAGTAGTTGGCGAGCACATTTGCTCTCGTTCGGCGCAGCGTCCCGAAAGATAACGGTCGATCCCGCCAAGAAAGTCTTGCGCATTAAGGGAAGAAGATTTTGGTTCTTCGGATGGAGTAGGCGAATCGAGTTCGATTGGATCCAGGAAATCATCTACGGATATTGGAGCACAGGTGGAGGTGGCGGCGATGGATTATGGAGCGGCTCGTCCGGCGGCGGCTTTGGTTGGTATGGCGAATACACCGAAGACGAAATGTTCACGGTTGCTTTGCAACTGAAGAACAACACGAAAGTTCTCTTATGTCGATTTGTGGGAAGCGGCGACTTTGTGAACAACACTATTTGGCCCGACTGGTGTTATTGGGGTGATCAACTGCTGGCAAATGCGACAAGAGGCTCGCAAGAGACGAACTCGCAAGCTTTGGCCGATGTCCTGAGCCATCTTATCGGAGTGCCGATCACAAACCCGGATCACACGGTCTAATCTAAGTCGTGGCGCGCAAGGCAGCAACTCCAGATCCGATTGCTCCGGCATTGGCGTTCTTTCACGCGCACGGATGGGAGCCGTTTGAGTTTCAGATCGAGGTCTGGCGCGCGTATCTGGAAGGGAAGAGCGGACTCATCCATTCTGCGACTGGTACGGGAAAGACGTTGGCGGCGTGGCTTGGCCCTGTTCTTGGAAACTCGGAACTGGGAACTCGGAGCGCGGAATCCGCCGCGGGCTTGAAAGTCTTGTGGATCACGCCGCTTCGGGCACTAGCGGCGGATACGATGAACGCGCTACAGTTTCCACTCGCGGATATGGGCTGCAATTGGCGAGTGGAAGCGCGGACGGGCGATACTACTTCTTATCGTAAAACTAAGCAGACCGAACAAATGCCCGATGCACTTGTTACGACGCCGGAGAGTTTGACGATCTTGCTTTCCCGATTCGATTCGCGTGAATTGCTGAGCGGCTTACAATGTGTTGTAGTCGATGAGTGGCACGAGTTGATGTCGAGCAAGCGCGGCGTCATGACTGAACTCGCTCTTGCTCGATTGCGGTCCTTCAATCCAGCAATGAGGACGTGGGGTCTGTCGGCAACGCTTGGGAACTTGGAAGAATCCCTCTTGACGTTAATGGGGGTGGGCAGGGAAGGGAAGTTGGTGCGGGGAGATGTGCCGAAACCGATTATTATCGACTCGCTTTTGCCGTCGACGATCGAGAGGTTTCCATGGGCGGGACAGATCGGATCTCAAATGATCCCTCTCGTCGTTGAAGAATTGGAGACGAGCGGAACGACCCTCATCTTTTGCAATACTCGCGCGCACACCGAGATTTGGTACAAGGGAATTCTTTCGTTGAAACCGGAATGGGAGGGCCAGATCGGCTTGCACCACGGCTCGCTTGATAGGGAAGACCGAGACAACGTTGAAGAAGGACTGAGGACAGGGAAATGGCGAGCTGTCATCAGCACCTCAAGTTTGGATTTGGGCGTCGATTTCTCGCCGGTCGATCGGGTGTTGCAGGTGGGGAGCCCTAAGGGCGTGGCGAGACTTATTCAGCGAGCCGGGCGAAGTGGACATCGGCCCGGAGTTCCGAGTCGAGTCACATGTGTGCCAACGTACGCGCTTGAGTTGATCGATAACGCAGCCGCCCGAGACGCGGCAGCGGCACGGAAAGTAGAAGCGCGCGAAGGAGCAAAGAGACCGCTCGATGTCATGAGTCAGCACCTTGTAACGATTGCGGCGGGCGAAGGCTTCGTCGAAGAAGAATTGAAAGCCGAGGTGAAATCGACACGTGCCTACGAAGACCTAAGCGACGCGGAATGGTCTTGGTGCTTGGACTTCGTAACGCGAGGCGGAAACGCCCTGAATGCCTATCCTGAGTTTCGAAAGATCGGGTTGACCCACGGCAAATATCTAGCAGCAACGAAAGAAATAGCCCTGAGACATCGAGCTTCGATTGGAACCATCGTTTCCGAAGCGGCGATGACCGTTCAGTATTTGAAGGGTGCAAAGCTGGGAACTGTCGAAGAGAATTTCTTGACGCGCTTGCGACCCGGTGATAAGTTTGTCTTCGCGGGCAAAGTCCTGGAGTTTATCAAGATTCGCGATATGACCGCTTGGGTGCGCCGTGCTTCGTCGGTAGAGGGTGCTGTGCCGAAGTGGTCGGGCTCAAGGATGCCGATTAGCGATCAACTCGCGCCGGCCATTCGCGAGAAGCTCGACGACGCGAAGCATGGACTTTTGGAAAGCGAAGAGATGCGACTTCTGGGTCCACTCCTAGAAGTCCAAGCGAAGTGGTCTGCTATTCCTGGGTTCGATGAACTGTTAATCGAGCGTGTTCAGACAAGGGAAGGATTTCACACATTCTTCTATCCGGTCGAAGGGAGACTAGTTCATGAGGGGATGGCAGCCCTGTTCGCCTACCGAATCGCGCGCTTGCGTCCGATCACGTTTAGCATCGCAATGAACGATTATGGATTTGAGTTACTTGCGCGCGATCCGGCCCCGATCGATGAGGCGCTAGAAGGAGGGCTGCTCTCACCAATGAATCTTGTGAATGACATTCGCGCGAGTTTGAACGCGGTTGAGATGGCGAGGAGGCAGTTCCGGGAGATTGCCCGCATCGCCGGCCTCATTCATGAGGGAATGCCTGGCCGTCGTAAGAACGTCCATCAAATGCAAGCTTCGAGTGGGCTTATCTACGACGTGTTTCTGCGTTACGATCCGGACAACATGCTCTTAAGGCAGGCGAACAATGAGGTGCTCGAGAAACAGTTGGAAGAGTCCAGGATGTTTCGGGCACTTGAACGGCTCAGCAAATCCCGAATTGTGCTGAAAGATGTAAAGCGACCGACACCGTTTGCTTTTCCAATCCTCGTGGACAGGCTGCGTGAGAAATTGACGACCGAGTCGATCAAAGATCGGATCGAATCGATGGCATTGCAGTTGGAGAAGGAAGCCGGCCCTTAGAGCAAAGGGATATACTTTTTCTCAATGCAAGGAAGCAGTGTCCGAACGGAAGTTGGCGGGGAAGGCATGGAGCTTCTTCCTGGTCGGGCAATCTTTTGGCCCGCAAAGTCTGCCCTTCTCGTTGCTGATCTCCATATAGGAAAGGGCGCTGCGTTTAGGGTCGGATCGATTGCCGTGCCGGCCGGAAGCAGTGCGGGGACACTAGATCGCCTAAGCGCGCTCATAAACCGGACCTATTCAAAGAAGCTTTACATCCTGGGTGATTTCTGGCACGCGAAGGAAGGACGTACGGATGAGATCCATGCGATGCTTTCCGATTGGCGTGATAGGCATCGCGATGTTGAAATGTTGCTGATAGAAGGGAATCACGACAAGCGGTCAGGAGTATTGCCTTCGGAACTTGGGATAGAAACCGTTCAGGATCTGGTGATCGAAGGATTAGTGTTAAAGCACCATCCGGAAGAAGACGAACGAGGTTATGTTTTGGCGGGGCACATTCATCCGGGCGTAAGGTTGGTAGGCGCCGGAAGACAGGTCGAAAAACTTCCCGCATTCATTTTTGGCGAGCGGGTCGGGATCTTGCCGGCGTTCGGCGAATTTACAGGAGCGGCTACCGTCTTTCCCGTGGTGGGTGATCGCGTCTTTGTCGTTGCCGGGAATGATGTGGTTGAAGTCGGTCTTGCGAGCACGGCCTCGTTAAGATGAAAAGTCCTCGCCCGGAGGGATCTGGGCGAGGACTGAAGGTCGGATTACTTGTATTGTCCGAAGTGATTACCGTTCTGGACGACGTTCGATCCGAACTGATCATCGAGAGCGTATCCGTTGGAGGCGGCCCAGCTGACGTTGTTAAAGGTCAGATGAACTACGTAGTATCCGTTTGATTCAGTTGAGTTCACGCTCTGGTTCAGGAAGATCGCATCGAAAGATCCTGAATAATCCGTGGCGTTGTTAGTGCTTGCAATGAATCCATTTCCCTGATCAACGCCCTGAAGGCCGGACGCGCGCATCGTATACGAATAGGATACGAAGGTGCCTGTGGTGCCTTCGCCGCCAATGTCGGTATAACCCGCGTTCCAAAGTCGTGCGAACGAATTATCGTATGTGGCGTTCTGCCCGTCGACGTGGACGGTAAACGTGTCGAGTTTCTTATTCCAGAAACCAGAGCTGTTGTTTACGGTTGCGAGAGGGCCGAACAGACCGTCATACAACTGAACGAAACCGAAATCCGTGTTGTTTGGATTATCGGTGCCGCCGTTATCACCCGCAGCATCGTCGTACCAGTTGGTAATGAAGGCTGCTGAGTCGGCAAAGTAATCGGGTGCGTTCTTGACGACGAAGATGCTGCCGTCTCTTTGCGGAACGATTTGCGCTTCGAACCGTGCATTTCGCTCGCGTTGGGCATCTGTGAGGGTGTTGTAAACCGAAACGGTTCCGACGTAACCGAACCTTTCACTAGATGCGTAGAACGATGGCGTTGTTGGACTCTTCTTTGCAGCTGAAGAATCGGATTGTGCGTGGGCAAAAGAAAAAAGGCCTGTTAACAGACCCGCGGCCATAGAAAGCCGTGCTCCAAATCTCATGTGGGGAACTCCTATTTAGAAAACCGAACAGGTCTTGGATGAGTTGGAGCATCGATTCGTTCCATTCTGCATCCATGCGATCTTCATGCAGGAATTTCCCAATTACCGACAAAATCGCGCCGAGAGAACGACTGGCTTTTACAAGAGATGTGCATTGGCCTCATAATCTTGCGGTGCGATCCAAACGCGGAAATCCGAAATTAAAAACGGCGGTGCTGATTGTTTTAACATTGGCATGCGCGATTTACTTGGTTGCAAGCGCGATCAAGGGTCCGGGCCACTGATTGAAGAGGCACCCTTAACAATCCTGCACTCAAGGGAAATCAACCGGCCCGTTCGTTGGAATGTCTAGGGAAGTGTTAACGGGGAGCGGCGGAGGGTTGCGACCATCCGTCCTCAGAAATGACATGCGAAGACTTGCCTTCTTTTTCATCATTGCGCCGATTACTGTTCTGGCCGCAACTGCGTTTGAAAATTCCATCAAGGTCAATGGAAAATCGGTACCGGGCTCGATGGTGATGGTGGGCGGTAAGCCATACATTCCATTAAGCGCTTTGAAAGCGGCGGGGGCAAAGGTTGTCACCGCAAACGGGGTGACAACGATCGAAATCCCCGCGGCGGGTGGCGCCAATCAACAGGACGGGGTCGAGGGCAAGATTGGCGATTGGCTCTACAACGGCATTTGGCGATTTCGAGTGACGAATATTGCCAAACAAAGCGACCCGTCTGGCTGGACGGTGGCCGTGGAGATCAAGAACGGGACCAACTCTAACGGATACGCGCCTGCCGGGACCGGCTGGCAAGGGGTGACTCTGGTTTTGGTGGATGGGACAGTGGTGACGGTCCGGTCAGATGCGCCCGAGCTTCGGGACAGCCCGATCAATCAGGCGGCCGGAAATAAGGAGACTTTGTATTTCGATACGGATTCCACTAGCGAGCCAGACCGATTGATCTTGCGATTCGATCCGAAGGGTGTGGAGGGAACGCCGCTCAAGTTTTCGGTAGGTGATCCGAGTTTCCGCGTACATCTCAAATGAAGTGGGAAGATTTCCCGGTCAGGTACAACCCAGGTTCACGAGCCTAAAACGTCATAATACATATTATCAGAAAACGGGTTCAGGCTGGGAAAGGGGTTTGTCGGCTGCTTCGCCTGCATGGTCTTAGATGTGGTGATCTCTGTCGGCCCTAAGACTCCCCGAGCTCGAATCAATCGAGATGATTGCTTGTCTGCCTGATTTCTGGATTTGATCTGAGAGTCAGGCAGACCTTGTTGATCTGGCTTGGACCGGCTCCGCGATATAGTCACACTTAAACCCTCCGGTCGGCTCTTTGGGTTCGGGCGCCTAATTTTATTAGGCGGTTTGGGGGCTGTGGACAAGGCTCAGATTTTGGTAGACGGCTGTACGTGCACGTCTGAAAATTGCCAGGTTTTCTACTTGGGGGACAATTTTAGTGCGCCAGGCGGAAGAAGATTTCACCTGCTCTCTCAGGCTAGGGACGGCCTTGTTCGGTAATTGGAACTGCGATCGCTTCGATCACGGATGATTGAAGCGATCGCGCCGAACAAAACCTTCGCAGAACTCTCAGTCTGCGAACTGGGTTCGGAATTCCGCGCCCCGTTGTGAATCGTCTGATCCTTGGAGGATTTTGCTTTGACCCCCTCACGCTATCTATTTAAGCTTTTGTTCCTTAATCTCTTCCTCGCAGCTACGGTCGTAGGTGTTGGCCAGGGTGGCCCCCTTAAGCACTATCCCGCGGGGGATGTAGTTTCCATTCAGCTTGAGCGAACACCCTGCTTTGGTGCTTGTCCGGTTTATCACGTGACATTGCGGCCCGACGGCACCCTCATTTATGAAGGGACACGTTTTGTGGATCGCAAGGGAAAATGGTCAGCGAATTACTCGCCCGAGGATTTCGGTCGGCTTGTCGCCCTTACCAAGAAGTTGAACTTTGACTCGTTTAACAAGAGTTATCGCGTCGCGGTCACGGACCAAGCGACGCAAATCGTGACCGTCGAGCGACGTAAAACGACGAAGAAGGTCACCGAATATGGCCCGAGCGGCCCGGTCGGGCTTTGGACGTTGGAGACTGTGATCGACGGAATCGTGGCGAAAGCATCGGATTGGAAGCAAGTCCCGGCGCTCCACGGAAAGGATTAGCTCTTCCCTTCGGCCCAGCCCAAAAATGACCCGGAGTCTCTCGCTATCTGGAGCTTTTCGCTTTCTGGCATGGTGTCGTCAAGAAAGATATAGCGTCCGTTGACGGCGAGGTCTTCAAGCATCCGCTCTATGCGGAAGTAAGCCATCTTCTCTTGGTCGAGATCTGCCACGCCATAGCCACTTAAGAAATGATTTTCTTGATCTGACGCGGCGCGAAGGTCTGTTCTGATCAGCAAAAAGATGTCGCGCTCTCGAGGCCCAATCAATGGACCGTCATCCCAATCGAGAAGGTAGACCTGTCCGTCATCGCCGTTGAGAACGTTCCATAAATGGCAGTCGGTATGGCAGATCACCTGTTCAGTGGAGGATTGAGAAAGTTGGCTCCTCAGTTCTTGCGCTCGTTGCCAAAGTTGTTCGATAAAGCTATGATTCGCAGACCACATCTCGATGAAAGTCGCCTTGGAAGGGCAGTCAGGTTTCTGCTGAACGAGTTTGGAGATATGCAAGAACAACTCGCCAATTGGAAGTCCGAACACTTCCCTTCGGATGTGCTCTGCTTCTTCCGGCAGGATTTTGGCTTCATGGACTTCTCGCATCGTTTTTCCGAGATTCGACCACTGAACGAATGAAAGCGGCTTGTGCGCGGCAGAAACGCCACCTACGAACGGATAGAGGATAAGAGTCGCACCGTTGCAGTTCGTTGACAGATTTCCTTCTGAGTTCACGATCGGCGGGATCAGGCTGAGATTGCCTTGATCAAACAGCCGGCGCGGAATGGATAGGGCTTCCTGGCGGATACCGTTTGCCCTCACCTTCAAGAAAAATTTGCCTTGTTCGCACTCCACTATGGATGCCGATGCTTCGAAATCATAACCTCCTTGCGCAGCGGATAGGACCGGAGCTCGGAGTGCGTAGCGGCGCGTTAAGCATTCTTTCAGATCGGATTGGTTAACCTTCGTAAGCATGGGTTCGATGCGCTCCAACGTCCGGAATGTATCCTATATCCACTAAATGAGCTTGACCGGCGAACCCATCGTGATTCTAGGTTCCTATCGGAGCGGCACTTCGCTGCTTTCGACGGGGCTCGTGAACATGGGACTCTATATGGGCGAAGAGTCCGCTCTCTTCCCCGCCGATGATTTCAATCCTGACGGTCATTGGGAATTGAAGGACATGATGGCCGCCCACGAGCGAATTCTCGGGGCTTTCCGGACGGATTATCATCCCACGATTTGGATCTCGCAAAACTGGGACGATTTCCCTTTTGCCGTGAACATGGTGCGGGACTTACGCGGCTTGTTGACGAAGCACTTCGACGGCAAAGTTCAATGGGGATGGAAGGAGCCGGCAACGAGCATTCTTCTTCCTCTCTATAAGAAGGCGCTTACGGAAGAAGGAGTTGCGGGTCGCTATCTGATTTGTGTTCGACATCCGAAATCAGTTGTCGCATCGATGATGAAACGATTCGTACGATCTGCGACTGAGTCATGGTCGGAAGATGCGAGCAAACAAGCTGGACTGGAAGAGCGCCTCATGACGATGTGGGTTTCGTACACGCTCACTTCCCTGAAAGAATCGAAGGGCACCAGGCGCGAGTTGGTTTGTTACGAGAGGTACCTCCAGAATCCGCGTTCCTACGCAGATCGAATCGCCGAGCACTTGTTACCTTGGCCCGTGACCGACGCACAGAAAGATGCGGCGGCCTCAATCGTCAAGCCTTCCTTGAGTCACACCTTGTTCAAACCGGAAGAGGGGTTGGAGAATTGGCCGGCCATGATCGCGAAGGTTTACGATCTTTGCCTTCGCGCGGATGACGACGCGGTTCAATTCCGACAAGGGGGATTCGATTCAGAGATCGAAGAATTGTGGACGGAGTGGTTGCGATGGCGAAACATGATCTTGCCACCGACGCTTCCGCCAAGTCAGATTCGCATCAAGTGGGATGGCGGCGAACGATTTGAGAAGTACAGCCCAACCGGTTCCTGGCAAACAATTCGGTGTGGTTTTGAGGGGGCAACGAGGACGATTCACGTTGACCCATTTCACGCCCCTTGTCGGATGTGGATTCGCTCAGCAAATTGGAATGACAGTTTGCCCGCCGAAATTCAAGGTGGGCCGGGCGGAGTTCTGGAAGAGCTAGGCGGTATCAAGCGGCTATCGATCTCAGGACCGGATGCGCTAGTCGCCCAGCCACCGACTGGGTCAACCGAACTGAAGATGGAGGTTCTTCTCCAATCGAACGAGGCGATCTTGGCGGGCATCCTTTCGAGCCGCCGAAAGTAGAAGGTCAGACGGTCGCAGTGTGCGAGATCTGGTTATCGAGGGCATCGAAGGCGCGGTCGCACTTTTTAAGGAGTGACTCAGCAGTCAGGCCCTTTCGAGCTTTCGCGGTGAGCAAGATAGCGGTGGCGGCCACGCCCGCGCCTGTGAGGAACGCTACGACCAGTCCTCCAACTCCACCCTTGCAGTTGACTTCGTTGTCTCTTTCCACGTTATTGCTCTCGCTTCGTTGATCTATTGATCTCATCGGATGATAAAGCCGCTTGCCGCAGGCTATTTTCAATAAAGGCGACGTTTAGGGTCAAAACGTTCGCCTTGGGCCGCGCATTTCTTGAATATTAAGGCAAATGGCCGGGCGATCCAAGACCTTTCGTAGGGGGCGGCGAAGACCTGCCATGTTTGCCGGGACAATTAATCGGTGAGAACGGCGCATCGGACGACGGTGCGGAATCCGTCTAGTCCTTTGTTCAGATTTCTCGGAAGTTTGACGAAATCAATTATCGGGTCGACCGTCCGTCCATTCGAATTCAGAGGAGTATTTGTTTTCATGAAGTTTTCAAAACTAGTCGCCTGTGCGGCTTTTCTTTTGGCAGGCAGCTCCGTCTTCGCGGACACATACGCTGTTTGCGTTGGTATTAACGACTATCCAACATCGAAGAATGAGGCAGGCGAGGACGTCGATAGCGACCTCAACGGTTGCGTGAACGACGCAAAGTCGATGGTGGACCTCCTTCAGACTAAGTTCAATGTCCCTGCAGACCACATTAAGTTGCTAACCGACGGCGATGCGACGGGCGACGGTTTTGTCGCGGCCGTCAAATGGTTAATAGACGTTGCGAAGCCCGGCGATCAGATCGTATTCAGCTATAGCGGGCATGGCGCACGACTTGATGATGCCACCGCCGAAGGCGGAAAGGAATCTTGCATTGTTCTCTCCGATTTCCAAGTGGTGCCGGGAAATATCTTCAAAGGGGTTTCGCGAAATCTCGCGGATGC
>Ga0070666_10002996_pt1 | contig 10238 bp, 9 predicted proteins | sample KBSS23metaG_FD_64677 | JGI IMG/M metagenome (GOLD analysis project Ga0070666, IMG submission 64677) | Switchgrass rhizosphere microbial communities from Kellogg Biological Station, Michigan, USA - KBS S2-3 metaG | ecosystem: Host-associated > Plants > Roots > Rhizosphere > Soil ... | reverse complement strand
CCCTGGGCGAGGCGGGTCAGCAGGGCGGAGAGAGCCAGTCGGGCATCCGCCGCGGCCCCGGGGAGCTCCCGCCAGACCGCCGCCGGGTCCACTTGGCGAAGCAGCAGGGAGACCAGGACGGCGCCGGAGGAGGAGGAGGGGATGAACTGCAGGATCGGCTGGATCTTCTGACGCAAAGTTTCGCGCGCGGGCTCGTCGAGCTCCCAACGCCTTGCGATCTGGACCTCGGCGAAGCGGCCGAGGTCGGCCCCTTCCTCGTAGCCGTCGAGGTCGAGCGTGACCACCGAGCCTCCACCCGCTCGCTGGAGCGCCGCTTCCAGGAGTCCGGTCCGGCCGCAGCCAGGAGGCCCGGCGAGAAGGAGGACCGGCGACGGGCTTGATGGGGAAAGAGCGCGCGTGAGGCGGTCCAGCGCCTCGGGGGCGTGATCGTTGTAGAGTCGTACCTTCTCTTCGGGAGATAGCCGGTGGATGTCGATGCTCGTGGTCACCATGATCCTGCCTCCGCTCGGGCCTCCGCCGGCCTTCGGGACCGTCGTGGGAGGCCGATGCTAACTCCATGAACCCGGACGTCGCCAGGGCGATCCCCGAGATGGTCGAGTCCGGCCTCCTGCCGGCCGGGGAGGCGGAGCGCCTGCTGCGGGTGGCGCGCGGGGAGCTGGTCTCGGTCTTCTGGGAGCTGCGGGCCCTCCTCTACGTCGGAGTCCTGATGATCACGGCGGGGGTGGGCCTGCTGGTCAAGGAGAACCTCGACCGCATCGGACCGGTGGCCGTCGCGGCCGGGATCGGCTTGGCCGCCGCCGCGGCGCTCGCCTGGGTGGCGCGGACGGCGCCGCCCTTTTCCTGGAGAGAATCCTGGGGGGAGGCGCCGTCCCCCAACCTGGCCTTCGACTACGTCCTGCTGCTGGGCGTGCTGCTGGCGGCGGCGGACCTGGCGTACGTGGAGGTCCACTTCACTCCCCTCGGGGCGGCGTGGCCCTGGCACCTGCTGATCGTCTCCGTCTTCACGGGGCTCGCCGCCTTCCGCTTCGACTCGCGGGTGGTCTTCTCCCTCTCCCTCTCGACTTTCGCGGCCTGGCGGGGGATCTCGGCGTCGGGGCTGGGAGGAGACCTCTTCTGGGAGCGTGCGGGGGACGCGCTGCCCTGGAACGCGATCGCCTGCGGCGCCCTGTTCGCCCTCCTCGGCTTCGGGCTGAAGCGGACCGGCCGCAAGGCCCATTTCGAGCCGATGGCGGTCACCCTCGGCTGGCTGCTGATCCTGGGCGGGCTGGCGTTGAAGCTCGAGAGCGCGGCCTGGGCCGCGGCCCTGCTGCTCACCGGCGCCGGGCTGGCCGCCGGAGCCTACCGCTTCCGGAGGTTCCCGCTGTTCGCCTTCGGCGTGATCGCCGCCTATGCGGCCTTGAGCCGGCTGGCCATCTACGGCCTCCACGAGGATCTCCTGGGCTGCGCCTGGTTCTTCGTGACGCCGCTGCTGATGATCGCGGGTCTGATCCTGGCGCAGCGCCGGATGAAGGAGCCGCTGTGAGCCCGGACGCCGCCCGCGCCGACCGCAACGCCTCGATCCGCGCCGCCGCCCGCGCTTGGCGCGAGGCCGGGGCGATCGACGAGGCCGCGCTTGCGGCGGTCGAGGCCGCCTGCCCGGACGACCGGCGCCGGGTGGGCCCGGTGTTTCGCGTCCTCCTCTTCGTGTTCACCCTGATCGCCGTCAGCGGCGCGTGCGGGTTCATCTGGACGTTGCTCGGCAACCCCTCGGACGCGGTCAACGCCGCCCTGGCCCTGGCGGGGATGGCGTGGCGCTGGGGCTACCCGCTGTACGCCGGTGCGGCCGTGGCGGCGCTGCTGGGGAGCTTCACGGTCGTCCCCGGCGGCCGGCTGGCCTGGATCGCCCTGCCGCTGATCCTCGCCCCCTTCCTGATCCGGGGCGCGGAATCGTTCCGCCTGCCGCCGTCGCTGCGGGCGTCCTGCGCGGCGGCGCTCGGAGTGGCCCTGGCGGGGCTCTACGTGGCGGTCAACGTCGCCTCCTACGATCAGGCATGGCTGGAGGTCTGGAACCAGAACCGGTCGGCCGGGCCGGGCTCGGAGGGGTGGCGCGCCCTGGTCTGGACCGCCACCGCGGTCGTGCCGGTCGCCTGCCTCGCGATCGGCCTCAGCACCCGCCGTTACGTCTTCCTGATCGTGGGCGCGGGGACTACGGTCGCCTCGTTGATCACCCTCCGCTTCTACGTCCATCTGGCGCCGCTCTGGGCGATCCTGACCCTCTCCGGCGCTTTGCTGGCGGGACTGGTCGTCGTTCTGCGTCGCCACCTCGATTCGAGCCCGGGGAAGGAGCGGGGAGGCTTCACGGCCGAGCCGCTCTTCGAGGATCTCGCCCGGGGGCGGATGCTGGAGGCCGGCGCCGCCGTCCTGTCCCTCTCGCCGGAGGCGCGGCCGGTTCACGAGGAGCCGAGGTTCTCGGGTGGGGGAGGGTCGTTCGGCGGCGGGGGATCGAGCAGCGAGTTCTGAGAGCCTGCGCGGCAGGAATATTGGACAGGGACGGCAGGGACAGCAGAGACTCCAGGGACAGCAGGGACAGGGATGCACTGCCGAGAAGAACTTTATTGTCCCTGCCGTCTCTGCTGTCCCTGCCGTCCCTGTTTTGGCTTTTCTGGCGACGGCTTCTAGCCTCTGGCATGGTGAGGAGGGATTATGGGCAAAGGCGTGGCAACGAAGGCGTTTCTTCATGCGCACGGCATCGAGGTCGCTCCCGAGGAACTGGACCCGATGCTGAGAGAAGCGATCTCTCGCCTGCGTCGTACTCTGTACCGTCCGAATTCACGCGCGGACCTGACGCGTGAAGAAGCCCGGACGCTGGAGCAGGGTAATTTCATGCTGGATAACCGACAGGGAGTTCAAGATCCCCTTGCTCAGACCGTTGCCGAATACGCGGCGCTGTTGAGGTCGAGCCTTTCGACAGCGGATGCCGCGAAGCGGCTGGGTGTGAACCCGAGCAGAATTCGTCAGCGTCTCACTTCCGAGCCGCCGACGCTCTATGGAATCCGGATTGGATCGTGCTGGTACATTCCGGACTTTCAGTTCGACGGCGATAAGGCGATTCAGGGACTCGGCAAGGTGGTGTCGCGGCTTGATCCGGAGTTGCACCCGGTAGCGGTCTATCGATGGTTCATCAGCCCCAGTCCGGACCTGACGGCGGACGAGCCGAAGGGGGGCCATCTCAGCCCTCGTGACTGGCTCCGGCTGGGTCTGCCGATTCACCCGGTCGCCGATCTCGCCGCCAATCTCTGAATCTTCGGCCAAAAGGTTCCGGAGCTCCCGCGCTCAAAACGGTGGCCCGGGAGACCGGCTATGGGCTGGTCTGAGCTCCGGTCCCGCCGCTCACCGCACCGCCGTCGCCGGCGTCACTCCGATGTTCTGCACGGCCACGTTGAGGGCGTCGAGCATCCGGGAGTCGGAGGGATAGCGCTTGACCAGCCGGGCGAAGTAGACGGCGGCCTGGCGGTAGTCCCGGATCTCGTAGTAGGTCCAGGCCAGCCCCTCCGGCGTGCCGTACTGGCCGTAGGGGTAGAGCTGCGAGAGGCGCTCCCAGAGGGCGATCGCCTCGCCGACCCGCCCCTCGGCCTTCAGGCAGTAGGCCAGCCCGTTGAGCGAGCGCACGTGATCGTGGTCGAGCGCGAGGGCCCGCTCGAAGTAGGGCTTCGCCTCCGCGCTCCGGTTCAGGGCGAGGAGGGACATGCCCATACCGCTCATGGCGTTGACGTCCGCGGGAGCCTGGGCCAGGGCCCTGCCGAAGGCGGACGCCGCCGCGCCGTACCCCTTCCGCTTGTACAGGCGCCAGCCGAGCTCCGCCCAGGATGACAGACCGGCCGGCTCGGGCTCGAGCAGGCACCGCAGCCCGGTGTCCAGATGCTGCGACCGGGCGGCCTGGGCCATGCGGTACAGCAGCTCTTCGTCCGGCGATTGGGCGAGCAGGGTGGCCAGGCGGGCCTGGGCTTCGCGGTACCTCCCCTGGAGCAGGTAGAGGCGGGCGAGCGGCCGATCCAGCCCCCCTCGGGACAAGACCTCCTCGGCCTGACGGTAGTCCCCGCGGCGGATGTACAGATTCCCCAGCCCCTGCAAGGCCCGCTGGTTGCCCGGATCGACGGAGAGGGCCCGCCGATAGGATTTCTCGGCGAGCTCCGACTGATAGTTGCGCAGGTAGCAGGTGCCGAGATCGGCCCAGGCGTCCGCGACGTCGGGCGCCAGGCGCACCGCCTCCCGGATCTTCTCCAGCGCCTGGTCGTCGCGGTCCTCCCGCTCTTCGCCGAGGAGCTGCCGGCCCTCCTCGAGCAGCAGGGCGGCCTTCTCGTGGTCCGTGGCCGTCCCCCGGGCGAGCTTCCCGGCGGGGAGCCACAGGCCGGACCGCCCGAGGAGCGGGATCAGGACCGAGAGCCCCAGCAGCAGGGCGAGGCCCCAGGTCCACCTGCGGTCCCATCGCCGGACCTTCCGCTCCTCCTCGCTCTGGAGGGAGGCGATCAGCATGGGATCGGTAGCGACGAGGAAGCGGTCGAGCTGCTCGGCCTCCTTCCTCTTCTGGGCGCCGAGGCCGCCACCACGGACCAGATGAAGATTCCGCGCGATCGATGCCGGTTTGCTCTCTTCCATGATTCTCATCCTGACGATCGTCTCAACAGTGGATGGCGGCCGAATCTTTCACTTCTCTCCCGCCGGCAGCCGCTTCAGGGCGTCACTCAGTAAGGTGCGGGTTTCCGGGTCAAAGGGGTTCTGCAGCAGGGCCTGGGTGAGATAGAGATCGGCCTGGGGATAGTCCTCGCGCTCGAAGGCGAGCATGCCGAGCCCCTTCAGGCCTTCCGGCGCTTCGGGACTCTCCGGGTTGAGGGCGAGGACCTGCTGCCAGGCGGCCGCGGCTTCCGGCGCTCTGCCCTGGTCCTTCAGGCACCAGCCGAGCCCGTTCAGGGCGCTGTAGTCGCTGGGCCATTCCGCCAGCACGCGGGTGAAGTCCGCGTGGGCCTCCGCGTAGCCGCGGGCCTTGAGCCGGCACCAGCCCCGGCCGATCCGCGCCGAGCCGTCGCCGGGGGTCTGGTCAAGGACCCGGCTGAAGACGGCGGCGGCCTCGCCGTAGCGCCGGGCGAAGTAGAGGCGCCAGCCGCGCGCGGTCTCGGCAGAGCGGCTGCCGACGACCCCCTGCCCCAGCCGCCAGCGCAACTCCGGCGTCAGGCGGCCGGCGCGCAGGGCCTCGACCATGGTCTGGATGTAGGGCTGGTCGGGGGTCTGGCGGGCCAGCTCCTCGACGAGAGGGGCCGCCTCGGCGAAGCGGCCCTGGAGCAGGCGCAACCGGGAGACCGACCGCCTGGCGTTCCCCTTCAGCCAGCACTCCTCCGCCTTCCTGAGATCGCCGGTGGCGAAGTAGACGTCCCCGAGTCCCTGGAGACCCCGGGGGTCGTTGGGATCGATCTGGGCGCAGCGGCGGTAGGCGCGTTCGGCCTCGTCGATCTGCCCGCCGTAGAGATCGGCGAGACCGAGCGCGGCCCAGGCCTCCACGAGATTGGGGCGCATTTCGGTCGCCAGACGGAGATAGGACCAGGCCTGCGAGATCTCCTTGGCCCTGGTGAGCGCGAGCCCCTGGTTGGTCAGGGAGTGGGCGAGATCCTCGGAATCGGCCGCGGAAACCGGCGGGGGAGCCGACCTCTGGACCAGCCATCCGGCGGTGACGCCGCCGCCGACCAGGAGACCCAGGACGAGGGCCGCCAACGAGAGCGGTCCGCGGTACCGGAGGCCCTCCTCCTTGCGCAGTGATTCGATCAGGCCGGGATCCGCGAGGTCCTTGAGAAAGGCGTCCAGGCGCGCCGATTCCTTCTTACGCCCGCGGGCAAATATCCGTAGGGTCTTCCAGTTCCTGAAGTCGAGCACGAATCCCCTGGCCCGAGTCGACTCGCGCTGAATGAGCACGATCACTCACGCCAGTCTACGCAAGACTGGGACCAGAGTTTTTACCAAATTACCAGGGGCAGGTGAAACGCGGGGACGAAGGGCGCGAGGGGGCCCGGGGCGGGCCCCCTCGGCCGGAATGCCGGGATCTCAGATCGCCTTAGATCGCCTTGATCAGGCGCGCCGCGGCCTCGGTCCGTTCCCGCTCGTTGAAGACCTCGTCCGCCTCGCCGCTGGTCTCCAGAATGACCTGCCGCAGGGCGTCGATGATCTTGTCGAGCCGCGATCGGACCGTGGGATAGGAGACGCCGGCCTGCTCGGCGATCGCCTTCAGGTTGCCGCTCGCGAGAACGAACATCTCGATGAATCGCTGGTGCTCCACAGGGAGCCGCGCGAGGCGCGGGGCCGGGAAATCGGCCTCGACGGAGACCTCGCACGAGGGGCAGGTCATGCGAGTAACTTGCATGGCCCGCTGGCAGTAGGGGCAATGATTGGTAACTGGTTCGGGGGACATGTTTTTGGTCTTTGAGTTTTTCCGGGAGAGAGAGTAACTCCGTCCTCGGGCGGAGTCAATCGTGTCCTCTCCAGAGGCCACGGCGGCCGCCCTCGGGGCCCGAAACCTCCTGTTGCGTTCCTCCGTATCCTTCGAACGTGTCCCGCCCGGTCTCCGATTCCCGGGCCCGGCCGGGGCGTCGCGGCGGGGGGATTGCAGATGGAGAGGGCATGAGATTTCGCGCGTTCGGACCCACGGGAAAACAGGTCTCGGCCGTCGGCCAGGGGACCTGGAACATGGAGCGGGACGGCCGGGAGGCCGCCGTCGCGGCGCTGCGCCACGGCCTGGATCTCGGAATGACCCACGTCGACACGGCGGAGATGTATGGCGAGGGGAAGGTGGAGAGCCTGGTGCGGGAGGCGGTCTCGGACCGCCGGGACGAGGTCTTCCTGGTGAGCAAGGTGCTGCCGTCGAACGCCTCGCGGCAGGGGGTCGTCCAGGCCTGCGAGCGCTCGCTCCGGCGGCTCGGCACCGATCACCTGGACAGCTACCTCCTGCACTGGCCGAGCCGGCATCCGCTGGAGGACACCCTGGCCGCCTTCGAGGAGCTGCGGGCGGCGGGGAAGATCCGCTCCTGGGGGTTGAGCAACTTCGACGAGGAGGATCTGGCCGAGGCGATCCGCATCGCCGGGGAGGGGAAGATCGCCTGCAACCAGGTGCTCTACCACCTGGAGGAGCGGGCGATCGAGCACGCGGTGATCCCCTTCTGCGCCGAGCACGCCATCGCCGTGGTGGCCTACAGCCCGTTCGGCTCCGGGAACTTCCCCGGGCCGCGGACCCCCGGGGGGCAGGTCCTGGCCGGGATCGGCGCCGCCCACGGCGCCACCCCGCACCAGGTGGCCCTCGCCTTCCTGCTCCGGTTCTCCAGCCTGTTCGTCATCCCCAAGGCCGGCCGTCCCGACCATGCGGAGGAGAACGCCGGGGCCGCGGAGATCCGGCTCACGGAGGAGGAGGTCAACCGGATCGACCAGTCCTTCCCGAGAGGAAGGCGGAAGCGGGGATTGCCGACCTTGTAAAAAGCAAGGGACCTAAGGGACGTAAGGGACCTAAGGGACCGGAAGCCGTTCTCCAGGTCCCTTTCGTCCCTTCCCTTTACCCCCCCAGCAGCCCCGCCACCTTGCCGTCCACCAGGTCCATGCGGACCGCCTGGGGGGAGGCCGGGAGGCCGGGCATGCGGATGATGTCCCCCAGCAGCGGCACCACGTAGCCCGCCCCGGCCGCCAGGACGATGCTGCGCACGGTGATGTCGAAGTCCCGCGGCCGGCCGGCCAGCTTCGGGTTGTCGGAGAGGGAGGACTGGGTCTTGGCCACGCAGATCGGGAGCCCTTCGTAGCCGAGCTTCTGGATCGTCTTCAGGTCCCGCTCGGCCGCCGGCGCGTAGCTCACCGAGCGGGCGCCGTAGATGGTCTTGGCGATCTTCTCCATCTTGGACTTGAACGGCTCGCTCCAGTCGTAGAGGGGCTTGAGCGGCCGCGGGTCGTTGGCGTTCTCGATCACCACCCGGGCGAGGTCGACCGCCCCCTCGCCGCCGCGGGCGAAGTGGTCGGCCATGGCGAAGGCCGTCCCCATCTCCTGGCAGGCCCGGCGCACCGTCTCGATCTCCTCGTCGGAGTCGGTGCCGAAGCGGTTGAGGGCCACCACCGGCACCTTGCCGAAGGTCTGGACGTTCTCGATGTGCTTGCGGAGGTTGTCCAGCCCCCGCTCCACGGCTCCGGGATCGGTGTTGCCGAGCTGCTCCTTGGCCACCCCGCCGTGCCGCTTGAGGGCGCGGATGGTGGCCACCAGGACCACCGCCGCCGGGTCGAGCCCCGCGGACTGGCACTTGATGTCGAGGAACTTCTCGCCGCCGAGGTCGAAGGCGAAACCGGCCTCGGTCACCACCCAGTCGGCGTGGGCGAGGGCCATCTTGGTGGCGATCACCGAGTTGCAGCCGTGGGCGATGTTGGCGAACGGGCCGCCGTGGATGATCGCCGGCACCCCTTCCCCGGTCTGCACCAGGTTGGGCATCAGGGCGTCCTTGAGCAGCACCACCATGGCCCCGACCGCCTCGAGATCGGCGGCGGTCACCGGCCGGCCGTCCCCGGCCACCCCGACCATCAGCCGGGCCAGGCGGGCGCGCAGGTCGTCGGCGTCCTCGGCCAGGCAGAGCACCGCCATCACCTCGGAGGCGGCGGTGATGTCGAAGCCGGTCTCCCGCGGCACTCCCTCAAGCGGGCCGCCGAGCCCCACGATGATCCGCCGCAGGGCGCGGTCGTTGACGTCCATCACCCTTCGCCAGGAGACCCGGCGGGCGTCGAGCCCCAGCGCGTTCCCCTGGTGGAGGTGGTTGTCGAGCATGGCGGCGAGCAGGTTGTGGGCGGCGGTGACGGCGTGGAAGTCGCCCGTGAAGTGGAGGTTGATGTCCTCGGTGGGGACCACGATCGAGCGCCCGCCGCCGGTGGCGCCCCCCTTCATGCCGAAGGTGGGGCCGAGCGAGGGCTCGCGCAGGGCCAGGCAGACCTTCTCGCCGATCCGGGCCATCCCCTGGGCGAGGCCGATCGAGGTGGTCGTCTTCCCCTCGCCGGCGTCGGTCGGCGTCAGGGCCGAGACCAGGATCAGCTTGCCGGGCGGCCTGCCGGAGTCGCGGGCGGCGAGGCGGATCTTGGCCTTGTCGTCGCCGTAGGGGACGAGGTGCTTCGGGTCGATCCCGAGGTCACGGGCGACCTCTACGATGGGGCGCGGCGTGGTCGTGCTCAATCGATCCCTCCTTGAAGAAGTCCGGAGCGGGAGGGTACCACCGATCGTCAACTTTCCCTGACGCCGCCGTCTCCCCGGAGAGACGATTTCGGGGTCTTGGCGACTTTCTTTCCTGGGAAGGCGGTCTGGCGCATCTTTTGCCCTCTCCCACTCGTAGAAGGTACTGATGAGGCTGTTGGATGAGGGTATTTCGGGATTTGAGACGTTGTAACGGAAGACCGGGGCCGGACGCCAGAAAGAATGGCGATCCAGCCGAAGTCGGAAAGGAAGAACGCCATGACCCGAGATTTCATGAAGATGGTCGCCCTGTCCCTGACGTCGCTCCTGCTGCTCGTCGCGGCCGCGTTCGTCAATTCCGGCAGGCTGTGACCCGGCCCTTGATGGACATAGGGTTAAGAATCCATCGCCTTGAACGTACTCTAGGCGAGTGGAACTGAGCGATAAACCCGGGCCGCGAGGCTTCCGCCCCTCCCTCCCGGTTCTTCTTCTGGCGGCCCTCCTCCTACCCGCTTTTCCCGCCGCGCCGGCGCCCAGCGCCGGCCGGCTTCCCCCCCCATCCCTGCGGAACGTCAGCCTGGCTCTCCCCGGAGCGCCTGCAGCCGTGGTCTCCGCCGACGTGGACGGCGACGGCCGCCGCGACCTGGTGGTGGTGGTGGCCTACAACCAGTGGGACGAGATCGCCATCACCGAGAGCAGCACCATGGACGACGTCCAGGGGCTGGTCGACGTGATGACCATCGTCCCCGCCGTCATCGACCGCCGGGAGGTCCGCGTCTACCGCGCCCGGCCGGACGGCGGCTACGAGCCCCCGCTCTCCCTGGCCTTGCCAGTCTCGGTGCTGTCGCTGGAGGCCGGGCCCCCCGGGGCGCCGGTGGTGGCGCTGACCGACGAGGGGGCGAGCGTGCTGCGTTTCGATCCGCCGGGCGCCCTGCGGCTGGAGCCCTGGATCGCCGATCCGCCGGTGATGGCCGGCACCGGCAACTTCCTCGGCGATCTCGGCGTGATGAAGGACGTCACCGGCGACGGCCTG
>Ga0070666_10002993_pt1 | contig 10245 bp, 6 predicted proteins | sample KBSS23metaG_FD_64677 | JGI IMG/M metagenome (GOLD analysis project Ga0070666, IMG submission 64677) | Switchgrass rhizosphere microbial communities from Kellogg Biological Station, Michigan, USA - KBS S2-3 metaG | ecosystem: Host-associated > Plants > Roots > Rhizosphere > Soil ... | reverse complement strand
ACGTTCCGGGGGCAGGCGGCGGTGATCACGGGTGCGAGCGGCGGCATCGGCGAGGCGATCGCCATCCAACTGGCCCGCGAGGGGGCCCGCCTGATGCTGGCCGGCCGGAGCGCCGAGCGGCTGGCGGCCGTGGCGGCGCGGGCCCGGGATCTCTCGCCGGGCGTCGAGACCTTCGCGGCCGACCTCGCCGAAGATGCCCAGGTGCACGCCCTGGCGGAACGCGCCCTGGCCGCCTTCGGCCGGGTCGACCTCCTGATCCACAGCATCGGCCTTTTCCTGGGCGGGTCTTTCGAGAGCTCGCCGGTGGAGGATCTCGACCGCCAGCTCCGGGTGAACGTCCACATCCCCTACCTGCTGACCCAGGCCCTGCTGCCGGCCCTGATCGCGCGCCAGGGGCAGGTGGTGTTCGTGAACTCCAGCGCCGGATTCCACCCGGCCCGCGCCGGCTGGGCGGCCTACTCGGCCTCCAAGCACGCCCTGCGCGCCCTGGCGGACGGCCTGCGCGACGAGGTCAACCGGCAGGGGGTGCGGGTGATCACCGTCTTCCCCGGCCGCACCGCCACCGCCATGCAGGAGGAGGTCCATCGCTACGAGGGGCGCGACTACGATCCCGAGCGCTTCCTCCAGCCCCGCGACGTGGCCGCCGCCGTCCTGAGCTCCCTCGCCCTGCCGCGCACGGCCGAGGTCACCGACCTGCATATCCGGCCGATGCAGGGGGCGCGGTAAATACCTGAGAAGTCGCGGAAAGGTATAATGGCGCCATGGCGATCCCTCTGCTGAAGGACGTCCCGCTTGCCCCGTCTGACGACCCGGGGCCGTACCGTCGAGAGGACTACGAGGCCCTGCCGGATCAGCCTCGCTGCGAGCTGATCTACGGGAGGTTCTACGTGAGCCCGAGCCCCTTGCTGATCCACCAGATTATCGTCGGACTTCTTTACGAGAGGCTTCTTCGGATCTCCCGGACCTCCGGAGGACGCGCCTTCGTCGCGCCGCTCGACGTCCATCTGGCGAAGCATTCGACGGTGCAGCCTGACGTCGTCTACGTCTCGCCGTCTCGAATGGACATCCTCCAAAGCCGGATCGAGGGCGCTCCGGACCTCCTGATCGAGGTGCTCTCCCCGGGAACGGCGCGAACCGACCGCGGTGAGAAGTTGCGCCTCTACCTGGAGTTCGAAGTCCGTGAGTACTGGATCGTCGATCCCCTTGAGAAGCAGATTGAATTCCTTCGCAACGAGGGCGGCCGGTTCGTGGTCGCCCTGCCGCAGGGAGCCGAATACCGCTCCGCGGCCCTGCCCGAGATCCGGCTGAACCTCCTCGACTTCTGGCAGGACGTGGCCGAGCAACTCCCGGGCGCCTGATGAAGAAGCGGTCGCGGAGGACGAGGCCGCCTCAAAGGGCCGCACCCGAAGCCCGGCGATGAATCGCCGGCTAGGGAACGCCTCCGTGTGGGTGGACAGCTTGGCGGAGGCGCGGGGGGAGATCCAAGAGACAGAAAGATGCCCCGTCTTTACACCTTCCGGCCTTGCGATTCTGCGGGGAAATCAACGGGCTACACGTTTTTGCGACGGGGAGGTGTAGTGAGACCTCCAGAATACAGTTTTTGATCTCGAAAATGTGTATCGGCGTAATCGGGGAGGGGAGGGCGGACACCGCCCTCCGGTTCCAGAAGCCGGGCTTACACGTTCCTGCGGCGAAAAGATGTAGACCCGGGATCGTTCTACACGTTCCCGTGAGATTCAGGTGTAGCCCAGGGTTTCCCCCGCAGTTCCCGAAGGCAAAAGAGTGTAGGGCGGTAAGAAAAATGTGTGGGGGGGGCGTCGGGAAGGTGTAGGCGAGGGGCGGAAATGTGTATCGGAGGGGTTCCCCTTCAGGGGATTGGAGGCCCGAGAGTGCCCGGACATTCATCGCCGGGCGATCCCAAACCTCTCCGCGCTCTCTTACGTACTATGGGACAACCATCGAGGGTCCCATAGGCCATGAAACAGGTGCAACAGGCCGCCGAGGCGGTCCTACAGCAGCTCGAAACCGTCATCTACGGCAAGCGGCCGGTCCTGGAGCTGGTCCTCACCTGCCTGCTCGCGGAGGGGCACCTGCTGCTGGAGGATGTCCCCGGCACCGCCAAGACGCTGCTGGCCAAGACGCTCGCCCGCACCCTGGGCGGCGGCTTCCGGCGCCTCCAGTGCACCCCCGACCTGCTGCCGGGGGACGTCACCGGATCGAGCGTCTTCAACCAGAAGACCGGCGACTTCGAGTTCCACCCCGGCCCGGTCTTCACCCAGATCCTGCTGGCGGACGAGATCAACCGCGCCACCCCGCGCGCCCAGGCCTCCCTCCTCGAGTGCATGGCCGAACGGCAGGTGAGCGTGGACAACCGCACCTACGCGCTCAAGCGACCCTTCTTCGTGATCGCCACCCAGAACCCGGTCGAGCACGAGGGGACCTTCCCGCTCCCCGAAGCCCAGCTCGACCGCTTCCTGATGCGGCTGGCCATCGGCTATCCGAGCGCCCAGGCCGAGGAGCAGATGCTGGTGCGGGGGGAGCGCAGCGATCCTCTGGAGGGGATCGTCCAGGTGCTGAGCCTGGAGGTGCTGGCCCGGCTCCAGGACCAGGTCCGCGAGGTCCACGTCCATCCCGAGGTGCGGCGCTACATCGTGGCGGTGATCTCGGCCACCCGCAACGCCCGCGAGCTGGTGCTCGGGGCCGGCCCGCGCGCCACCCAGGGGCTCTACCGGGCCTGCCAGGCGCGGGCCGCCATGGCCGGCCGGAGCTTCGTGCTGCCGGACGACGTGAAGCGGCTCTATCCCGCCATGCTCTATCACCGGGTGATCCTCGGGGCCGAGGGGCGGCTCTCCAAGCGCAGCCCGCAGCAGGTGGTCGACCAGGCGGTCGGGCTGGTGCCCGCCCCGATCGTGGACGCCAACTCCGCCGCCGCGCCAGCCGTCCCGCGATGACCACCGCCGGCGACGTCCGCGGCGAGATCGGCGGCCTGCGCCAGCGGCAGATCCTTCTCGGGGTCGCGGCTGCCGGCCTGATCGCGCTGCTGGTCTCCCTGTTCTCCGCCGGCTTCTTCCTCTATGCCGCCGTGGTGACCGCCGCGGTGCTCGGCCTTGCCGCGCTCCTGCCGGCCGCCAGCCTGCTGGGCCTGGAGGTGCGGCGGAGCCTCTCCTCCGAGAGCATCGAGATGGGCGAGACGGTCGAATCCCGGCTGGTGCTCCACAACCGCAAGGCGCTCCCGGCCCCCTGGCTCTTCTGGAGCGAGGCGGTCGATCCCGGCCTGGACGCCGAGGGGGTCACCTGTGGTTTCCAGACCCTGGAAAGCGGAGAGACGATGCGCTCCGCCTGCACCCTCCACAGCACCCGCCGGGGGCTCTTCCGGGTGGGACCGGCGGTGATCGAGGCGAGCGATCCCTTCGGGCTGCTCAAGCGCTTCCTGGTGGATTCGGAGGTGCGCTTCGTCACCGTGCTGCCGCGGGCCGTGCCGCTCCTCCAGGGGTGGCCCCTCGGCCGCCGTCCCGTCCACGAGGTGCCCCGCCGCCGGAGCCCGTTCGAGGACCCCGCCCGCTTCCTGGGCGTCCGCGACTATCGTCCGGGGGACGGCCTGCGGCGAATCCACTGGCGGGCCACCGCCCGCTCGGGAACCCTGCAGGTGAAGCTCTTCGAGCCCACGGTGCTCCAGGGAGCGCTCCTGGCCGTGGAGATGGGGAAGAGCGCCTTTCCGCGCGCGCCGCTGACCCCGCGGGATGCTGGAACCGATCCCGGGGTGGAGCTGGCGGTGACCGTGGCGGCATCGCTGGCCGAGTTCGTCCTCGCCGGCGGGCAGTCGGTGGGGCTGCTCTCGAACGGCGGCGACGCCGCGGAGCGCTTCCCGGCGGACTGGACCGGCGGCAGCTTCCGGCGCTACGAGGACGCCCTGGCGGACACCGCCGCCCGGCGCCTGATCCCCGCCTTCCGTCCTGTGGAGGTGGAGCCCGGCCGGGGGGCCTGGCAGCGCGACCGCCTGCGCTCTGCCCTGGCCCGGCTGACTCTCGCCCCGGGGCTCACCCTGCCCGAGCTGCTGATCGCGGAGGCCCCTCGCCTGCCGCGCTCGCACGTGGTGATGGTGATCACGCCCGACCTCGGTCCCGCGCTCGGCGGCTCCCTCGCCGCTCTCCAGCGCTCGGGCTTCGAAGTCGCCGTGGTCTGGATCCAGACGGCCGGTCCGGGGACGGTGGCGGGCAGCCTCCTGGAGGGCATCCCGGTCTACCCGGTGGCGGACGAGACCGACGTCGAGCGCCTGGGAGCGCAGGCCCTGTGATCGCCGCCGGCGAGGACGAGAGCCCGTCCACCTTCCTGGCCCATCACGTGGTGGTGCCGGCGGCGATCATCGCCATGGTGGCCTCCCTGCTCTCCTACCTGGTGGACGTCCGCTCGGCCTTCCTGGGCGGCGGGCCGCAGCTCAAGTGGATCGGCTTCTGCTTCGCGGTCGCCACCGTGCTCATCGAGCGCTACCGCCGCGTCTCCGGGGACACGGACGCCCAGGGTTGCTACACGATCGCGCTGGCGGTCTCCACCGCCGTCGTGATGCTGCTCGAGCCCTGGGAGACCCGCCCGGTCGGTTTCGGCGAGAAGCTCGCCAATCTTCTGATCATCGCCGCCGTCTGGCGCTTCGCCACCAAGGTCACCCAGGGGTTGAGCCCCGAGGTCGGGCGTCCTGCCTGGACGGGGCTGCGCCTCTACGGCGTGGAGCGCCTCAAGGCCGAGGCCTGGCAGCGCGAGCGGGCGAAGGAGGCCGGGACCGCGCCGCCGAAGAAGGCGGAAGATCTGGAGATCCCCGGCAACCCGGCCGTCTCGGTGGCGCGGCTGGCCGGGATCGCGCTGATCGCCTTCGCCCTGGGCGAGCCGACCCTGCTCGATGCCGCGCCGCAGACCGGCATCCGGGCGCTGGCGGCGGTGATCGTCTTCCTCTTCGCCACCGGCGTGGTGCTGGCCGCCGGCTCCAGCCTCGACGCCCTCCGGCGGGCCGAGCGGCGGGGGGGCACGGTGGCGCCGGGGCTCGTCCCCACCCGGCTGGCCTTGGGAGCGCTCCTCCTGGTCCTGATCCTGGCCTCGGCCCTGGCCGTGCCGGGGCTGAGGTTTCAGGGGATCGGCCGGCTCCGTCCTCCGGTCGCTCACGGCGAAGGCTCCGAGCGGGACCGCGGCTACCAGAAGGCCGACCAGGCGGGGAAGCTGTCGAAGCGTCCCGAGGAGGAGGATTCCGACCGGGAGAGCCGGACCGAGCGGGGGGACCCCGACGCGCGGACCCGGTCCAGGCGGGGCTCGGACTTCGGCGACGGACCGGCCGGCAAGCTGGTCGGCGCCCTGAGCGGGATCGGCCGCTGGCTGATCGTTCCGCTGGTCCTGGCGATCCTTGCCGGCGTCCTCTGGACGCTGTGGAAGCTCTGGCCCCAACTCGGAGCCTGGCGGAGCCGGATGGGAGAGCGCTGGCGGGACCTCCTGCGGCGGCTCGCCGGTATCCTCAACCGCTTCCGCCGCCCCATCCAGGTCCGCCTCCCCGATCCCCTGGCCGACCTCGACGCCCTCGAGCACCTGCCTCCCCGGGAAGCGGTGCTGGAGGCCTATCAGCGCTTCCTGGCCCTCTTGGATTTCCGGGGCTACGCCCGGCCGGCCCGCTCGACTCCGTACGAGGTGCTCAACGCCCTGCCGTTCGATCTCCGGAAGGTCGAAGAGCCGGTGCGGACTCTCACCGAGCTCTACGTGCGGGCTGCCTACTCCGACGAGCAGGTCGAGTACGGAGCGCGCCAGGTGGCGATCTTCAGCCTGAAGGGGATGCGCGCCCTGCTCAGCTCTCCCTGATCTCGATCTCCGACTTGCAGAGCACCCGGCTGCCGCTGGGGATGTCCCGGGTCACGATGGCGTCGACTCCGATGAACACGTCGTCCCCGACGGTGATCTCGCCGATCAGCTTGGCTCCGGCGCCGATGAACACCCGGTCGCCGATGACCGGCATCCGCTCGATCTTTCCCGGGCTGGGGGAGCCGATGGTGACCCCGTGGAGCAGGATGGCGTCGCGGCCGATCCGCGCGTAGCCGCCGACCACCAGCCCGGTGCCGTGGCTGATCAGGAGGCCCGGGCCGATCACCGCGCCGGGGGAGATGTCCACGCCGGTGTAGAACTGGTTGAGGCGGGCGAAGAGGGGCCCGAGCACCGGCACCCGCCGGCTCTTGAACCAGTGGGCGATCCGGTAGAGCACCACCGCCTGGTAGCCGGTCTCGAACAGCAGCGATTCGATCACGTACCAGGGGAACTCCTTGGTCTTGATCATCCGCAGCCGGCGGGTGTCCTCGCGCAGGTTATCGAGCATCTGGAAGGACCTCGACGGGGATGCGCTGGGTGTTGCCGCCGTTCTTCTGCGAGAACCAGGCGACCGTCTCGAAGACCGGGTCGATCTCCAGGAGGTACCGCCCGGGCCTGGGCGGCGCCTGCACCGTCTGCTGCAGGCTGACCCGGCCCCCCGGCGGCACCGGCCAGGGCATGGGAGTGCGCAGGCCGTCCTCCACGACCGTCTTCCCGCTCTCGTCCAGCCAGTGGTAGGCGAGGTTCACCCGGGCGACGCCGTCCGCCGCCCAGGGATAGCGGCTGCGGTTGAACAGCCGGGTGGTGATCGCGAAGGTCTCGCCCGCCCGCGCCTGGGGGGGCGCCTGCGTGTTCCCCCACTGCACCTGGTAGAGGTCGGCGTCCAGGAACTGCCCCGTCCCCAGGTAGGCCAGCGAGAGGCCGGTGAAGAAGTTCTCGCTCACCCGGTCGTCCTGGGCGAAGGTGGGGCAGCTGTTGGGCGGGAACTGGCGCACCCAGTGGCGGACGGCGCCGTCCCGCGAGGTCACCACCAGCTTGTAGACCCAGTAGGTGGCCCACTTCTGCCGGCGCACCCGGAACGGCTCGCCGGGCTCCAGCACGATCCGGCGGGTCTCCTCGCCGCCGAAGTCCAGGATCTCTCGCGCCCTGCCCATCCGGATCTCCACGTGGTTTCCAGGCGCGAAGTTGGTGGCCTGGAAGACCGCCCGCTGGATCGGCTTCTGGCCGATCAGGTAGAGCTCGACGCGGTTGGCGCCGGCCACCCACATCTGCTCCCCCTGCGGGACGAAGACATCCCTCCGGCCCACGATCCGCAAGTCGCCGACCGGCACCCGCTCGTAGCCCGGCACGTTGCGCAGGGAGAGCTCCAGCGGCAGGAAGCGGAAGGGGAGGCCCCGCACGTGGGCCTGGAGGGTCGGCTCCGGCACTACGGCTCCGAACGGCGTGAAGAGCAGCGGCGCCAGGAACAGCCCGGCGGCGACGTGCCCCGCCAGCATCAGCCGCGGCGGCCGGATCTCGGTCACCAGGAAGAGGAAGGCCGGGATGGCGGTCACGAAGTAGCGGTTGCCCACGAAGCCGCCGCCCCCCTGCCAGTTCCAGGCGATGAAGGTGAGGAAGTAGAGCCCGATGGCCGTCACCGCCGCCAGCAGCACCCAGCGCTCCCCCGAGCGCCGCCGGCCGGGCAGGAGGAAGAAGAGCGCCGCGAGCGCCGCGAACGGCGTGTAGACGAGCATCCCCGTGTGCCGCCCCACCAGGAAGTAGCCGATGTTCTCGGCCTCCTCGTAGAGGGTGACGTCCGGCTTGCGCAGGAGCCAGGTCCACCGGTTGCCGGTGGTGGAGTTGGGCACCGCCACGGCGGTCCCGCCGCCGGCACCCTTGTCGCCCTGGGCTTTCTGATCTCCGGCGCCGGCCTGGACGGTTTCGGGACCGATCGGCACTTTGCCCGGCTCGCAGAGGGTCACCCCCCGCCGGCCGCCGATCCCCAGGTAGGGCGAGGGGTGGCCCGTCAGCTTGAAGGCCAATCCGGCGATCGCCGCCATGCAGACCACGGCTCCCGCAATCCAGACGCCGAGCGCCTTCCAGCGGCGGTCGCGCCAGTAGGCGAAGAGCGGCGCCAGCCCCACGGCGGCGAACATCGGCTTGTCGTAGACCGCGAAGGCCAGCACGCCTCCCGAGATCAGCGCGAAGAGCATCTCGCGGCTGCGGTCGGTCATCCCCGCCTCGTCCCGGCGGGGGAGCCCGAAGAAGAGGCAGGCGGCCACCGAGAACATGTTGAAGACCTCGGGCTGGATCCAGAAGACGTAGGAGAAGCCGACACTCAGCAGGAAGAAGGAGGCCGAGAAGAGCGCCGCGAGCCCCGGCGGGTTGTACCGCCGCAGATAGAGGTAGCCCATCCACATCATCGCCATCGTCATCAGCATGTTGAAGAACAGCATGCCGTTGGCCCCGAACAGCCGGACGAACGGGGCTCCGCACAGCGAGTAGATGTAGGGCTTGGCGAAGTAGACCGTGCGCCATCCGTCGTCGGACATCACGATCATGTTGTTGACCGGTCCGAACGGGAACTCCTCGAAGGCGCGGTCGACGTCCTTGGGCTCGACCCGCAGGTCGCGGTCGAAGGCCAGGCTCTGGGCGGCCAGGAAATAGGCCGACTCATCCGCCTTCAGGTGCGGAGGCAGTCCGGGCTTGCCCAGGGTCAGCGGAAACAGCAGGAAGAACGCCGTGACCGCCGCGAGGGCCAGATTTACAGTGCGGCTCACGGCGGGGCAGTCTAGCGCAGATAGAATGCCGCCCGGTGCATCTCCCCTCTCTTCAATGGCCCTTGCTCGCCTGGATCCTCCTCTGCGCCGGGGCCGGCTTCCTGCTCTGGAACCGGCTGTTCCGGCCACGACTCCCGGGGCGCTGGGCGCTGGTCCTGCTGGCCTTCGCCCTGGCGCCTCTGCTCCCGGCCCTGCGGACGGGGGTGGTCTACGGACCGTTCGACACCAACGTCCCCTTCCTCCCCTGGTACGGCGCCGCGGACGCGGACTACGAGCCGGTGAACGGCCGGCTCAACGACGTCACCCTGATGCTCGTCCCCTGGCAGGCCGAGGCCCGGCGCCAGATGCTCCAGGGCCGGGCGCCGCTGCTGAACCCGTTCTCGGGGGCCGGGCACCCTCTCCTCGGCAACGCGCTCTCCGCCCCCTTCAGCCCGGTCTCGCTGCTCTCGCTCCCCTTCGAGCCCCTGGAGGCGCAGGCCCTGCGCGCCTTCCTGAAGCTGCTGCTGGCCCTCGCCGGAACCTGGCTCGCGGCCCGCCATCTCGGGGTCCGGCCGGCCTTTTCCCTGCTCGCCGCGGTGGCCTACGCGTGGGGCGGATCGATCTCCGTCTGGCGTCTCTTTCCCCAGGGGGAGGTCATGGCGCTCTGGCCGCTCGCCTTCCTGGGGAGCGAGCGGGCGCTCGCCGAGCCGGGGGACTGGCGAGCGCGTCTCGGCTTCGCCCTGCCGCTGGCCGGCATCCTCCTCTCGGGCCACCCGGAGACGGCCCTGGCCGCCTGCCTGGCCCTGGCCGCGCGGTGGCTCTTGGCTCTTCGCTCGCCGCTCCGGAGGCGGGCGGTGGGCATCCTCCTGCTCACGTCGATCATGGCGGCGCTCGGCGTCTCCTCCTTCATCCTGCCGGTCGCGCAGTCGGTCTTCGGCTCGGAGAAGCTCCACCGCGAGGGATCGGGGCGCGATCTCGACCGCCCGCTCACCGCGCCGGGCGGATCGGCGGGAGCGCTCCTGAACCGGGTGGCGCCCGGCGTATTCGGCACCCCCCAGGAATCCGGCGACGCGGGGCCCGCCCCCTTGCACTGGCTGGCCGAGGGGGCCGTGGGGCTCCCCGCGCTCGCCCTGACCCTGGGCGGGCTGTTCGCGGCCGGCCGGCGGAACGGCACGGAGATCTACCTGCTCCTGCTCGCGGCGGGCTGCCTTTTCGTTCACGTCGATCCCGGGGGGCTGGTCCGTCACCTCTCGGCCGTCCCCATGGTCTCGGTGATCGCCTTCCGCTACTTCGCCTATCTCGGCGGCTTCGCGGTGGCGCTCCTGGGAGCCCTGGCGCTGGAGCGGTGGACGGCGGAGGAGGGGAGCCGGCGCTTCGAGATCGGGATGGCCCTGGCCGTCCTCCTGACCGGGCTGGCCGCGCTCGCCGCGCATCCCCTAGCGGTCCGCTGGTGGGCGGAGCGTCCGGGCATGGCCGACGCCACGGTCCTGGCGGAATCCGCGCGGCTCGGCTGGATCGCCGTCGCCGCGGCGGCCGGACTCGCCGTGGCCCTGGCCCTGCGCCGCCGCCCGGCCGCCGCGGGCCTCCTTACCCTCGCCCTGACCGCCGTCCAACTCTGGAGTGCACTGGACGGCTACTATCCGGTCCTTCCCCGCGATCGCGCCTATCCGCCGGT
>Ga0070666_10002987_pt1 | contig 10253 bp, 9 predicted proteins | sample KBSS23metaG_FD_64677 | JGI IMG/M metagenome (GOLD analysis project Ga0070666, IMG submission 64677) | Switchgrass rhizosphere microbial communities from Kellogg Biological Station, Michigan, USA - KBS S2-3 metaG | ecosystem: Host-associated > Plants > Roots > Rhizosphere > Soil ... | reverse complement strand
TCACGGTCCGGACCAAACAGCACCGCTGCAATCCCTTCGTGAGCGAGTGCCCGCGCCGCGGCCAGTCCGATGCCGCTGCCGCCGCCCGTCACGATGGCCACTTTACCGCTTAAATGCTCTGACATGACCGCTCACTCATATTGCAGTCGTGGAATACGCAACCGATCCGCCAGCTCTTCGAAGGCTCGCGCGAGCGGTTCGGAAAGCGGAATGCCGTGTTCAAGCCGCTGTGCTTCAACCGCCCATTCGCGATCGCCGGGTGCCATGACGCGCGTGTTCGGCCGGGACGGCTGCGACCTCAAATCGTTCAAGTAGGCCCGCATGCTTGTCTCGTAGACCTCGGCGGTTACAAAACGCTTCGGATCGATCACGACGAAGAAGTGCCCCAGATGCCGTGGCGTGGAAAAATCAGGTCCGGCCATTCCCAACAAGCGGTTGCAATGAGGCATGCCGGTCATCACGGCGCTCAGCACTTCGGCCATGGCAGCCAGCGCCGCGCCCTTGAATCCGAAGCGCATTCCGCCCAGGGGCAGCAGAGCTGCGGATTGCTCCGGGTCCAGCGTGGGCTCTCCTCGAGCATCCACCGAAACATCCGCCGGCATGGGCTGCCGCTGCATCTTCAAGTCCTGTACCCGGTTCCACGGGATGACACTGGTCGCCATGTCCATCAGGAAGGGGCGTTCTCCCGGTACGGGTGCCGCGAAGGTGAGTGGATTGGTGCCATGAAAGGGCCGGATGCCATCGTGTGGCAGGACAAAGGAATCTGAGTTGCACGTGCTCAGTGCCGCAAAGCCCTGCGCAGCGGCGCGCAGCACGTAGCAGCCGGCCGCGCCAAAGTGCGAGGAGTGCGTGACGGAGACCGCCGCGACACCCGTCTCCCGCGCCAACCGCGTGGCGTGGTCGATCGCGAAGAAACTGGCGTAGTGCCCGAAACCATTATCGCCGTTGACCACACCCGTTGCAGGGCCACTGGGCGAAAACGACAACTGCGGATTGGGATTGATCCGGCCGCCCTCGACCCCGCGCACGTAATGAACCAGCAAACGGATGCCGTGGCTATCGACCCCGCGCAAGGAAGCTTCCGTTAGCGCCCCAGCTACCGCTGCAGCACAGTCCTGCGCAGTGCCCGCGGCCTGTAACGCACCTGACAAAAATTCGCGAACGCGTTGCGCGGAACTGCTGCGCGGCCAAGCGCCGTGAATATTCGCAACCGTATGAAGTGGCTCGGCCATTCTGGCATGATAGGTTGACAGTATAAAAGGATTTATGCAAGCTGTGGCCGCTTTATGACTGACATCTCCTGAACTGCCATTCGGCGCATGAGCATTGCAACATCGAGCGGCGCATATGTCGTTTTCATCAGCACCGTCGCCGCCATGGGCGGCCTGCTGTTTGGCTATGACACGGCGGTAATCTCCGGTGCCGTCGAAGCATTGCGTCACCATTTTCAGCTCGACCCGCTGGCGCTGGGGTGGGTGGTCGGCAGCGCACTGATCGGTTGCGTGATCGGCGCGGCTGTTGCCGGAAAGCTCACCGATGCGCTGGGCCGTCGCGCGGTGCTCGCCCTGTCCGCGTTTTTGTTTCTCGCCTCCGGCATCTGGTGTTATCTGGCCGTCTCCGCCGCCGAGCTGGTGGCCGCACGCATGGTGGGCGGCATCGGTGTCGGTGTAGCATCCCTGCTCGTGCCGGTGTACATCGCGGAACTGGCCCCGCCGCATAGCCGTGGGGCGCTGGTCTCGCTCAACCAAATCGCCATCCTGGTCGGCATGGTACTGTCCTATCTTGCCAATGCCTGGATCGGCCGGGTGGGGAACGCGGCTTGGCTCGCCGATAGCGGCTGGCGAATCATGCTGGGCGCCGAAGCGGTTCCCGCTCTGATCTTCCTGGTCCTGAGCTTCGCTCTTCCGGAAAGCCCGCGTTGGCTCTTGAAGCGTGGACGGACCGAGCCTGCGCGCGCGGTGCTCGAGCGTCTCCATGGCGCCTTTACTGCGCAAGCGGAACTCACTGAAATCCGTGAGGCGATTTCCCATGAACAAGCCTCGGTAGCGGAGCTGTTTCACCGCGAAACGCGCGGCATCGTTTTCATGACCATGGCGCTGGCGCTCTTTCAGGCCATCACCGGCATCAACATCGTCATGTATTACGCACCCACCATCTTCGCGAGCGCGGGGATCGGAACGGGCACGTCGCTGGACCACTCGGTCATCATTGGTCTGGTCATGCTGGTGTTCACCTTCGGGTCGATGGCGCTGGTGGACCGCGTCGGACGACGCCCCATCATGCTGCTCGCAGCCGCAGGGATGGGACTGTCATTAACTCTGCTGGGCTCGATGTTCGTGGGAGCCGCGAGCGATGGAATGTGGCTGCTATCGTGGATTCTCACCTACGTGTCCTTCTTCAGTATCGGCATGGGTGGCATCTACTGGGTGGTGGTCTCGGAGATCTTCCCGACCCGGGTGCGCGGCGCCGCCATGTCCTTATCCGTGGTATTTTTGTGGGGCGGAAACTACCTGGTCTCCCAGTTCTTCCCAGCTATGCTGGCGGCGCTCAACAATCGGGTATTCTTCCTGTTTGCGCTGATGTGCCTGATCTGTTTCGTGTTCATCTGGAGATTCGTTCCGGAGACTCGGGGCAAAACCCTGGAACAGATTGAGGGCGAACTGTTCGGCGCCAGCACTCACCGAGCGGAGTAACTCATGGAAAACGCGGCCCCATCTCCAGTCCTGCGGCCCACACCCATCCGACGGGAAAAGCTGCACGAACTTGTCGCACGCAAGATCGAGGAGATGATTCAGTCCGGAGAACTCAAGCCCGGAGACCGTCTACCCTCTGAGCGCGACCTCATGAGTGCTTTCGATATCGGCCGCCCAGCGGTGCGAGAAGCATTCCTGTCGCTCGAGAACAAGGGGATGATTGTCACGGAAAACGGCCGGCGGGCACGAGTGCGCATTCCCAGCGTGGACAACGTCTTCACCACCCTTAACGGCGTGGTTGGCCTCATGATCAGTCAGACCGAGAGCCTAAAGAACCTATTCGATGCCCGCGTCTTCATCGAAGTGGCAATGGCACGGCATGCTGCCCAAACGATTAACGCCACGCGCCTGGCTGAGCTGAAAACTGCCCTCGCGGCCAACAAGAGCGCCATTGGCGATGGTGAGCGGTTCATGCAGACCGATGTCGCCTTTCATCGCATCTTATTTCAGACGGCAGGAAACCCCGTGTTCGATGCCGTGCATGCGGCGCTGGTCAATTGGTTGATGGAGCGCTGGCGCAAGATCGACCGGACCGAGGCCATCCAGACTTTGGCGTACAAGGGACATCAGCAAATTTACCGTGCTGTCGAAAAGCACGACCCGGACGCGGCGCAAGAGGCCATGCGCAAACATTTGACCGCATCCTGGGAAATCTGGTCCAGACAACTGACTGATCGCTGAAACAGTACGTCCTGCAACTTAGCGATTACTCTACGAGACTGACGCACAGTAGATCGTGAAAGAGCAGTGAAAGCCGCGTATCTCGGGGGTGATGGGATGGACCACCTGACAGTGTTCAAGCTCGCTCCTTTCTAGCTTCTGAGTACCTAAAGCGGCCATTATAGTCTGCGACCCACTATTGGGGTGGATCGCATTTATTAATAGGTGATATTCTTCCGGCCTTTATAGTCCATGGAGCGCACAGATGAGCTATCAGCCATTGAGGATTACCGAGGAAAGAGCCCATGCTCTTCTGAAGCAGTGCAAATGGCTGTTGATAGTTTGCGTCGTCGCCTTTGTACTGTTTTGCGTCCTGGCCTATTCCAATAAAATGGGTACACCTACCTGGATCGCCTTCGGGGTTTACTGGTTTACCGGGGTCGGCTATTTCATCTGGCTCGGACGACTGGCACATGGCCTCCGCCGTAGCGTGATTTACTACGTGGGCGGCACATGGCTCGCTTCAAGCGGCATCTTCCTAATCGCTCACATTATCGCCTTTTCCAACATCAACTCGGCCGTGAAAAAAGCCTTCAATCCGGTCTCCCAAGCCGTTTCAGCAGCCACTTGAGAAGAGCGTCGAAGGCGTGCTTTTCTCGTTCAGTATTTCGCCTAGAGCTTCGGATTGACCGGACGATTACCGTGGTAAAGATGAGAGCCACTCCCACGATAATCGCCTGACGGCTTTTCCATACATCGGACGACGCCGCTTCGAACATCTCACCCGCCAAACATCTCGAGTTAAAGAGCTGCAAAATCGATGCCAACGCTTAGTTAAAGTACCGGTCACACGGAGATCAATATATGAAGGTGCGGCGTCTGGTAGTCAAAAATGTTTCCAGCTATAGAGAAAGAACAGAGTTTGTCTTTGACAGCGGAATAAACATTCTAATCGGGCCAAACGGCGGCGGCAAAACCAATTGCCAAAAAATAATTTCTCTAACTTTGAGTAAATATTTCATTTACCAATATCAATTTAGGCGAGATAACGAGGTGGTCAGCGTGGAAGTCGTTGATCCATGGACTAAGCGCATTTTGCCTCAAATTTTCCCGAAATTTATGGGAGACGATAGCGAACAATTGATCGAGATAGAGCTGGCTCCGGAGAAGAAAGACATAGAAAATATACGAGCTATAGGAAGCAATTTAGACAAGCTGAACCAGCAACTTGGATTCTGGGAAAAGCACTACAAGAGTTATGCACCGTTGGAAGTAGCCGGCGCGATCCGTGACTCGGACTCTTTCCTATTTGTGATACGTGACCTCGAGTTGGAAGAACCTCAGGCCGGAACCGCTGCGTGGGGCTTTCGCGAGTATTTGCGAGAATTCTTCATATTTTTGCGGGTCGCGAGTCAAATCCCGGAGTTATCGTTAAGTTCTCCTGTTTTCTTCTTTTCCTCTGATCGTGCGCTTCAACGAAACTTTGAGGTCCAGGCCGGAAATCTATCGGAGCAGAGTCAATTTGACGGTTATCGTTCCGCATACCAGGCGGCAACGGGCGAGAGCATGAACTTGATGCAGTGGGGCGCGCAGCATTTTGTCCGCCTGCATAGACGCGCCGTGATAGATTCGTCCAAGTCAGACAAACAATGGCGCGAGTTCTTTGATGCGTCGCCTGACGTTCAATTACTCAGTAAATACATCCGTCAGCTTGGCTACGGATGGGGATTTAATTTCGATAATGATCAATTGTCGTATTGGTTTCATCTGATTAAAGACAGCGAGCAGCTCCCCACGAGCATGTTCAGTTCTGGCGAGCGAGAAATCGTGCACTTTCTGCTTGCAATGTTCGCTTTGAATGTTCAAGACGGACTTATTTTGGTGGATGAGCCTGAATTGCATCTGCATCCTCGGTGGCAAAAAATATTCTTGCGGCTATTTAGAGATCTATCTGCAGATAGAAATAACCAATTTGTGATCACGACGCATTCTCCCACTTTCGTAACACCGGATACAATTGATGACGTAACCAGAATCTATAGATCGAAGGGTGGGAGTACGCATGTCGCATTGAGGGACGTGAAGCTCCCAGAAAAGAAAAATCTCGTGAGAATGGTTAATAGTCAGAACAATGAACGGTTGTTCTTTGCGGATAAGGTCGTTTTGGTCGAAGGGATTAGTGATCGCCTGATATTGTCTTCATTGATTGATCTGATGGCGACCCGCTTCAACGTCAATGCGGCTATCGAGGTCATCGAAACGGGCGGCAAACATAACTTTCGTGATTATATGCTTTTGTTGTCGGGGTTGAAAACGCCGGCGGTGGCCGTTGCAGACCAAGATTACCTTGCTACGCAAGGAGCCTCCGAGATACGTGGCCTCTTCGTAATGGATTTTCGCGGGCAGTGGAAGACACTAAATGCAGACAGGAAAAGCACCGACCGAAAATCAATGATCCATCATTTGTATTCAGCGGTGCAAACGGGAGATTTAGAGGAACTTCGAAAATTTTGGGACTATTTTACCAATCGAAAGTCGATGTTGAAAAAGGAGATGGCTGACGCGGAGCGCACCCGACTTTCCCAAGAGTATTCTCGACTGGAACAAGATAATATATTCGTCCTGCATGAAGGGGAGATCGAAGATTACCTGCCCGAAGGGTGTAGCGACGTTCGTGGCATTGTCTCTCTAATCTCAGATCGGAACTGGATTTGTCGCGTAGATAAGGCGTCAAAACAAGAGGAATTAGTGAGAATTGTCTGCAGAATTATCGATCTGCTGCAGGAACAAGAGAATGGTTTCTTGGAAGAATTGCGATTAGGAAAAGCGGTGTTCACAGAGAAAGGGGCCGAGAAGGTCCCTATCTCGGAAGATCGGGCTGCATCTCCGTCGTTGGCTAATTGACCGTTAAGTGGTAGTTAGCCACACTGCACTCGATCTCGTCACCGTGAAAGACTGGACATGCGCGCCAAAGCATTTGTTCATGGTGGGCTAAGCATGCAAGGAAGGACGTAAAAGTGCGAAGAGTCGCTTGTTATGCAGCTCGTTCGCAGCTAATTCCCACTGAGTCGGGCGCCGCAGCCATGCGGTCGCTTATCGATATCGTTGTCGCCTGGCTGCGCTCCAAGGGCTTCCAGGGACCAAGCGAAGGAACTCAAACCTTTACATTGCCCGATAACCGACTTGCTACGACAGTCTTCAGTGAATCGGCGATACCTGATGCTGGTATTTTCGAGCTCTCTCTGGACGAACCGACGGAATTCGGTCTATTCTTCACGCGGATCTGCTTTGCCTGGCGCGACGGCGCTCTACATCATGTTTCTGGAGCTGCGAGCGGGGGTTAACGGCTACCAGCTCGCACCGACCTCGATAGATGTACGTTGTCCGCAGGTACTTAAAACGGTCTGGGCATCGCGAGCGTGGACTGCGGGTGCGACACCGATACGCAGCGCTTGCATAAAATGGTCCGGAGCATCGCGCTCGCAACGCTTTCTCGATGTCATCGGGCACCGCGATCGTAACTTGCCACTGGTGGCTGTATCTGAATATGAAGGCGAAACTCTCGCGCCAAATCTTGCTGATGAACTGGCGCAGGATCTATGTGGCTTGGCGATAGTCGCTCGCATCGATGAAGAGCTCAGCTGGGCGCTCACTCATGCCAAGGGTAGGGACGGCTCTTGTTACAATGGGGCGATCCGGGTGTTCTGGCCAATGGGAACTTCGGGACGCCGACGAGTGCATCATCCGCTTTGGACGCGCGAGCGTCTTCTAGATAAGGCCGGTACGCCCTGGGCGGCTGCTTCCCGTATTCGCTACCAATTGCGTCGGCAGCTGTTTGAGTTATCCACATACGGCTTCGACGAATCCCAGGTGTTTTCGCGGATTCGCGATGACTACGCCACCGCTCGATTGGCGGATTTGAAGGCTGCCGCAAAGGAATCGGGCGATTGGGAGCAACTCGCTCAAAAATATGCCGATGAAGCCGATCGCCAGAAAAAGCACGTTAGTGAACTGCAAGAGGCAAACGATCGCCTACAGGATCAGAACACGCAGCTCGTCGTCGTCTATCGATACGCGGCAGCAGCTGAAGTCGACGAAATCATGCCTGAGCCCGCGCCTCAGCTCGACTCGGTTCAACAAGCGGTCGCGCTGGCGCGCGAGGAATTCGGGAATGAGCTCATTTTCGGCGGCGATGTCGATGACGGCGTTGGCGATCTTGCACCCGACGCGGGTCCGCCGGATAAGATCTATGAGCAGCTGAAAATCCTTGCGGGGATGACGCGATTGCGCCGCAGCGGCGGTTTGGGTCGGACGATGATCGATTGGTTAACCCAGAGCGGAGCAAAGGCCTCGACAGAATCCGACACCGTTCGTAATTCGCAGGCTGAGATACAAAAGCGCACGTGGCACGACGGCACTCGGTCTCGCCACTTCGATGCGCACCTCAAGCCTTCCGAAGGGACGAGCCCTGATCGCTGTGTCCGAATCTATTTCGATTATGACGACGCGAGTCAGATGACGCTCTTCGGCTGCGTAGGCCGGCATCCATGACACTGATGATGCCCACCACATCGGCACTCGACCCTCGCATGTTCCGCACGGATCTCCGCTAACTAAGGCGTACAGGATTAACTACATGGCCGCCGATCCCACCGCCGCTCACACGCTCTTTCTCGGGCTCCCCGACGTCGTCTGGTCCGGCGTTGTAGCAGCAATAACAGCGCTCCTCGGAACGTTTGGCGGTGTAATCGGGACGAACTGGGGAAACGCCAAGCGACTGAATCGCCAATTGGAACACGACACCGAGGAGAAAGCTAAAGAGCGCTTGCTGGCAATACGAAGAGAGTTATACCTAAAGGCCGTGGATGCGAATGTCCGTGGGCTCGCATACTTCGGCTCTTTGGCGCAGGTGGACCTTACCGCGCCGGATGTTAGCGCACCATTTCAAGATGTGTTAGCTGCCGCAGCGCAGTTGCAACTTGTCGTGAATCAAAGCACCGTCCAATTCATAAGCAGTCTGGTCTCGGCGTATGGAGAATTGCAGCTCAAGCTGATTGCAAAGGTGTTTCCCATACACAATTTACGATCTGAAATAGATACGCAGAGCACCCTCTACGACAATACTCAAGCTGAAATAAAACGCGTACTTTCTACCATGACCCAATACAACGAGTCGGGTCAGCATGATCAAGAACGGTTTGATCGGCTCACCAGATCTTTCGAGCTTGCTAGGAATATGGCGCAGAAGACCGCGGCCGAACGTTCAGAACTGTGGAATCGCAAAAATACTCTCCATCGACAATTCTTGAAAGACATGCTTCCGGAACTTAAACAGATCAGCGAGCTGCAAATTTACGTTCTAGTCGAACTGCGACGAGAGCTTGATATCGAGGGCGACATTGAGATTTTTAAGCGAATAATGCGCGCTCAGGTGGAACGTATGGAGAAAGCGGTCTGTGAGTTTGACCGCACCATGTATGGGGCTTAGGTCTCATTAGCCCATCGAACACCTTCGCAACCGACCCTCTCGAGTTCGACAGAAAATGCGCGAATATTCGGGATCATTGGTACCGCCCGGCTCTGCGAGGCACACTCTACTCTGATAGATTTGAGCTAACCAAATTGACAGAGACTCTATGCAGCAGGCAGCGCTCGGCGAGCAGCTGACGGCACTAAAACTCCAGGCGATTGACGACTTCTCGCGGTCCTGCCTTGAGGGCGCGCGCTTGGCACTAGAGAACCTCGACAATCCGTTGCGCCTTAATTTCTTCTCGACGGCCATGCGTATCTTGTTCGAGCACATGATGGACACGCTGGCTCCAATCGAAGCGGTCATGCAGTGCGCCTGGTACAAGCCGGAAAAGGAAGACGGCAAGCCCACGCGAGGACAGAGGATCACCTATGCGATCCAGGGTGGCCTGTCCGAGGAATTTGTGACCGAACAACTGCGCGTTAATCCGCAGCCACTCCGCCGGCGGCTGCTCGACGCGGTCGATGGCTGCAGCAAGCAAGTCCATGCCCGAGAGCACTCGGTAATACTCAACCTCGGCGAACAGGACGCAATGGCGGCATCCACCATCGCAGCGGTCGGCGAGTTACTGGACGCCTTGCACTTCTGCCGCCGCTCCGTCCTGGAACCGATCATGGAATCCCTCGACGACGCAGCCGTGGATACCTTGTTAAACGAATCCTTGGTGGAAGTGGACGAGCTGGCGACGCACTGGTCGTTGCAGGACGTGTACGTTCACGAAACCGTCGTCCACGCCATCGGGCCGGAGGCCGTCACCTATCGGTCAACCGGCTCGATAGACGTCATTCTTCAATTCGGCTCCAACTCGGACGTGCGTAACGACGTGAGAGCGGAGTTGCCGCAGACATTCCCCTTCACTTGCGACATTGTCACGCCACTGGAGGACCCGTGGGACCTCGGCCAGGCGGAGACAAGGTGCGGCGTTGACGTTAGCAAATGGGCCGATGCTATGCGGCCAGAAGATTGGGGGGACGGTGATTAGCGGCGCTGCTTCATGCGCGCTACAAACGCGATGAATTGCGATAAAGCGCTTTCAACACTGGTTCCCACCAGCCGAGCAGATCGTCAGCTCTCGGCGCGCTGACGCCGTACTTATCTGGCAAATAACGGAATGCATGGGGTCTGTCATGGCCCCAGTTCAATGTGCGCAGCCAATCGGGAGCAGGCCCTTCGATGGGTGATCCTTCAATCGCGGCGGCATCCCAAGTCTTTAGCAGGTCGTGACCGAGCCTGATGCAGTCCTTGAGTGACTTGCACTTTTGCAAGAGATGGCATTTGAGCGTCGCCTCAACCCCCTGCGAAGCAACGAT
>Ga0070666_10002986_pt1 | contig 10253 bp, 8 predicted proteins | sample KBSS23metaG_FD_64677 | JGI IMG/M metagenome (GOLD analysis project Ga0070666, IMG submission 64677) | Switchgrass rhizosphere microbial communities from Kellogg Biological Station, Michigan, USA - KBS S2-3 metaG | ecosystem: Host-associated > Plants > Roots > Rhizosphere > Soil ... | reverse complement strand
TGATGACGGCAAAAAATAGCAACCACCCGGGCACGCAAACTCGCAGGCCGCCCTTCATTTCTTCTGATGGCCCATCAGCTTCCAATCTTTGTTCATCAACTTGATGTCGTCCGCAGAGAGGCCGTAAGGAAGATAGATTTTCCCGTCAGAGACGCGTCGGTCCACCAGCAACTCACAAAGGGGCCGGCCATTGATGAAAACGAAGAGGAGCGAGCCGCGGCGCTCGACACTCTCTGTGTCGAGAATGGTGCGGCCATGGTCGTCCAGATACAAAAGCGCGGAATAGCTGCCGTCCGCGGCGCGAAATGGACAAAAAGCCCTAACTTCGCGTTCCGTCAGCCAGGGTGTCTTCTCGACGAAAACATCACGACCCGTCCGGGAATGGACGGGTTGCGCGAATCTATCAGTGTCGTTGGCGTTGGCCGCGACATGGACACGAAAGATGCAATGCCTGCCAGCTTCCACCGTCGCCGCGAAAGAGAACAAGAGCGCGACGATGAGAAGTCTCCGCATGGTCGATTGATAAAGAATTTGACAGTTTTTGCAACGTTTGCTGTTTGGGAGCCGATGAGGTTAACGCTTCTTTGTGCGACACTCATTTTCCTCGGCGCGATCACGGATGCGCGCGCGCAAGAGAAGCGCAATTGGTTCAGCCGGGTCATGCACCCTTTCGGCTCGTCTGAAAAAATTCCGGAGTACAAAAATCCGAAACTGCGCGGCTTGATTCTCGCCGCCGAAATTCCTCAGGAACCAGTCAAACTTTCCGAAGTTCGTCAGCTGCCAGTCCGCGTCACTCTCACCAATCGCGGCGCTCAAGCAGTTGAACTCAATTTTCCAACGGAACAGCGCATCGAGATTCTTCTCCACGATTCCTCGCGCCGTGTGGTGACGCGCTGGTCTGACAACCGTGCCTTCGCGGAACAGCCCGGGACCCTTTTGATTAACCCAGGCGAGCATGTCGAATATTCGGAAACGATAGCGACGCGAGAGCTGACCCCGGGTAAAGTTTTTACGGTCGAGGTGACAGTGCCCGCTTTTCCCGAGTTGGATGCGCAACGCAAATCGATTGCGGCACCGTGAAGGGCGCCTGTAGCCGCTTCGCTCTGCGAAGCGCGGGACTGACAATGAACAAACACTTCGGTCGCCCAGAAATTACGACGCACCCTCCAGCGCTTCGCACAGCGAACCGGCTACACTGATGCGCCTTTTCTCCGATTATCATCTGCATCCCCAAGCGCACCGCCTCCAACCTTACTCGCAGCAATTACTTCAGCCCTGGGCTGATCACGCCCGCCGGATTGGACTGCGCGACATCGCTTTGACGGATCACGATCGGTATCATCCTGGTGTCGATTTCGGTGAGATCGAGCGATTACGCGAGGCCAATCCCGATCTGAAAATCCGCGCCGGAATCGAGTTGGACAATGACCCGGTCCACTCCGCGGCTGGTCGGCGCTGGATCGAGCAGAACTGGGACCAGCTCGATTTCGTGCTCGGCTCCGTCCACTTTTTGCAAGGTGATTGGGCCTTCGATCACGCCGGCGAAGAAGCGGAATTTGCCCGGCGCGATATCAATCAGGTTTACGCTGATTATTACGAACGAATTCGCGCAATGGCGAAGAGCGGACTGGTCGATTGCATGGCGCACCTCGATCTCGTGAAGATTTTTGGTTTTCGTCCGACGAGCAATTTTGACGATGTGCTCGACGGTATTCTCTCAGAAATTCGCGGAGCAAATATCGCGATGGAACTTTCGACGGCGGGTTGGCGCAAACCGGTCGGCGAGCTTTACCCGAGCGACGAAATCATTCGCCGCGCGATGGCGAAGAAGATTCCGTTCACGACCGCTTCAGATGGCCATTCGCATGTGCAACAGGGCGAAAATTTCGATCGTCTGGCGGACAAGATGTCTGAGCTCGGTGTGCTCGAAGTAAACATCTTCGAGCGCCACCAGCGGACGGCGATCATGGTCTAGGCCGCCCTTCTTCCGCCCAGAAGCCGGGCGGGAAGAAACAAGACCGCACGGAAGAGCTCGAAGAAAGCTGCAAAAGTTATCCCGATCAATCGAAAGGGCAGCGCCACGACCCAGACGATTGGAAAGAGCAGCAAAGCGAGCAATGCCACGGGCCATGCCAGCACCAGAAGAATGCACCAACCGACAAAGAGAATTAGCGTCTTCACGAAGTTAGCTTGTCACCTTCGCGGGCTCGGTCAACCTCCGCAGCCGCTTCGAATTGTCCGCTTTCCTACTAACTCAGTCGTTTCTCTTCGAAGTCGATCAAATCACCCATCGTTTGAAGATCCGCGCGATCAGTGGCGCCGCACTCTTGCTTGCCTTGTTCCAATCTTGCCGTCGCAAAATCTTTCCAGCCGAGCTTGGAAAGAAAGCCGTTCCAGATTGTTAGATCGCCTTGATTCAAACGCCGCCCTTTCTCATAACACCATTCCAAAATTTCGTCGTCGCTGCCACCCTCAGCCACGCGTTTGCATAGCTCCGGATAACTCACCCGCAGGAAATTCGTGCAAGCGCCATCTGCGGTGCGGAGACCGCCAAGATTGGGGTGATATTCCGATCCCAGCTCACCGCGGGCATGCAGTCGAATCTTATCCAGCATGCGCGGGAAATACATCATCCCGCCGGTCTGCTCTTTTGGACTCTTTGGATAAGTGCTCATGCTTAATTCCAGCTATAACCCACCCAGGCCCGGTAGATTCATCCCGCCTGTAATCTTCGCCATTTCCGAGCCCGCCAGTTCCTTGCCCTGCGCGATTGCTTGTTGCACGGCGCTTAGGACGAGGTCCTCCAGGATTTCCACGTCCTCCGGGTCGACGATCTCCTTCGCTATCTTGATCGAAACAACGTCACCCGCGCCGTTCGCAACCACCGTGACCTTGCCGCCGGCCGCAGCAACTTCGACAGTTTTTTCTTCTAGCTCGGCCTGCGTCCGGGCCATTTGCTCCTGCATCTTCTGCGCTTGTTTCATCAACTTATTTAGATTCATAGGTCAGGTAGTTACGGATTTGATTTCGCCTTTGAAAATTTCAAGGGCAGCTCGAATCAGCGGGTCATCTTTGAAGGAGTCAAAGCTCTCATCAGGTTTGGACTTGGGCCGATCGGATTCGGGTGGAGGTTCGTGGCGTGGCACGGCGGCAACCAACCCTTCCACTAAACTTAGCTTTAGCTTCCAGTCTGTTCCGGTCAGTTCTCTGAGTAGTCCTTCGAGAAAGCTGAGATTCGACGGCCGTAGAATGGATTCCATCACGGTCTTCTCATCGGGCGGGAAACCTAGGAGGACTAGACGACCTTCCGTGCCGAGCAAGGTCGCGGAGTCGATCCAAGTCTTGATGAGCGGACGGCGCGTGGAAGCGAGTTGGACGACTTTGGACCAGACGACGCTCATGTCCGACTCGGTGTTGTCAACGTGGGAGGCGCCTTGGGGCGCCGATCCTGGGGAAGCGATAGCAGGTTTACCGGGATCGAGGTTGGAAACGGAGGCAGCCATCGATTTCTTTTCCGGAGCTGGCTTAGGCGAGGAGCGTTGCGTCTGCGGCGGAGTAGACCGGGCCGGAGTTTCACCGCCCCCGCGTAGCGCGGTCAGATTTTCGATCACATCTGTGAGGGTGACCTGCCCGAGAGTCTGGATGGCCTTGATCACGGCAACTTCGAAATGAAGCTTCTTGTTAGGCGCCCATTTCATGCGGCCTTCCGCCTCCGCGAATTGCTCAATCAATTCGAGGAGTCGATCGGTTTCAATCAACGCCGCCTCCTCGCCTAACGACGATTGCAATTCCGGCCCCGCTTCTTCGGCGAGCGCATCCGGCTTGACCTTGAAAACAAGCAAATCGCGCAAGTGCATGATGAGATCGGACATCAACGTCATCATCTCTTTCCCCGCCGCCATCTGCTCGTCGAGGACGGCGAGTGCTTCCGCCGTCTGCCCGCGCAGGATCCGCTCCGTAAATTCCGCAACCGTTTGCTCGCTCGTGAAGCCGAAAACATTCAGGACGTCGCTCTCCGCGATCGTCTCGCCGCAAAAGGCGACCAGTTGATCGAGCATCGATTCCGCATCGCGCAGACCGCCATCCGCGCCGCGCGCGATCGCGTGGGCCGCGCTCGGTTCCAGCTTCACCTTCTCTTTTTCGGCAATGAATTGCAGATGCTGCGCAATCAAGTTTGCCGGGATGCGGTGCAGATCGAAACGCTGGCACCGGCTCAGGATTGTAATCGGCAACTTCTCCGGCTCGGTTGTTGCCAGGCAAAAAATCACATGCTGAGGCGGCTCCTCCAGCGTCTTGAGAAGCGCGTTGGCCGCTTCCTTGGTCAACATGTGGACCTCGTCGATGATGTAGATCTTGTATTTCCCCTTGGCCGGGGCATACCGGACGTTGTCGCGCAATTCGCGCACATCATCGATGCCGCGATTGCTGGCCGCGTCCAGCTCAAGAACGTCAAGGCTGTTGCCGCCCGAGATTTCCTTGCAATTGTCGCACACGCCGCAGGGCGTAACTGTCGGGCCTTTGATGCAATTGAGCGCCTTGGCCAGGATGCGCGCCGTTGAGGTTTTACCAGTTCCGCGCGGACCGACAAAAAGATAAGCGTGCGCGAGGCGTTTTTGCTCGATCGCATTCTTGAGTGTGCGCACGACATGCGTCTGCCCAACGAGATCGTCGAACGTTTGCGGCCGATATTTCCGCGCAAAAACCTGGTAGCTCACGCGCTCAATCTAGTGCCTTGCGGTGGACGCGAAAACAGAAATTCGGAACGGCAGACACGATTTGCTGAATTCTTTTCATCCCACCAAATCCTGTTAATCCTGTCGCGTGCCGGACGATCTCGCGGTCTTTTTTCTTGCCCAGGATGAACAGTCCGGCGAATCGGTGATGAGGCGCCTAACGACTTTCATCGGTGCGGCGCAGCGGACGCTGGACTTCGCGCTCTACGACATGCGTTTGAGTGATCAGCTCAAAAATCTTCTGAGCGCGGCGCTGCATGAACGGGCCGCCGCTGGAGTGCGCATTCGCATTTGCTACGACGGAGACAAACCGATCGTCCCGGACATGGCCAATGGCCAGGACCCGGCGCCTCCCGGGACGAGCACGTTCGTGCAAGCACTGGGTTTTCCATGGCGACGCATCGGCGGCATGAAGCTGATGCACGATAAATTCATCGTGCGCGACAGTGCGGCGGTTTGGACCGGCTCTCTCAATCTGACCGATGACGCCTTCACCTTGATGGAAAATAACGTCATCACGCTGGAGTCGCGGGCGCTGGCAGCATTCTACGAAGCGGATGTCGAGGAAATCTGGCAAAAAGAAAATTTCGAGAACACCGGCAACATCAAAACGGCAGCAACGACTCTCGAGTTTGCCGGACAGCCAGCGACGGTGTTAGTGATGTTTTCGCCTGGATGCGGACTTGAAATCGACGCTGAGATTGCGCGCCGAGTCCGCGGGGCAAAACGAAGGGTGCGCCTTTGCAGCTTGCTGATTAATTCCGGCACATTAATTGGCGCGCTGACTCATCTGATTCAGGAAAGGCGAGTCAAAGTCGACGGTATTTTCGATCGCACCCAAATGGCAGACGTTTTTCGCCAATGGCAGAGCGTGCCGCAAAATCATTGGAAGGTACCGGCGGTCCACGATTTGATCGCCCGGGCGCAGCTGGTCGGCAAAAATTCGACGCCTTACACGCCGAGCGGCCGGCACGATTTCATGCATAACAAAATACTCGTGATCGACGACACAGTTGTAACCGGCTCCTACAACTTCTCCCGCAGCGCGCAGTTCAACGCCGAGAACATTCTGTTCATCGAAAGCCCAGCGCTGGCCGAGCACTACAGCGACTATATCGATCACCTTCTGAAAAAATATGGCGAGACCAATGGAACGCGTCCGCCGGTCGCGAATGGGGCTGCGATATGATCGCGCGCGCCAGCAAATTTTGGCTCGCCTCGACACTGTTCCGCGCCATCCTTGCCTGATGTATCTCTTTCGTCCGTTGCTGATTCTCGGTCTGTTCGGGTACGTCGCCGCAGTCACTTTCGCTGCCTCGCCCGACTCAGCGCCGAAGATGAAAGCGATCGTGGTGCACGCTTACGGCGGACCTGAGGTACTAAAATACGAAGACGTCCCGCGGCCGGAGCCGAAGGCGGACCAGATGCTCGTGAAAGTCATCGCAGCCGCGGTGAATCCGGTGGATGGAATGATTCGCTCTGGAAAGTTTGCTAATTATTTTCACACCACCCTCCCACTCACGCCGGGCTACGATATTGCCGGGATCGTGGAGAAGACGGGGCCGAAAATCACGAAGTTCAAACCGGGCGATGCTGTTTACGCTTATATCGGTTTGAGAGATGGCGGCGGTTACGCGGAGTTCGCGGTCGCAACGGAAGAGGAAACATCACTTAAACCGAAAGCACTCACTTTCGAACAATCGGCAGCTGTGCCGCTCGTCGCGATGACCGCCTGGCAGGCGCTGATCGATACCGCGAAGTTGAGCGCAGGTCAGACGGTGCTCATTCACGGCGGGTCGGGCGGTGTTGGAAGCATGGCTATTCAAATTGCCAAGGCGCACAGGGCGAAAGTGCTCGCGACTGCTTCGACGGCGAACCAGGACCTGCTCAAACAACTCGGCGCCGATGTGGCAATTGATTACAAGAAGACGAAGTTCGAAGAGGTGGCGAAGGATGTCGATGTGGTGCTCGATTCGGTCGGCGAGGACACGTTGGTGCGTTCCTACGGCGTGGTCAAGAAAGGTGGCTTCATCGTCTCGCTCGTAGCGCAACCGGACCAGGCGCAGCTCGATGCGCATGGCATCCGAGGCGCGGGGCTCGATGCCCACCCGGACGCAAAGGAATTGGCCGATGTCACAAAACTAATCGAAGAAAAGAAAATCGTTCCGGTCGTTTCCGCCGTCCTGCCGCTCTCCGAGGCAGCGAAAGCGCACGAACAAGCCGCGACCGGTCACACCCGAGGCAAAATTGTGCTCAAGGTCGCGGACGAGCCGAAATCCTAGTATGAAAATTTCCCGAGTCCTTTACGCACTGCTTTTCCTTGCCCCGGCACTATCCGCGCGCGAGCCGCAGACTTCTCCACCGTCGACCCCGACAGTCCGTGCGCGTGCTCTTGGCATCCCCTTCGACGGAACGCCGGGAAAGTTGAACGCGATCACCGATGTCGCTGGTGTTGAAGTTGGATTCACCACCCTGATCAGCGGGGAGGGAAAACTCGAGAAAGGGAAGGGCCCGGTGCGCACGGGAGTGACGGCGATTATTCCGCGTGGACACGATTCGCTGAACGATCCTGTTTACGCCGGTGTTTTTAGTCTCAATGGAAACGGCGAGATGACTGGCACGGCATGGGTAGACGAGAGTGGATTTCTCGAAGGACCGGTAGTTATCACAAACACTCACAGCGTGGGTGTGGCACGCGATGCTGTCATCGCCTGGCGTCTCGCGCACGGCGCGGCGGACAAAACCGGCTATTGGTGGAGTCTGCCGGTCGTGGCGGAAACATGGGACGGCTGGTTGAATGACATCAACGGCTTCCACGTGAAACCGCAGGATGTCGCGCATGCACTGGACACGGCGAAAGGCGGGCCGGTTGCGGAAGGCAGTGTCGGCGGCGGGACAGGGATGATTTGTTATGAATTCAAAGGCGGCACGGGTACGGCTTCGCGCGTGCTCGACAAGAAAGAAGGCGGCTACACTGTCGGGGCGTTGGTCCAGGCGAATTGTGGCCGGCGCGAACTATTGACGATAGCCGGCGTCCCGATCGGCAAGGAAATCCCGGGTTCAGTTTATCCAAAGGACACTGGGTCAATCATTATTGTCGTCGCGACGGACGCGCCCCTGTTGCCAAATCAATTGAAACGGCTCGCGCGCCGCGCCAGCATGGGCCTCGCTCGGACCGGGAGTATTTCGGGTAATGGCTCCGGCGATCTGTTCCTCGCCTTTTCCACCGCCAACCCGGGTGCGGCCGATCCCGGGCAGCCGACCCATTCCGTCCAGACCGTGCCTAACGATCTACTCGATCCAGTCTTCGCCGCCACGGTTGAGTCCGTCGAGGAAGCGATCGTCAATGCGTTGGTCGACAATCAAACCATGACCGGACAAGACAATCATCGCGTGGAAGCGTTGCCGCATGACAAGCTGCGGGAGTTATTGCAGCGCTATCATCGGCAGCAGCAGTAGCGCTCTGACTAGTCAAGTCTTGACCTTCAGAAGATATCCTTTGGGATTCCAGGTGATGAAATCGGTGGGTCAGCGCTCGCCTTACAGTGAGCAATAAGCGCGCAACGGGCTACCCTGCGGCATGAAGTCACTGGAGCGGCACTCAGGTCAGTGGCCCAAAGTTTACTTGTCTGTGGGGCTGACCACGATGGCGACCCTTGTGTTGGAACTCGCTCTGACACGTATTTTCTCGGTGGTTTTCTACTACCACTTCGCCTTCCTGGCCATCTCGATCGCGCTGTTCGGCCTGGGCTTAGGCGGTGTGTTCTCCTACGTAGTCGCTACCTGGAAATCTTCCTTGTTCATTCGGCTCGGGTGGCTCAGCCTAGGGAATAGTCTGCTAGTTATCCTAGCGCTCACAGTCCTGCTCGCGCAGGGCGACAATCTTTCCAACTGGAACCTGGCGTTCGTCTACTTTACCGCGGCGCTACCCTTCTTCACCGCCGGCACGGTTGTCTCACTCGCCATCAGCGAAACCATTCGGCAGGTCAATCGAGTCTATTTCTTCGACCTGGCTGGTGCCGCCGCTGGATGCCTTCTCCTGTTGCCGCTGCTCAAACTGGCAGGCGGCCCTGGCACCGTGATCGTGGCGGCGGCCATCTTCGCGATTGCGGCCTTCATGTGGCACGACCTTGCGGGGTCGGTCGGCGGTCGCGTGAGTAGCATGGCTCTCGCCCTTGCCTTGGCCGCCTTCCTAATTTGGAACCAGAAACATTCCTTCCTCACGGTCCGTCACGCCAAAGGGCAGCCGATTGCCAATGAAATCTTTTCCACTTGGAACGATCTTTCCCGTGTTGGCCTGGTTCGGCAGCCCGATGGCAGCCATTGGATTGTGATCGACGCCGACGCCGCCACAGCCGTCGCGAAATTCGATTTCGCCCACCTTAGTTCAAAGGACCACGATGATCTCACCGCTTCCGGTCCTTCGCTCCCATACGCGATCCGACCCGGTGCAAAAGCCCTGATCATTGGACCAGGAGGCGGGTGGGACATTGCCCGCGCCCTCTCCGCCGGTAGTCACGACGTGACCGCCGTGGAGATCAACGGCATCATCGCGGACACGATCATGCGAGAGCGCTTCGCGGCGCTGAGCAACAATCTTTATTTGCATCCCGAGATTCACGTCCACAGGGAGGATGGGCGTAGCTTCGTCCGCCGCAGCAAAGACAAATACCAGGTACTGCAAGCTACCTTGGTCGATACCTGGGCTGCTACTGCCGCCGGTGCGTTCGCCCTTTCCGAAAACAATCTCTACACCAGCGACGCCTTCCAGGATTACCTGCTCCATCTCACGGACGACGGTATGGTAGCCATCACTCGATGGGGCTTTGATCCTCCCCGGGAATCGCTGCGCCTGATTTCGCTTGCCATCGAAGCCTTGAACCAAGTCGGCGAGAAGGAGCCGTGGCGTCATATTATTGTCACGCGTCAGGCGATCACACTCCCTAGTGGCCTGCCGGATAGCTACGGCGCACTGGATACGGTGCTTGTTTCGCGCAAGCCATTCAGCGATTCGGATATTGCGCACGCCCTGGCCAACTTGTCCAAGGGCAATCAGATTCCCATCTACTATCCAGGTTGCGATCTGCGTAACCAGTTTCGCGATTTACTACTTAGCCCGGATCCTGGCGCTTACGAACGGAATTATCCCTTCGACATCAGCCCAGTTACCGACAATCGCCCATTCTTTTTCTACACGGTGCAACCCCGCGATCTTTTGACGTTTATTAAAGGAAGCGCAATAACTGCTGACCGCAAGATCAACACCGCGGTGCCACTACTTTTCGGTCTCATGGCTATAAGTGTGGTGGCGACACTACTGATTTTGGTGGCGCCGCCTCTTGTGTTAGGCGCTTGCCTGCCATCCCAACGCGGTGTGCTCGGTTTCCTAACCTACTTCCTATTCATTGGCGCGGGCTACATTTTGATCGAGGTCGCCCTGATTCAAAAGTTCGTGCTCTTCCTAGGCCATCCTACCTATGCGCTCACGGTAGTCATTTTTTCGATGCTGGTTTCCAGTGG